>Ga0172380_10000498_pt1 | contig 76666 bp, 68 predicted proteins | sample Leawe162metaG_FD_119747 | JGI IMG/M metagenome (GOLD analysis project Ga0172380, IMG submission 119747) | Leachate microbial communities from a municipal landfill in Southern Ontario, Canada - Leachate well 162 metaG | ecosystem: Engineered > Solid waste > Landfill > Unclassified | place... | reverse complement strand
CAGACCAATGCTGGAGCATGAAAAAACTAAAAACAAAAAAACCTCTAAGAAGTAAATTGCACAGTAAGATTTTCCATGACGCAACGCTTGATCTAAAGTCAGCTTTTTAATTGACGCAATACGATCTACGGTTCGTGGTAACGGTTGGCGACGGGCGAGGAGAAGATTAGGTCAGTCAGTTCAAAGTGGTCGGCAAGCGTTGAGCAATTTCCGCGCACTGGTAGCGTGATTCATGGCGCCGTAAACTTGGCCAAGCATTTCTTGCAGTTCGTTGTAGCCCTTGTCAGAGACGTGTATGCGAGCATAGCTTGCAATGGCCTGAGCATTTTCGAGCAAGGTTTTGGCCTCTTCGTGTGCTGCTGTTGATGTTTTTTGATTGGCATCAGCAACAATCAAGGCGGTCAACTCGATAATTTCATTTTCGAGGATGTTCAAGTTGACGTTGATCGTGTGCCGCAGTATCTGCTCGTCTTTAACTGTTTGCCTGCGAGCATTTTGGGAGCTAGTTTTGAAAGTAAAGTTGAATAGAATGAGAATGATGATAGCTACGAGAAGCCACATGGTACGCCTCACTTTCTGAGTATGAGTTCTGGAAGGAAATAGTTACTTGATTTGTTTCTTGCTTGCTTTGATACTTTCAGAGGAGGGTGTTTAATTTGAGGCTTAAATCTAAGTAGTCGACGCTCTGTGATCAAGTAGAACTAGGGTTCCTCCTTGCCGTGGCGCCAGAGGTTGAAACCATACTTAGATGGCCGTTTCGGGGAATTCTTGACTTGTGGATTCGGGCAAACCTAGCGCAGCTTTGAGGTCAAAATAGTATCAATGAAGTGGCTGTCATTGTTTTGTTTCTTGCGCACCCGTGCTTCTACTGCCAGTATTCAAGCTGATCAAGATAGTATCAATTAGCGTCAGCTCAGCGAGTGGATAGCCTATGTGTCGTGTAGATACATATCGTTGGTCAATTCAAAGCCAATGACAACATCTTTTCGCAAGAAAAATCTCAGTCGACTATTGCCAACTCTGTAATCGATACTTTTGCCAGCGTCAGAATAACAGCGCTCCGGGCCAAGTAAGTTCGCAATCTCTTGCCGATTCATACCGATCAATTTTCTCAGATTTGGTTTGATAGCTGCCCAATAAGTAGCTTCGTCGCGTCGTTTTGCACCAGTGTATACAGCATCTTCGTCGCTTGGCCGTGTGCTGCCCCGGCCTGTTCGAGCAAGGCCGTGTGGTAGTTTGCGGTCTTCTGCAATGTGAATAGGTTCAAATACAATTGTGCTTACTAAGCCTGACTGCATCGATACACTTGCAAAAATTCGATCATCTAAGAACCAGCAGTCGCTGGCGTGCCTGCTGAGCTTAACCGAGATTGGCAAAGGCAAGTTTTCATGTGAAGTGGATGATTTTTCTAGTTTATAGGAATTCATCATAGCTTTGTAATCTTCAGTTTTCGCTCCGAGCAGTTGATCAATCTTCTCTTTGAATAACGGCCACAGTTCATCATTTGTGGCGCCGTGAAGCCTTTCGGTCTTAAATATGCTGGACGGTTTGTATTTGTCGGTAACCAGTTGAAGGAATGCCACTCGCTTGTTTGTGAAATAGAAACGCAGTCGTTGACAACCGATTCTATAGTCGGCAGTCTGCAGTGATTCCGAAGAGCATCTCTCGGGTCCGAGTAATTCTCTCAGCTCGTCTTTGTCCAGACCGATAAAGTTTCTCAAGCGGGACCTAATCGTTGCCCAGTAAATGTTCTCTTCGCTGCGTGGTGCATAAGTGTATTCGGCATCGCTTTCCCAATCTTGTTCGCGATCGTCCTTAGCAAACCGGCGATGTATTTGAATGCTGTCTTGATTTGCTGGTAAAAGACTGATTTCGTCGAGCAAAGTTCTAGTTGCTGTTAAGTCAAGAATAGTATCTTTGTCTAATCTAACAACTTGTTCGCTTTCCTTATAAGGTCCAGGCTCTTTCTCTTTGGTTACCCGAGAGCTTCCAAACAGATCCTCTACTTGCGATGGAAACATAGTGCCGAAACGGCCAAACCGATCACTCGCAATTTGCCAGCAGTCTGCGTCTGTCTTTTCGGTAGCGAAGGCCATAGAAGTGCTGTGAGAACAAGCAATTAAGCTAACTATGAACGGGGCTAACAGGCGACATTTCCAGTTTGTTTTGCTCATGCTGTATCAAGAAACCATGGGTTGAGTGAACGGGATAATTGATTAAGCAAACCTAAGTGCCAGGAATGTAGCGGTCTGAACTGAATCTGAATTTTTCTACTTTGCCATCTTTGAGATAAAATGTCAGGCCAGCGTCACCTATTCGATAGTCTATGCGGTTCCAAGGTTTGGATGAGCAGCGCTCGGGGCCAAGTAACGCAGCTATTTCTTCACCACTCATGCCAATGAATTTATCGAGATTGGCTTTGATAATCGTCCAGTATTCCTTCTGGTCTTTGCGCTTTGCTCCAGTCCAGAATGTTTCGGATCTTAGTTTGGGATGATCGTAATTCGGATCTACTCCGAAGCAACCCTCCATTGAGGGCGCGCTCTGGGGCAGGAAGGCAAATGCTCCGACTTTGCTTGCACTGTCAAAACGAAGAATCGTATTCTCGTCCATGTCGATGTTGCATTCAAAGCCTATTGATTTGCAGCCGAAAAGGGCTGCTAGGGTTTTATCATCCAAGCCTAGAAATCTTTCCACATTTGCTTTGGCTATCGTCCAGTTTCCGCCTTGTATACTGTCTTGGGCCAGTGCTGGTAAAGCCAAGCCAAACGTCGCTATTGTCGCCATGCAAAGATTCAAAGATATATTTGCGCAAGACAGGCGGTATTTCCAGTTTATTTTGCTCATGCTGTATCAGAAACCATTGGTTGAATGACTGGGATAAATTATATTCGTCTTGTTAACTCTTGCTGCTTGAGTCTTGGCCAATTAAGTGTCGTGTAGATATTGCTCGCAGTCGAGTTTAAAGGCAATCACGACACCGTTTCGCATGAAGAACCTAAGTCGGCTATTTCCTACTCTGTAATCTAAAGTTTGGCCCACCTCAGAAGAGCATCGCTCTGGGCCGAGTAGGGCTATTATTTCTTGCCTTTTCATACCGATCAATTTTCGCAGATTTGGTTTTATAGCGGCCCAATAGGTTGCCTCGTTGCTACGTTTCGCGCCTGTGTACACTGTGTCCTTTTCGCTTGGGTGCAGATAACCTGAGCCAGGGCCAGTGCGAGACATTCCATGGGCTAGTTCGCGGTCTTCTGTTATGTCGAAGGGCTCAAATAGAATGCTTTGTTCGAACCCACGGAAGTTCATTACCGTTGCACCGATTCGGCCATCCAGCAGCCATGTGTAAATGGCATATCTGCGTTTTTTGGAGAGGTCCGGTATTTTGCTTCTGTCACTAGAATTACTTTCTCCTGTTGTTGAGTAGCGCTTCAGAAGCGATTCGTACTCTACTTTCTCCATGGTTGGAATCTTGTCGAGATTCTCTTCAAACATCGGCCAGAGTTGATTGTTGACGCTTGCTTGAATGACTGTAGTACCGAATAGGCTATTCTGGCCGTATTTGTCGGTGACTAGTTTGAACATAGAAACTTTGTTGTTTTTTAGGTAGAAGCGAAGTCTTTGATTACCGATTCTGTAGTCGATAGTTTGCCGTGGTTGTGATGAACACCGTTCTACTCCGAATAAATTTCTGAGCTCCTGTTTATTCATACCTATCAGGTTTCTCAGGTTTCCCTTGAGTGTTCTCCAAAAGAATGGTTCGTCTGGTCGTGGTGCATATGTGTACTCTACATCGCTTATTGAATCGGGTTCTGCATCATCAAAGTTATAGTTGCGATGAATGTATTGGTTGTCGGCGCTTGTTTCCATAACCGCTATTTCGTCTATGTGTAGTCGCGTGGCAGTTAGCTCTAGCTCTGTGTTCATATCTAGCTTTATGACTTGTCTAAAATTTGGAGTTTCACCAGGCTTATCAAATTTTGTTATTTGCGAGCTACCAAATATTATTTCTGCCTGCGGTGGAACTAGGTGTCCAAACCGTTCGATGTTGTCGCTTAAGATTTGCCAGTTGGTTGTTTCAGTCTTTTCTGATTGTGCTTGTTTTGTTGTTGAAATTTGTTCTAGGGACGGCTTGCCATCGACAGTGTAAGGTCTTGCTGCCGACGCTATTGTGCTGCAATGAGCTACGGCGCATAAGCTTGTTGCGCATGACAAGTGAAGTTTCCAGTTAATTTTGCTCATGCTGTGTCAAGAAACCATGGGATAATTGAGCCACTAGGCCTACGTGCCTGGTATATACGCGTCTGATTTGAATTTGAACTTCTGCACTTTGTCATCTTTGAGATAGAAGGTCAAACCAGCCTCGCCGATTCTGTACTGAATGAAGTTTATAGGTTTTGAAGAACAGCGCTCTGGTCCAAGTAGTGCAACTATTTCGTCACCGCTTATGCCAATGAATTTGTCGAGATTGGCTTTGATAATTGCCCAGTATTCTTTCTCACTTTTGCGCTTTGCCCCGCAAAAATCTTCCCTCCAAAAAAAAAGTCGTGTTGAATAAGCTGTTCTCTTTTACAGAACCTAGGTAAATGAAACAGGTTAACCAAAACCAGCGAAGCCAGAGATTTAAGTCTCTGCGCCTTCTATGACTGTCTATGACTGGTATGGCAAGCCAGGCTAATTATTACTCAACGGAGGTAGCTTAGCGCTAGCTGCCTGCAATTGTTTAAAAATAAGCTTTTATCATGTTGTCAATATGAGATAAAGCACTTAAATCTCTTGATCATGATGTGGTCTACAGCTCATTACAATTTGAAGTTATGTAATTAGGTAATAGGTGTGAAAGCTAATTTGCCCGCTTTCCCGTAGCACCCCTATGTTGTGGTTGACACTCCCCTTTCATCCCCTTCAGCTCCTTCAGCAAGCAGACCGCAGAACCTAGACCCCAAAAACTACGCCTAACCTCTGTGAAATTCTTCGCACCACGTGTGCGCGGCCCGACACCTCTCGGTGAATTGCTGTTGAACTGCCCAACTGCGTCAAGGTGCCACTGTTTCGCCAGCTGAAGGACACGGATGGAAGTCAAAATTTTCTACGCTTTCTAAAGGCCCTGCAGGGCCAACTCATCCCGCTCATCGCGCTCACCCCGCCGAGGGCATTCTTTGCTCTCACCACCCCAGGACGAAAGGTCTTCTTAGTGTTTGACCCCTGGAACAAAATGGAAAACTCATCATGATCAACATCAACGTAGGTGCCCTTGTGGGCAAACTCGTGACTGAAATGGACAAGGTCGTCATCGGCTATGCGTCCATCAAGCGCCTCTCCATCGCTGCTCTGCTCTCCGACAACCATGTCTTGCTCGAAGGTCTGCCCGGCACTGCCAAGTCGCTCTTTGTCGAGGTCTTTCAGGCCGCCGTCAGCGACTCTCACAGTGGCCGCATCCAGATGACCGCTGACGTCAAACCGATGGACATCATCGGCGTCAAGGTTTTCAACCAAGCCACCGGCAAGTTCGATATCGAACTCGGTCCGCTGCCCGACAAGAATTTTGTCCTCGTCGACGAAATCAATCGGGCGCCGGGCAAGAGCCTGTCTTCGGTGCTGTCTGCCATGCAGGAGCGCCGCGTCTACATCTCCGGCAAGGAGATTGTTCTGCCCGACCCCTTCTTCATCATGGCCACCCAGAATCCTGTGGAACAGGAAGGTGTCTATCCGCTGCCAGAGGCCGCCATCGACCGCTTCGCTTTGAAGCTGATCGTGCCGTATGCCACAGCCGAGGAAGAAGAGCAGATTCTGATGAACGAAGCGCTCGACATGCGTGACCCGCAGAGCGTCGTTCAGAAAGTGATCAGCATCAAAGAACTGGCCGAAATGCGCCAGGCGATCAAGAAGGGCGTCTATGTTTCGCCGGCGGCGATGCAGTACATCGTTGCTCTGATTCGCGCTTCGCGCCCGGGTCTGGTCGAGCACGCTGCCGTGGCCAAGGCCGACAAGGCTTTTGGCGAGATGATCGAAGTGGGCAGCTCTGTCCGTGGTGAGCTCGCTTTGCGTGGCATGGCCCGTGTGCTGGCGGCCATGGCTGGTCGCAGCTATGTGCTGCCTGAAGACATCCGCGAGGTCGTTCTGCCGGTGCTGCGTCACCGCGTCGCCCTCAAGTTCGAATCGATCGCTGCTGGGCACACTTCTGAATTGGCTGTCGAAGCCATTCTCAAGCATGTGCCTTTCAGCAAGGACACGTCCGTGTACACCCAGGACGCGAAATAAGCAACTGTTTTTGACTCAGTCACTGAGTTTATCGAAGTGACAGCGTCAAGCTAATTATTTAACCCTGGAGATGTGCTATGAATGTCGATCCCAAAACAATGGGTGTCGTACGTGAAATTGCTCGTCGCGTAGCTTCAGTGAAAATTCCGGTCGGCAAGATGAAGTCTCATCAGAGACTTCCTGGCGACCGTCGAAGTATTCACCGCGGCGAAGGCAGCGATTTTGACGGCCACGAACTTTACGCGGCCGGTGACGATCCCCGCACTATCGATTGGAATGCCACGGCCATGACCGGCGGACAGCAGGTCTTGGTGGCATTGTTCAAGGAAGAGGCGCATGTGCGGAGTACCATCCTCTGCGACGTCTCAAAAAGCATGAGTTTCGGCAGCACGCGCACCACCAAGCGCTTGCTGGCAGCGGAACTAGCGGCCTGTGCCGTGCGCTCGCTTTCGATCACGCATGACCCCGTCAGCTTGATCACTTACTCAAAAACTGGCGTTGAAAAGCGCGTCAAAAGCGGGCCTTCCGCTACGATGATGCTGCCGGTTTTGCTTCATGTCTTGGACTCGCAAGAGAGTGCCCGCCCTGGCAGAGACAGCGGACTGGCGAAGGGATTGGCTCAGCTATCCCGCAGCCCCACTATAGTCTTTGTCATTAGCGACTTTCTCAACACCACCGACGCTGATTGGGAAGCTCTCAAGCGCGCCGGACGTAGGCACAAGATTTTCGCTTTCTATGTGCAAGACTTGCGCGAACGCGAGCTTCCTGCAGTTGGTCTGTTGCCGGTGCTCTACACCGTCAGCGATGCCGCTGGTCAGGCTCAAGACATTTGGGTGACCAAAGGTCGCGCTCGCCAATATGCCGCCAATTTCCAGGCCCACCAGGCCAAGGTTTTGGCTAAGCTCAAAGACTGCCGCGCCAACACAACCATTGTCAGCACCGAGGAAGGCGAAAGCGCTTCCACTCGCGTGCTCAGCTTTTTACAGGCACCAACGCTATGAAACACATCATGAATTTGAAATGGTGCGTCTTCATTGGCGCACTGATGCTGGCATCTGTTGTAGTGACCTTCCTGCACCAAGGCTTGGCGCAGGATCCCGTTGGCGTGCACACACGCTGGTGGGATGGTACTCGCGACAAGGCCGATGTTTTCTACCCTGACGGCCAACTGGCGTCCAGCACCACCTACGGTGACGATGGCAAGACTGTTCTCACCCTCAAGGAGTGGTCGCGAAGTGGCGCCTTGACCCGCGAAAAGACCAGGCGCGAAGACGGCAAGGTCTACGAGAAGCTCTTCTCTGAAGACGGCAAAGTTCTGCTGCAGGAGACTCTTTGGGTCGGTGACGAAAGTTACTTTGTCGCCCAGCGCGAGTACCACGACAACGGCAAGTTGGCGATGGAGACGATCATGACCGAAGACGGTCGTGCTCCAACTTTGAGGCGCGTCTTAAACTCTAAGGGCGAGCTTCTAGAAGAGGCTCGCATCCTCAGCAATGCCAGCCATCAGGTCGACGAGTACAAGAATTCCATTCTGGTTCGTCGTCAGACCTTCAAGGGCAATGGTGATGTCGTCATCGAAGTGTTCTTCGATGGCACCGAAATCGTCTCATTGCGCAACACGATGATTCGCTTGGATGGCCGTGTCATCACTGAACACTTTGACAGAAGCGGCAAACTGATCGAGGACAACAAAGGAAAGGAGGAGAAGCCATGACATTCGCACAACCAATCTGGTTCGCAGCGCTCATATTACTGCCCCTCCTCTTCCTGCTGAAGAAGAAGGGCTATCTGGGCTTTTCTGACAACCGCCTTCTTGGTGGTCAAACTCGAGGCCTAAGGCTTTGGGCGCGACTGCCGCTCTTTCTCGCAGCCATCGCGCTGACCCTGCTGGTAGTGGCATTGGCCCGGCCGCAGGTTCCTGGTGAGCCCGTACACAAGACGACTCCTGGGCGAGACATTATTCTGGCAGTCGACATTTCGTACTCGATGACTTTCCCTTTCAAGGGCAAGCTTGAGCCGCACGAAACGCCTCCAGAACTCGCGTTCAAGACTCCCTACCTGGAGCGTCGCCACGAAGAAAAGGGACTGAAGTTCATTGCTCCTAAAGAGGGTCTGCAGCGTATCCATCCGTTGCAAAATGCTCTCTTGCAGTTCATCGAAAATCGCTGGGTGCAAAAGACCGGCGACCGCATGGGCTTGATTGTCTTTGATGTGCGACCGCGCTACGGCTGGCCGCTCACTGACGACCTACGGCAGCTTTATCGCAAGGCGCAGTTCATCCAGAATAATCTGGGCACCGGCACCAACTTCGGTAACAGCCCCCCGGGGCCAATCGATTTGGCGGTGGAACACTTCAAAGAGTCGGGCCAGGCCAAGTCGAAAGTTCTCATTCTCGTCACCGATGGTGAGGACAGTATTGAGCCTGAAACCAAAGCCAGGCTGATAGAGCTGATAAGCGAAAACAATATTCGCCTCTATCTGGTCGGTGTCGGTGAGACTCTGGCGACCAAGAACGTCGACATTCTCAAGGTTGCCGATGCTGTTGGCGGCAAGGTTTTTCGCGTCGAAGACGCTGGAGCCATGGCCGACTGCTTCGCCACCATCGATCGCATGGAAAAGTCAGAAGTGACCGTCTCGCAGATGGAGACACGCAACGACGTCTTCTTCTACTTCGTTTGGGCAGCGCTGGTGGCCTTCGGCCTCTTTCTGCTGGCCGAAGTCTTTATCCTCACACGGTAGGAGATAACCAATGTATAAATTCGCAAAAGTCCTGGGAAAGCTCGCGCTTTCTCTGGCAATCGCTGGTGCATTCGGTTATGGCTTCTACGGGCTCTGCACTTATGTGTTGCCGCTGTCGCAAGACAATTTCGGCAATGCTCGGTCGAGTGCTGTGGCAGATCAGGCTGAAGTTTTTCTCAACGGTGCCGCCAAGGCTTACGACGACTCGCTTTTGCCCAACGGCAAAGTGGACAAGGCGCGTTTGGCAGAGGCCACTAAAGTGCTGGAAATGGAGGTCGACTTGTTGATCTCCAAAAGCGGACGTTACAACATGACGGACCGTAGCAAACTGACGCGGGTGTATTTCTTGCTCGGCAAGTGCTACCAGCGTCAAGAAAAAGCCGATAAAGCCATCGAGAGTTACGAAAACACTCTCAGGCTCGACCCCACCCATCTGCCCGCTAAGTACAACTTGGAGATGCTCCAGTCTGGCGGCGACGGTGGTGAAGGCGGCAAACAGCCCGACAAGGGCCAACCACCTCACAAGATTTAGGGAGGTTATATGTTTTATTTGAACGCACAACTACTCTACTTCGTGCCGGTGGCTGCCTTGTTGGCGATGCTGCTGGTGCTGGTTAACTACAAGCGCAAGCGCACCATGCAGAAAGCGTATGGTGAAGATCGTCTGCTTGCCGAAACATCGAAGCCGCTGCCACCTTCGCGCTACGTTGCTCGTGCTGCGTTTGCTGCAATAGCAGCAGCGTTGCTGATGGCATCACTGGCTCGGCCGGTAATGCACGAAGGCACCCAGAGCATCGCGCAAGGCACTGTTGATGTGGTGGCTGCTGTTGACGTCAGTCGCAGTATGGCTGCCATGGACTACGAAGGCAAAGTACCGCAGTCGGCTGTGGCCAAGCGACTCGTCGAAAACGTTCCTGCGCGTCAGCGTGGAGAGGTAGACGGCCAACCGTTTGGCACTGTTCCGACTAAGGGCGATCGCCCCGAAGACACCGGCACAAGGCTAGAAATGGTCCGTCATGTCATGCTCGACTATATGGTCGCTGCTCTTGACGGCAATCAAATGGGCATCGTCAGCTACGCTGGAGAAGCCTTTCCCCAGGCCTTTCTCTCGCGAGATTTGACATCGCTGCGTTGGGCTGTCGACCGTGGCCTGACAATCAGCAGCGCACCTGGTGAAGGTAGCGGACTGGCCAAGGCTCTGGTTCTCGCTGGAGCGATGTTCGACGCTGACTCGCCTGCTGATCATGAAAAGTTGCTGGTGCTGTTTTCGGATGGCGGTAGTGACGACGAGCGTGCCAAGCTCATGGAAGCCGCTCGTATTCTCAAAGACAAGGACATCAAGGTGCTTGTAGTGGCACTCGGCAATGTCATGCCCTCCAAGATTCCGGTGAGCAAGTTGGCAGCCGATGATGATTTTGCCTTGGCTCTGCAGAGCAACGGCAAACGTTGGGTGGAAGTTGACGGCCAGATCGAGAAGAGCGGCATGAACTCTGCTTTGCTGCAGGACCTCGCCAATCAGACCGGTGGGCAGTTCATCCATTTGCAAGAGCTGTCGGATCTCAATTTGCTCAACTACCTTGGTCAGAAATCAATGACCAACGTGCCGGGCACGATGGAGCTCTTTCCTTATCTGCTCATGCTGGGCTTCATCGCCCTGGTGTTGAGCTTTGCAGTCACCCATCAATGGCGGAGGGATACAAAATGAAAATCAATATTTCTCTGTCAGCAAAAGGGCGCAAGGCTCTGAAGGTGGCAACAGCTGCTCTCTTGGCTGTGGCCCTTGGAGCAGCGGCTTGGTTCGCGGTGGGCTGGTATCAAACCCCAGCCTGGCCGGACTTTGCCGCGCCAGCTGCCAAAGTTGCAGCCGGTGAAACCACTGCTGGTGCATCTACCGCTGCTGACTCCGTTGCCAGCCAGGTGACCGCCAGTGAGCCGAAAGTCGTGGTCGTGCTCAAACGCGACTATGCTTATCACACTGGCGACCTTGTCAAAGTGCACGTCTTTCTCAAGCAGAATGTCGGCACAGTAATTGATCCGCAAACGCTGTTGGTCAATGGTGACTTTGAGTTGGTGGAGAAATCGTCAGCTCAGAAAAAGCTCGACGATGGCTCCATTGTCTATCGCCTCGACCTGACAGTGCAGTCGCTCAAAGTGGCACCGAAAGTGGTGTTCACCGGCACTGTCGGTTGGAAGTCTGGCATCGACGCCAAGCCGGGAAGCACGCCGCAATCAAATGCGCAGGCGGGCACTGCTCAAGGTTCTGTGAAGCGCAATGACCTGACGATTCCGGCCACCGCTGTCTACACTTCCAAGACCTACGATGGTCGGCCTAACCTCATGGAAGGCGATGACCCAAGGGTGTCGGTCTGGTGGTATGGCGCTCGCCACATGGTACCGCTGGTGGTGGGCAGTATTCTCTTTCTGTTCGTGTTGGTCGGAGCAATCAAAGCTTACTTGCGTTCGCGCATTAAGCCTGTGGTTGTTGATCAAGCTCGCGCCAGAGCTGTGGAAATACTTGCTGCCATCAAGAGCGGCAGCTGTAGCAAAGCCGAACACTTGGAGCTGGACGGACTCGTTCGCAATCGCTTCAAACTCGGCCCTGTGCCAGTCAGTCAGCTCAACACTGCAATTGTGCCGGGCTGGTTGACACTGTTCCTCAAGCTAAATGAGCCAGCTATCTATGCTCCGGACGCTCTGGACGATGATGGTAAAGTGCGTCTGTCCTCTCAAGGTCAGATCGTATTGAGCTACTGGAAGTAATTTCAGAAGCAAAAGCATGAGGCACTGTTAGATACACACAGTTTCTAATAGCCCTTAGTTTTGAGACCTGTTGTAGCCAAAAGCTACAGCAGGTCTCTTTTTTGTCGATTCCTACGTATTTGTATAGTATCTCGTAGGCATTTAAGTAACGTGTAAACGTCTAAGTGCCGGGTAAGCATTTAAGTGCCGGGAATGTATTGGTTAGAATTGAACTCGAATTTCTCTACTTTGCCATCTTTGAGAAAGAAGGCCAGTCCAGCATCACCAATTCTGTATTTGATAAATGTGTGAGACTTGGATGAGCACCGTTCTGTACCGAGCAATGCCACTACTTCGTCACTACTCATACCAATGAATTTATCGAGATTGGCTTTTATGATTGTCCAATATTCTTTCTCGTCTTTGCGCTTTGCGCCACTCCAGACTATGTCCGAATCGCTGGCGGCCCAGAATGGACCAAATTTTACACTACCGACCAATGCGCTATTTGTTAGTCCTTTACTTCTTGGTGTAAATGAAAAAGAAGTGACTGGGCGAGAAAGACTCCTCGGCACTCTGAGAGCCGTATTTTCATCCATATCAATAATTTTTGGGTAGCTTTTGTCCGTTTTGTATCCAAACAGATCAGCGATGGCCTGATCACTTAGAGTGAAAAACTTGTCAATGTTTTCTTTTGCGACTTTCCAATTGCCATTAATTGCGAACTCAGTTGGAACGCTGTAGGAATTACGATAAAACATGCTATAGCGGTTGGTCTTTCTTGCACCGGTAGTGTTAGATTTTGCAGTGTTTTTCGGTGTTGGTGCACCATCTTCGTCATCATCATTTTCTGCTTGTGCTGGCAATGTGATGCTGCACACCAGTAAAAAGGCTGTCACCATTTTCAAAGGCAGACTGATTTTTGTTTTCTTGCTTTGCTTGAATGAGTTGACTTGATTGGAATTATTGGTGTTCATGGTTAAATCGGTCGCTGTTCATGCCTTGCTCATCACTTACTTTGAGTCTGGTAATTGTATTCCTTTTGCTAGGAAAAAAGCGATGCTGTGATGTTTTCTCGATTCTAAAACAGAAAGATTTTTTCGAAAAAATCTTTCTGTTTTAGAATCGGGAATCGAGGCAACAACCCATGTTTATAAACAAAAAAGTCTTTTGTGTTACTAGGTGTAGTAGGCGTGATTCTTTAAAAAAGGCCGAGTACGAGCAGCGTTGAAGCAGCGTAGAAATAGAAGGGAAGGCGACATGCCCAGAACTTTGTCGGTTCTGAGCATGTCGCCGCCTTCATTAGTCGTGCAGGTCTTCAATCGGCAAGCAGGCTTTGAGTAAGTGCCGAGAGTGAGACGTTTGGTTCATGGCTTCGAACACTGCAGTGAGCAGCACTGTCAGCTGACCGTGAGAAATGGTGTCGAAGTTTTTCGCTTCGACTTGTTTGACGGTGGTGTCGGCTGCGGCGAGAAGCTTTGTCGCTTCCGCATGATCGTTGTCGACAGGAGATTTCGCAGCGATGGCGTTGAGGCTGATCAGCTCCTTTTTCAAGATGCTGAGATTGACTTCAACGGTGTGACGCAAAGCAGCGCGATCTTGTCGCGCTGTTTTTATTTGGTCGATCACGCCGAGAATGGCTAGTGCCAACACCACGACGATGATGATTGTGATCCATGTGATAGACATAGAATTGCCTTTGAGGTGATTTACTTCCTTTTGATGCTTGATTGTGAGAGTAGAGAAGCGAGGCTAGAGGCCTCGCTTTAGGATAGAGCGAAGCCCTTAATCGTCTTCGTCATCAGAGGGAGCATTGCCCGACATTTGCGCTTCGAACTTGGCATCGCTGACAAAGCCGATGGCCAGCAAGCGAGCGCGAGTTTCTTCGCGGCCGAGGTCGCTGACGAAAGTGCCTTCTTCCATCTCACCGCCGTCGTCAGGCAGGTGCTTGAGCAGGAAGTGGTCGAGCTGTTCGCCGTACATGTAGCCCGTGCGCTTCAAGCTAGCGAGAGGGCAGAGGATGTACCAGACGTCGCCGCAGTCAGCTTCTTCTTCTTCGCTGCAAACGTAGAAGCAGAAGTCACTGGGCGGAAAGAGGTCATGGGCACGGATGAATTCGATGCAGGCATTGGTGCCATACATCTTGCTGACTGCTTTGCCAGCAGGGCTGTTGGGGTCGACATCCCACGGTGCCAGGCCCTTGTATTTGGTGCTGACGATGGCGCCGTTTTCTTCGGTGACAAGAGCCTGCAGGGGCAAGGCGCCGTGATGAAAGACGCGCACGATGGGCTCGCCTTTCTTGCCACTTTTGGAGACGCGCTTCCAGTTGTCGCTGTCGCTGCCGTATTCGGCGGGGAAGTTGGCAACAACTGCCTTGGCGCAGTCTTCGGTGGTGATTTTGCTCATGATGTTCGATTGAAGTTTTAGTTGAGTTGCAGGGATCAGCACAAGCCCAGTAGTGCGGCTTGGTAGCTGGTGCTAGACAGTACTTTGACGCTGCTGCCTGGCAATTGTGGTGGTTCTGGGGTGAAGAGATAGAGACGAAGCACTCGCTTCTTGTCGAGGAACGAAGCCAGATCGGCTGGTTTCTCTTCTTGCTTGGTTCGCACTACCATGCCGTTTTCGAGGTCGCAGACAACGATGTGAGTCGCTGCTGCAACCGATGGGGCGACAGCGAAACTGATCGCTGCACCGTCGCTGCATGCATTTTCCACCACAGCGTAGGCGATGCGATGACGCGCTGGCTCAGGCTTCTCGAACTTGACGTTGAGTTCGCAGTCGCTAAAACCATTTTCAAGCAAGTACTGCTTGATGTGATACTCGATGCCGTACTTCAGGTGCGAGATTGTGCCAGTGCGGTGTTCGGTGGTGATTGTCAGAATGCAGACCGCCGTCGAGCCAATCTGGAAAGTTTTCAGGCTCTCCACTTTGTTGACTCCGGCCACAGCCAGGCAGCGTTTGGTGATTTCTTCTTCGTGTTCTTGGCCAATCGAATGCTGCAAGAGCACTCGCAGACCACCTTGAAAAAGCTCGTAGCCGGTGTGAGCGATGGCGAAGGCCACCACCAAGCCAAGCGGATACTCAAGCCAAGGAGCGTTGAAGAGATATTCACCCACCACACCAATCACGGTAATGATTTCGATGCGGCCGTCGCTGGCGGTTTCTTTGCCGTCGGCAACCATGCTGGCATGACCACCACGCTTGCCCATGGCGATTTGATAGCGGCTGACAACCAGCGAGAGAATGACACTGCCAATGGTGAGGGCCAGCACCCAGGGTAGGGTAGAAGTGCTCATCAAAAGCGGCTCGTGTACGGGCAGAGGCAGCACGGCTCGGACGGCTTGGTCGATGCTCGGTGCCAGGGAGAGAAGCCCGACTACACTCTTCAGTGCGAATTGGACAGCCATTACCAGTAGTGCACCGCCGATGGCAAGCGACGTGAAGAACTCCACGTTTTTCTTGCCGAAAGGATAGTCGCTACTGGCTGGTCGTTTGGCCACCCAGATCACCACAATCACTGCCAGGGCTTCGAGGATGTCAGCCAAATTGTGGTAACCGTCGCCTTCGATCATGGGCGAATTGATTTGGTGACCGACGGTGATTTTCAGTGTGGCCTTGACCACATACATGAGAATCACCAAGCTCATCACACCGAAGGGGTTGGTGAGGAAGGCAATTAGACGTTGCTTCAAACTGACGTTCGAGCTTTGCCCAGAACTTTGTCCAGAAGTGTGCTTAGAGTTCGTCATGCCGCACCTCCTTTGTTGCCGGTCAGGCTGGCCTTGTCCGTAAGACGGCTCACCGCCTTCAGGCGCGGCGAAGCAATCGCCAGAAGCGGTATCGGCGTCTTGCGCAGGGTTTGGCTGACGTAGCAGCCGATGGTGGTCTTGGCCGAGCGCGACATGACAATCAGCCGAGCTGACTGTCGCAGAGCGCAGTGCAGCAAGCCTTCCACCACGTCGTCGGCCGTTTCCACCACCACCGAGCATTCCACCCCAGACTGTTCTGCCATTGATTGCAGGGTCTTGAGCAGGGCCTGGGCCGAAGCGCACATGTGCGCTTGTGGGTCAGCTGCTATCAGCCCCGGTACCGTCCAGGTGGTGTGATAGAGCACCACCGGCAGGTCGAGCTTCTTTGCCATGGCGAAGCCGACTTGGGCAGCGGGCATGACCGATTGTCCGTCGCCGAAAGGGATGAGAATCGGACCGTTGCCACGACCAAGCAGGGTGCTTTCGCGGCAAGGAAAGAGCACCGAGAGGTCGGCGCGTTCGAAAGCCAGGTTGTGGTCGACAATCACCCCATTGGCGGCATGGTTGCTATCGAGCACGATTGAGTCTGGCGCCAGATTGGTTTTGCCCAAGACGTCAGAGCGAACCAGGTTGGCTTCTACGGCCGTCAAGTTACCGATTGCTTTGGTCAGGCTGGCTTCTATTGCGGCGGCGCCAGCGGGGTCGCTGCGCAAGTAGACATGCAGAGGTTGGTCGTTGCTGCTCGCAGTTGCCGAGCTGACGCCGTGAAGCATGCTCCACAAGTCTGCCGCAAAGACGAGAGCCAGACGACCAGTGGCCGTCCGGCTGTACACACAAGAGATTTGGGTCATGGTTATCCTTGCAGTTTTTGCCCGGAGGCGAAGTTAAGCGCCGTCAGCTCGTACTGGCCGAGTTCGGTCAGTGGGCGGTTGGCCATGATGTATTCACGCACCCCGGGGTCGCCCTCTTCGGTGCGGGTTCTGCCGTCGCCGTTGTAGAGCTCGCTGAGCCGGGTGACGTGGTAGAGGAAGCGCCGCAAGTCGCAGGCACTACCGGGGCTGTCGAGGAGGCGGCTGAGGTTCATGAAGCGCGGGTCGCTGGCTCCTGTTTTGTCGACTGCGGCAAAGCTGAAACCAGCTTGCTTTTCGAAGCTGCCAAAGCTGGTGCATTTCAGTTCGCCGGCGTGGAGTTTGACCAGATGGGCAATCTCCGGGTAAGCAGCGGCGATGGCGGCGAGGGTGTTCGTCCAGGTGGCGATTGCCATGCGACCGTAGGTTTTCTCAGTCGGTTTTGGGAAAGTCAGCAGATGGAAGGTGAAACCCTCAGCCAGCTTTCGTTTCACATATGCTTTGGTGTAGCCGATGCTGCTCAGCATTGTCAGGGCTGGCTTGTCGGCGATAGATTTCAGGCCCGATGGACCCATCACCATGACTACACGCCGGTCGGCTTCTTCAGTCATGGCCGGTGGGTTCATGGTGGGATGCAGGCGAATGATTCTGCCGTAGCGGCCGCGGGTGCGAGCGATTGGGGCAGATTTGTTCGCAGCGTTTGGCGTCGAGCTCTTCGAGTCTCTCCGCGCAGTTTTTGCTTTCGCTGGTTTTTTCATCATATTCAAGTGTTCCCTATAAATGGGATGTTGGAAATTGAGAAATCGCGAACCTTCAGACTGTGGTCACCACTTGCCAACCCTTGGGGTGGGGAATGGTAGGTGGGTCAGTGATGGGTACTTAGCGCTTGCGGGATTTTTTAATAAACGGGTGGGTGTGGGTAAAGTTAAAGGTCAACCAGAACCTACATCATGAGCTCATGTTTTCAAGAGTGATTTGGCTAAAACCTTACCCATGTAGGCGTTAACTTTTGCGAACGGGCTTGGCATCCCTAGCGTAGTTCCACGAGTCAAGGCGGTCTTCGAGATTAATTGTGCTTGACAGCGCCTACTCTTGGATATACATTCGGTCATGTGGCACTTGCCACGTTTTGTCCGCCACCTTACTAACAAAAAAATTGGTTCCGAGCTTTGAGCTTGGTTATGCGATCATTTGGGGAATATTGTCATTCAGCGATGATATTCAGCAGAGACTTCGCTGTTGCTCGGAAACCTTAGCATCAACTCACCTTGGGCCTAAACTGGCCTGCTTGTCCGTTGGACATTGGTGAAGTATCAGGAGAGCGTCATGAACCTCATTAATAAGCAGAGAGAGAGCCGTTTCAGATTAGGCGAGCTTTTCCTTGAAACAGGAATTGTTGACCTATCGGCTGTCAGCGAAGGTCTCTCCATCGCCCGCCGCACCTCTTTTCCTATAGGAAGAGTCTTGGTGATGACCGGATGGCTCAATGACCACGACATCACTTGTGCCCTCGAAGTGCAGACTCTGCTGCGTGAAGGAACGATTGATAAACCCCTGGCCAAAGATTTACTACGTTTTGCCCACCTCAACAAAGTCGACATCAATGAAGCTTTCCGCCTCAATGGTCTGACGCGTACAGGTGATAACCCCGCTAGCCGTTTAGGCAAATTGATGCTCGCCGCTGGTGTTGCCACCGAAGAAATCTTAGTTCGTGCCAACCGCGAATCAAAGCGTCTTGACCTCACTCTTGGTAGCGCCCTTGTGATGCTAAGAGTGATTACCCCCAAAACTTTGGATGGTGCCCTCAACCTGCAAATCATGTTGAGAGATCGCAAATTGACTTTCCCTGAGGCCATCAACTTCCTCAAAGAAATGCATGAGCGCCAAGTCAGTTTGCGTGAAGTCATGGGCGACCACGGCAAATTCCTCCGTGCTAACAAAATGATGCCTAGACTAGGTGAGTTTCTCGTTTCAGCCGATATTGTTAATGCCAATCATGTTTTGATTGCCTGCGAAATCGGCACAGAACAAGACAACAACATTGGCCGCGTATTGATGGATCGCGGACACATCAATGAAGGCACTCTCACTGCAGCATTGCAGCTGCAAGAAATGATTGTAAATCGTGTCATTTCCTACCGCCGCGCTGTGAAGATGATGAGATTGTCACGCGAATTGAATGCTCCGATTGAGCAAATTTTAGAAGAATCAGTCACTCTTGATCACGTCTTCGCCTTACTAAGACGCGCTGGCATTGTGCCTGAGCGCTTGGTGCGCGACGTTGCTTGTGAGATTATTGATTTTGAAGATACTGTGGCAGAAGCCATGCTTGCCCGTGGTTATATCAACCCAGTGCATGCGCGTATGGGCCTTGCTTGTCTAGAGCGCATTCATCGCGGTCAAATCACTGAAACTAAAGCAGCCTTTGTTCTGCACCACTGCTCTACCCACACAGGCCGCGAACTGGAAATGTTCGGTCGGGTTAATTGGAAAGAGTTGTGTGCTGTGGAAGTGCACCAAGATTTGCTGCAACAGTAAGTTCCGGAGTTCAAATTGCAGAGTTTGTAGTGGTTTGGCTACAGGCTTAGCTTGAGCTTGCCAGGTCTATTTCTTCTTTTTCTCATAGTGAATGGAGCCATCTGCGCCGATTGTAGCTCCTGGTAGTTTGCCAGCTGCGGCACTTTGGCAAGTCTTTAATTGGTCAGACAGCTGAACTGCTGCGCCAGACATAGGAATTGCCGTGAAGATATTGTCGGCTCCCTTTGCCACGCAGGCCTCATACTTTGTTTGTGTTAACTGGTCGGCAAATTTGTTTTGGTGTTTTGGTGAGTGCAAAGTTGGGTTGGTGTCTGAGGTGGCTGCTTTCTCGCAGTCGCGCTTGGCCCAGCCAAGTTGCGTGGCTGCTCCAGACATTGGGATGGTGGTATAAATTCCCTCTGCCTTTTCTGTCAAACAAGCGCGGTAATTGTCCTCAGCTTTAGCGTCGGCGAAAATTTCTCGAGGCATGCGGTTCTCCTATTCTCAGCGCTAAGCGCAATTATCACTGCTGACCAAGGACCTGTCACGGGTGATTCTACGTATGAGACTAGTCGACCACTTGGATTTGTGGCCAGAAGTTTTTCGCTGGAGCCAGGCTTATAGAGGTGCTAACTAAACTTCAGCAGCGAGCGTGAGCTGATTTACTCGTTCAATAATCTCATCGTCAATCCATTTATGGCTCAATCGCTCCCGTATCCGGCAAGGCAAATTTTGGTATGCGATCTTGGCGCTCGGCTTATTTTGGATCTCCTCCATTTGGCTTCGATGAACCTCTTCTAGGAGCTCCTTGTACGATTTCCTAGGGTGACGAGTTCTATACTCTGCTTCAAATTTTTTCAGACTAGTCTCCTTTTTTAGGATCACCTGAGTCATTTCAGCGCGAGCTTTGAGCATTTCTCCAATAACGATATAGAAGCCAACCTTGGTGAAGCTCGGATAACTAGCATCATCAAACAATTGCTCTAAGCTAGAAAGGTTGGAATTCTGGTCAAGCCAAGGCAAAGCTTCATTCTTTATGGCGCAAATAAGCTCGCTTGCCAATTCTCGAAGCTTCTCTGCGGGAAGATTCGGATCGTATAGGCTGGAATTGTTAAGCCTTCCGTTGCCAATTACTCCTTCTTCACCGTTGATAGCGCGGAACGGGTCGAAGGGAACATCCTCTAGTTCGCTGAGAAGAAATCTAGTGGGCGGATGACAAATCCACTTAGTCAAATCGCAAATGTATTTGCCCTGCCAGGGTCTAAGGTCCCAATGGATAGCGGCGAAAACATCATTGGGGTAGGCTTTGACATATAAAATCCTGCCCTTCATGCCTGATGAAAAATTGTACTTTGGTGTTTTAGTTTTTCTATAGCGACTATCGCTAGCGATCAAGCTAGCAGCCATCTGCTCTGTGGCTAGCTGAAATCCCCATGCCTCAAGCTGATCATGAACGACATCTACGAAATGGCATTGAAACTCTTTGCTTATTTTCTTGGCCATAGTATTTCCAGTGATCTGTTTTTCGCGGTCTCGGTATTGGTTCCGCAGATATTGTTGGTTGGGCAATCAATAATTCCGCACTACAAGTTCGCTTACGGCCCCGCGTTTGTCGCCGTGGCAGTTAATGGCGCGGGCGGCTTGCACAGTGGTTATTGAAACGCCGGGAATGTTTTTGTAGAGTGCGCGCAAGTCGGGTGTATCAGAATTGCTCACCATTACTTTGACGCCTTCTTGGGTCAATCTTCCTACAAGTGCTGCAAGGCGCTCTTGGTCCGCCATACCGAAGTTAGTCAGGGTGTAAGAAGTGAAGTTGGCAGTTTTACTTAGTGGTTGATAGGGTGGGTCGAAATAAACAAAGTCGCCCTTTTTCGCCTTTACTGCTACAGCATCAAAAGGTCCAGAAATTAGACTGGCTCTCTCGAGTAGTGCACTTGCTCTAGCGACGCCATCATAATCAGCGATGCGTGGATTTTTGTATTTGCCGAAGGGAACATTGAACTGACCTTTGCTATTGACGCGATAGAGGCCGTTGAAGCAGGTCTTGTTCAAAAATATTAGTCGTGCTGCTCGCTCAAGTTCGCTCATCTGAGTGATGTCTTGAGCCCGCACTTTGTAGAAGAAGTGCTTGTCGTTGCGCATGTTTGCCAGCAGTAGAAGTAGCTCTGTTGGCTGGTTTTTCACTGCTTGATAGCAATTAATTAGTTCGAAATTTGCGTCAGATAGATAGCTTTCTAAGTTTGTGTTTTTTGCAGCCAGATGAAAGAAAACAGCTCCACCGCCAAGAAATGGTTCGAAGTAGCGGTTGTATGAATTGACTTTGGGGAAAAGTGGATCAAGCTGAGTCAGCAAGCGGCCTTTGCCACCGGCCCACTTGAGAAAGGGGCTGGTGCGAATGCTCTTTGGCTCTAGTTTTGTATTAGCTGTTGGCGGCACTACATTTAATACCAGAAGAAGGTTCGGTGTTTGAGGCAGATTTGCAATCGGAAGAAGGTTTAGTCCGAGAAGAAAGTTCAGGATCTGAAACAAGCAAAAGATGACGCACAGCTTGATGGTGCACTTCCCAGACGTGAGGGCCGTAACCACCGGCAAAGACCATTGCTAGTGGTATTCCACGCTGTTTAAAAGTATCAATAACAAATTGATCCCGCTCTTTTAAAACTGATAGAGGTAAGCGCAGATATTTAGTTCCGGGCAAAATGTCCTTTTCATAGACATCACTGCCAGCAACAAACATAACCAAGTCTGGTGTAAATTGGTTAAGAGCTTGATTTACAGCCGCTTTGGTGCGCTCTAAATAAGTATCTTTTTCCGACTCAAAAATACCGACATCGAGTGAGCTCTCTTGTTTTATTTCTGGCCAACCTTCTTGTGAATGCACCGAGAGAGTAAAAACAGATTTGTCGTTAGCGAAAGTCTTGGCTGTGCCATCACCTTGGTGGAAGTCGAGATCGACAATCATGGCTGTTTTGATCAGCTTTTCTTTTTGCAACTTGCGAATAGTAATGGCAATGTCGTTGATGACACAATAGCCGCGACCTTGATCGGGAAAGGCGTGATGATAGCCAGCGCCTAAATTGGCTGCTAGTCCATGTTTTAAAGCCAATCGAGCCGCTTCAAGCGTTCCGCCTGATTTAAGTAAGAAATCTTCAATAAGCTCAGGTAGAGCTTTTGTCGCTGTTTCGCGCTTTAGCTCTTCGGCTTTCAATTCGAAAATCTCAAACCAAGTTTCTTCTTTTTCCAGACTCTCTAAATAGGCGAGGCTGTGCACTAGAAGCACATCTTCAATATCTAGTGGCTGAGGCGAAATGACATTTGGCGCCTGGCCGAACTCTTCTTCTAACGCTTTCAAGACAAGTTCACCGCGATCAAGAGCGAATGGCTTGTTCAGGCCGAATGCTGGTAGGTCGGTGTTGTAAGCTGGGCTGAAAACGAGATGGGAGGCTTTATCCATAGCCTGAGAGTATAGCAAGGTCTGTCTCTTGCCCGCTTCTTATTGCTTTTCCTTGTTCCTTGGATGTTCTCCTTGGCTTCTGGGTTTCTGATGCTGATTTGGCTGTTTGTTGTAAAGGTGTGCGAGCTTCGTCATTTCTCGTGCGGAATAAGCGCAAGGTAAGAGCCGTAGAGACTTTTTACCCTTGGCAACTTGCGCTGCTGCTAGTGCCTCACCGCTGCCCAGTCCCTAGCCGTTTCATTGCTGATATTTACTTCTCACCCGTATCTTTCCTGCGCGCAGGTGAAGTTACTAGGCCTTACCTGATCATTTCCTAATCGAGTCTATGTCTTACAGCTATTGATCAGATTTCAAGAACTAAATAGGCTTCAGGCCTAATACTTCCATTTCTTTTCTCAAGAGCTTTCTCAAACCCCGAATCTAAAATCGCTACCAGTCACCAGCTCTCTTAATACACCCAAGTCCCGTGCCTTCTCCAGTGCGCTGATATTCACGCCCTGCGGCACCATCATGTCTTTTGAAGGGAAACCTTATGTTACTCAGCACAGCCTTACTCTGGTTGGGCCTGCTCCTCTTGTTTGTGGTTCTCAATGGCCTCTTCGTTGCTGCTGAATACTCTTTGATTAGGCTGCGTGGCAGTCAGGTCGAGGAAATGATTCAGCGCAAGGTAATGGGCGCAAGCACAATCAAGAACCTCCTCGACAATATGGACCGCTCGGTCGCTGGTGCCCAATTGGGTATCACGATTGGTGGTCTTGCTGTCGGTGGTGTGGGTCAGGAGCCCATCCGCGCCTTACTGCAGATAGCTGCCGATTCGCTCGTCGGTTATCTGCCTTTTCTAGCCAACCTGCATGTGCCGGCTTTCCTCGGCATTGCCGTGTCGTTTCTAATTCTGACAATTCTCCACGTCATCATCGGCGAACAGTTGCCCAAGCTCCTCGCTCTGCGCTCACCTCAGCGTATTGCTCTGACGCTTTGTGTGCCATTTGCCCTGTTTTGTCGCTTCACCGCGCCACTGTTGTGGTTGGTGAACGGCATTACCAGCTTGATTCTGAGAATTCCTGGTATGCCCAAGAAGGTCGACAAGTCTAGCTCGGCGCCTTCCCCCGACGAACTTCAGATCATCATCGAAGACAGTGCTAGGGCTGGTTCGCTCGGAAAGGGTGAATCGAATCTGCTGCGTCGTGCTCTTGAGCTGCGCGGTTTGACTGTTTTCGACATCATGGTGCCTCTCAGTTTGATTGATGGCCTGTCCGAGGAAATGTCTTTGGCTGATGCCCTTGATGTGATTTCGCAGACTCGCCATAGTCGCCTGCCCATCTTCAGCAATGGCCGCAAAGCCGTTGTTGGTATCCTCAACTCGCGAGAGTTGCTCGATATTCTCAAGAAGAAGCTCCGCGCTGAGTTGAAGGGTACCAAGCCAAACCCCGGTTCTACCGCTGCTCTCACCGGCAACGAAGCCATCGGCAAGTTGGCTGCTTTTGTGCGCAAGCCCTACTTCGTCAACGAAGATGTGCCTGCAGCCGAACTGCTTCAGCAGCTGCAAACCAAGAAGCTACAGCTGGCCATCTGCACAGATGCAGCCGGTGCCGTGGTTGGCTTGATCACGCAAGAAGATTTGCTTGAGCAGCTTGTTGGTGAGATTCACGACGAATGGGACAAAGCAATTGAGGGCGTCGAAGTCCTCGAAGGTGGCCGTTTCCGTATCGACAGTGAGTTCACGCTTTTTGAATTCCGCAAGGTCTTCGATCAGCGCATTGTCAGTGAATCAGATGCCACCACCGTCGTCGGTGTGGTTCAAGCTGAGTTGGGCAGACCTGCTCAAGTCGGCGATTCCGTCACTCTTTCTTCCTATCACTTCACCGTTGTTGTTCTCACCGCTGGTGGTGCTATTGCCCGCCTCGAGGTTAAGCCTGTGCTCGATGGTGACGAAGACTTGCAGTCTTCTGGTCACCTCGAAGCCTAAGCAAACAACCCCAAACCTCGCAAGGAGGCCATTATGTATATCACTATTGCAATAATTGGGTTGGTGCTGCTGGCGGGCTATTTTGCCTTCCGCTCACTCAGTCGTCAAGATATGTCGGCTGAACCCACTCACGTCATTCAGTCCGGCAAAGACAAGAGCTGGAATTCGCCGGTATTCTCTAGCTTCGGACCATTCTTCATCAAGCCCTGGTTGCAGCCTGGTTTGAACGGCCTGTACTCGCAGGGCAACAACCTTGAATCTGTGCAAGTGATGTTTCACGTGCTCAGTGACAAGGGTCAGCGCAAAGAGTTCGTTGTCGAAGTCGAGCTTGTCGAAAGCGGCAGCAAGTGGCGCGTCACTCCTGATGCTCGCTTGATCACCGTTCACGGTGTGCCTGAGCAGGTTCAGTTCAGCGCCAAGATCGACAATCTTCCCCCCGGTGCTCTGTTCAACTACCGAGTGCTGATGGGTGGTCACGAAATCTACAGCGCATCGGCTCGTGCTCGCAAGGCCGAGGGAGATTCCTTCCGTGCCATCATATTTGGTGACATGGGCAACGGCTCGCCTGGGCAACGCAAGCTGGCTTATCGGCTGGCCCAGCCTGGTCCGGCTTCGAAGCTGGCTTCGTCTGCTGATGCGGCTGAAGTTGCTGCTGCGCCTGGCTCTGCTGACGTCACTGCTCTTGATGCTGCTGCGACGATTCCTTTCGTCAAGCCGCAAGGTGCCGATTTGCTGGTCATGTCTGGTGACATTGTCTACCAGCATGGCCGCTTTGCTGAGTATCTCAGCAAGTTCTTTTCGGTTTACCAGAGTGATGTGGCGGCACCTGACCGTGGCGCCAACGTGCTCGCCAACACCGTGGCCGTCAGCTGTGTCGGTAACCACGACATGGCCAAGCTCGACCCAGAGACCCTGGTGAGCTTCGACGATTACCCTGACCTGATGGCCTTCTTCGCGCTCTGGTCGCTGCCTTTGAATGGGCCGAACAACAGCAAGCTGGTCAACGGTTCTGGTCTCAACTTGCCGCCCATGCTCGGCGACAGCTCAGCCATGCAAGATTTTCTCAACTCGGCTGGTGAGCGTTATCCGCGTATGGCGAACTTCGCCTACGATTACGGCAACGTTCACTTCCTCTTCCTCGACGCCAATACCTACATGGACTGGACCGACGAGAGCATGAGGCGCTGGGTTGACGAAGATTTGAAGGCCGTGGCTGCTGGCAAGTGGAAGGTCGTTGTGCTGCATCAGCCACCCTTCACCAGCAACGTTGGTCACCAGCGCGAGCAGGGGATGCGCTTTCTCAGCGACATCTTCGAAAGCAACGGTGTCAGTGTAGTCTTCTGCGGTCATGCCCACGTCTACGAGCGCAGCTTCCCGCTCAAGTTCACACCCGACGGCGGCATCGCTCGTAGCGCGCAGCTTGAAGGTGGTTACGTGCCCGGCCAGATCGTGCTCGACAAGAAGTACGACAGCACGGCCAATACCAAGCCCGACGGTGTGATCTACATCGTCACTGGTGGAGGTGGTGCCAAGCTCGATTCGAAGGCTCTGCACGACAATCCGTCGGCCTGGCAGCCGTTCACCCACAAGCTCACGGGCGACCGTCACTCCTTCACGCTGGCCGACTTCGGTTCTGACCGCATGGAAGTGGCTCAGTTCGATTCGGATGGCCTTGAGCTGGACCGCTTCGTCATCGCCAAGTAAATCGCTGGTTCGTCAGCGATTTATTTAGTGACTTAGTCAGCTAGCTAGTAAGTTGACTAGTCAACTTACTAGCGGCGGCAACCTTAAGAACGGCCGGAGATATTGGGTGCAAACCTAGTATTTCCGGCCGTTTCTTTTTCACTCCTGCTACTACTTGTTATCGTAGCGATTTGAGTTTTATTTTCGATTTTAAGCGTTCGCACAAGCTTTTTCACTATTTGTCATTGACTAATTAGTCAGCATTGCGGGACGAGTGAAATGACCCTGCTTTGTGTGAAAGAGGTCCATCTTCCGCTTTAGAAGTCTGATAAACAATCTAAATCAAAGTTTTAATAGGAAAATCGCAAATAGACGATCTTCCACCTCAGTAGGGTGTTGGCTTTTAAACAATAAGTTGGCATAAGAGAATAAGCTCTTATTGTTCTAAGATAAGAGATACACAAAGCCCAAAGGGCAGTCAGGGGAAGAGATGCCTCTCCAAGACTCTTTTAGTCGCAAGTCAGACAATCAAGACCCAACGGTACCCAGAACGCCACGTCCTGCAAAGTGGCCACGCGTTCCTACACTGGAAGACCTTGAATTCAGCTATCAACGGGCCAAAGACAGCCCGGAGATTCCGGCTGCGATGATGTGGAAGCGGACAGAGTCGTCCAATTTTGTAATATCAGTCACTTTTGAGAAAGGCACAAACGCTGGTGAAGCCACCTGGGTTATGCAGGCTGAAGAGATGGGCGACAACGTCGTGCTCTGGAGCTTCCGCAGTCGCGAAGCCCAAGTAATTCACCAATTGATGGAAGAAGCCATAACTTCGCTAGAGCCTGGCAATCAGCCTGATTACAGCATTTCGACAAGCGGCAGCGGGCTTAAGCCCGGCACAATTATTGACCACTACGAAGTGCGTGAAGAAATCGGCTCGGGCGGCATGGGGGTGGTCTACAAAGGCCGCGATCAAATGTTCGACCGCACAGTTGCCCTCAAAGTTTTGCACGGTAAGTTGCTAAGTGATCCCCTTAGCAAGAAACGTTTTGAACAGGAGGGTCGAGCGACAATTACTCTTGTTCACCCCAATTTAATCTCGGTTTATCACTACGGTTTTTCTAGTAGCGGTCATCCCTTCATTGTCATGGAATACGTCGACGGCCGCGGCCTCGACAAGCTGCTCGAAATCGTCAAGCACCTTGATGTTGAAGAATTCGTCGATATTTTCTTGCAGGCTTGCGATGCTCTGGCTCATGCCCACGATCGCGGCATTATCCATCGTGACCTTAAGCCCAGTAACCTCATGATTGTCGAGACTGGGCGCAAGAAAGAACGGATGGTTAAAATTGTAGACTTTGGCATTTCAAAAATTCTTCCTCATGGACGTTTTCCTGGGCAAGATTTGACTTCGGCTGGAGATGTTGTTGGCAGCCCGCTGTACATGAGCCCAGAACAGTGTAAGGGCCTCAGTCTTGACGGTCGCTCTGATATTTATTCACTCGGTTGTTTGATGTATCAATCTATTTCAGGCGCTCTGCCGTTTCTTGGTGAAAATGCCCTGCAAACTTTAAGTAAGCACATTTGCGATCCGCCACCACCATTTGATGAAGTGGTGCCAGCTTTGGCTATTCCTAAGGCTTTGCAAGATATTATTTTCAAGGCTCTAGAGAAAGAGCCTGAGAATCGCTATAACACCGTGGGTGAATTACGCGCTGATCTTGATGCTTTTAATCCGAAGAGTAAGTCGCTCAGTCTTACTACTACTACTCTCACCAAGGTGACATCATCGGCCACTGCTGGCTCTGTACAAATATTGATGGAAGCTGGTGAGCTTCCCCGGGCCACTCTTGAGGCTTCGGTCAATGTGCAAAAGTTGATCAAAGAAGGCAAAGTAACATTGAGCCAGGCTGCTGATTTGCTGCAGCAAGCTCATAAAAACGATGGCAAAATTGATTTTGACAAAATTTCTCCGCAGGGCAACACTCATAGTTTTGTTGTGGACACCCCACTGGAAGCGGTTTTAGTTGAAGCAGGACTGATAAGCAACGGTGTCTGGCGCACACTTTTGCAGTTACAGGCAGCTATTCGCAACCAAGAGATGACCAAAGAAGATGCTGTTGAAGAGTTTAAGAAGAGACATCCCAAAGCCACCGAAGCAGCTAAGCACCGAGCGGCAAAAGAAGCCAGTGCTGAACGTAGTAAGAAGGCTGAAATGTCTCCCCCTGTCAATGTTGTTGATTTGCTAAAGCAAGCTGGTATTGTCACCCAAGAAGATATTGAGAATGCTCTGAAGTTAGACCAAGACAAAGGGGCGAAAATTGAAAAGCACTTAGTAGCAATGGGAAAAATTGACACTAAGACTGTTCTTGCAAGTTATCAGTGTATGACCATGTTGACGCAAAAAAGATTGGAAGTTGGGCAGGCAATAATCGCTCTGAACTTCTGCCAGCGAAGCCGCGTTGACTTTGGTGATGCTATGAAAGAATTGGGTTGGGAACTGTCTTCTTGATCGGTGACTAGATGACAGAAGACATACATCACAGCCATAACCATGCCCAGGCCGCTGCCCAGGCCCGTGCCATTGTATCTAGTGGCTTTGCTTCGCTGCTACAGGAGCCTGTTGAAATTAAGTCATGGCCCTTTTCTCATCGGCCAGAACGCTCATTAGTGATAGATGCTAAAGGCAAGCGCTTTGTCTTGACTGCAGAAAATATAGAGCGCTCATATGATGATATTGAGCAAGAATATCTTTCTGTCGATGTTTTGATTGAACGTGGATTCGACCAAGCCGTGCCGCTTTTGCTAGCTGCTGATGATAAGCCTTGTTTTTTTGCAGATGGGCGTTATTGGACCTTGAGGCCGTACATTGAGAGCAACAAGCCCTTCAACTGGCGGCGTATGACTTGGAATGAGACTCACTGTGCCGAAGCCGGTCGGGTCTTGGCTATGCTGCACTGTGCTGGTGATGGTGCCAATCTTAGCCCCGGTTTGATCAAGCGCTTAAAGCCCAGTGTCAATTGGCAAACGGCCTGTTTAGAGCGCATTCGTCATGCTTTTGCTATTGCCAGTGAGTTTGGTGTTATGCCTGGCTACAATCTTACTGTAGCCGCAGCTGAAGCGATTGTAGGGCGGCTGCAAGGGCGTGTTGAGCAGGTTGTTGAAGTGCAGGCCATGATTGAAGAATGGCTGCGCGCTCATGGCTCCAAATACGCTTGGCGGGCTCTCTTGCATGGTGACTTCCATCCTGGCAATTTGCTTTTTCGTGGATCGGCTGTACGAGCGGTTATTGATTGGGACTATTCTCGCCTTGATGATCCACTATTTGATCTTGCCTATGCCAGATTGATGTTTTGTGGGCGCTTTAGAGAAGCCGATTTTTCTCGTACCGAGATGTTTGACAAAGAGCTGTGCGATAAGTTTGAGGCTAGTTACCGCGATCACTTAGACAGCACTCAAAGTGAGCACTATCTCTGGTTGATTGTGTTGTGCAGTTTGGTCATGGGTGACAACGCTACCCGTCAAGAAGAGGCTATGGCAGCCGATATCCTGGCCGCCTATTCTGAAATTGTCTTGGCGCTGATTTTGGTTTTTGAACTTGAAGAGTTGGTTAAACCAAAGCTTTTGTCAGACCAAGAGCGTGAGCTAGCTCTTGATCAGATGCTTGAACTCGAGCATGGTCAGAAACAAGATCCAAATTATGACCAGAAGTTTGAACAAGAGCTTGAAATAGATCGCCAAGCTGAGATTTTGCAAGAGATACAACAAATGGAACGCAATGCTGGCAATATTTTAGGGTTCTTTACTTAGTTTCTTTATTTGGCGCTTTCACCTATCTCGCATTTGCAAAATAGTTGTATATACAACTATTTTGCAAAACAGTATTACCTAGTCTAGTCTAGTTTAGTCTAGTCTAGTTTAGTTCGGTCAATTCGCTGACTGTAAAGTGACTGATGCTTTAGTTCTTTGGTTGCTAGCTTACAGACAGATTGGTTACGGGCGCGCATAATCTGGATTGCGACTACAGCGCTTTTTAAAGCGGTGTATCGATGACAAATTGAGTTGCTTTTGAGGAGTGCATATTGAATAGTTCGACTCCAATAGCAGCTTTGGCAAACGGAATCGCTGCGATTTTTGTGCCACTGCGATCGGTTCGTCTGTTCGTCCCTGCAATTCTTTCTGTTTGTGCCGCTGGTGTGATGGCTTTGCCGTCTGATCAAACAAAATTTTGGATCCGCGAGGGCGTATCTCGTATGGACCACAATGATACTAAGAACGCTGAGATTTGCTTCCTCATAGCCTATGACCAGGCTCAGAAGTCTCGCAAGGGTGAGCGTTACGAGGAGTATTGCAGCCATCGGCTAGCGGAAATTTACGAATCAGCAGGTAGGCTGGAAGAAGCTGAAAAGATGCTCAAAGAACACTATGCTATTCACGCTAATTCAGGTTGCAGTCATTGTGTTATTGAAGTAGCCGATAAGCGACGCCTTGCCAGAGTCTTAGGTAAGCAGGGTCGCTTGGCTGATACGAACGCCATATTAAATGAGCTTTTTGAGGCTGCGCTTGCTCATTTACCTGACTACGCCTCTATCGACGACAAGTTTAGATCAGTTGAAATTTGTTCGACTCATGGGTCTGGCTGTCCTGTAGAAGCGGCTTTGATCTGGCAGGCAAGTCCAACTCCGTGTCGACTGCACACGAATTGCGAGGATGATGTCGAGGTAGAAGCGGGCGGTCTGCTTGCAAATCGAGAGGCGAGCGGTTGCCGAATTCACAAATTTTACCCAGAACCAGAGAGCGCATGGGCTACCGTTGGGCGTGCTGGTGCTATTGAATCTAATGCTCTGCCTGGTCACATTGATGATTGGATTGACGTAATTGAAAGCCGAGATTCAAGATACAACTCAATGATTTCTAAATTTGTGAGAAACAGTCACTAGCTCTGATTCGCTCTTCAATCTTGCTACTTGTTTGAGAAGGCAAGGCCGATTGGCTGAATCGGTGCCGATACGAGCCCAGGCCGAAATTTATTACAGCAAAACGAAAGAGATGACGTAGTTACTACCGTCGGTAGTAATCGTGGTCAAAGAAAAATACTTGGAAGACGAAACCAGCGTGGTTATTGACCATGCCGGTTTCGCTTACAAAATGGAGCAAAAACAAGATTGAAAATCACTGGCGCTAAAATCTCTGACGCTACAATCACTGATGCTTGAGGAATTGCTGCAGGGCCAGTGGGTTGTCTGTGATGATGCCATCAACTTTCATGGCCACCAGGCTAGCCCATTGCTCCTCGCTATTGGCAGTCCAGACATTGACCTTAAGACCGGCTTTGTGAGCAGCAGCAACCAGATTGGCATTGACTTGCAGCACGCTCGGATGCCAGGCAACAGCAGCACGACTGACACAATAGCCAATTTTGTCTAGCACCAGGCTATCAGGCCAGGCCAGTGGCTTAGCTTTGAAAGGCAAGGTGATAGGCCGCATATTTAGCCCCAGGTTCAGAACAAATTTGCGCATCAAAATTGCTTGCGTGACGTTCGGCAATTTCTGTTTCAGCCTGCCCAGCAGACGCTGGTCAAATGAGCTAAGCACAAGCATTTCAGCGGGATAATCGGCAAGAATTTCAGCCAAATCATCTTCAATGCCAGGATAGCAATCAGGCAGAGTTTTAACCTCGATGTTCAACAGCACTTTGCCATTGATTAGAGCAAGAACTTCACTGAGCAAGGGAATTCGTTCACCGGCAAACTCGGCCAGACCAGCCGAGGCATCAAGCTGACGAATTTGTTCGTAAGACAAATCTTGAATCTGACCTTGGCTGGTGGTCATCTCGCTGAGATCACTATAGTGAGCCACTACCAGCTCTCCAGTAGCACAGCGTCTGACATCAAGCTCTATGCCATCCACACCAATTGCCAGGGCATTGCTGAAGGCGGCAAGTGTGTTTTCAGGTACAGATATACGCCCACCGCGGTGAGCAATTACTTTGGTTTGCAAAGACATACAATATCTCCACTCCGATTTTAATTGAGACAAAAAAGACTGGTTCCCCACCAGAGGTGCATGGGGAACCAGTCAATCAGAGGGTTACGTGAGGGTTATTTGTTCGTTGCTCCAGGCTTTGCTTAAAACCGTAGTTTCGGACTCTGCGAGAAGCGTTGCCGGTGTTACTTGAAGCGCTGTGTGAGCGGGTTCAAGGAGCTTTCCACCAGTTGACGTTTCTGAAGCTTGGCGAGAGCAGCAGCAATAGAAGCGCGAGCTTGTGGGTCGGTTTCGTTAGCGACTGCGTACTTCAGGCGTTCTTCGATGACTATTGGCGAGTCGCCGGCGGTTGCGGTGGCTTTGGTGTCGAGCTGTTGCACGGCAATCTCACTGAGACGCTGGGCGCTCTGTGCTCTCTCTTGCGGGTTCTTGCTTTGAGTGAGCTGCAGGTTGAGGCCGACCATCTCGCTGGCGTTGATTGGTGTTCGGCTCGGGGAGTTGATATGCAAGTCGTTGCCGCGCAAAACAATCAAGCTGACAATCAGCATGATCAGTAAGACGGCTGAGACAGCGAGCACGCTTTGGGGTACTGCGACCTTTGGGATTTGCTGTTCTGGCATGTGACTCTCTTTGGTTTTTGAAGGTGCTGGAAGTTCGATAGGGAATCCGAATCTGAACTGAGAACGAGTTCAGATTTGCAACGGATTGTGACTCAGTACACTAGGGCGCACCTCGTATACCCATGACCACGGGAAAGGAAGGTTTCGAAATCGCTGATTGCTTGTTGTTTTTGGTCTGAAGGTATTTCGCGTGGAGTGTATTGGTTTCTGAGTCGAATGCAGCCTAACCGTTGGCTTGATAGGTAATCAAGAACCATTAAGTAATGCAATCTTAAACCGAGCTAACTTAGCCGCGACGGCGTGTGTTGCGTTTGTTTTTGGGCGAGGGTGGAGTTGTGCCAGCTCCGGAAAATGCTGTCGTAGCACTCATTCCACCGACATCTAGCAGAGTGGGCATGTTGTCCATTTCGGGAGTTAAACGGCAGGTAAGCTCTAGTGAGAATGGCCGCATTTCTTTTTGCTTGCCTGAAACTTTGACTATTTCTTTGCCTGTCACTCTAAAGGTAACTGTATCTTTCTCAAGAGGTGTAAGAGCCCGGACATTTAAGATTTGCACTTCATTGCTGAGGTGAGCAATCTGAGCGTCATCGATCGCTTTGAGGACGTCGATAGTCGAGTCTGGCAAGATCTTGCGAGACTGGAGCTTTTCTAGAGCCGAGGTGTGCACTTCGCCGTGCATAAGCTGATTGACCGATTCTTGGAGAGTGGCTGGATTGCGGTCAAGCAAGTGCTTGGTCACTTCTTTGCTGAACTTATCAAGAGTTTCTTCTCGGGCCTTCTTCTTGGCTTCTGGGCTAATGGCGCATCCGCTAACGCTTGTAACAAGGGCGATCAAGCTTACGGTTATGGCTAAAAAACTAGTGAGAAGAGGCTTCCGGGTCATCGGTTTCCGTTCATGCTGGGTAAAAACAAATCTTACTTCTAATTCCCCGCTTGCAACCCCTTTCAAACTGGCTATGGTATTGATTGTTTAACATGTGCAACGATAGAAGATAGTACTTTAGGACAAAATTGAAGACTAATCGATTGTTGGCGTTTACCGCTTTTCAAACAGATTAGCCTTCAAAGCAGGGGAAAAGAGAGGTGTAAGAAATTCTGCCAGTTTTCCTTACACCTTTACTATGCGCTAGTTCATTAGCGTAGTCAGCTACTCAGTCAAATCTGACTTGAGAATATCGTCTGTTGACGAAGCAAAGTCATCGGGCAAGTCTTCCACAAGCTTGTGGCGAGGTGGCTGAATCGGAGTGCTGCAAGCGGCACAGACGTTCTTTGCCGTGCTGCAGGGGCCGCAGTACTTGAATCCTCTGCTATAGGTTGCGTTGCCGCAGCCTGAGCATTTGCCGTGACCATTGCTGAACGATTTGAGAGAACATTTCGTGCAAAGCATGATGGCTCCAAAGTATTTATTTCTGTATGCGAAAGTACGACTTTCTAGGTTCGTCTTCCGCACAGGAAATTGTTATAAGCTAGCCGTCAGCGCTTAATCGCCTTGAGGATGACTTTTTCATCCGTAAAGGAGACAGCGCAGTCGTTGGCGTACTCAATCAAGAAGGCCTGGCGCGCCCAATTCGGTGCCGCCAGTAAGAAAATGCTCAGCTTTGCCAGTTCGTCATCGGTCAGCTCAGAGCGGCTAATCCAATCGGCGATGTCGTGCTTCTTGCGATAGTCGCGGGTGCGAGTGACGTTGAAGCCAGCGGCACGAACCATTTCTCGCCACTCCCGATTGGTGTACGAGCGCACGTGGGTGCGATCGCGCAGCTTTTCGAGAGTGTTGATGAAGCGGTCGAGGCGCGCTGCTTGCGGGGCGATGTTGTCTTCGATCAGAAGCACACCGCCCTTCTTCAGCACTCGCGCCATCTCCGCCACCGCCTTCTCGATGTTGAGAAAGTGGTGGGGAGCGATGCGGCAGGTGACGGCGTCGAAAGTTTCGTCGGCAAAAGCCAACGCTTCGACATCGGTGAGCACAGTGCTGACGTTGGTCAGCCCTTTTGCAGCAAAAACTTTGGTGGCGGCGGTGAGCATGCCCTGCGACAAGTCGCTGGCAACCACCGAGGTAACGTGCGGCGCTACAAGAGCAGCCATATGACCACCGCCAGTGGCAACATCAAGCACATTCCAGTCAGGCTGGGGCTTGAGCAGGTCAAGAACGATAGCCAGGTCGTCACTCTGGGCATGGCCCGGGTTGGTGGCGTACGACTCGGCGTGTTTGCCGAAGCGTTCAGAGACTTCTTTCTTGCGTTCGAGGTCGCTGGCTGGGGCTGTCTGGGTTTCGTCTTGCGCAGTTTTCGAGTTCACGTGTTTTACCTTATTTTGGTCTGATTTTGGATAGCTTTGGTCCGATTTTATTGGGACCAGCTGCCCTCTTATTTGTCTTCTTTTCCCACATCTTCTGCTTTCTGGTTGCGAACCGCTTTCAGGGTCGGCAGCAGGATGAAGCAGAACAGAGTGAAAACCCCTGACACTATGATAAGTGGTGTCAGGCTACGGTCAAACCAGTGCACGAACATCCAGGCACCGGCGATGGCCGACAGCTGTGCAAAGCCATTGTTGACCGACATCAATGCGGCGAAGGTGAAACCTTCAGCATTGGCCGGGCAAGAACGACCTGCCAGCGACAGGGTGGTGAGTGAAGCAATAGCTCCGGCGATGCCGAAGACGAAGCTGAGCGTACCCATCAGATAGGCGCTGTACGGGGTGAGCGTGACCACGCTGAGATAGGCGAAGGTGCCGATGGCGCCAGTTGTGATGGCGAAAATCAACTGATAGTTGAGGGTGCGCTTGGTGAACCACTTGCCGTACAACCAGGCACCAATCAACGAACCAACTGAACCCAGCGCACCCAATTGACCGATGAAGGTCTGGGAGAACTTGAGGGTGTCGGTCATGTGGTAGTACATGGGTGTGCCGAAGCTGGGGCTGAAGTTCCAGAACGCCAAGAACAGCACTGCTGCCCAAAGAGTCTTGGAAGTGAAAGCCTGCTTCAAGCCGCTGGTGGTGGCCTTGAGCTGCTCAATGTTCATTTTCGACTTCTCTTCTTTGACAAGAAGCCAGGTCGCAACTGCCACTGTGGCTGGTGCAAACATTGTGATCATGGCGGCGACGTGCAGGCCCGTTCCGGGGTCTGACATACTGGCCAACCAGCCGCCTGCAAGTGATGTGGCGATTTGGGCAGCGTAGAACCAGAACCATTGCACTGACTGAAATTTGCCGACCATGTTGAACTTCTGGCCGTTTTCAACCATCAAAGCGTCAACGATGACGTCTGAGGCAGCGGTGCCAAAAGCGGTGAGCATCAGGGCGAAGACGATCTTCGAGGGCTCATCCAAGCCAGTCAGCCAGAAGAATGCTCCGGCGGAGATGACATTGAGGAGGAGCAACCAGGTTTTGCGTCGGTAGCCGAACAGTGGAATGAAGTCGCTGACCAGCCCGTAGAGGGGTTTGATGATCCAGGGCAGAGTCAGTACAGCAAGGTAGCTGGTCGACTGTGCTTCGTCGAAGTGCAGCACTTCCTTCATGTAGAAACTCAGAGGTTGGCTGATCAAACCTGAAGCCTGGGCAAGACCCTGGGCGAAGTAGACCAAACCGAACATGAGAACAAGTTTTTTTACGTATGAGTCGTTAGACCCTCCGTTGTTTTGTGGGTTCGGAGCCATTTTTATGGTTCTCCATTCAAATGTATCAAGCTTGCCGAAGGGCTAAATAGCCTGGGTATAGCCTGAAGGGGTTTATAGTTGCAAATACAAGAATGAAAAACGGCAGCACCAAATGTGGTGCTGCCGTTCGCTGTTGCTACTGTCTAGTTCTTAGACCTTGACCGTCCGCTTCTGAACCAGCTTCGGTTCGGTGATGATCTTCAGAACCGGGCAACGGCCAGCTGTCTTCTCGATGGCGTCGAGCTCGGCTTGGCTGAGATTGCCTTTGACCTCGATCAATTCTTCGATCAAGGTGATTTTGGCATTGCTGCCAGCGGGTTTGCTGGGGTCGTCGATTTCCGAGATGGTCACGGTCACCGACATTTCCTGCACGTCCCACTTGCGCTTTGCTGCCACCATTCTGATGGTCTGAATGGTGCAGGCGCCGATGGCTGCCAGCAGGAAGTCTTTGGGGCTGGGGCCGGTGCCATTGCCGCCCACTGATTGGTCTTGGTCGCTCACCAGGGTGAAGCCGCCAGCCTGCGCCTCCACCTTGTAGTTGGTGCCGCTCACCAGTTTTGACGTTACGGTTGCCATATTGTTTTCTCCAGATATGCTTGAAGCCCGCTCTGAAGTTGATTTGACTCCAGGGGCCGAGAAGTTACTTCTTCTTCTCGTCGCCGAGAGCTTCGCGGAGCTGTTGGTTGAGGGTACGCAGCACGTTGACACGGCTGTAGCGCTTGTCTTCGCTGGCGATGATGAACCAGGGCGAGTACTCGGTGCCAGTGCGGAAGAACATTTCGTTGGCAGCCTTGGTGTACTGGCTCCACTTGCTGCGTGCTTCGGCGTCAGAGGGAGAAACCTTCCAGGGCTTCTCTTCCGCGCGCTTCTTGAAGCGGTCCTTCTGTTCGTCCTTGGTGATGTCGAGCCAGATTTTGACGACGATGCCGCCTTCCTGCTCCAACATCCAGTCCATGGTGCGCAGGCTGGCGTAAGAGGCCTGCCATGCTTCCTTGGGCTTGATCTTGTTGACACGCACCACCAGAACTTCTTCTGCCCAGCTGCGATCGAAGACGCGCACCTGGCCAAAGGCAGGCATGCGGTCGTCTTTGAAGAAGCGCCAGAGCGGCGGGTGGGCGCGCTCGTCTTCAGTGGGCGGGCCAATCGGCACGCTCAAGAAGAGCTTGGCGTCGTGGCCCAGCGATTCGCCGATGCAGATGGTTGCACCGCTCTTGCCGGCGCCGTCGCGGCCTTGTAGCACCACCACCAAGAATTTCTTGGCGGCCTGCATGCGGCGAACGAGCAGGTTGAACTTCTCTTCTTCAGCGTCGAGCTGCTTCTGATAGTCCTTCTTGTCTTCGATGACCAGAGAGTGATCGACCACGGCGAGGTAGTCGGGGATTTCATCGGCCTTGGTGTAGGGGCCGGTGATGTTGTCGAAGGTGCGGGCGACACGAATGACGCCGTTCTTCTGTGCAGTGAAGTGCAGCGGCTGCACCGATGTTTCGGAGCTAGATTTATTGCTCATAAGAGATGCCTTTTGTAATTTGCGGTTAGCGTTGATGAACAGGTCTTAGGGCCCTGAACTATTGCTAGTCCAGGGCCTTTCAGAGCTTTGAACTATTGCTAGTTCACAGCCAGTTCAGAGAGGTAGAAGTTGGCGCTGAGGAAGTCGCGATACTGACTTACTTTTTCGAAGTAGCCAGTGCGCGGTTGTCCTGCAGCAGCGAATGATTGGTACGAAACAGCATACAGACTGCCGTCTCGAGCCAACTCGATGTTGATGGCAAAGAGCTTGCGCTGGTTGCCGTCGAGCTGGATCGCTTGCACCAACTTGCCGTCCGAATTCGTGCGGTAGAAGCTGCGACCGATGAAGACGTTGTATTCGTTGAAGCGGTCGACCTGGGTTGTGCAATCAGCGTTGTAGTTGATTGTGTACTGACCCTGGTAGGCCAATTGCGTTCCGTAGAACTGCCTGACCACCAGTCGTCCTTCAGCGTCGCGTCCGTCTACCGTCGTGTGCAGACATGAGCCGCCGCTGAGTGAGACACCATCGGTGGTGACAGTCCACTTCACTACACGCCAGCGCACCTGATTGTGCAGGTTGCTGAGGATGAAAGCTGGCGGCTCGCTCAGTGTTTCCACACCAATTTTGCAGTTGCCGATCGGAGGATCAACAGGCTTCGGTTCTGGCACGACAACTGGTGGCTGCACGATCGGGTCTGTCGGTGTCACCGGCGGTTTTACCACGGTGTCACAGCAGCCGTTACCAGTGTTGACGACGACCACCACCGGGTTGGTTGGCTCGCTTTTCACCACAACCGGAGTGTCATCGTAAGACCACACCAGCAAGAAGGCCAGGAAGGCCAAGAATGCCAGCAGGCAGGCGACGATGGGCAGGTTGTTGTGCCGGTTGTGCTTGTGGTTGCATGGCGCTGGGGTTGGCGTCGGAGTGGGGACAGGCGTCGGCGTTGGCGTGGGCACTGGAGTCGGCGTTGGCTGATCGACTTTGCCGGGACGATTGCGCACAGACATGCGCACATCCACCTGCAACTCACGCTCAGTCTCGCCCGTCGGAGCCGTGTTGGCGTCTGCGGGTGCTGCCGAACCAGTTGTACCAGTTGTGTCAGGCGTGCCGGGGGTGCCTTTCGCTTTGTCAGCGGGAGCCGTCTTGTCAGAAGTGCTCGCGCCTGCCTTGACGGCCATGGTCATAGAAGCCGTGGCTTCGCGATGACTGGTGGTGCCGATGTCGCCGAGCTTCTCCAGAGCTTCTTCAGCGGCGATTTCACCGAGCTGCTTGAGGGCGGCACGGTTGCGTTGGTTCGTCGCCTCGGCAGCAGCAGTGTCCGGCTCCGGAGCAGGAGCAGTGTCCACGGGAGCGGGGGTGTCGACGGGAGCTGGGGCGGTGTCGACAGGAGCGGGAACGGTGTCGACAGGAGCGGGGGCAGTGTCCACGGGAGCTGGGGTGTCGACGGGAGCGGGGGCAGTGTCGACTGGAGCGGGGGTGTCGACGGGGGCGGGAGCAGTGTCGACGGGAGCAGGGGCGTGATCCGGTGTCGGAGTCTGGCCCTGAGGCAGGCTCATCTTGGTGCGAATTTCTGCAACCAAGACCTTGACCTGCTGCAGTGTCTGCTCGGGAGAGCCAGAGTTGTCGACGACCTTGTCGGCCAGCTCTGCTTTCTTGTCCTGCGGCCACTGGGCCTTGATGCGGCGCACAACTTCCTCATCGGAGAGCTTGTCGCGCAGCTTGAGCCGCTCAATCTGGATTTCTTTGTGTACAACCACAGCCCAGACAGCGCTGTACTTGGCGCGAGAACCGGTCTCGAAGAGCAGGGGAACGAGCACGGCGACGATGTCGTGGGTCTTAGCCAGTTCGACCGTGCGGGTCTTCTGCAGTTCGCCGATGGCCGGATGCAAGATTGCTTCCAGGTCAGCACGTGCAGCGGAATCGTTGAAGACGATGGTGCCGAGTTTCTTGCGGTCGATCGGGCCACCGGGGCTGATTGCCAGGTCGGCACCGAAACGAGCAAGAATCTTGTCGTAGGCGGGACCAGGCTTGTTAACGAGTTCGTGCGAGAGATGGTCGGCGTCGATGACGGCCACACCCAATTCTTGCAGTTGACGGCCAACCAACGATTTTCCGCAGCCGATCGAGCCGGTGATGCCGATTACGTAGGTTTTCTTTTGGCTATTTTCAGAGATGCTTGTCATAGAGAACCCTTTCCTGTTTGGATTTAGGAGTTGAGAGTTAGAGAACAAGGCACACTTCTCCGACAGGCGACGTTGAGCCAAGGCGGTAGTAATCAAATCTCCTAAAAAGAAGAATTGATTAGACGCTTAGCTATACGGGCGCGGGTTAGAAGAAAATTTGGCCTTGAAGTTAAAAGAGAAGAAAAAGTAGACCTATGGAACCTAGTTAAATAAGAGCTAGGATGTCAAATCATGAACTGTTATCTAATGACTTATGCTGAAAACAGCCGCCGAAAGTCCGCTAGTAAGCTATTTGGCGCGCTTGACAATGGGTGTGTATGGGGGCTTTGAGCCAACCGTAAGAGACTCATTGGAAGGATTTGATGTCAAGAAGCGCTCTGTTGGCCCATCAGCTAGCTGTCTGTAGTTAGCGCGGGTGGCGATAGGTTTAGGGTCAATGGCTCTAGGGGGACATAGAGGTCAATCCAACGGCAAAGAAAGAAAATGAATAAAACTGCGCCGAACACAATCCAAAACCACTGAGCTAATGTCAATCTTTCTGGATCAAGCATGGGTCATTACTGCTTTTCGTCTCACTGGCGTAGGGTCGAACCTGCGTGTCGATATTGCTATCGTCCCCTTAGCGCTGACGATACCTTAAGTCTAGTATAATCTCCACGCTTCTAAGGTCAATCAGTTGGCGACACCGCTGCTTGTGACCAGGGAGCATTACTGGTTCTTTTGCTCAATGGTGCAAAAAAAATGACTGAAGGTTCCGATTCTCCGCCGAGGTTACTTGGAATTATTCTTTGCGAACGGATTTTGCAAGATGTTCTCAGGCGCGATGCCGTCTCTTGTATCAACATCTACAACGGCATCTCTGCCCGCAAGTTTCCAGCAGAGATTCCACTGGTCTATGCCTTTGCACAAGTCTCTGGTACCACCGGTCAGTTTAACTATCAGTTTCTAGTTGTCGATGGCCTCGGCAAGCTCATAGCTTCTTCCCCGATAGCTACAGTTGAGCCGCTAGCCAACCAGTATATGACCCACAAGATTGTTAGTGCTTTTACCGGATTGACCTTTGATAGCGAAGGCATGTATCACATCTTGCTTGAAATTGAGGGCGAAAGTGTTGGCTCTCTGCCTTTCCAAGTGCTGCTTGTTCGTCCTGAAGTGATTGCCTAGCTGGCTTTGGCAGAAAAAAAGTCATTTGAGCAAGCTGGTTTTCAAGATAATAGGCTGGAAATTGTGACCTTAAATTTGGTTTGAATATTGCCTAGAGATTAGTTAAATTCGTTGTGATTCGTGAGGAGAACTTGTGAAAATTATTGCCCTGACTCTTGTTACCATGGCCATTGCCTCTGCCACTGCCGCCCAACCAGCTAGCGCCAAAGAATTCGGTCGTTCTGAAAAAGCTGGTGATATGAATATGTTGCAAGTTGAACCAAGCATTATAAATGAGCGCTTCTATACCAGTGGAAAAGCTGATAGGCAGCAGTTCTGTGGCAAAGTTTTGCCAGCTGGTGCTCCTATTCCAGACAATGATGCACCGTTGAGCGAACAGTCGAAGCCTGCAGCAAAAGAAGTAAAAGAGATTCCTTCTTCTTCTTCTTCTTCTTCTAGCAAAGACGCTGCTGTTAAGCCTGTTAGCGAAAAGACTATTACTTCACCTAAATCTGAAGAAAAACTGCCAGATAAGCAGTAGTTGAAAGTCACCGTTACTGAATTAGCTGTTACCAGTTGTGGCAGAGCTGGCACCACTGGTAACTAGTGATTAGAACCAATGTCCGTATTAGGATAATAGTGTTTCAATTGAGCGATGATGTTTTTAACTTCATCGCTCTTTCCTTGATTGCGAGCGCGATCTAGCTTTGTTTGGAGGGCTAGATAATTGGCCGGATCAATCATCACGGCTTGGTCAATTATTTGCTCAGCTAGCCATTTGCCTAGCTCATTGGCTGATTTCATCGCTGTTGTCAGTTTTTGCTGATAGGCGGGAATGTCTTTTTCGTTGGCGCTGACCTTGGCTGAGGCAGTCTTGGTCGGTGCCGGCTGAATCTTGCTCACAGGCTTGTCTTTGTCTGTCTCTGTGCCTTTGACTTTGGGTGTTTTAACTGCCTCTAGGCGTGATAAGAAATAACCAGATGCGGCAAGTACATTGGCATCAGTAGGACTTAAAACAACAGCTTTACCAATTTTTTGCTTGGCGCTTGATAGATAACTTATGTTCTGGCATTGGCTTGAATAGATGTATCCCCAAGTTGCAAGTACTCGACCCTGGACACTTTTGTCTTGGCATTTTTCTGACAAATTGTAGGCCAGTAAAAGCTGTCCATCCGATTCGGCAAAGAGCGTTTGCGGTGAGAGCCGCTTACCCTCTGCGTCGCTGCCACTCGTCGCTGCTGTGTCTGAGGTTAAACTGGCAGAAGTGAGTGGAGCAAAAATATGTTCAGGAGTAAAATTGCCACCGCTTTTTTGACAAAGCATAATTGCTAGTTCAGCTCTTGCGAGGGCTTCAATGCCGGTCAAATCTTCATGGTGGGCCGAATCAGCCACTGTTGTTAGATCGCGAATAGCTTGATTTGCATTGCGGGTTCTAAGCCACTCAAACCTTATGGCGTCAATTTTGTCTGTTAGTTCGTTCTTCTTTTTCACGATAGCGCTCTGCTCAAAGAAGAGTCTTTGATTGCGATAGTCAAACGTGACTTTGTAGCGGCTTAATAGTGGATTGCCGATGATTGCCAGGTCTTTGGAGCTAATTATGCCAGCTTCGCCTTGGCCTTCTAGTAGTTGTGGTGCTATCGAAAATACCGGTTTTTCAATGCGGTGCTTGTCTAAATCTAAATAGTCAAAACGAGCAGCACCGGTCTCGACTGGCTTACCATCAAGGCCTTTGAGTATGCCGACTTTTAATACAGGCCCCCAAAGTAAGCTTTTGACTTTAGTTTCAGAAATATTATTAAATGCTGCGCCGGTGTCAATTAAGAAGGTCACTTTCTGCTTGCCGTCAATGGTTCCTTCAACAGCTAAGCCTGACATTCCCAGGCTCGGCTTGGTATTAATGACGATGGCACCCTCTGGCACTTCTACCTGGGTCGGGTCAGCAAAGCGCAGCTTTTCGTTTTCGTAGTCAACCGTCATAAGATAGCGTTTGAGCACGTTTGCGCCGATTAGGCCAGCTGGTTTTGGCCCCTGGATATTACCGAACGAATTGAGGTCGGCTACTGCAAAAGGCACGTTGGCAATTTCAAGTTCACCCAGGGCTAGAGATTTCACCAGCACAGCCCCGGTTTTGATAGTGCCAGAGCCAGTTGTCATCGATACTCCGCTATCGCTTCCTAACGACGTGGCACCAATTTTAGTAGCTACAGATTTATCGAGTAGACATTGAGTTGCTCCGGTATCAACAATAAAGCGCAAGTCGTGGAGGCCATTGACTTTGGTGGTTACCAAAATTTCGCTTGAAGTGTACTCAAATGGCACAGTGATTGCACCGGCTGCTAACCTTGCTGAAGGCCGCTCCTTTGGCATGACAAAGATATCGTCAGTCACCGTTGGATCAACGGTTACTTCGCTAACTAGAGTCTCTGAGACTTTTTTGTCGCCAGAATATTCCACGACCTTGAATGGCTGCTGTGTGTTTTCAACTAGGCGAAAATCTGAGTAGGTATAGCGTTTCTCGACTTTAACACCTTGCTCTAAGTCCACTCCGGCATAGCTAGAGCCGACCACATAGTGATTTTCTTTGTCGATGTAAAAGGCTGTTGGTTCGCCATCTTCCGCCCAAACTTTGAGGGTGTCGCAGGGCTGGCCATCTACAGTTGTGGACTCCCCTACTTCCATGTGGGTGGTGGGTGAGGCTACTTTTTCTAAAAGTAATAGTCCGTGGGTAATGTCTTCAGCAATGCGTTTCGCTGTAATTTGATCTGAGGGCAAGATTGTGTCGCCCTGCTTCGTCCAGCACATCACACCGTCGTAAACGGTGGTTAGTGGCTGACCCAAGAAGCTTATTGTAATTTTTTGCTTTTCACGTTTGAGTAAAATGTCACAGTCGAAAGTGTTGATGCCGTTCGAGAGTGATGAGGTTTGAACAATTTTGCCTTTGGCCCGGCAGGGAATATCATTGAATCTTTTGAAAGCGGCATAGCCACCAATTGCTTTCAGCAATTGATCGCCTAGTAAGCGAGCTTCTTTCGATTGGGTGAACGCGGCTTGCTGGTGCTTTCCAGATTCGCTGTTGCCTGAATCTCTATCTGTATGGCTATGCTTGCCAGAGCGCTTTTTCTCTGTCTTAGTGGGCGAACTATCAGAGTGAGATTTGGCAAAAGCTGGTTGTATAAGAGCTGATTGCAGAAAGTCTGATGGCAGAAAGTTTGGCTGGCAGATAGTCAAAGTGATGCTGAGCAGGCAATTGGCCGCAACTGCTAGTCTAAACTTCGAATGTCTCGACTTTTGAAAAATATGCTGGCCTGTCAACATTGCTTTGCTTCCCGCTCAAAATTTCGTGTTATTAACCGCTAATTATCGCAGCCTTGAGGCGAGACTGTAAAATAAGCTGTCGGCAAAAAGCCTGCTCTGATACAAATACTCTGAAAATACATACTCTGACAATAAATCCGGCAAAGCGAGAAGACAGTGGTAGACAATCTAGTGGAACGCAGTATAGATAGTGCTTTGGACCATACTGGCAAGCCCTTCATTGCCGATAGCTTGGCAAAACTGCGCCAGTGGAGAGCTAGCCACGGTGATGCCTGGCTTAGTGCCGGTAGGGGTCAGAAAGTCGCTTTTGTGCCTACCATGGGCGCTTTGCATGCTGGTCACCTGGAGCTTGTCAAACATGCTCGGGCTCAGGCTGACCTGGTTGTAGTTTCGATTTTTGTTAATCCTTATCAGTTTGGGCCGACTGAAGACTTTGACAAGTATCCTCGTACTTTCGAGCGCGACCTTGAACTGCTCGGCCCTCTTGGCGTCGACTGTGTTTTTTACCCGAGCGAAAAGGAAATGTATCCCGCTGGTCGCGATGCCATTGTTAGTGTTACTCCCGCTCATCCCTTAAATGACACCTTAGAGGGTGCTTTTAGACCTAGTTTCTTCCGCGGTGTGGCTACAGTTGTGACCAAGTTATTCACTCTTGTGCAGCCTCATATAGCTTTCTTTGGGGAAAAAGACTTCCAGCAGTTGCTTGTTATTAAAGCCCTGACCTGCGATTTGAATTTACCTCTTGATGTTGTCGGCGTGCCTACTGTGCGTGAAGCCGACGGTCTTGCTCTCAGCTCCCGCAATGCTTATTTAGATTCTGCGGCGCGCAAATTGGCTCCGGTATTGCATGAAGCTTTGTCTGAAGTAGTATCGGCGTCGCAAGTTGGAGTTTCTGTAGAAGACGCTGTTAAGGGTGCCAGTCTAATTATTTCGGCCGAACCTGAATTTACTTTGCAGTATCTTGCAGTCTGCAACGCCGATACTTTCGAGCCTTTGGAGCTTGCAGCGAAATTCAGCAAGCCCTTTGTTGTACTTGTAGCCGCTAAGCTTGGCGAAGTGCGCTTAATAGACAATATTGTGGTGCGGTAATTCTGTTCTGAAAATTGACCTTGTATGGTCTCTGTTTTTTGCGATTGTTGTATATGCAACTATTTTGGAAAACTGAAACCCTTAGCCAGCCTGCTCTCGATATTCAGAAATAGTTGCATATACAACTATTTTCAATTAGCGATCATAGTCTCGTGGTTTTGAAAAATTAGTGCTCCCAGTTGCTTACTTTTAGCGGTGTGAAGAAGCCGGTGGAGTTGTTGCCGCGTAGGGTTTGGTCTTTGTAGCTAAGGGTGAAATCTACTCTAGGTAGGGCTGCTACGGCGCGGTCGAGTGGTTGCATTGTGATAGAAAACTTGTCGACCATGGCTTCAGCCGCCTGGCCGACTTCGCTGCCGATAGCACGTTGGCCTTGTTGCAGTTGTTGCCACTCAGCTTGTAGAGCACCTTTGAAGCGAACAGATGCTCTCTTTACTTCAGCGATGTCGAATCTGTCGTCGTGGTTTTCAGCGATGGCCATTTCTGTTCTCCAGCGTTTTTGCTATGTCTAGCAATTTTTTGCCGTGAATTGCGATTGATTGCAATCTCTAGCATTTTCCTTCACGCCGGTATCTATACGGCCTCTTCAATTTCTGGACAAATTCTTTTATTTTGCCAATATTTGGGGGTTTGGGTAATTGCTGCCGCTTAATGCCGCGGCCGAGTATATGGGCGGAAGATACCGCCGAACTCGACTGTGTCCAAGACCGCCATGCACTTGTGGTCTTTCATTTCTAATGTGTAGTCTAGGTACTCAATTTTGTTGGTAGAGTCTGATCTAGCGGGAAAATCTGACGCTATAGATTAGCTCCCTCAAGGCTTTGATACTTTGAAAGATCAAATGAGTGTTCTTTTCCGTCGATGGTCAAGGTGAGCAATTGTTTGCCATTGGCAATGTGAAGTTTGCAATTTTCCACGCTGAAATTACCGGCGGCATCCTCCAAGGCAATATTGAGCTTCTCGATTGCCAAACATTTTGGCACCAGTATCTTGTAGCAGGTGAGGTCTTTAGTGGTTAAAGAGGCGTGATATTCAGTATGTTCGATTACTTGAATATCTCCTTCTTGTACCAAAATTTTGGATTCTGACCCTCTGTAGGCATCGTTTGCAAAGCAGCTGAACGAGAGCAGAAGGAAGCCAAACCAAATGGATGTGCCGATTTTCGCAAGGGTTCGCTTGTTTTCGTAAGCAATGCTGAAAGCTCGGTAAGCCAGAGCAGCTGCAATTCCAAGCATGGCCGCAGCTAGCAGATTATTCAAGGTGTAGTCTAGAAGAACCAAGTGGTTAGATGCTGTGCCAGCAAGAAGTAGGAATACCACGAGTAAGATTGACCTGAAAAGGTTTCGGTAAAATTGCTGTGGTAATGCAGTCGCGCGCTGTTTATTTTCAGCGCTTTCTTTTGCCAAAACTACTGGTCCTCGGGTGGCAGAGGTTGCGGTTCTTTGGAGGTAGTTCTTGCGACCTTTAAGAATGCTTGTTCGCATTTTCGCAAAACGGGCTCGAACACCTTTGGCTGCACATGAGATGGAACATTGAAGTCATAAACTAGAACTCTGATAAGGTTTTCGATGGTCGGACGTGCAATTGGAAAATGGATTTTTTCCATCTCGATTGGTCTCTCTGCCTTACCAGGCTTCCAGTTTCCGTTCACATGCAGATGAGAGAAAGGGTAGTGTGTCTGTGGTTGTCGATTCATTTCGAAACGAAAGAACTGATCGTGTCCGGTATCGTCAGCCTGATAAGCCATTCTTGAAGACTCGACCTTTAAAAAATTGTCCGATTTGTCGACAAAGAGACTGAATTGCAAATCTAAAAAATGGCCGTTATTGAGTTTGAGAGCTGTGTATATCTCGCTTCCTTCGGAGGCTAGAGCTATGTTGTTCAGACTTCTTGGTGGCGGGGCAATCACGAAATTGCTTCGCCAGTCTGCTGATTGGACTGTGACAAATGACTTTGTGTCAAGAATAGTTCTTCCGAGCTGAAGCATGATCATTTCTCTGAACGCGTAGACTGCATCAGGGCCGCCGTTCAGCGTTGCGTTGATGTGTCCGATGGCTTCGGATAAAAATGCGTTAGGCCGCTGCAAGAACTTCTGCTTCCACGCCAATGAGCTTGAGTAGGCCAAGTATGTCGCTATCACGACAGCGGTCAAGGTTCTCATCGTTGCGTTTGACCATTGCGACATAAGTTGCAAAATCAACGTCGTGACGTTTTTTTACTATCGCGGTCACTACTTGAGTGACTTGCTCGACTGTCCATTCGGTTTTAGTTTCAGATTGTTCCATAAAACCTCCTGTTTAGCTGTTTGCCAAAATGTCGATACACGGTCTATTTGCTCACTAATATATACCAACAACTTTGTATATCGAAGCGAAATTTCACGAAAGTCTTATTTGTTCAAAACTTTTCCCTTTTCGAACCATACCCTAAAAATGCAGCTTATCTTTCAATTCGCGGCCGGTGCTGGCTAGTTTAGAAGCGGCTTCTTTGCTGGCATAGGCGCGGGTTACTGGCGAACCGGCCTTGGCTTCGGCGAGAAAACTCTGGGCAAATTGTCCGCCTTCAATGTTGCTTAAGAGGGTGCTGAGACGCTCTTCTGCACCGGCATCTATTATTGCTGGTCCAGCAATGACTGAGCCGTATTTGGCAGTGTTAGAGATGGCATCGCGCATGCCGTCCATGCCGTGAGTGAAAAGCAAATCGGCAATGAGCTTCACTTCTTTCAGGCAAGAAATATAGGCGAGTTCTGGTTGGTAGCCTTTTGCTACTAATGTATTGAAGCTGGCTTTGATTAATTCAGGCATGCCGCCACAGAGCACGGCTTGCTCGCAAAAGAGGTCTGTGGTGGTCTCTTCGAGGAAAGTTGTCTGAATAGCTCCGGCCCGCGTTGATCCAATTGCTTTAGCGTAGGCTAGCGCGAGGTTGAAAGCTTGGCCTGATTTGTCTTGTTCCACGGCTATCAATGCCGGTAGGCCTTTGCCTTCCAGGTATAGCGATCGCACTTGCCTCCCTGGCCCGGTGGGGGCAACGAGAATGACATCGGCGTCAGCTGGTAGTGGAATAGTTTTGTTGGTGACTGTAAAGCCGTGAGCGAAAACGAAAGCTTTGTGATTGGAATGATCTTGCCCTACAAGTTGTTCTGACGCTGCAATGCCTGGTGCAATCTCGCTTTCAAAGACGGCGGCTACAACTTCGTCTGGCAGCATGATTGCCAACACTGATGCTTTACTGCTGGCTTCATGCACCGACATGGTGGCAAATCCATCGGCGCTTGCTTTGGCGAAAGCTTTGCCGTTTGCTCTAGCCCCGACAATCACTTCGATGCCACTGTCTCTTAGATTGAGTGCATGAGCGCACCCCTGGTTGCCGTAACCAATGATTGCCACCACTTTATTTTTCAGTGCGGCGAGGTCGGCGTCGTTGTCATAATAGATAGTTGCCATTTGCGATTGTTCTCTTGCTGTTACATTAAACCGTCTGGAGCTACTTGACTTAGCGAAAAGTGAAGCTTAAATGGCCAGTTTACAGCCTCTGATAACAATTCAGGTTAAACCTTGCCGGAAGGTCTTGTCTTCCCTCTTTAATGTACTAGACTGATGCAGTTAAATCGGTAACCACGGAGGGCAGTTTTTTAGTGATTTTGCAAACTGTTCAAACCGGCTCCGGTAGCCAAGCACAAGAGAAGAACCTCGAAGGTATCTTTGCATCCAATATATGTATTGTTGGCGATGGTGCTGAAGCAATTGCACTGGCTGGGCTAGTTTCAGCAAACGTTGCTGGGCAAGATTCTGTGGTTTATATTCGTTTATTGGGCGGAGTAACTCCACCTCATATTGAATTAGCCAGCGCTGGTTTAAACTCCAGTATGGCGCCTGATAACACTGACGGCTGGCGCCAGCAAGCCAATCTTCGCGTTTCTTCACCGGTCAATATTGCCCGTTACTATCCCGAGAACGAAATTCAATACAGTCTAAAGAGTCGTGATGTCGAAGAATGTCTCGATCATGCTAACGCTGTTGTCATATCTGGTCCAGCCACTGCCTACAGTGCTATTGCCAAGGCCCTTGCCCCTTATTTGACTGACGGCATTACTATTGCCATTGCAGGCGCACCCTTGCTTGGGGCTTGGCAATTTGGTCAAGCATTGAAGAGTTTCCGTCCAGAGTTAATTGTCAATTTGGTGGAACTAGATTGGCTTTTCAATCACGCTCAGTCATCACCAGATGGAGTGGCAGTTTTAGGCTTGAGAAGGCGGGTTAATTTATCTGGTCGCTCTCGCAATGAAATTAGAAGAGCGCTGCCATTGGCTTGCACTCTTTCTCCTGGCTTGTTGCCAGCTTCTAACATGCTGGAGCGCGGCTTCCTTGACGCTGAATCAGTGGTTCGGCCAGTGTTTATTTTAAGTGCTTTGCTCGGCAGTCGCATTGAAGCACTGGGTGATTTGTCGACCCTGCTTAACCGCTCAAATCTGGCTATGTTGGCTGAAATAGAGCAAGAAATCTCTCGACTTTCATTCTCATACAAATGTGCGCTGGCCGATTTTGCCAGGGCTCTGAGAGAAGAATCTTATTGTCAGGTTAACTTCGAACCACATAACCTTGTTGATGACGAACAGTGCTATGAAGCCACTTTGGCTGAGGCATTGGTGGGTATTTCTGGTGAATGGTTTAAGGGTCTTGATTGGTCGCACCGCATGGCCCAAGAAGTTTTGGCTCGCTATGTTTCAGATCATTTGGTGCTTTTGTCTGACTTGGCTCGCTTGGCTAAAGTGCCGACACCGGTCTTAGATGGCGTGATTAGTATCTCTTCTGCTTTGCTTGGTTTCGATTTGCGTAATAGAGCTCGCAGTTTGAACCATTTGAATCTTAGCGGGCTATCACAAAACGAATTGCTAGAGCTTGTAAACAGTTAGCGCCGCTTGCTCCTGACGACTCCGGTAGATGCTCTGCAGGTAGGCGGTTTCGGATTTTGCGCCGGTGCCATCTTGGCATCCCTCTGACGTTAGCGCTAACAGCGCTCCCTTGGCAACTTTGATCCTCAGCGGATTTCCTAAGTGGAATGATTAACATCACATAAAATAGAGTTGTCATGATTATTGATAGAGGCTATGCCTTTTCCATATCGTAGAGATCATCTCCACTTAAGTTAAAGCAAAAGAACTACTAAAACTTCCCACACGCACCCGTCGCACCAGAATACTTTTCCTTCCACGCGGTGGAAAAAGTGATCTTTGGTTTTGATGATAACGCGTACCTGTGCGAGGCAACTTAGAAACTTCAACTGCAGGAGTTAACTTCTCAACGCCGCCTCACGTCGAACGACGGTCTGCCGGTGTGTCTTAAACAACATAAAAAAAGAGAGGACACACGTATGTCCATATTTCAAACTATGAACCTACCATCTCAACACAGCGTGACCAGGATTTCTCAGGTAACTGACGAAGAAATCTGGCGTCACCTTGTCACTCCAACTGTCAAAGGCCTGCTTGGTTCGATTATCAAAGTCGAATCCAACCGGGTCCTAGACACCGTGGCCGGTCTCTTCCCTGGTGATGAAGTCACCAATCTGAACGGTCATATGCTCGCCGATGCGAGCGGCAAGTTGTCGAAAGACTTCGTGCGCTTCCCCTACAACCACACGCTCTATCGCACTGTTAATGGTGCCATGGTTATTAAGCGTGATGGTGTCAAGTTCGAGGTGTTCTGCTGGTTCGGCGATATCTATCGTGGCAAGGGTGAACTCATATTCAAGGCCGCCTTGCGCGACCGCGTCTATGATGGCACCAAGCGCGCCAACGATTGCGCCTTACTCGAGTACGCTTACGACAACCCTGACTACCACCAGCGTCTGAGCACTGTGCTCTCTTCGGTGGAACTGTCAATCTACGGCTTCATGCCGGGATCGCGCATCATCGATGCCACGGGCGACAAAGTCTTCGACGAGTTTGTCACCAACCCGTTTCTCTTCCTCGACAATCCGCAGGCTTTCCTGGCGCTGTTTCAACGAGCGTTCAAGAGCAAGCGCGGACCAGGTCAGTACTCGGCTGCCATCCCCGATGTGGCAAAGTACTCTCTGGCTGGTTTCGAACGTCTGGCCAGCAAGTATGGCTACGACCTAATCGAGATGGCAGCCAGTCACTATCATGTGGCCAAATGGGCTCAGGCTGGCGGATACGCCTATGCTGACCCATCCCAGGGCGACATGGTGTCGAAGTTGCAAGCTGGTCTGGAGGCCATCCGTGCAAACGGTACTCCCCTAACTCGCTCCCAGCAGTCGTGGGTCTGCGTCCTGCAGAGCCTTCGACCGATCGACTTGGTGCCCACTGGCTTCCTCATGTCTGGTACCGCCTGTGGCGTTGCTGGACGGCAAGAGCGCGGTGAGCAGACGGCTTCTCAAGGCGGCGAAGGCGATGGCGAGCCACCCCAGGCAAATGTCGAGAGCGCTGACAATGCTGCATCTGCTGTGCCGTCCGTGGTGCACGCACCATTGCGCTGGCCTCAGAACAACGTCGACGACGAGTGTCTCTGGCTCTACAAGCCGCTTTCGGCAAAAGCTCAAGGGTTCATTCCCAACATCAGCTTCCAGCCCAAACTTCTTTAGCTTCATACAGCATGGAGCACTCAGGCAGGTAGTGTCGCGAGACATCACCCCTCTCAGTGCTTCCTAAATTCAAAAACTAACGTTTTGGGAACACAAACATGTATAAATTTCCACCGATTGATGTTGCCGACTTGCTCGGTAACACATCGCTGTGCACGATTACTCCGGAAGTGATTTGGGAAAGACTGGTTACCCCGCAGGTGAAAGCCTTGCTTGGTGACATCGAGTACTCCAAAGTCACAGTCCGCGAAACCGTCGCTGGCGATTTCCCTGGCGATGAGGTGACGAACCTGAATCAGCACCGTATCTACGGTACCGATCTCGACCGCGTTCGTCTGCCTTATCTCAACGCTTTCTTCAAAACCACTTATGGTGCCTTCGTTGTCAAATACGAGGGTCTGAAGTGGAAAGCATTCGGCTGGTACGGCGACCTTCGCAATCCCCAGCTGATCTTCAAGTGCGCTCTGCGTGATCGTCGCTTTGACGGCACTCGGCGCGCCAACGACAATTCGCTCATTGACTTCGCCGGTTGCTACGACGATCCGGTCAATGCGCCTCTCAGTCTGCCGAATATCTTTGCTGACGCCAAGTGCGCCGAAGCTTCTGTCTACGGTTTCATGCCCGGCTCGCGTCTTGCTGATGCCACCGGGGACGCCGAGTACGACCGCTTCGTCGAAAACCCGTTCCGCTTCATCAACCAGCCGGAAGTCTTTCTCAAGCACTTCCAGATGGCCTGGAAGTCGACTCGGGCACCTGGTCAGAATGGCAACCCCATTCCTGATGTGTCGCGCACCATCATCCCCGACATTGACAAGCTGGCTCTGGCAGCTGGTTACGACTATGTTGAGAATGCCAGCAGCCACTACCACGTGGCTCGTTGGACGGAGTCTCAGGGCTACAAGTACGCCACTCCTGAGTTGGTCGAGCTGATGAATCAGTTTGCCCAAGGCCTCAAGCGCATCAAGGCGAGTGGCATCAAGCTTACTCGCCAGCAAGAGTCTTGGGTGTGCGTGCTGCAGAGTCTGCCTGCCGAACACATTCCGGCCGGTCTCAATATCGATGGTCCGAAATGGCCTCAGGACAACATCGGTGCCGTCAACCTCTGGATGTACAAGCCGATTTCGGCGCGAGCAATCGCCCTGGATAAGGCCAATGCAGAGGCAAAGGCGGCGGCAGACAAGCTGGCAGCAGAAGCGAAAGCTGAAGCAGCCAAGCCAGTTGTTGCTGCTGTTGTGGTTGAACCCACTCCCGACGTTGCGCCTGCTGCTGCTGTTGTGCTCGAATCTACGCCAGCTGCTGCTGCGCCTGCTGTCGAACAGACGCCCGCTGTTACGCCAACTGTTGCTGTGCCTGCTGGCACGGCTCCGGTCGACAAGCCCGCTGGCTCCTAGTCTAACTTACCTTCACCTCTCAGGAGAAATTCTATGGGAAAACTATTCTTGATTGGCGGCAAGGCCGACCAATGTGTCGCCCACTTTGTCGCTCTGGCGGGCGGAGCTGCAGCCAACATTCTCGTTGTGCCACACGCCAGTTCAGTGCCGCTGATTGTCGCTGCAGAATTTGTGGAGGAGCTTGTGGGCCACGGCGTGCAGAACATCACTTGCGCTGTCGCTGGCGAACCTCTGGTGATTGCGCCGGAGGTCACAGCCGTCTACATGTGTGGTGGCGATCAGGCTGATTTGGTCAGGCTTCTGGGTGAAGACGGTGCAGAAAATCTGCGCCGTTTTCACGCTGCCGGTGGTCTGATTGCAGGCACTTCTGCTGGTGCGGCTGCTATCGGTGTTGATATCATCACCGGTGGCATGGCCGACAAGCAGTTGCGCGTTGGTTCGCTGGAAGTGGGCAAGGGCCTGGCGCTACGTCATGACGTTGTCGTCGACACCCACTTCTTGCAGCGCTCGCGCTTCAATCGCTTGATTGCGGCGCTGGTGCAGTTTCCCAAGGCGCTGGGCATCGGCCTCGACGAAGACACTGCTCTTCTGATCGAGACCAGTGTCAACGCTGGCAAGAAAAAGAATCCGCTGCCCAAGATGACTGCCTATGGCGTCGGGCACGTCTGGTTCTACAGCGCTGGGCGTGGTCTGAAAACTTCGCTCAAGAAAAACGTTGCCGACAATGAGCCCGGTGCTCTCTACTCGGTCAGCGGTGTCACTGTCTCGGTGCTGAGCGCTGGACAGGTCTACGGTGCAGCTGCCTGACTCACATCTCTGTGAGCAGGCCGCTGTGACTGGAGTTCGCACAGTTTCAAGGACAGAAAACATGAAACGGAATATCAAGTCACAACTTCACGGCTATCCCCGGCCGCTCATGGAGCGCGCCCAGTGGACCAACCTCAACGGCGAGTGGGATTTCGCTATTGACCAAAAGGCAGTGCTCGGTATCAAGCAAGTCGAGTTTGCAGGCAAGATCGTGGTGCCATTCGCGCCCGAAACCCCCGCCAGCTTGGTTGCCGATCAGGGTTATTTCAAGGCGGTTTGGTATCGTCGCCGTGTGATCGCGCCTAGCCTGACTGATGGAGAGAAGCTGGTTTTGCACTTCGGTGCAGTCGACTGGCAGGCCAACGTCTATGTCAACGGCTCTCTTGTCGCTTCTCATGATGGCGGCTACACGCCCTTCAGCGTCGACATCACTGAGCACCTGAACAAGGGCAAATACCAGACCATTGTGGTGCAGGCACTCGATGACCCGCACGATATGGCCAAGCCTCGCGGTAAGCAAGATTGGCTGCCTCAAGCGCACTCGATCTGGTATCCGCGCACAACCGGCATCTGGCAGACTGTTTGGATGGAAGTGGTTCCGGCTACCTCCATCGTCTCTCTGCGCTGGAGTTCTGATGTGCCGACCTGGTCGCTTAGCCTGGCCGCCAAATTCGCCGGTGATACCGAGGGCATGCAGCTTAAGGTCGCCATTCGGCACCACGATAAGCTGATCGTCAACGATGCCTATGGTATTGTCGATGGGCAGATCGCTCGCCGCATCGACTTGCCTGATCCAGGCATCGAAGATGCTCGCGCTGCCTATCTCTGGAGTCCCGAGAATCCGCAGCTTTTTGCAGCTGAGTTGACCTTGGTCGATGGCAGTGGCAAAGTTGTTGATCGCGTCAGCAGCTACACTGCCATGCGCACTGTGGCGGTGGATGACCAGCGCTTCTTGCTCAACGGTCGGCCGTATAACCTGCGCCTGGTTCTCGATCAAGGCTACTGGGCTGAGAGCGGCATGACGGCAGTCAGTGACGAGGCTCTGCGCAAAGACGTAGAACTGGCCAAGGCGATGGGATTCAACGGTGTGCGCAAGCACCAGAAAATCGAAGACCCACGCTTTCTCTACTGGGCCGACCGCCTAGGCTTGATGGTTTGGGAAGAAATGCCCAGCCCTTATGCCTTCACTGCGAAAGCCACGCAGCGGCTTCTTTCCACTTGGACAGACGCTATCGAGCGTGACATTTCGCATCCGTGCATTGTCGCCTGGGTGCCGTACAACGAGTCTTGGGGCTTGCCTGACTTGTCCACTGTTGCCGCACAGCGCGACAGTCAGCGGGCGCTTTATTACTTGACCAAGAGTCTTGATCAGTCGCGGCCGGTGATTGGCAACGACGGTTGGGAAATGGTGGCTGGCGATATCCTCGCTGTTCACGATTACGACGGCGATGCCAATCGTTTGCGTGAGCGTTACAGAGGTGGTCTCGAGCCAGGCGCCCGCGCTGAGCTCTTCGCTAAGCAGCGCCCGGGTTACCGTGAACTGCTTCTCGATCACTATGACCACACTGGTCGGCCGATCATGCTCACCGAATTTGGTGGCATTTGCTACTCGCCCGACAAAGAGGCGTGGGGTTACAAGCGTGCTTCGACGGTCGAAGAGTTCTCGCGTCAGGTTGGTGATATTCTTTCTGCTGTGCGTGCGGTGCCTTGCTTTGCTGGGTTCTGCTACACGCAGTTGACTGACACCTATCAGGAGGCCAACGGTTTGCTTTACATGGACCGCACGCCCAAGTATGCCATCGAAGAAATCGCTCGACACATTCGTGGCTGATTGTGGTTGATTTAGGAAAGCAGCTGAGACAATTGCCCTTGCGGCAATTGATCTCAGCTGTCTTTTCTTTTTTTTTGCATTACTATATCAAGAAGTAGAAGTACGAAAGAGAAACGATAATGAAAAAGAGCATGGTGAGAGACTTTCAAGCACACTGGTTAGGTGCTCTTGGTCTCTCACCAGCCCGTGTATTGGGTTGCAAGTGGTCGGTAGTGTGTAAATCCGGGCGAAACAGGTTTAGGCACGGCTAGAGAGCACCAGCACGCAAAAGCAAGTGACGAACGGCTTGGTGATGTGCTTCCCAGGCGCGGTCACCGTATCCACCGGCAAAGCAGAGGGCAAGGGGAATGTGGCGATCGGCAAAGCAGTCAATCACCATACGGTCGCGCTCGTTCATCTGGGCCAGAGTCAAGCTGAAGCCGTCGCCCCGGTTTTGCAGGCCGTGTTCGTAGGCGTCAGCACCGTGAACGAAGATAACCAGGTCGGGTTGAAAGCTGGTCAAGGCCTGGTCAAGTGCTGCTTTCAGTTTGGTGTTGTAGAGCGGCCCTTCGTGCTTGCGGATAGCTACAGGCAAAGAGCATTTCTGCTTCTTCATCGGCCAGGCCTCGAGGGCAAAAAAATCGAGAGTGAAAACCTTAGGGTCATTCTCGAAAATCGTACTCACACCGTTGCCTTGGTGAAAGTCCAAATCAACCACCATGACCTTGTCTGCCACTTGTTCAGCGCGCAGATTATGAATGGTCATAGCGATGTCATTGATGACACAGTAGCCGTCTCCGCGGTCACGATGAGCATGGTGGTAGCCGGCGCCAAGATTGGCTGCCAGTCCGTTCGCCATTGCCATGCGTGCAGCTAAGAGAGTACCTCCCGATTTGAGTCGATATTCTCCCAGCAGTTTGCGCAGTAGTTTTGTGGTGTGGCCGTTTTTAGGGAGTATGGTTTTCAGTCCGAAAATTTCAGCCCAAGTAGCCGGCAGTTTGAGGCTGTCGAGGTAGGTTTCGTCGTGGCTGCGGCGCATTTGCTTGAAAGTGAGCATTTGCGGTTTGCGATACGCCAGCTCGCGGTTGGGCGAGAATTCTTTCGCAAGTTCGCTCAGTACACGGGCGCCTCGGTCTGGAGCAAACTGAACGTTTGAGCCGAGCACTGATAAGTCTGACTGGTATTGCGGGGCATAGACCAGGTGTTTTCTTGTTTTCATAGAATAACTCCCTACACGTATCGCAGATACGCGCGTTGGCAGCTCTCGAACAGGTTCGTGGTGACCGGCGAAAGCTGACTTAGTTAGTGGTTGATGTATTTAGAAGCTAAAGGCGAGAGATTTCTTGTATGAGGGAAAAGAGAAAGACTTCTGCAACCTAACCGGGAGAGCCCCATGTATGACAGTCTTTCTGGTTTTATTTGGCTAAGAATTAGCACCAAAAATCCACCATAGGGTGATCAACTATGGCGCAGCTAGTTCATGTTGAAAACTACTCGATTTGTATTGATTTAGATTCTATTGATTCAAGAAAGTTAGAGCAGCTTGGGCTAACAGCGCGGCACCTAGTGGCAAAGAGCTTTCATCGACATCGAAACGCGGGGTATGTAGCGAGCGTCTATCTCCGGCAATCTCGGCGCCAAGAACGATGAAGCAACTAGGCAATGCTTCACAGTAAAAGCTAAAGTCTTCAGCGCCCATTTGTTGACCTGGGTCGACAATCTGTTTAATTTCGGCAATTTGTTGGGCCGCTTCTCTCACCGTTTCTGTTAGGCCGGGATCGTTGGCTAGTGGTGGGTTTTCAGTAATATAGTCGAGAGTGAATGAGCCGCCCATGCTTTCAACAACGCTCAGTGCTCTAATTAGTTCGGCTTTGATTTGAGTTGAAATTTCAGGTTCGAAATAGCGCGCTGTACCAGTTAATTCTACTGTTTCAGCAATGATATTTGACTTGTAAGTGGTGCTGCGGATACCACCAAGAGTGAGTACACACGGGCTAAGGGCCGATTTGCGGCGAGATATTATTGTTTGGATTGTTTGCACCGCCTGTGATGCCAAGACCACAGCGTCGATGCCATTTTGTGGGAAGGCACCGTGGCAACCTTTGCCGGTGATAGTGATGTCAAATTTGTCGCAAGCAGCTAGAAAAGAACCGGCGCGCAGACCGATCGTTCCTACTGGTAGGTCGGGAAATACATGCAAGCCAATCACGCCAGCCAAGTCGTCAATTGCACCACCTTCAATCATCAGTGTAGCGCCACTTTTGCCATCGTCGTTGGTACTTTCTTCGGCCGGTTGGAAGATAAAGCGGACTGCGCCAGGCAGTTCACCAGCTTTGTGCATGTCTGCCAATATCATTGCTGCGCCAAGGGTGCAGGCTGTGTGAGCATCGTGCCCACAGGCATGCATAACCCCTTCAATGGTAGAGCAATAGGGTTGGCTGGTGTCTTCAGTGATGGGAAGAGCGTCCATGTCAGCTCGCAAACCAATCCGTTTGCCACTGCTGCCCAGTTTACCAAGATCGGCTACAACTCCTAGGCCGCCTGCTTTTATCTGTACTTCGTAGCCCAGTTTGCGCATGGTTTCGGCTACTAACTTAGCTGTTCCTGATTCGTGGAAGCTCAGTTCTGGATGACGATGGATGTGGTGTCGTAGAGAGCGAATTTTCTCTTCGTACTTTTGCGAAAGTTCTGACACTTTTGTGGTTGAAGTCATAGTCGTCATTTTTGGCTTTGTTTCGCTTTGGATAGCTTTGATTGCGGGAGCGATGATCATATCAGGCACTAGGATGGCTGTCTGATTTGATCAAAAAAAGCACGTGTTTAACTACGCCAATTAGTAGATATCGGCAAAAAAAGTCAAAGCTCCGAAATGCTTATGAGTGAATAAATACGAGGCTTTTTATGGAGTCAATGTAAATGCTAATTTGAGAAAGAATGGGTGAAGGAAAAGCCAATATTTCTTGATGAAATAGAGAGCTTTTCCTCCACCGAAGGCCGATTAGTGCTTGTCGTCGCTGTTGGGTTTGCTGTTTTTGTCGTTGTCACCAGGCTTGTTGTCGTCTTGGCGCGGCTTGTTCCTCTCGGCAATCCATTCGCGGTATTCCTTGACAAAGAAATAGCCGACGAACCAGACCACCAGGAAGATGACGATTTGGTTGCCCAAAAATTGTCCGATTGGCATCTTGTCGCGAAAGACGTCGAGGAAAAGACCAATGGGAAAGGCGAAGCACATCAAGTAGAAGGTACCGAGAAGGGCACCCATAGCGTTTTTGCCGAAGTTGTTCATGTTACTAGCCCCTTTTGTGGCTGTTTCAGAGATCTGCGAACTCTTCGTTTTCGCACTAGTGCTGCTTAGACCGGTCCCAAACACCCAGCGCCTTATTTGCTGAGGTTTTGTCTGAAACGGTTTGGTGGTTGGCAGTAGTTTGTCTTTAGAAGAGTTCTTAGAAGAAAGGAAAATAGAAGTTGTATATCAACAATATGGATATCTATTACTAAGAGCAAGAAAGGATGGGTTAGTTGTCAGTTAGATTGACTGTATAGAAATGGCGCAGTTGGCGCGAGGGTGTCAGAGGGGCGGTGCATAGCCGGGTAAAAGATCTGGCAAAGGCCCTGAGTTTCTCCTTTATCAAAAGGCCTAAGCACGCCACGGAAGTCAAGTGTAAAATTTTATCCAGCTGATAATTTTTTAGCGGTGGTGCCAAATTCGCTATCCTCACCAGTGGCGGTGCACTTCGGAGGCTAGTCGTTGCATGATTGGCACCGCCCTTGATATTAGCTATGGGGAACAAATGCCATCAGCTCTGGTGTCTATTTAAAGGTATATTGTGACGAAGCCCCTCTGATATGTTATTCTTCCCAAAGAGTATTTAGGGGCCTCGCTTAAGGGAGCAGCTTATGAAACGAATTCATTTTAATAGTATCGTCGCTGGTGCACTGTTGCCTTGCGTAATGGGCCTGACAACGATTTTGCCAGCTATTGGCCAAACATATAACGGTCAGACTCTGCAAGGTCGCGTCACCTATGTTCCAGTTGGCACCAATCTCGATGCCACTTTGACCAGTTCTATCGACAGTTCAGTGGCTAAGCCGGGCGACCTGTTTACAGCCAAGCTCTATTCACCACTTTACCTCGGCTCTGACCTTGTTTTACCGGGTAATACCACTCTTGAAGGACAACTCGTCTCTGCTGAGAAGAGCGGTCTTGGTGGTAAGAATGGCGCCATGAGTATGCGTTTGACCAGTGCAGTAACTCCAGATGGCATCCGCTATCCGTTGTCTGCCATGGTAACAACACAGCAGCCTAATGCCAAAATCGATCAAGACAAACAAGGCAATCTCAAAGGGCAATCCACTAAAAAGACAGTAGTTACCGGTGTTGCTAGAACGGCAGCCTGGACAGCTGGTGGAACTCTTCTTGGTATTTGCTTCGCTCCAATCGTTGCCGGTACTGTCGGCGCTGGAGCAATTGCTGGTGTCGCCACCGGTGGTGCTGTTGGTCTTGGTAGTAACCTCTGGAGAAAGGGCAAGGATGTCAAAATTCCTAGCAATACCAGAATTCAGTTTGCTTTAGATCAACCAATGTCGCTTTCCAGCAACGTTGCTGCTACTGGTTCTATGCACTAACACAAGTAAGTCAACTTTTGACCGTTCAGCTGTTCAGCTCGGCTTCCTCCTTATCGAGCATCAGCACTTTGAGACCGCCCCGAAAGGGGCGGTTGAACGGTTTTTGGGGCAAATTCTGTGCTGGCTCTGTGTCTAATAATGGTTTCGGGCGTATATACCCTGGGTACATACCATGAGGGAGATTCAAGTGAATCTCGGGTATCCCTGGGGTGAACGTCTTGCCTATTGATAGACAGGACCATAGCAAAGACAACGGTTTGCCACCCAATGGTGGTGTAAATTCTGATACCTCCAGCGGGGAGAAAACCCTCGCTGGCAAAGCTATAGGTACAGTTTGGGACTTCGTTGCTGGCAAGCCAGCTAGTCAAGAGGCGAAGACTGAAAGAGCCCATGAGGCAGACCAGTATGCGGAGATCGCTGCTGATACTTTTGCCGCCATTCCCAAGTTCAAGAGTACGGTTGGCGGTTTGGCCCGTGGTGTTTTGCTGGCAGATGTCAGTGGGACTAAGAGTGTTGGCGAATGGTCAGTAGATTTCGCTACCAACGTAGCTGAAGGCGCTTTGCTCAATAAGGCTGGCAAGCTTGCCCTCTCTGACGGAGCTCTGACTAAAGTTGTTGGTCAAAAGCTCGGCGCTGGCTTAACTTCTGAGCTAGCTATGTATGGCGTCTCTGGCGCTGCCTTTGGCGCCGTTAAGTCAGGGTTTAATATTGACGCAGCTCGCGATCAAAAAGGCAATTTCTCCAGCACCAAGTATTTTGAGAATCTGGCTGTCGGCACCAGCGTGGGCGGCTTAATTGGCATACCTGCCGGTGCTATCGGCTCGCGCTTTGGCAAAGTAGTTTCGTCTAAGTTAGGCACTAGTGCTGAGCCTACTCTACTTGCTCATACTCTTCGTCAGACTGTTACAGCAGGTTCTTCAGGTTTTGCTGGTGGTGCTGTCTTTGGCGGCGTTGATTCTATGCGCGAGGCCAAGTCTCTATCTGACGTCTTGGCTGGTACCTTGAAGGGTGGCGCCATTGGGTTTCTCACGGCTGGCGCAACTGGTGCTTTCGACCCACGCATTAAGACTTCATCGACTGTGAGTTTGAACAAGTCTTCGGCTGAACCGTTGGGTGAGCATTTGCCAAGTTCCAGTTCGGCTTTTAAACCAAATTTCAAAGCAGCCTCCAAACCAGAATCTTTGCTCGAGTCAGCGCCTGCTGGCCCTCGTTCTGCTGGTGAAAAAGCCGGTGAAAGATCTCAACGGGATCGCCACCTCGATAATGTCCACAGTGAGGGTGACGAGCAGCTTGGCGTTAAGCGCGACGTTACAAAAGAGCGCGAATTGGCCAGGATAGTTGAAGAGCCAGCCTTTACCTACGAATCGCTGGCTTATAAACCAAAAGAAGTTTTGATTCGTGATTTTGAATCTAGGCTCAAGCTCGTGGGTACCGAAGAGCGCACTATGCGGCGTGTGCCTGAAGATGCGCCGAAGACCCACGATGAGCTTATGAGTCGCGTTGAAACCATTAAAGCCGACAAAGGAAAATTTGATTTCTTCGAATTTTTCCACAAGATGACTGTACCAGAAGTGGTCAAGGTCAATGTCTACGAAGTTTCTGGATTACCTATGAAGATTGTCGTGCCCACTGAATATGCCAATCGCTTGGCTGAAGTGCGTGACCTCCGGCGAGTTATGGAACAACCGTCGCCTTATGATCAAATTTCTCTGGGCGATCGAATGGCTATTGCTTCCAAGCTCAACGCCGGTGACGCTAACGTTCTTGCCGCATATATGACTCCGGCTGAGATCACTAAGTCGGTGCCGGTGATTCAGGCGGGGCAAGCATTGATAAAGCACCCTCTAGCTAGTAGGGCCTTACCTGAAGACATGGTGCCAGTTTTGCAGTCGCTGCCTAATCCGAAACTGATCAAAGAAGTCGTCTTGCTTGATACTCCTGATTACTCCAATGATTACTTCAGCGCTAAATATGGGCAGGCCAATTTCAAAGCTGCCGCTGATGTCAGCCATGAAGGCGTTGTCACCCATTATCAGGGAAATCGGGGCAATAACTTACTTGAATATACCTATCATGAATGGGCTCACTTAACTAAGTGGGCCTCACCAGAGTTGAGCAAGATCTTTGATATGGCTACCGTTGTTGATAGGGTCAGCCCTAATATCAATTACAAGGCAACTCGTGCTGCTCGTGAGAGTAATCCCAGCCATCCTGATGTTGTTGAGAATACTATTTTTTACAGTCGTGAACACGCTTCGCGTACTGCTGATGAAAATTGGGCAGTTGCTAAAGGTGAACTCTTCATGAGCCCAGACCCTGACGGCTTGTGGGAGTTTGCGCAGAAAGCCCCGGTGCGTGCTCTGGCTTTAAGTACAGCGTTAGAAACTAGCTACATGCATCGAAAGAATGCGCCGCGAACAGAGCAAGATCTAGCGCTGTTCGAGCGCATTAAAGCAGTTGACCATATTTCGCGACCATTGGCTATTCAAGCCCTTAGTGGGCACTTGCAGAGTGGCTCTGTTGAGCAACGCTACTCTGCTGCTAAATTACTTGGTTTGTATGGTGATAGCACCGCTGCTGGTGCCTTGCGCAAGGCGGCGCAAAACCCCAAAAATGATGTTATGCCAAATTGGGAAAAATTTGATGGTCCAATTAACCCCCTCACTGAAAATCCTAAAGCCAAGCCTGATCAGCCCACAACTGTGGCATCGCTAGCTCTGGACGCTTTGGTAAAAGTCAGCGGTACAACGCCTACTGAGCGGGCTCAGTTTGCTCTAAAAGAAGCCCTGGCTAATCCGATTTTGCGTCCGCTGTTTGCAAAAGACTGGCGTCAGATTGATCCGAAGCATCCTGAATATGCTCAGTTTCTTGAATACTATGATAAGCCTAACTATCTCACTCACATGCAGAAGCTGATTGAGACTCGTTTGTCTCACAGTGGTGAAGGACGTAAGTTGGTCTTTGATGAAATTATGCGTTTGACTGATGGTGATAGCAGGGCAAAAACTGGCTATCTTTTGCGCAATTATCAACACGTACCTGGTTTGCGTATGGAGGTTCTCAATCGCTTTGATTTGATGCTGAGTAAGGGCAGCATGGCGGCGCTGGATCGTCAAAAGGCTCAGGACTTCTTCGCTAGTTTAGACAGAGCAATTATGCCGCCTTTGATTAAGGAGCAAGTTGATGTTGTCACTGCGCGAATGGAGACTGCCAAAAAAGTAGAAGCAGCTCTCAGCATTTTGCACCGCACTGGTCAAGATAAGGTGGAGAGCATGAGAGAGCTAGCAGATATTCGTGACATCAGGGCCATTAGACCGCTGCTAGAGCATGCGGTTAGTGGTCATGCAGAAAACCAAGTGGAGGCTCTCAGGGCGCTGCAGAAATTCTCCCCAGCTATCGTCAAGTTTTACGCCCAGACATTCAGGCGTGAAAATCTCAACAATCCAGTGCTTGCTAGGCGGCTTGATCAGCTGATTTCGAGCCATGCCTATGTCGCTCCTTCGTCAGGCCTGGCGGGGCTTAGCCAGAGCAAATGAGTTCCAAGCTTCGAGTAATTCTATCGCTTCTTGCCGCTCTGGTCGCATTGACTAGTAGCACTTGTGCAGCGCTAGCGCATACGGTAAGAGTGATGCCTGAATTAAAGGGAGTGGTGGAAAGCGAGAACAAGTCAGAAAATTTTGATGTGACTAAAGAAATGGCTGCTGCGCTAGAGAGCATCCAGAAAGCCAAAGCAGCCGGAGTTGGGGTAGGGGCTTACGAGGTTATATACGAGCAGGCGGAAGCTTCGATAAAAGCAGGAGAGCCGGTGGCGCAGACAAGAATGCTTTTAGATTCTATTTCTTTGGCTTTAGGCGGAGATACAAACTTTAGCAAGTTGATGAGTGAGCTGACTGGCAGAGACAGGATGCCTAGTTCGAGTGCTGACAGTCTAGGTATCGACAGCAAGGGTGATTGGGTTTGCGCTGGTGTAGATTTTGGCCCGTATATGCGTGATTTGCAGCGTCGTATCAAGCGAGTCTGGTACCCACCAAAATCTGATGTTGCTGCACAAGCTGCGATGACCTTCAAAATATTTGCGGACGGGCATGTTTCAAACCTCAAAATCACCAAGCACTCAGGTTCTACCGCTTTAGACTTGGCTTGCTTCTTAGCTGTGAAAAACGCTGCTCCCTTTCTCCCATTGCCCAAGCACTGTCATTCTTCAGTGAACATTCTGTTTGAATTCCGCTACAATGTTCTTAAGAATGGCAGCAGCACAGATAAGTAGATGCCTAGGCCGGATGGAACATCTGGAAGAGTTCGTCCATAGAGAATTTCAGACGCACTGGGCGGCCGTGTGGGCAGGTGTCGTTGCGTTCGGTCTTGAGCCAGTCGCTCAATAGCTTGAGTATGTCACGATGGCTTAGAGGCATGCCGTTTTTAATCGCGCTCTGACAAGCAATTGACTTGGTTGCTTCTAGTTCCATATTGGTGGCATCGACAGTGGCAAGGTCGTCAATTAGTTTTTGAATCACAGGCACATAGTTGACTCTGGCCAGCTCTAGGGGAAGCTCGCTAACAGAGGCATTGTCTTGTTCGAAGACAAAGGTAAAGCCCAGTTTTTCTAAAGCACTTTGTGAAAGACGCAGAGTTTCAAGTTGTTCAGGGCTTAACGAAAGTGGAGCAGAAACAATTAGCTTTTGTGAGTTTTCACTGATTCTGCCAGCTGTAGTCTGGCTAGCTAAGAGCCGCTCGTAGAGCGTGCGTTCGTGGGCGATGTGTTGCTCGATTATCTCAAGACCCTTAGAGGTTTCGACCATGATATAGGTATTGCGCAGGTAGCCAATTATGCGCCAATCGCTTGGTAGCTCAAATAACTCAGAACCAGAGCTGAAGCTTGAATCGGCGTTACTCTCATGCACAGAGTCGCTCAAGAAAATCTCGCCAGCCTCTGGCTTTGATGCCGGAGTGTAGTCGAATAATTCTTTTTCTATTTCTCTGTCTAGTTCTTGTTGTCTTTGAGCCGTGGAGGTCGGTGTGTAAGACTGTTGGTCTACATATGAGCCGTGGGAGCTAGATGACGTGGCTGCGTGTGACTGTTGACCTGTGCGTGTCTCAATAGACTCGTGGGCTTTGCTGCTGGCTGAGTAACTTGGAGGCACAGCGTGATCGGCGCTTGCCTGATAGCTAAGGTTGTCTCTAAAATTGATTTGCTCTACTTTTGCCGCTGGTTGCGCAATACGGGTGGCTTCTTGCGATCTTTGTTGTACAAATTCCGGCACAATATTTTGAGGCGAACGTGGCTCAGCAGCATAATTACCTGCAGAATTTTGATCTTCAGCAACCAGCCTGTCGTGTTCGGCTCTGGCTTGTTCAGCTCTGGCAATAGACTCTTCGCGCAAGGCGCGGCCAAGAGCTCTTTGGATGGTCAAGTAAATATCGTTGCCGTGAGTATATTTCAACTCTTTTTTGGTTGGGTGAATATTGACGTCGACTTGTCCAGGGTCAATCTCTAGTTGGACCACAGCCAGTGGGTAGCGGCCCCGTGGAATGAGATCACTGAAGGCATAGTCTAAGGCTTTGTATGTGAGAGGGCAGCGCACAGCCCGTCCGTTCACTATGGTGAGAATGCCCTTACGGTCGCCTCTGAAATGGGTTGGCTTGGCTATGTAGCCTTTGATGCGCACTGCTTTGCTGCCGACGGTAATTTCGTCGATTTCATAGCCGTGTGATACTTCTACTAAGCGCTCTTTGCCGGTGAAGAAGCCAGCTTCAACAATGGTGCGTGCTAGGTCACCGCTGCCCGATGTGCGCAAGGCGGTGCTGCCGTTATTGAGCAAGGTAAAGGCTACTTCAGGGTAACTAATGGCTAGGCTTTGGACAATTTCTTCGATGTTGCCAAATTCGGTAGTTGCCTTTTTCATAAACTTGAGGCGGGCAGGAGTGTTGTAGAACAACTCCTGAATTTCCATCACTGTGCCGGGTGCACAACCGACTTCCACTGCCTTTAGTTGGCCGTCGGCAGTTTCTACTCTGGTGCCTACTTCGGCTTGTTGGGTGCGGGTGTAGCAAGTGAATTTTGAAATCGAAGCAATTGATGGAATAGCCTCGCCGCGGAAGCCTAAAGTGTTTAGTGTCCAGAGGTCGTCAGCTGAGCGCAACTTAGAGGTAGCGTGGCGCTGGAAGGCCAAGACGGCGTCGTCTGGGTCCATACCGGAGCCGTTGTCGGCGATGCGAATATCGCGGCAATCTTGCGAGACCGAAATCTCAATTTCGCTGGCGCCAGCATCGAGTGAATTTTCAACCAGTTCTTTAACTACCGACGCTGGTCTTTCTACCACCTCTCCGGCGGCAATCTGACTGGCTATGTGGTCCGGCAATACAAGCACTTTTGGCATCAGAGCATCTTATCATCAGACCAGTCAAGAGTATGTTTATCAGGGTTGAGAGCTATATAATGTTGGTTCGCAACTGTGAATTGAGGGCATCTGTCAAGTGGTTGATGACAACGACTATGAACAAGCGCTGCAAGTCGATGTTTTGGCCTGTTCGCTGCAAATGGATAAGAGCGAGTCAGGCGACCTGCTTGAGTTTCTCGCAGCTAAACTATCCTCGGCTCTACCTGAAGAGACCGAAATAACCAGAGGCGGATGGTTCTTGTCAGCTAGCAAACCAGTCACTGAGTTAAGCATTAAGCTTGGCGATCAGGGTTTTCAGATTGTGCGCGAAAAGCGCGGAGCTATTACTGCCCGGCAAATGAAAATTGTCCGTGGCGTGGTTTTGAAGACCGAAGAAGTACCTGTAGATCAATGGGTGCAAAATTTAGCTTCGGCCCTGGCTAATTTAGCTGAGAAGAATAGTCGTACTAGAGCAGCACTGCAAAAGTTTGTTATTGGTTAGTTTGATTTAGTAGAAGTCAGTTCCATAGATAGGTCATCAATTGCCATTCTGGGATATTTTCAAAGAAAAAGATGACGATCGCGTTAAGCGTTTGCATCAAGAAGCCAGTGTGGCTGCCCTTGAGCGCGGAGAGATTACGCCAGCCGCCCGGCACCGCATTGAGCAGCAAGTCAATTCTCCTCATAAGTTTTTCTCAAGTACATTTAGTGCTAAAGAATATTTACTGGCTCGCGAAGCTGGCTACGAGCCAATTAGCCAAGTGATGGGCAGCTCCTTTATGCGAGTGGGCTGGAATAGCTACAACAATGCTTACGGCTTTGGTTGGCCTAGCACCGGTGAATTGACAAGCTTGTCAAATGCTCATAGAAAGGCTCGGGAGCTAGCTATCAGTCGCATGCGGCAAGAGGCAGAACTGCTTGGTGCCCATGGCATAATCGGCGTGCATATTAAAGTAAAAGATTTTACTTGGAGTTCTAACGTTACCGAATTTACTACAGTTGGCACAGCTATTCGCATTCCAGGTAATGAAGCCCTGAAGCAGAGCAAGCATATTCCTTTCACTAGTACTTTGAGTGGCCAAGAATTTTGGCAGTTATATGAGTCTGGTTATTGGCCCACTGGTGTAGTTATGGGCAATTGTACTTACTACGTGCAGGCTGATTGGCAAACGCGATCAGCGACAAATAGCTTTTGGGGAAGCGCACCAAATCAAGAGTTGATGCAATTCAGCCAGGGCTTTAGTACTGCCCGTGAGCTTGCCGTCTCACGTTTAACCAGTGAGATTGCCCTTATGGCAGCAGATGGCGGCGTTGATATGGACGTCACTTATAGCATTCAGCCTATACATGTAGAGCGCAATCGCATTAGCTATATGGACATGTTATTTAATTTTTTGGCTATGGGAACCGCTGTTACCAGCCGCCCTGATGGTAAAGCTCGCATCGATCACAAGCCAATGATGGTGATTGATTTGGGCCGAAACAACAACAGTTTGCGCAATTTAGAGTTTGATGATCCACTCGAAGATATAGGCCAAAGCAACTATGCCGCCGATGAAGATGATGAGCTTGAATAATTGGAAACCCAGATTTTTTGAATCAATGCTACTAAGGAGTAAGTGATGCCGGACCCTAATAATCCTCAACATAATCCGGCCCAGGGCCATGACGACCTCCCTGCCCATGCCCATGAGCGCTTAGCGCAAATGCGCGGCAAAGATGGTAAGCGAGCATTATTCACTTCAGATCTTTCAGTCAATGAATTTCTCTTAGTTAAAGAAGCTGGTTTTGAGCCCGTCGGTATGGTGGTTGGCTCGTCTATCTATCACATTGGTTTTCAACAAGCGCGTTGGACCAAGAACGAAGAAATGCAAGTCTTAACCCAGGCTATGTATCACGCCCGTGAATTAGCCATGACCCGCATGGAAGAAGAAGCTGATGAACTAGGTGCTGACGGTGTCGTCGCTGTACGGTTGAAAGTAAAACACTTAGGTTGGGGTGAAAGCTTAGCTGAATTTGTGGCGATTGGAACAGCTGTGGTAGCCAATGATCGGTCAATTAACTGGCGCGCTGCCAATAACATGCCGTTCACCAGTGACCTTTCTGGTCAAGATTTCTGGACTCTGCTTAAAGCCGGATATCGCCCAGTAGGAATGGTTATGGGTAATTGCGTTTATCACGTTGCTCACCAGACTTTTGGCCAATTTTTCAAGACGGTTGGCCAAAATATTGAAATGGTTAACTTCACTCAAGCTCTCTATGATGCTCGCGAACTGGCTATGGAACGCATGCAGAACGAAGGCGTTAACTTAAAAGCAGACGGTATTGTCGGTGTGGATATTCACGAAGGCAGCTATGCTTGGAGTGACCACATTATTGAGTTCTTCTCAGTGGGTACTGCCATTATTGCTATGCGCGCCGATCACCACATTCCCGCACCACAGTTGGTGCTATCGGTTAACGATTAGGCAGAGCTTTCTATCCGCCTGTCTGGGCAATGGTTTTAGCAATTCACTATGTAGGTGATTGACTTGCCGTTTTGGGATATTTTTAAAGAGAACGACGATGATCGCGTTAGCCGCGAACATCGAGAAGCTACTGTGGCGGCTCTTGAAGCTGGCGATATACCACCTTATGCTAGGCATAGACTAGAGCAGCAAGCAGCTTCTGGTTCGAGCTTTTTCTCTAGTACCTTGAGTGCAAAAGAATACTTGCTAGCGCGAGAAGGTGGCTATCAGCCTGTTTCTCAGGTTATGGGTAGCTCTTTCATGCGGGTTGCTTGGAATCCAGTGCAAGATGGTTATGTTGGCGATTTAGTTTATACCGGTGAGCTGTTGTCACTGACAAATGCTCATAAACAGGCACGGGAACTTGCTATTGTGCGCATGCAGAAAGAGGCTGCTGTGCTGGGGGCGGATGGCATAATTGGTGTACATATTAAACGCAGCGATTTTAGCTGGGCGCAAAATATTACTGAGTTTACGGCGGTGGGCACAGCTATTCGTATTCCAGGAAATGCCAATGCTGTTGGCGGAAAACATGGCCAGCTGCCGTTTACCAGTTCGCTTAGTGGTCAGGAATTCTGGCAATTATACGAATCAGGCTATTGGCCCGCTGGTTTGGTGATGGGCAATAGTAGCTATTACGTGCGCGGCGATTGGCGCACTAACAATACTCTTGATATGTTTGGTGGCATTGCCAATCAAGAACTTGAGCAATTTAGCAATGCATTTAGTCATACGCGCGAACTGGCTGTCAGCCGCTTAACTGACGAGATCAAAAGACTTGGCGCTGAAGGTGCCGTCGACATGGATATTAGTCACAATATTAGCCCGTATGAGCTTGAGCGCAACCAGCAAAAGAGTCTTGATATTGTCATCAATTTCTTTCTCATGGGAACGGCTGTTTTACTTCGCCCGGATGGTAAATCAAGAGAGATGGCAAAGACCAGAATGGTGCTTGATTTAGCTCAATCGGGTTTGAGTAATGTTGAATTTGATGAGCCTCTAGATGAGCTAGTTGCTGACTGACTGTCTTGTTCCGTTGATTACTCGTCTGACGGCAGCGTAATTTTACGTATCACAAGACTTTCACTGCAGAACCATCATATTGCAGCAAGAAGTCGTTACGGAGAAATTGCCTATGGACACCAAACAGGAATTTGCGAAGCTGGAAACCATGACTGACACGTATTGCGAGCAGTCTTTGACTGAAGCACGTGATGACGCTAGGGCACTTTTGGCGTCCGAATTCGCTGGACGCACTGATGATGATCTAAGAAATCTCAAGACTTTTGGTGATCAAAAACGCGAGGCTGAAAGCTCCAAACGTGAACCAGTGTCATTAATGGGCGTAGATCTAATGCCAGATTTAAAAACTCCCGCACTATCGTTTATTGAAGCTGACAACAAAATATATGGCACCACAATCAGAAAAGGCGAGTGCGAGTTATATATCAGAAATATCGAGCAGAAGAAATAGGCAGGCAGATTTTAGCCAAGAGACCATCGTAGATTTATCTGGATGGTCTTTTGCCTTTGTAGAATTGCATAGGTATCGACAACCCCTGGTAAACAAGGGGTGCTAGCCGAGCTAACCGCACTTGGCGAAGCTGATAGCGATTTCACTGCCTCGAGTACCAGTGAATGGTCAAGGCTATTGGCCTCTCTTGCCTTGCGCGCGTTGAACTTGGGGGGCAAACTTTGCTAAGTAAGATAATCCTCCTGTTTTTCTTACATATCTTCTTCTTCAAAAAATCTTCAATCGAAATCTAAATTCACCGCTGGTCTATTTATAGCCGTCAATAGCCTTTGTCTTTCGCTCAAGCCATCTTTTGTCGCGTTTTGCGGCTTGCTTGGGGTTTTTCACAAAGCTTTGGTAGGTGTAGTAACAAAACAAGAAAGTGTCGAAATGGACTCTGGCAAACACAAGCGCTCGCGCAAGCGCAAATCGCAATCAAATTCCGTTGCTAACAACGGTCTCAGTTCTAATCAGTTTGGGCGCAGAATTGCCAGACAGCATAAGCTTGTCGCACGCACTCTCGGCCGTACTCCTCCTGGTGTTGCTTTCATGGGTTCTGCCCGCACGAGGCCAGGAAACCCTTACTACGACGTCAATATCGAAGCAGCAAAGGCCGTCGCCGCCCTTGGTTTTCCTATCTATCATGGTGGTGGACCGGGTCAGATGGAAGCTTCTGCCATCGGTGCAGCTCAAGGCGGAGCCAAGTCTATCGCTCTGTGTCTGCGTCTAGCCCGCAAAGAGCAGGTATTTGGACCATACGACCAAGCAGTTTGGTTCGATGATTTCTCACCTCGGGTTGATACACTGCGTCGCTTTGCCTCGGTGTCGATGGTGTTCTTTCCTGGTGGCATTGGCACTATGCACGAAGCCATGTCAATGATCGATAACATCATGCAGAAGAAGTCGCCTGTTAGGCCCATTATTTTCTTTGAGCCGGTTCCCGACAAGCCTTATTGGCAGGGTCTCTTTGACTGGCTCAACAATGTGGTGATGGCCGCTGGTTTGCTCAAAGCTGAAGACATTCCCTTTGTGCACATTGTCCGCAATGTCGATGAGCTAGTGGCAGTGATCAAGGCTCAGTCGTGAGGTTCTAGCAATTTGGACAGTAGACTAGTTCTAACTGTTAGGGCAATTTGTTGATTCCTCGTTGAAATTTCATGAAAGGAGGTCAGGCCCTGGGTCTGATCTCCTTTTCTTTGCTCTTAAGTTGTAGTCAAAAATTTTCCTCGGTGATACTGCTTGATGTAGTATTACCCGGGTTTCCAAGGAGCCTTGGGCTATTCCGCTGCCGCGCTCCCATTGATTATTGCTAGCGGTTTCTCAGTAGGCTTTCTTACAGGCTATAATCAGCGACTTAGACTTTTCCGGTGTCCAGTAAATAGCGTCTTCAAACATCACAGACACAGAGGGGGTCAGAAAAAGCAATGCGCGTAGTGAGAGCACCGAGAGCAGCAATAGCCGATAGGTCAGCTGATCATCGGCTTCGCGGCGCACATGGCGCGGCTCTGGTTGAAGGTGTAGTTAGTTTGGTCATGATTACTATTGGCACAGTGGCAGCTGTCACATTGTTGGTCAATGCTGGTATGTCTACTTACTACAAAGAAAAAATCGGATTTATCGCCAATCAGTGTGCCACCTATGCCGCTAGTCTCAGCCCCGGTGACGACCCTGAAGGTAAGACTAGTTTGCTGGCAAAAAAGCTTGTCGCCGCCATGGGCATGCCCAGCAATGCCGTGACCATTAAGGTTGCCGAGATGCCCATTGAAGATAGAGTGGGCTTGAAAGTAACTTTGACTGTAGGCGGGTTGGGCATGTTTGGTTCTGGTGACATCATGCCCAAAGTACTGTCGATGCAAGATTCAGCAGTGGCCTTGCGCAATGGCTCACCATCGGGGTATTTGTGGATGAACAATAATCCGAAATTTTCAGGTTATTTGATACCAGTGGTTAAAGTGCCACCAGCTGGTCCCAATTCTTTGGGGATGCCGCTTTATATTCCTTAGAGTAATATTTTCTAGATTAGCTGTCTTTGTCGTAGAGACCACTGCCGAGTGAATCATTGTGATCTTTTGGCAGTGTGCGCCAGCTGCCTGTGATTACACCGGTGGCACTGGCATCAATTGTGCCGGCTTGCTCCATCTGATCCATTTTTTGTAGCAGTGAGGCGTAATTGCGTGTCAGTTGCACCGTAGTTGGATGCCTGTCGCCAAGCCCCTGATCGCAGATTTTCATTCCTGCTAAGTATGCCCCTTTAGCTAACTGATATTTTTTCTGGGCGTAATAAATACTAGCGAGGTTCTGCCAACCGCAGGCTACGTCAGGGTGGGTGGGTCCGAAGTTATCGGCAATTACTTCAATAAAGCGACGAGCATAGTCTTCGCATTCTTGGAATTTTCTCTGGAAGTAGCAGATCTTTCCCAGATTGCTGAGAGCTTGAGCCAACAATACTTTGTTTGGATCGGCCGCTTTTTCTTTGAGCTTGAGAGCACGCAAATAATATTGTTCAGCTAGGCCAAAGTTGCGGGTGCGGCTGCAAATTCCAGCAATTTCATCGATGCATTCAATAACGCGATCTGGATGCGATACTTCTGCTTTTTGTAGCAGTGCCAGCCAGATTTCTAGGGCATTGTCAGTTTTGTTGGTGAGCAAATATTGTTTTGCTTTGCGCACCTGGGTATCCCATTCTTCTTCGTGGGCGGCTTCTTCGCTTGTTTCTTCATCTTCGGCTGCTGAGTCAGCTTCCTCATCTTCATCACCAGGTTTGTACCACTGCAGTTCTTTGAGGGCTTGGGTGACGTCAATGTCAGCTCTTTCTGCGTAGTCGAAAGCAATGTTGGCGTGTTCTTGGCTGAGTTTTTTGTCGTGTACCAGTTTGCGGCAGCGTTCAGCTCGCTCTAGAGTCTTGCCGTCGAGTGTGCCGGCGATTAAGAGCATTTGTGTCAGCACAGTAGAGTTGTGTTTGGCGATTTCGTAGGCGTCTTGTACCTGCGAGTCATTGATGCTGCCGAGGTTTTTGAGAAAATCATAGAGTGAAACATGCTCGGCTTTTTCTGCCGGAGTTTCTTCTCTTGCTTCTTCGGCTTCGGTTAGTAGCGTCTCAAGCGCTTGCTCGACACTGACGCCGTCTTTGACTGATTGAATGACAGAGCGGGCGTCTGTTATGGTGATTTCTTGATCAGCCATCATGGTTTGCACCAAGAGAGCGGCTTGTAATAGTTTTCTGGTGACAAGCTTTTCTTGCATCAAAACTTGTCCGACAGGTTCTTTGTTAATCAGACCAAGTTCGAGGGCGCTGACTAGGTCAGACTGGGAAATCACGCCGCAGAAGAGTAGTAGTTCGCCAATGCGCGGGCAATGGCGGTTCGGTAAATCATAAAAGCCTTTTTCTTTCAGTGGCACTTCCACTGAAACTTGTCTCTGTCTAGCTTCTTTTAGGGCTTCAACGGCTTGTGGTTTGCTTAATTTGCCATCGCGGATGAGGATTTGAGCGTTCAGGGCACCAGTGAGAAGACCTTCTGTGACTGCTCCGCTGAAAACCAGCAAGCGGCCAAAAGGTAGCCCGGATGTGCGGTTCTTTTCTAGGGCTTGCTGCAATTGGTCTCTAGAAACATAGCCAGCTTCGATTAATAGTTCGCCTAGGGGGGTTGTATCTTTAGTTGATTCAGGGTCCCAGCCTAGCTTGAAGAGAGCTTCGTCAACGGTGACTTGCTCTTTCTTGACGAGGTCCATGGCCTGTTTCGCTAGTTTAATATCGACTAGGTTTTGCTTAAGCAAGCTCTGGCAGCGCAAGGTGCCTTGCAGCACTTCTTCAGTCAGCAGGCTAGAGAGAACAAATACGCGACCAAGGGGCAAACTAGTTTCTTGGGCAATTGATATGGCCTGTCCTAGATCCTTGTTGTCTAGCAAACCTAACTGAAGAACCAGATTACCTAGCTGATTCTTGTCCGTGACCTCGATCATGCGGTTTTCTCCCATCGTCTCTCATTTCGATGTACCCAGTAAAAGTCGCGCTAAAAGCCGTTATTGCAAACCTTGCGTTTGAGTTTAATGATGTACTAGCGCTAGCTGAGCTACTTCTTAAACTGCTAAACAGGCTCTTAATTAGATTAAGTAGTCAAGACAAGCTTTGAGAACATAGGTAGCTCTTAGTATGGTGTTTTTGTATTCCCATTTCCACACACTTAGAGTAAAACTTTCTCTCCAAAATCTCCCGCACTATCTCCGTATCGAACTTGAGCTTCATCGGCTTTCTATCGATCACGGCTGTGCCATAACCACTCGCCCACAATGGCCGACTCTAGTTGGCTTTAAAGGCGTTCCTCGGGTAAACGGCTCTGCTTTATACCCACCACCATCAACCAAAATCGAACTAGGACATCTCTATGTCAAACAACCGCAAATTCGCCATCGTCATCCTCGTTGTCTGGGTGGCAATCCTCATTGCTCTGCCCGCCTGGGCCATGAGCGATACCTTCTCCACTTTCTATCAGGAAGGTCTGAGCAAGGGCTTGGCCGGCTATCAGTCGGTCTTCTACGCTCTCAAGCTCTCTGGTGCCGCTGCTGGCTGGATCAAAGTTCCTCTGATCCTCGGCAACTTGCCGGTGGCGCTGTTGTTCAAGTATCTCTGGAAGCGCCCCGCAGCCTAAACCGCTGAAGCGCTATCTGGTCTTTTCTCGTAGCCAAATTCTCTTGCAGTAACTGTTTGTTAGAAGACATAACTTATGAAAAACCACATAGCCAATGTGCTCGATCTCGAGCTCAGCTGTTATCCAGGAGGAGTTTTCCCTTCGGATGAGCGGCAGGAGATTATCGAAATCGGCCTTACCACCGTTGACCTCGCTCGGATGAAAATCCTCAAGGTCAGGAGCATCCCCATCATTCCAACCATGTCTAGCATTAGCCCGTTTTGCACCGAGTTGACCGGCTGGACAGAAGAAGCGCTGAAGCGCCAGGGTTGTGAATTCACAGAAGCCGTGCGCCGCCTCACTGAAAAGTATGGCAGTCGCAATCGCTTGCTGGTGTCTGATTCGGCTGGAGATCGCAAAGCCCTCGATTGGCAATGCTCGCTCTTCGGCTTAGCTTCGCCGTTTGGTGAAGATGAGCTCAATGTCTCTGTGCTTTATTCTATGTTCACTGGCGATTTTCGCAATGTGAAACTGGAAGAAAAGCTCAATCGCCTTGGTCTCGCTTTCGAAGGTGTGCCGCACCGTGCCGACGTTGACTCGCATAACATTGCTAGGCTCATGATTGAGCTGAGCACTGCTAAGCTGCGTCGCTAGAAGCACTGAATAGTGCTGCCTCAATAAAGATGCCTACATAGGGCTATATGCCGCATCAATCTGTTAGAAATAAGTGCTGGCCGGCAAGGGATGATAACAGCTGAGGCTGTATCTTCCCTTGCCGGTGGGGCCTTGGTTTTCGTTGGTTGTTTCTTTGTTTTAGTTCGGTTTTTATGGGCGATTTTTTTCACTCCGCCTCTATTCATGTATATAGTATAGATATCCGTGTTTTGCCTGGATTTCATTGCCCCTGGAGCACTTCCGTGGTTTCAAAGATGGCAATTTAGCGAGGCAATTGTTGTAAAGCTTAGTGT
>Ga0172380_10000497_pt1 | contig 76796 bp, 75 predicted proteins | sample Leawe162metaG_FD_119747 | JGI IMG/M metagenome (GOLD analysis project Ga0172380, IMG submission 119747) | Leachate microbial communities from a municipal landfill in Southern Ontario, Canada - Leachate well 162 metaG | ecosystem: Engineered > Solid waste > Landfill > Unclassified | place... | reverse complement strand
TGGTGGAGACGGGGGAGAGTTGAGCTCCATGATCTCCAGCTGCCGGAATTCCTGCCGATGCGCTGGGATCTTGGCGCGTTCGGGCTCGCGTGGCCACGAGCCACATGAGGGACTGTCATCTGGGCATACGGCTTCATTGGTGAGCGCTAACGGATGATGGGGCATGCCGCAGTTGTTCGTCATCGTCCTCTCTCGGGATCGTGGCGAAACATCCGTAACTCGCGAGTGGAACGAGCACGGGTGGAGCGCGGGGAATCCTACGCAGCATGCGACCGACCAGAGGGCAACTTCACGCCCGTGGCGGTCGTCGCGTACACTATGTACACATCCGAGGAGGAGACATGAGCGAACGAGTCTCGGCCCGCGACGCCCGCGCCCGCTTCGCGGAACTGACCGACCGGGTGAAATACACCGGAGAGCCAGTCATCGTGGAGAAGCAGGGGCGCCCCTTCGTCGCCGTGATCCGCGCCGAGGACCTGGAGCGCGTGGAACATCTGCTGACCGAAGAGCGCCAGGCCGGGTTCAGCCGTCTCGCGGCCGAGGCGGCTGACGGCGAGCAACCCTCGGGCCCGTCCGACGACGAGATCGTCGAGGCAGTCCGACTGACCCGCGAGGCGCTCTACCGCGAGCGCTATGGCGCAGCCTAGGCTCCGCGTCGCCCTCGACACGAACGTCCTGATCGCCGGCATCATCTGGCCACGATGGCCGCATGAAGTGCTGCGTGCAGCCCTGGCCCGGCACTTCGACCTCGTGCTGCCGGAGCAGGTGGTGGAAGAAGCCCGGCGGCATCTCAGCGATCAACAGCAGGCAGCCCTCGACTACCTCCTGGCGGAGAGCCCGGCGGACCTCGTCCCGATGCCCTCGCCCGAGGCGGTGGCAGAGGCTCCCGATCTGGTGCGCCACGAGCCCGACATCCCCATCGCCCTGGCGGTGCTTGCCGCCCGCGTGGACCTCTTCGTCACCAGCGATCGGGACTTCACCGACCCAGGTGCGGTAGCGGAACGGTTCAGCCGTGAGGTGAAGGTCATGCTTCCAGCCGTATTCCTGCGGGACGTGCTCGGCTGGAGTTCCGAAGCGTTAGAGGCGATCCGCACGCGGAGCTGGGACGACCTCCGTTGAGCACGTTTCCCGAGGAAAACAACTCTCGTAAGTAATAGCCTTGCACCGAGGAGTCGTGCTCAAAATGATCGGGGCAGTGTCCGAGTTCTTTCTCCGACCAACTCGCCGTGCAGGTTCAGAGGGCCTGCGTGAGCGGGCGTAGGCCGAGCGATTCGGGAGATGTTCGAGCACCCGGGTGCGCGGGGACTCCTACGCAGCAATCGCGGACTGGCTGAACCGGGAGGGGCAGCAACTTGTCACGCACGAGCCGGGCCCTCAATGCGCCCCCACCCGTCAAAGGGATCAAGGTCGTGGCGGCCCCAGCGTGCAGGCGCAGCTCCGTAGACCGAACTCGCCTCAGCTCTCCAAAGAAAGCACCCAATGTCGGTGTTCGGTGACGTGTCTCCGTTCTCCAACCAAGCGAATCCTCGGAGTGACTGACCGGATGCAAGTACGGGGATCCTCGCGAGGAAATGCTCAGGCCCGACGTGTTGCCAATCGGGCTCCATATCCGACGGTACGACAGGGAAGCCGTTGAGGAACCATCCGCGGATGATGACCTCGAGTGCTGGTCCGGGGCCAACATTCTCCGCCTGCGGTTGTAGGTGGTAGCCCCCAAGCCAGAGGGAACCCCCTTCTACAGCAGGCCAGACGCGACGCGGGAATATCTGCTCTTTGGACGCCAGCGAAAGCATCACGACTGGGAGTAGCGCGTCCTGCCGTGCCTGCGTGGCCTCAGCTAGCTGCTGATGCGCCGCCATAGTCTGCGCTTTCTGAGCTCCGAGATTTGCACGAGCCGCCTCAAGGACGGCGCTCAGTTCGTGCTTCGCCGTGCTCCATAGCTTGTACGTGAGAAGCGCCGACGCCGCGGTCGAGAGCGATGCCACTACTGCCACGAGCAGAGGCCAATCCCACCCCCAGAACGTTCGATCCGTGATCGTGATCTCCATCTCGACCGCCCCCGATTCTACCCACTACAGCGCAAAGTCGTCGGTCTTCGGCGCGGTCTGCTCCGCGTCATCTCTTGCTCCTTCGACGACGAATCGGGCGCGAGCGAGCAGCTCGTCGAAGGTGATGACGTCTGGGTTCACGAGATTTCGTCGATAGAGCTCGAAGGTCTTGAGCGCGTCATCGTTGTCCAGGAGCTGCGTCAGATCGCCGATCAGCAACACACCCCGCGGTGCGTAAGTATGGATCCCAAGATTCGCTAGGCGGCGGTTCTGATGCTCAAGAGCCGTATGCGACCACAATTCACATTGTGCCTGGACCTGAGCGACCCCGCCCACCAGATCCTCACCGAGCTTCCTGACCTGGTTCCGATAGGACGATCCAACGAGCAGCGTTGAGGGCGTCTTCAGTTCGACAAGCACCGTGAATCGAGCGTTTGCTTCTGTCGCTGCGAGGACATCCCCTTGAACGGCCCCCGATCCAGAGAAATCAGTTCCGCCGTACATCGGTCGTGACTCTTTGATCGGACGCAGCAGGACGTAGTTGAGGCCGAGCCCGAACATCCATTGGTTCCTGTTGAGGAATCCGTGCCAGTCCGTCTCAGACCAATCAGCGTCCGCGAGGTGCTCCTCGAACTCTCGTACCGCACGCTCCCGCTCCTCAAGCATGTGCTTCTTCGCGACGAACTCTGCGAGGCCGGGGTGGAGTTCGCCGAGCAACCGAAACAGCTCCTCCCGCCCTACGTCGCTCAGGAGCTTCGAGAGAACCTCCGCCTCTTCACCCTCGACCACGAGGGCACCTTCCGTCATCCGCCTCCACTCAACGATGCCTTGGCGTGGACCGTGATCCGCGAGGGCGTAGAGATCGCGCAGCGCCGAGTAGAGTGCCGCCGTATCTGCCGTATCGAGCGAAACTTTCGCCCACTCTCCACCACGGAGTGTCGCCAGGTTGATCGAGTCGATCGGATCCCACGGCGCCCCACCACGAGCTCGCCGTTCGTGAATGAGATCCACCGCGAGACTGTTCTCGGGATGCGCGGCGTTGTACACGATGCGTCCTGTGAGAACGCGCCGAGTAGTCCCGTCATCCGCCTCGCGGATCGGGAACTGGCGCACCTCCGACGTCACGTTCGAGGTGCTCTCAGTGACGATCGTGTCTCGTTCGTCGTTCATTCCACTCACCTCATGACTCGCATCGATGATGCGAGACCTCCCCGCAGTCGAGGTCAGGAACCGGAGGGTATGCAGACATCGGGATATGACGGGATCGCAGTTCCCGGACGGAGCCGCGGCGCGACGCCAGGAGGATGCGTCTCAGTACTCGTCGGCGTCGAGACAGGTAAGGAGCGGCAGGAACCCCATCGTCCCTAGCGCCGACTGCGAAGGCCAAGCCAATCACCGCGTCAATGATCGTCCTAGGTGCCGCGCGAGACGGACGACCTGATGCCCTACCACCATGCCGATTGCGGCCATGACCCTCGATTGGGTCTCATGGGTCTCGCAGAGCGTGTAGACGCCGACTTGCGCTTCCTCGCTCCATCCCTCAGGGAACCCCGCACAGTTCGTGCAGGGTCGTCCTTCCGAAGGCCGGAGCACGACCGCCCGATCGAGAACCGGGTTCGGGATCTGCTGGTGCACTACGCAGCTCCTCGACCCTGGCGGCCGGCGAGAACGGCGCGGATCGCCTCGTCCCAACCTTCCCGATGGATGATGCGGTCCCGCTGCGCTTCCTGGCTAAGCACCTCCGCTTTCGTAAGACGGCAGAACCGTTCCCAATCGTCACCGAAGATGTAAGTCGCGTTGCCGTAGAGGAGGCTCTCAACCACGTGGATGCCGAGGCGCGGGAATCCGAACACCAGGTAACCGGAGAAGCCTCCCTCACCGGCGGCAGCAAAGTCCGGCTGGTGTTCCTCGGTGAGGAGCGCGAGCCGATGCTCCGCCACCGGACGCACGCGCTCGCCAAGGTTGTCGAGGATCGGCCCCACATGCCGCTGCAACCGCGGCCAAGGGATCTCGCCCGGCGGCAGAACGCGCCAGTTGAGACGGCGGAGATTCGGCCGAAGGTAGGGGCGCAGCTCCGCCGTCAGGATCTCGCACTCCCCGAAGATCTCGAGATACAGGTTGATCGTGTGCCGCAGGCGGTCGGCATCAGTGTTGTTGTACCTCAGCGCCGGGCTCGCCAACACGAGCGTGTTGCCATGACCGGGGAAGAACGCGAGCTCGACGGACGGCGGTGGGATGAAGGTACGCTGGTAGCGCTGAAAGGGGACGTCACGAACGTCCCACTGGTCGACACGATCCGGTCCGTGGAACTGCTGCCAATGCCACATGACCTGTCGATAATCCGTCTCCATGGGCCGGTCGCGGTGCTTGAAGAAGGTACCCTCAGCGTTGAACCGGCTGACCGGTCCCACCGGTTCTGGCAGGAGAGCCTCGCCGGCTCGGAGCTGCTCGAAACCGATGGCCCGAACATGCCGCATGTGCGGCGCCACGCTGGTCAGTGCCACCACGACCCGCGAATCAGCGGGGACTGCGGAGAGATGCCGCTCAAGCGAGCGGATGCGCCGGCCCTGGATAAGCATGCCTATGCCTCCTACTTCGTATCCCGCGGCGGGTTAGGGTCGTTGCCCGGCGCCACAGTGTCCGAGTCGCGGATCTGGCCGTTCGGACGGTGGATGACGACCTCGCCGCCCCCGGTGTTGCCGACGATCTGGCGAGCACGGTCGATCGCGTCCTGCTGCGTGTCTGTCCGCGCAGATGCCCGGTCAGCACCAGGTGCCACCACCCGCCATCCACCGTTCCCGTCCGGAACCACGTGTCGTTCGTTACGCTCTGCCATCTGATGAACTCCTTACGCTGTTCTGCGTTTCTGCGGAAATCATTGATCGTCAGAGGGGAGGCTGTCAACCCCCTTCGCTCAGGAGCGGGGCATCAGATACGTGAGCTTGGTGAGGCGGTATCGAGCTGCCTGCTCAGATACCTCAAACGCACCACAGACGTCCGTGATCATCTTCAAGGCGGGGTCGGAGTCCGCAGGGAGCCACTGATTGGAAGCACGTCCCACGACCTTCTCTAGAGGCCCCTTCGGGATCAAGAAGGAACAGGAGGCGTAGCCGGCCTGCCACTCCATCCAGTCCAGCGGTCCAGCCTCAAACATCGCATCCCGGTTGCACACCGGCTGGCGCGCCGTGTTCAAGGGCACAAACGCCCACATGAAATTGTGCAGGACGACGTGTCCGAGCTCGTGCGCGAGCGTCGTTCGGAGGCGGTTCGAGTAGTGGGGGGCTTGAAGGTTCGAGTTGATCTCGACGCTCGGCTTACCGGCAGGGGCAAACAGCGTGCGCCCCTCGATATCGTCTGGAAGCGTTGCCGCATGGTCCAGATCGTCGACAAGCTGCTCGATCAGAACAGCGAGCTCGTCCGTCGTGATGGGGAAGACGACGCCGCGGCGCTTCGCGAGGAACGAGCGCACCATGGACTCGCATTGCGAGTCAATCTCACCAGGCTCGAGGTGGGGATACTCCTCGAAGCGCCCAGTTCTGTCGCGACGCCACTCCACCATTCGAGTTCATTTCTGGCCCAACTTCTTTCTGAAAGCTTGGAGGGCCTCTGTGACCTGACGCGGATCGGAACTGCGAACTAATTTTTGATCCTGTTCCGGTAGATTAGTTGCAAGCATAAGGAGATAGTCAACTTGCTCCGGAATCGCGAGAGCCTTCGCGAGTTGGCGGATCATGGGCTCGGTGGGTGGATTTCGACGGCCGTGCTCAATGTCGTTCAGGTACTGAAGCGAGATTGGGTCGCCGTCTTCCTTCTTGACTTTCTCGGCTAGCTCTCGGAGGCCCATGCCTCGGGCCTTCCTGGCATCGGCGATCACCTTGCCGAACGTCGTTGCCATCATGCTCCTCCTGTGGTCACCTTCGGCACTATCTGCGGATTAGCGGATCAGCGTCAATACAGAGCGCGGTTTCCCCTTGCAGAAACGTCTCGATCGTCGTGCGCGTTCGGTACGTCACGCGATCAACGCGCAGACGGCGGTGAGTCGCGACACTGGTGACGTGGTGCGGGCATTCGCAAGTGGCGGGCGTTCAACGGGTGCGAAAGCGCGCACGCCCTCGGAGGCTGGTAGGGCGGTTCGTAGGAACCGCCCTACCAGTGCCGGACGCCTTAGGCGGCGTCGGCGTACGGCTCCGGCGTGTCCGCGTCGCGATGCGCGGGTGCGCGCAGGAGGTCAGGCAACCAGCCGGTCTCGGCGAGGAGTGCCTCGGCCGCATCGACCATCGGCTGTTTCTTGAGGTCCGTGATCCGCGCGGCCTCGGCCTCGGACACGCCCTCGCGCACGGCGTCGAGGATGTGCGCCTTGCTCACGCGGCCGAGGTAGTGGCGGGCGGTCGGCGTCCAGTACGCCGTCATGTCGAGCGACACGGCCTCTGCCATCACGTCGGCCGTCGCCAGTTCGGGGGATCGCTTACCCCACTTCTGCTGGACCGCGTTTGCGGTGAGTGCGACGCAGTGGGCGAAGAGCTTCATGCGCCGATCGGCGTCGAGCCCGGCGACGAACGTCCACAGCCCGTCGACGTCGGACGGCATCTGCGCCGCCCACGCCTCGTGGCGCGCCTTGAGCGCCTGAGCGGCCGCCGTCTCCTCGATCTCCTCCGCGTGGGTATGGAGGCCGGAGAGCGTCGAGCGGATCTCAAGGCAGCTCTCGCCGCTCGCGTAGGCGAAGAACGCATGGGTCGCGAGCACGTGTGTCATGGCGACCAGCGCCACGTCAGGGTGCTGACCCAGGGCGACGCGCAACCCCAGCGTGCGGTGAGCCGTCAGCTTGCGGACGAGCGCGTCCGGGATCCGCCGGCCAGGCGTGGCACCGTCGTCCGTCCCGCCGGCACCGCCGATGCTCGTGATCGTGTCGTCGTCCGTGCCGCGCGGTTCACGGCCGGTCGGTTCCGAGCGCGGATCGTCCTCCGGACGGACGAAACCGCGGTCGATGCGGGGCGTCCCGTCGCGGTTCAGCGACACGTGCACGCCGCTGAACGCCATGACGTCCGCATCGAACACGGACTCACGCTCGGCGAGGCGCTCGATGTCGGCCTCCAGCTGCTCGAGCTGGTCGATCACCTTGTCGGGCATCTCCTCGTCGCCCTCGTACTCTTCGACCAGCGCGTCATACTTGGTGCGGAGCGCGTCGAGACGCTTCTCGATACGCGCCGGGAGCGGCAGCGGCTGTGGGAAGACGCGGCGCATCCCGTGGTCGTAGGGGAAGTCGAGCGAGGTCTCGACCCACTTCCAGCCCTCCGCCCGGACCTCGGCGGCCACCGTCTCCAGCCGCTCCGCGACCAGGCGGTCGAGCAGCGCGGCATCCTCGAAGTACCCGGCGTCTTCGTCCGAGAACAGGTCGCGGACGACCACCCCGCCGGCGGCCGTGTAGGCCTCGTCGCCGACGAAGCGCGCCCGTCGGTCGTTGGGGGCCACGTGCGTCTCCATCATGGCGTGGCGGATCGAGTAGGGATCGTCGTTCCACCCGAGGTTGGCGTGGACCTGCTCCTGCCGCTCGTGGTCATCCGAGATGGCGAACGCGCTTAGCTGGTCGAGGGTCAGCTCGCCGTCTCGATAGAGCTGCATCAGACGCGGGCTCACGGCGGCAAGACGCATCCGCCGCCGGACGGTGTCGGGGGTGAGGCCGAACCGCGCCGCGATCTCCTCCGCGCCCCAGCCGCGTTCCTCGCTGAGGCGCAGGAACGCCTCGTACTGGTCCGCAGGGTGCATCTCGGTGCGCGTGACGTTCTCGTCGAGGGAGACCTCGAGCGGATCGTTGGTCACGTCCACGATGCAGCGGATCGGCTCGTCCTTCGCGATCTGCCGCCGCTTGGCGCGGAGCAGCTGCGCGAGCCGGCGGCCTTCGCCGGCGGTCACGTAGTAGAAGCCCGTCTCCTTGCCCTGCGCGTTGCGCTCGGGCTCGACGACGAGGTTCTGCAGCATGCCCTTGGCCTCGATGCTGGCGGCGAGCGCCTCGATCGCGGCGTCGCCATGCGACGCCTTCCGGGCGTTGCTGCGCGACTTCTTGAGCTTGTTCAGCGGGATGAATTGCTCGACGCCTTGCACGGCGGCGGGCTTGGTCGTTGTGGTCATGAAACCTCTCCTTGTTGTCGTTCACGTGGTGTGTGAGGCGGCGCGCAGGACGCGCCGATGTGAGGGCGATCGCGGTGGTCGCCAGATGGCGTCCGTTCACCCGCGATCGGTCCCGTCGTCACCTCGGACGAACCGCGGTGGGATGCGGAGGGGCAGGCCCCTCCGTGAGCGAGCGGCGCGACGTCGCGACCGCTGTGGGCGAACCCGGTCAGAGTGTCCAGTCCGCCATCTCGGCGGCGATCCCGTCGAGGTCGTCGTCGAGCAGGTTGAACAATGCCGTTGACCGAGCGGCGGTCTCCGGATCAGTCGGGCGGCTGTGGCCCGTGTCGAAGAGGGCGCAGCCTTCTTCGCGGAACCGCCGTCGAGCGGTGTCGTAGGTCGCACCCGGAACCGTGTGGAGCATGTCCATGTCCCAGGGCTCGCCGCACGTGGTGCAGTGGATATCCATCGTCACCTCCTTGCTTCCAGCAGGTCGCAACGCGCGTCCGTCATGCCGCGATACGGTCGTCGCGGGCGGGAACCTCATCGCTCCAGACGCCCTCGCTGGCGCCATCCCAACACCCCGCGTCGACCAGATACCGCTCCACGGCCTCGGCCACGAGCTGCGTCATGGGGCGGCCCCGTGCCTGGCCGAGGTGGTAGAGGACGGGGATGTAACGCTCGGGAATCCTCGGGCTATACACGGTGTCTCCTCGCTATTCGGTTAGGGGCATGCAGCGCCGCGGTCGTCACCGGTACGCGGATCGTCATCACCTATGGACGTGTCGGACGGCGGGAGCACGGAGCTACGCTCCCCGAGCACGCCTACCTGCATCGAATCGATCTCCGTGCAGTCGGACCACCGGCCGTCGAGCCAAGCGGCCTTGAGGGCCGCGTCCACCCACTCATCCCAGCGGTCGTCGTCCTCAGCGATGCCGTCAGGGATGCGGATGTGGAACACGCCACCAACGGTGACCTCCAGCACGCGCATGCCCGGTCGCGGCGGCGGCGGTTGGGGTGGCAACGGGTTGCCCCGTGTGATCACGCGCCAGCACACGGCGGCGCGGTCGAGGCCCTCGACCATGATCCGTCGAAGGCGATGCAGTGGGCCTCTGCGGGTCAGGCGGGATCGTCCCCGCTGCCGCGGGGCTGCTTCAGCACGAGCAGGTGGCCGATTCCGGTCCACCGCTCGTCGCCGCCCGTCATGAAGCAGCCTCCTCGGGCGTCTCCGAGTCGTCGTCGGGAGCGACGGCGACGTGTCCGAGGATGCGATCCGCAGCGCGCTGGCCCTGGCCCGCCGCAATGACGACGAGCCGCTGATCGGCGCGGAGCACGGTGCGCCACGCGTCGATGTAGGCGGCCGACTGCTCCAGGCGCGAGGCGTCGATGCCGGCGGCGTCGCAGGCGAACGCCGCCCCGAACTCCGCGACCAGCTCCTCGCGCGAGTAGACGGCGCTGCCGAACGGGGCCGCCGTCTGAATGCTCTCGCGGTCCAGCCGCGAGGCGTGACCGGTCGAATGCGCCAGCTCATGGAAGACGGTGGCGTAGTAGCCGTCGGCGTCGCGAAACGCCGATCGCGGCGGGAGATGCACCTCGTCCTTCGAGGGCACGTAGAACGCGCGATCGGCGTCGTGGAACACCGATGGCCCGCCGTCGTAGCCCGCGAGGATCGCCTCCGCGCGTTCGAGTGGATCGAACGCGCATGCGGGATCCGCGTCGGCGAGCGTCACGTCCTCACACTGCGCGACGTTGAACACGGTGAAGAGGCGCATGAGCGGGAACCGCTCCCGCACCTCCTCGTCGGTGCGATCGCGGCGTTCGATCCAGCGCCAGAGCACGATCGAGGTGCCGTGCTCGCCGCGGCGGACGTGCCCGCCGAGCTGTTCCGCCTGGCGAAACGTGAGCCAGCGGGGGTCGTCGTACTGTTCTTGCAACGCGACCAAGGCGAGGAGCAGCGCGTTGATGCCGCGGTACGGACGGCCACTGACCGCGTTGCGGTGTCCGCGCGTCCGCCAGGGGTGGCGCCACGGCACCGTGCCGCGGTCCAGTGCGGCGATGATGCGTCCCGTCACCTCCGCGTAGGGATCACGGCGTTCGCCGGCGGCGCGCCGACCGCGCCGCGTAGCCGGCGTCACGGGACGGACGACGCGGCGGCTGTGCGGGTGTGCTGATGCATGGTGTCCTCCAGACGTGTGTTCGTCGGTGTGCTTGGCGCGCGTCATGAGGCGCGCGGTCGGTCGGTCGTCCCGAGCGGTTCGCGCTCGAAGACGGTGAACTGCACGGCGTGGGCCGGGTCGTCGTCGCGGACGGCCTGGACACGCGTGGCGCGGAAGCCGGGAAGCGGCGAGTAGAGCAGCGGGATCACCGCCGCCGTATACCGTCCGAACCGCGTCTCGACGACGCGGCGCGCGGCCGGTTGCAGCATGAGGAGGCTTAGTCCGCCGCGCCGCAATCGGAACGAGCGGCCGGCGTCATGCCGCTCGTGATCCGGAGGGTCTTGAGTCGTCGGCGTCCCGCGACGTCGCCCGGAGGCCGCTCGCCCGAGCCCGGCGGGCACGGGACACGAGCTGGCCGAGCGGCAGTGTCCCGAAGTGGTCGACGAGGTCGCCCTCGGCGATGCCGAAGTCACGGCAGACGTCGTCCCGCGTTACAGCGGGGACGTGGGTCGCGCGGGCGTAGGCCACCGTGAACGCGTCCCACTGCTCGCCGGTGGCCTCGTTGCAGGGCACCTTCCACCAGCCGGGATCGCCCGCCGGCGATCGCGAGCGGTCGATGCCAGCCGCATCGTCTGAGGCGGGAGGCGTTGACCGGCGGCTCGCCTCGGCTCCGTCGTCATCCGGCTCGATGCAGAGCCCGACGATCGCGGCGAGGCCGTATCGACGGGCGTAGGTCAGCGCCGAGCCGTATCCCTGCGGCGTCGGCGCCACGAGCGGGATCGTGATCGTCCCCGCGATCCACTGTCCCGACGTGTGGAGCAACGTCGTGACCAGCCGGACCTCCAGCGACGTGCCGGCTTCGCAGGTCTGCACCACCGAGAGCCCATGCCGGGCGAGCGCCGGACGGATTGCCGCCCACACGCTCGTCAAGGTGGCGTAGCGGTAGCGACGTTCCTCGAAGCCGTCGTCGATCACGGCGACCTCGTCGGTGCGGACCGGATCGAGCTGCGCCTGGAGCCGAGTCAGGGCGGACGCGAGCTTGTTCAGGCGATCGGAGTGCGCGGGCATGCGTCCCTCCGCGGACCCTGGCTCATGCTGCGCGAGCAACCGCACTGCCGCGTCGCCGCGTTCGGTGCCGTGCGCGCGCAATGGCTGCGAGGTGCAGGAACGTCTGCTGGCCGCCCTCCGCCTGGCCGAGCTCGTTGAGGTCGAGCACGCTGCATGGCAGCGTGACCGTCACCGCCCGGTCGCCGAGCTGGGCGGCGAGTTTCGTCGCCGCGCGCCGGCCGGCCACGTTCGTGTCGAGCACGACGTACACCTCCCGGAAGGCGCCGAGCTGGTCGACCATCTCGGCGCTCGCGTGCGAGCCGTTGAGCGAGACGGCGGGGAGCCGCCATTCGCGTGCCGTCAGCCAGTCGAACGGCCCCTCGACCACGATCACCGCGTCTTTCGCCGCCGCACGCGCTTGCGCGAGGCCGAGCAGTGGCGACGGGCGGTCGATGTCGAGGTAGCGCACCCTCCGCGGGCGCACGGCGCGGCCCGTGAGCCACGTCGCCCGCCCGGTGCTGTCGAGGCCGGGGACGACCACCCGTCCCACGAACCGTTCTCGGCCCTCGTTCAGGAGGCCGATGCCTGTCGCCGTCTCGAGGTCAAGCCCCCGGTCGCGCAGGTGCCGGGTGAGGCCACGACCGCCATAGCCGACGCGCGCCGCACGCGCCGTCTCCAGCGAGATGCCGCGCCGGGCGAGGTACGCCCGCGCGTCCGTATCGGTGAGCGAGCGTTCGTAGTACGCGACCGTCGCATCGAGGATCGCGAGCTCCTCCCCGCTCAACGTGCGGGGCTCGCGGCGCGTGGGCAGCGGCGTAACGTTCGCCGGCCAGGCCGGAACGGCATGGGACAGGCGGTCCGCCGTTTCCTTGAAGCCCGTCCCGTGCAGGCGAGCCATGAAGTCGATCACGTCACCGCCGACGTCGCACGCGTAGCAGTACCAGGACTGCGACTCCGGATAGAGCGTGAGGCTGGGATCAGCGTCGCGGTGGAACGGACACCGGCCCACGAACCGTCGACCGGACCGCCGGAGTTCCACGCCCGCGCCCGCCACCGTGTCGACGATGGGGTGGGCGGCGCGGATCGCCGCGATGTCATGCATCGCGGCCCCCTGACGCGATCGCGGCGGCGCGCCGCCAGAAGCACTCGTCTTCGATGACGAGCGTGGCGTCCGCCGAGAACCGCTCTCCCAGATGCGGACGCAGCGTGGCGCTGGACCGGGCGTCGAACGCCAGGTAGCGGTCGATCAGGTCGCTCTCATGCTGGATGGTGGCGAGCGATGCGAGCAGGGCGTCAACCCCCGGCTGCGCGAGCGCCCGGCGTTCAGCGGGCCAGCCAGCGTAGCAGGCATGGCCGTCGTCCCACACGCCGCGCACGGCGTGCCGGTATCGTTCGTTCTTCTCGTGCATCTCGAACCTTTCCTCCTTGGCTACAGGTGATCGCTGTCCGGCGCCCGCCGATAGGCGCACTGCTCCCACGACGAATCGGGGCCGCCCGCAGGCGGCCCCGAAGAGGTGGTCGTCGCAGTCCGGAGTCAGCGAAGGGGCTGGACGCGCCTCAATGCCTCAGCGACGACGCGGCGCCCGCGCGGCCACTGCGTCGCGCCGAGGCTGAAGACGACCTCCCAGTGGCCGTCCGCCGCCGGGATCAGCACTGCACCGCGCCCGGCCCCGCAGCGGAGATAGACGGCGGCGAGCAGGCCGACGCCGGCGCAGGCCTTCACCCAGATCCCATGCACCTGCCGGACGAGGTCCTCCGGGAGCAGGTCGAGGTCGAGCGGCTCCAGCAGGTCGATCGCCGTGACGGGCTCGCGCGTGATCAGCCAGCGCGCCTTCGGGATCACCGCCTGTGCCTCTTCGACCTTGACGGCCTGCAGCCGCATCTGTAGCGTTTGGAACGTCTCATAGAGGTCCGGCACGTTGCTGAAGATCCCTTCCAAAGACGACAGCAATCGCCGGGCCTCGTCGTATCTGCCGGCATCGAGGTAGCTCTCCGCCAGCGCCAGATCCGGCCGGAACTTCTCTTCCTGCTCCTTCCGCTGCTCCTCCGCGACCAGGCGCCTGATCACCTCACGCTGCGCGAGGTCGTCTGCCCGGTAGCGCAGGGCGGCGGCGTTCTTGCCGGCGTCCACCGCCAGCTGCTGCGTTGCCTCCGCCAGCGCCTCGGTGCGGGCGCGTTCAGCCGGGTCACCTGCCGCAGCGGCAAGCTGGGCGGCCTGGTCGGCCGCGTCTCGCATCCGCTCGGCGATCGCCTCGACCCGGACCGCCTCCGCGTTGAAGCGACGCCAGCGCTCCAGGTCCTGCTGGGCCGCCGCGCGGCGCGCGCGGTCGGCCTCGATCAGCACCTGGAGGTCGTCGAGCGTGTGCTGGGCGGCGGCGTCCAGCGCATCGATCTCCCCTGGCGACAGGCATTCCTCGACCGGGAACTGGTCCCGGACCTGGGCGAGGGCGCTCAGGTCATTCAGCACGATCTCCTGGGTCATCATTCTTCTCCCTAACTGCCGACGGCGACGGCATAGCCGTCGTCGACGGGTGCGTATGTGTCATCCAGTGGCGGCGCCTCGTCCTCGATCGGCGGCGCGGGCCGCGGCGGATGCAACGGCACAACCGCCGCAGACCGTGGCTGCGCCGCCGGCGTCGGCACCGTGCAGACGATCGGACCGAGCGCCTCAGCCACGACTTCGTGGAGCTGCTGGCGCAGCGTTGCCACCACCGCGCCGTCGCTCACCGACTCCTCGCCGACCATGAGGGCGAGGAAGAGCACGTGTCGCTTCCGATGCTCGGTGTCCTCGAAGACCTGCAGCAGTGACGCGAGCGGACGTTCGTCCCGCACATGGCGCTGCACGACCACGAGGAGGTGGGGCGGGGGCGCGACGCCGAGCGCGCGGTACTGCGCCTGCGTCGCCCGCACGATCATCCGTCGCAACCGCCGCGCCCGGCCGCGCTTCGCATCGACCAGCACGACCGGCTTCCAGGGACGGAGCCAGCGCATCGTGGCCTTCCAGCCCGCCTTGACCGTCGCCTCGCACCACTCCACCGCTTGCTCGATCCGGTCGGCCGAGCGCTGTATCAGGCCCGGCCGCCGCTTCTTCGTTTGCCGATCCATCGTGACCATCCCTTCCGTCCCGTCAGGGACTGCTAGACCGGCATCGCCTTCATAGCGATTGCCAGCACGACCATGACCACGGTCGCGAGCGCCGCGATGCGCGCCACTCCAGGACGACCGCGCCGGCGACGACTGCGACCGCCGCCGGGTTCCCACTGCTCTCTGATTGGCTCCATCGTTCTCTGCCTCCTCCGCACACGACGAATCGCCCCGGATGGACTCCATCGGGGCGTTCGCGGGTGCTGCTGCGTGATCGATGCGTTCCGCGCCGGACGCGATATCACGCCGCCGGTACCTCGGATCGCGAGCGACCGAGATCCAGCGTCTGACACGCCAGCGGGGATCAGGCAGACGTCGACGCAGGCCACTCGGGCCAGTGTCGGAGTCTGCGTGTCACTCTGACTGCTCTCTCAGGTGGGCGCCGGTTGCTGCGCAAGAGGCGTCCGCTGATTCTGTCGTTCTCTTCCTGCCTTGCTCCTTTCGGTTCGTACTCTGCTTGCTCTGCTGGCTGGTTCGACACGTCGGGCGGAGAGCGCTGCTCGTTTCCCGATGGGTTGATCCGTCGTCCCTGTCCGGAAGCCATCCGTGACGGTTGTCTTGCTGCTGAGAGCTGGCGATACCGTCGAAACGCACGAATTACGCCCGGAGGCTAGCAACCGCCGATCCAGAGAGACTCCAGCACGGCTCCAGAGCGGAGCCGTACACCCCTATTTCGCTCCAGCGACTACCAGCGATCGGCGGAGGCGCAGGTGGTCGCACACGCGCCGCTCGCGAGTGAGGGCGCGCGGCGCCGCGGGAGGCGCGTGCCGGGTCCGAGGAATCCGCAGGTTTCCCGTCCCTGGAGCGGATTTGGAGCGAAAGAAGCCTCGGATATATAGGTGATCGCCCGGTGATGAGGATGGATGCCGTCCGGTGACACCGTTCCCCGCGCCTGTCTCCGCTGCGCTCGGGCAGCGGTGTCTGCTCACGGACGTCAGCCGCTCGCGCCGCAGGCTCCGTGCCTGCTCTCGGGAGGATGTTGTCCTGGATGCACGCACGTCCGTTCGCGCACGCGGCCATTCACTCGCTCGGGATGATCGTGGCGACCATCGCGCGCATCTCGTCCGACGGCTCGATCGCGAGCATCGTGAGCAGGCGCTGCCTGAACTCCAGGTAGCAGCGCGCCGCTCGCGCGCGGTTGCCCTCGGCCAGGTGGATCGCCAGCAGCGTGGACGCGGCGCTCTCGCGCAGTGGGTCGACCGAAAGCGCCGCATGGATCGCGGCCAGCGCGGTCGCGTAGTCGCCGCTCGCGCTGAGACGCCCGGCGTGCGCTTCGAGGGCGTGCAGGAAGAGATCCTGGAGGCGGTCGCGTTCGAGGATCACCCAGTCCTCGTGCTGGTCGGGCAGGAGTGGCAGGGTCAGCCGCTCGAGCGAGGCGACGAAGTCGTCGTTCGTCGCGCCGCCCTCGATCAGCCGCCGTGCGAGCGCCTCCGTCTCGTGGACGTCGACGGTGACGTGTGGACGCAGGGCCACCTGCTCCGGGCCGATCGTCAGGAGCGCCGGGTGTGCGGCATGCAGGCGCGACAGGGCGGTGCGGAGGCTGCCAAGCGCGCTCCGGAGGGGAAGGTGTGGCCAGAGCCGCTCCGCCGCGAACGCGCGTGGGAGCGGCGCGCGGTACATCGCCGCCAGCGCGACGACGCGCCGGCTCGCCGCCGGCAACGCGATCACGCCGGCGTCGCCCGTCGCCGCAAAGCCTCCCAGCAGCTGCACACGGAGTGCGACCGCCGGCGCCGGTCGCGCCGGGCGGTGCGGCCGCCCGGGGACCTCCCCGTCCCGTACCCCCACCACTTCGACCAGATCCTCACTGGCCGCCTGTGAAGCCCCCTGGACCACGTCGCGGCCGTCAGCACTTCCCGCGCGCCGCCTCGCACCATCCATTATTCACAACGCGCAAGGGCTGTGGCGTATTCGTCGCGTAGCAAACAGCGCGACAACGACTTGCCGAGATTCCCGAATCTGCGCCGGGTCGCACCCACACACTGGCCGGGGTGCCCTCCCGCGTTCAAGCCGCTCGCGCGGCGCTGCCCTGTTGCGCTTGCTGCCACACGGCAGCGGTTTCCTCGGCGCATGGGACAGACACGATCACTGACCGACCGCCTGCTGCTGCGGGCCTGGATCGAGCCCGCCCACGACCAGCCGCTACGTGTCGTGATCTCCCACCGTGACGCGCAGGGCGAGGTCGTGGAGGAACAGGCGTTCACCGATCCGGTCAGTGCGGCGGCCTGCGTCCGCGCCTGGCTCACCGGGTTCATCCGCCGCTGGGAGAGCGGCGAGCGGCCCGAGGGCCGCGGAGAGGAGTAAGCACCGATGGCATTCAGCACCCCCCGCCTCCCCGCGCGGCTCTGGCCGCGGGCGCGATTCGACGTGCGCCTGCCGCTCGCGCTGCTCGGCCTCGCCGTGGGCGTGCTGGCAGTGCTCGCCTACGTCGAGCGCGGCGCGGTCACCACGCCGGTCGTGGTTGCCGCGCGAGGCATTCCGGCGGGGCACGTGATCGAACGCGATGACCTGACCGTCATCGACGCGCGGCTGGACGGGCCGCTGGGGGCGATGGCCTTCGGGCAGGCGGAGCTCGAGACGGTCGTGGGGCAGACGGCCGGGCAGGCCATCCACGCGGGCGCCCTCGTCGTCGCGCCCGACCTCGGGCACGGGCGATTGCTCGCCGCGGACGAGGTCGCGGTCACCGTCGCGGTCGCCGCGGACACCGTCTTCGCCGGGCTCCGGCGCGGCGACCAGGTCGCGGTACTGGAGACCGTGGACGGGGGGCCGCTGGGCAGCGCGACGACGCTGCTCTTGGAGCAGGCGACGGTCTACCAGGTCGCGCGCGACTCGGGGCGCGTGACCCTCGGTGGCGACGCGGGCGACGATTTCGACGACAGCGGCCGCATTACCAACGTCACGCTGGTGGTGCCGCGCGCCGAAACGGAGCGCGTGACGCATGCCCTCGTGACGGGCCGGCTCACGCTGGTGCTGGCGCCGACCGCCGCGGAAGCGCCCACGCCATGAGCGCGCCCGCCGACGCACCGTTGCGGATCCTGCTGGCGACGGCCGACCGTGGGCTCGAATCGCGGCTCGTGGACGGCCTGCCGGCCGAGCGTGTGACCGTGGTGCTGCGGGCGCTCGACGGGCCGACGGTGCTGGACCTCACCGTGACGGACCATCGTGCGGCGCTGCCGGCCGCGACGACGGCTTCGGATGCGATCGACGTGGTCGTGGCGTCCGTGGCGCTGCACGGCCTGACGGAAGCGGCTGTGCGGGCGCTGCTCGACCGGCGCATGCCGGTGCTCCTGCTCGCGGGCAACGACGCCGAGGCGGAGCGGTTCGCCGACCTCGTGCCGGTCGTGCTGGCGTCGGCCCCCGTGGCGGCGATCGCGGAGGCCGTGCGGCGGACCCACCGGGGCACGCCGCTCCCCGGCGACCCGCTCCCTCCCGCCGCAACCTTCGTGGACGTGCTGGACGAAGCCACCGCCGGCGGGGTGCGGGGCGCGGTGGTGGCGGTGACGAGCGGGAAGGGCGCGCCCGGCGTGACCACGGTCGCGCTCGCGCTCGCGGCGGAGTTCGGGCGGCGGGGCGCGGGCACCGTGCTCGTCGACGCGGACCTCCGCGGCGGCAACGTCGCCCCCTATCTCCACCTCGATCCGCGCCGGGGACTGGTCGGGCTCGCGGCGGCCGGCGGGCCGCTCACGCGGCGGCTGGAGGGCGAGGTGCAGCGCGGCCCGGACTGCGACGTCCTCGCCGGCGTCGAGCGCCCGGAGCTCGCCGCAGCGCTCACGGGCGAGCTGATCGCCAGCGCGGTCCAAATGCTGCGCGGGCGCTATGAGCGAGTCGTGGTGGACCTCGGCGCGGCGCCGGCGCCCGCGATGCTCCGCAGCGTCGACCAGGTGCTGCTCGTGACCGGGGCGGACGCGGTGGCGCTCTGGAACGCGCGCCAGGCCCTGCGGGCGCTGGGCGAGGCGGCCGCGCGCAGCGCCGCCGTCGTGAACCGCCGCGAGGGGCGCGAGCACTACGCCGGCGAGGAGGTCGAGCGCGCCTTCGGGATCCCGGTGCTGGGGGTCGTGCGCGAGGACCGCCCCGCGGCGCGGCAGGCGATCGAGCGGCACGCCCCGCTGACGTCCACCCGCGGTGGGGCGGGCGGCGACCTGCGGGCGCTGGCGAGCACGGTGGACGCCTGCGTGGCGGCCCCCGCGTCCGTCCTCGTGGCCGCGGCGCTCGGGCCGGGGGCCTGATCGTGGCCACCGCGGCGCGCACGGCGATCGAGGAGCGCGAGCGCGCGGTCTTCGCGGCGGTGCAGGAGGACCTGCACGAGGCGGCGGTGGGCGACGACCTGGCGGCGCCCGGCCCGGAGGAGCTGGAGCGCGCGCGGCAGGTGATCGGCCATCGCATCGCGGTGGCGGAGCGGCAGGCAGCGACGCTGGGCGAGCCGCGCCATCCCGACCCCCAGGGGCTCGAACGGCGCCTGCTCGACGAGCTGTTCGGCCTCGGGGCGCTGCAGCCGTTCCTGGACGACGAGGCGGTGGAGGAGATCATCGTGAACGGCCCGCAGCGCGTGCTCGTGATCGCCGGCGGCCGCAAGCGGCTCGCGGAGGTCACCTTCGCGGACGACCAGGCGCTGCGGCGGCTGGTGCGGCGCGCGATTGGGGCGCAGGGCGGACGCCTCGATGAGACCAGCCCGATGGTGGACGCGCAGCTGGCGGGCGGCTCGCGGCTCAACGCCGTGATCCCGCCGCTCGCCAACGCGACGCACATCACCATCCGCAAGTTCCGGCTGCGGGCGCTGACGCTGCAGGACCTGGTCGCGCTCGAGACGCTCACAGCGGAGGCGGCGGGATACCTCGACGCGTGCGTGCGCGCCGGGCTGAACATCCTGATCTCGGGGGGCACCGGCAGCGGCAAGACCACCGCTCTGAACGCGCTGGGCGCGGCGATCGCCGGCATGCAGGAGCGGGTGATCACGATCGAGGAGACCCGCGAGCTGCGGCTCGACGACGTGCTGCCGGACTGCGTGGCGCTCGCCGCGCGTGCGCCGACGGTGGAGGGCGCCGGCGGCGTGCCGATCCGGTCGCTGGTGCGGAATGCCCTGCGGATGCGGCCCACGCGGATCATCGTGGGCGAGGTCCGCGGCGACGAGGCGCTGGACATGCTCACCGCCATGACCTCGGGCCACGACGGCTCGATGTGCACGCTCCACGCCTCCGGCCCACGCGAGGCGCTCAGCAAGCTCCGCATCTACGCGCTGATGGCGCCCCAGGCGCCGCCGGCGGGGGTGATCACCGAGATGATCGCGCAGGCGATCGACGTGGTTGTGCAGCTCCGGCTGGACGGGCGCACGCACCACCGCACCGTCTCCCACGTCCTCGAGGTGTCCGGGCTGGAGGGCGACGCGATCGCGGCCACCGACCTCTTCACGCTCGACGCGGACGGCCGGCTCGCCTGGACCGGGATCCGGCCCCGGCGGGAGGCGCGGCTCGAGGCGGCCGGCTATGCCGGGCCGGGGCGGGGAGGCCCGGCATGAACCGGACACCGTCGGGAGGTTTGTGGAGGATCTCGCCATTCTGGAGCGGATTTGGAGCGAGCGCGCCGGCGCTGGAGCCTCCGTGGAGCGGTGCTGGAGCGGGCGATCGCACGATGACGGACATGAAACGGAGCACGCGATGCCTCTGATCCTGGCGCTCGCCGTGGGCGGCAGCCTGATGTTGCTCGTGCTGGCGGTTACCGCCGCCCCGCGCCCGCGTCCGACCCAGGCGCAGGCGGCTCCAGACGCGGGCACGCGGGCGCCGGACGCCGCCGGGCGAGGCGACCTGCTGGCCGGCCTGGCGGTGGGCGCCCTCGCCGCGCTGGGGACGCAGGCGTTCCTGGGCTGGCCGGCCCTGAGCATGGCGGCCGGTGTCGTCGGCGCCTTGCTGCCGGCCTGGTACCGCGGGCAACGCGCCGAGCGGCAGCGCGACGCGATGGCGGAGGCCGTCGCCGAGGCGGTGGACACGCTGCGCGACGCCAGCCGCGTCGGCATCGGCGTCGAGACGGCCCTGCGCTCACTCGCCGAGTCGGGGCCGGCGGCGCTGCGGCCCGCGCTGCGGCCGCTGGACGGCGACCTCCGGCACCTGGGGTTCGAGGAGGCCGTCCGCCGGGCGCGCGCGGCGGTCGCCCACCCCGCGTTCGACATGCTCGCGGTAGCCCTCCTGATGTCGTACCAGGTCGGGGGCCGCAACCTCAGCGCCGTGCTCGACGGCCTCGGCCGCTCGCTGCGCGCCACCGCACGGGCGCGGCGCGAGGTGCGCGCGCAGCAGGCCGAGCAGGTGATGTCCGCGCGCGTGATCGCGGCGATCCCGCTCTTCCTGATCATCGCGATCCGCGCGCTCAGCCCCGACTACCTCAGCCCCTTCTCCTCCCCGCTGGGCCAGGTGCTGATCGCCGGCGGCCTGGTGATGATCGCGGGTGGCTACGTCTGGATGAAGCACACGACCCGGCTGCCGGGGCACGAGCGGGTGCTGCGATGAGCGCGGTGCTGCTGCTCGGCGGGCTCGTGGGGTCGAGCCTCTTCCTGCTGGTGCTGAGCCAGCCGCTCGGGCGGCCGCGGCCGGACCTCGCGCAGCGGCTGCACCGGCTGTCCGCGCAGGGCTGGCTGGAGCGGGAGGCCGGCGCGCCGGGCGCGCCGGTGTTCGGCTCGGCGCTGCTCGAACGCCTGCTGCGCCCCGCGCTCGACGATGCCGGCGCGGCGGTCGGCGCCGTGCTCGCCCGCGCCGGAGTGGAACCGGGCGAGCTCGACCGGCGCCTGGCGCTGGCGATGCCCAACCTCAGCGTCGCGCAGTTCCGCGGGCAGCAGCTCGCGACCGGCCTCACGCTCGCCGCCTGCTTCCCGCTGCTCAACGTCCTCGGCGCGCCCGGGGGCGGCTCGTGGCCGGTCTGGCTGTGGCTGGCGGCGGGCGTGGCCGGCTTCGCCGCGCCGAGCTGGCAGCTGCGGGCGCACCTGCGCCGCCGCCGGCTGCTGGTGGTGCGCGAGACGCCGGTGGCGCTCGACCTGCTCGTGCTGGGGGCGAGTGCCGGTCTCTCGCCGCAGCAGGCGCTGACGGAGACGGCCCGCCGCCTCGGCGGGGTGTTGGGCGTCGCGCTGCGCGCCGTCGTGATCGACGCCGACCTCCGGGTCGACGAGTACGCCGACGGTCTGCGCGCGCTGGCCGACCGCGAGGAAGTCGTAGAGCTGCGGTCGCTCGCGGACGCCTGGCGGCTCGCACACGAGCTGGGCACGCCCCTCGCGCCGGCGATGCTGGCGCTCGCCGAGACCGCGCGGGACCGCGAGCGCACGCAGCTCCTCGAAGAGGGCGGCAAAGCCGCGGTGCGGATGCTCTTCCCGATCGCACTGTGCATTTTCCCGATCGTCCTGCTCGTGGTGCTGTACCCGGCGATGGACGCGCTGATCGGGATTACATAGGAACGCCGGCCCGAAGAGCCGGCCGAGTGGAGGTAGAGACATAATGCGACAGATGAGGCGGAGCTTCGAGGCGCTCCACGAGGACGAGGAGGGGGCGGCGATGACGGAGTACGCGGGGCTGCTCGCGCTGATCATGCTCGCGACGGTGGCGGTGGTGGGGGTGCTCGGCGAGACGATCGCCGGCGTCTACCAGAGCATCGTCGACGAGCTCACGGCCCTCTAGCGCGATGCGCCTCCACCGCGACGAGTCGGGGGCCGTGACCGTCGAGCTGGCGCTCGTGACGCCGCTGCTCGTGCTCGTGCTCGTCGGCGCCGTGCAGTTCGCCCTCGTCTACCACGCCCGCAGCGTCGCGCAGACAGCGGCGGTCGAGGGCGCGCGACTCGCCGCCTCCGAGGGATACACCCTGGAGGACGGCGCGCTGCGCGTGCGGCGGCTGCTGGACGCGGGGCTCGGCGACGTCGGCGAAACGTTCGCGGTGAGCGCGGAGGCCGAGGGCGACGTCGTGATCGCGCAGGCGCGCGGGTCGTACCCGCTCTTCATCCCGTGGGTCACGCCGCTGTCGGTCCCCATCGAGGCGTCGGCCGAGGTGTGGCGGGAGGCGTTCCGTGACGAACCCTAGCCCGGCGGCGCGCCTGCGCCGCCTCGCCGCGGACGACTCCGGGAGCGTGCTCGCCGAGACCGCGCTGGTGATCCCGCTGCTGCTGGTGCTGGTGTTCGGGATCGTCATGGTCGGACGCGTCGCGCAGGCGCAGGTCGCGGTGCAGTCGGTGGCGCGGGAGGCCGGGCGCACGGTGGCGGTCGCGCCGTCCGCGGCCGAGGGGCTGGCGGCCGCCGAGGCGCGGTCGCTGGCGGTCGCGGCGGGGCACGGGCTCGCGCTCGACCGCCTCAGCGTCGACGTGGACGCGGGGACGTTTGCGCGGGGCGGCACGGTGCGGGCGTCGGCCTCGTACGAGGTACAGCTCGGCGACCTGCCCCTGCTGGGCGTCGTCTCCGTCACGGTCACCAGCAGCCACGAGCAGCGCATCGACCTGTACCGCAGCCGCACGGCGGCGGCCCCGTGACCGGGCGGCTCGCGCGCTGCGCGGCGGACGAAGACGGGGCGGTGCTGGCGCTGACCGCGCTCTTCCTGGTGGGGCTGGTCGCGCTCGCCGGCCTCGTGGCCGACGGCGGGCTCGTGTTCGCGGCGCGCCGCGATCTCCAGAACGTGGCCGACGCGGCCGCCGCCGCGGGCGCGATGGAGGTGGACGAGGCGGCGTACCGCGCCTCCGGCGGGGCGACGGTCGTGCTCGACGCGGCTGCCGCCGAACAGGCGGCGACGGCCTCCCTGATGGACGAAGATGGGACGGACCATGCGGTGTCCGTCACCGGCGCCCGCGTCGAGGTCGAGGTCGTGCGCCAGGCGCCGACCGCCTTCCTCCGGGTGCTGGGCGTGGAGCACGTCGAGATCCGTGCCCGCGCCGTCGCGGAGCCGCGCTTCGGCGGAGGAGGTCCGTGATGCGCCAGGTACGAACGGGGTGGGTGCTCGTGGGGCTGGTGGCCGGCTCGGCCTGGGTGGTGGCCTGCGGTGACGACACCCCAGCCACTCCGACGACGACCGCGACGGTCACGGCTACGGCGCCGGCGACCGCGACGACGCCCGCCCCGACGGAGACGCCGTCACCGGACGAGCTCGCCGCCGAGGTGGCCGACGCCTACCTCGCGTACTGGGACGCCTACGCCGATGCCGTGCTGCACCTCGACGTCACGCGCGTCGAAGGCTTTGCGGCGGGGGCCGAGCTCGAGGGCATCCGCGACGAGATCGAGACGCTTCGCGCCGATGGGGTGGCGGCCCGTATCCGCGTCGAGCACGACTTTGCGGTTGTTTCGGTCACGGAGACTGAGGCTGTTGTGGAGGATGAGTACGTCAACAACAGCTTCTACGTGGATGCAGAGACGAAGGAACCGGAAGAGGCGGATGGGCCGGGTGACGTGTTCCGAGACACAGTTCTCATGCAGCGCGTTGAAGGACGTTGGGTTGTCGTGCAGGGCTCCCGGGAAGCAATTGAATCACCATGAAACGGATCGCGATTGCAGCTGTCGGAGTCATGCTCTCGTTCTTGAGCGCCTCCGCCGTACACGCGGAGTCGCCTACTCCAGGCGGTGGATATGGCCCACGACCTGACCGGCCAGATACCGTCGAGACGAACGTCGTCACGAACGCTGACGGGGTGACGATCTTCATCGCGATCACGAGCAGCACCCCTGGTTCGTCTGGCACTCCCGGTTCGACCGACGTGGTCAACGGTCCTCCCGCGCCCTCATGCAGCGCCAGCGCCGTGAACATCAGCTGGAACAACACCTCGCGACTGCGGGAGGGCCTGCGAGAGCACCCGGGCTCGATCCCGTTCGGGGTGCGGTGCGACAACGGCTACTTCGACGTCGTGTGGGTGCCGGTCGGCGGCGATCCACCGGAGGTGGTCGTCGAGGTCGACGGCGTGCCGCCGGTCGACCCGCGTGCGATGGCCGAGGCGCTGCTCGGCATCGTGCCGTTGCCGCCGATAACCGTCGGGGCGAACCCCGGCACAGGGCTCGTGGCGCTGCCGTCCTGGTTCTGGGTGGACGGGTACGGCGGCGAACCACTGTCGGGATCCGACACGCTCGGCAACACGACGGTCGCCGTGGTGATCACGCCGGAGCGGTACGACTGGTCGTTCGGCGACGGGGCCGTGCTCACCACGGAGTCACTCGGACGGCCGTACCCGGCGGAGAGCGACATCCAGCACACCTATGAGCGGTCGCGGACGGCCGACGTCCAGGTGGAGATCACGTTCGGCGGCCAGTACCAGGTGACGACGGTCGAGGACGACGGCGAGGGCGGCACGGTGGAGGTGGTCGGGCCGTGGGAGCCGTTGGACCCGATGGTGCGGACGTTCTCGCGGCCGTACCCGGTGCAGCAGCTGCAATCGGTGCTGACCGCCGGACAGTGACGGTGACGGAGGCCGGCCATGGCAAGGACACTTCCTGATACGAAGCCACGCGCGAGTGGCCCACGGCCAGCAAGCGGCGAGGCATCGCCGTGGGCGCTCGCCCTCACGGTGGCGTCCGCCGCGACGCTCGGCACGCTGCTCTGGCGGATGGCGGGGCCGCCGTCGATCCCGAGGAACGTGCCCGACCTGGCGACGGTACGCGCGACGCTCACCGCGACCGAGGTCTCCAATGCCGACCTTGGCGCGGCGGCGGCGGCGTTCGCCTGGCTGGTGCTCGGCTACCTCGCGCTCGCGATCACGCTGCGTTCGCTCGCCGTGATCGCGCACGAGACGACGCGCGGGGCGCGGTGGGCGCGCGTCGCCCTGCGCGTCACGAACCTCGTCACCGTGCCCGCGGTGCGGCGCGTGGTGGACGGCGGCGTGGCGGGGACGCTGCTCGTCGCGAGCTGGATGCCCGTGCCTGTCCGCGCGCTGGCGGTGGAGGCTCCCGCGATCGTGTCGCTGCGCGAGCTGCCCGCGCGCTTCGCGGTCGCGGGGTTGGGCCAGGACGCCGCACACGTCCCCGCATCGCGGTTCGTCGGCTACCGCGTGGCCGACGGCGACGACCTGTGGGGGATCGCACACCGGCTGTACGGCGACGGCTCGCGGTACGTGGACCTGTTCACCGCGAACGAGGGTCGGATCATGGCGGACGGCGAGCGGTTCGCCGACCCGCGCGTCGTCCGCGCCGGCTGGTCGCTGCACGCGCCCCTGCCGGCGCTGAACCTCGAGACGGACGCCCACACGACGACCTACCGCGTGGCGCGCGGCGACCACCTGTGGGGCATCGCCGAGCGCCTCCTCGGCGATGGGCGCCTCTGGGATCAGATCTGGCAGGCGAACCGCGATCGCGACATGGGGAGCGGCGCGCGGTTCACCAACCCCAACCTGATCTACCCGGGCTGGGTGCTGGAGCTGCCGGTCACGGCCGGGGGGCGTCCAGCGGTCACCGACCCGGCCCCGTCAGCGCCACCTCCCGTGCCGGACGCGACGAGGACGGTCGAGTCGTTCCCGGACGCGGCGGCCGGCGACGTAGAGCGTGGGGCGGTGGAGGAGGAGGGCGGCTTTGCGTGGGAGTGGCCGTCGGTACCGCGGCCGCTGGCGATTAGCGCGGCCGGGTTCGCGGTGTTGGGCATCGCCGCGCTGTTCGTGCATCGCGCCGGTCTCCACGCCCTCCCTGGGCTTCCCGCCTTCCGTCAGCAGCGCGCACGGACGACGGGCGACGCCGGCCGTGTCGTGCTCACCGCGCGAGCGGTCGCGGAGGTGATCGCCGCCGCGGGCTCCGACGCCCGACTCACCCTGGCGCACGAGACCGGGCGCCACCTGACCTTCACGATCGAGTGCCCCGCGGGCGACGCGGACGCGCTGGCCGCGGGGCGGGACGAACTGGCGACACGCCTCGGGTGCGACGTGGAGGCCGTCGTGGTGACCGCGCAGCGCGTCGAGCTGGTGATCGTGGACGCGGCCGAGGGGGCGATGCGGTACGGGGCCACGCTGCCGCCGGCGCGCGTGCTCCTGGTCCCCGTCGGCACCGACGCGGAGCGGATCGTCTACCTCAACCTGGCCGGCGTCGGGAGCGCCGTGATCTCGGGGCCGGAGGCCGAGCGTCGGGCGATCCTGCACGCCTGGCTGGCGACGCTCGCGACCACGGCGGGGGCGGACGAGCTGGCGCTGCGGGCGGATTCCGTCGTGGCGACGCTGCTGGACGAGGATGTCGAGCTGCCGCACTTCGGTGGCGCCGTCGGGCCGGAGCCGGAGGCGTTCGTCGACGAGCTGGAAGACACTATTCGCTCGCGCGCCACGCTGGGCGTGCGGCGGCCGCTGGTGGCGCTGCTGGACGTCGACGCCGCGGGCAGCGCCCTCTACGAGGCGCTGCTCCCGGACGCGCTCGATGCGGGCGTCTGCTTCGTCGGCGTCGCGGCGGCGGAGCCGCGTGCCCCGTTCGGCGCGAGCATCTGCCTGGGCATCGAGGCGCCGGCGGACGATGCGGACGGCATCCCGTCCGACGACGGACGCATCCGGCTCACGGTCGGTGCCGAGCGGTTCGTCCTCGATCCCGTCCGCGTGCGGCGGGACACGTCGCCCCGCTGGCGAGCACACGAGATGGTCGAGACGCACGCCGGCGACGCGGATCCGCCGACAGACGATCCGGTCGAAGTGGAGCGGCTGATGGACGGTGGCCCACTCCCGACCGGGCAGGTGCTCGCGCCGTATGACTGGCACCGCGCCATCTTCGAGCCGGACGGCACCGCCTCCGTCGACGGTGGGGCGCGGGCACCGGCCGTCGCGACGCTGGAAGACCCGGCGCGGACGGCGCGGCAAGAGGTCGAGGGTGCGCCCGCGGATGCCGTCGACGCCGATGAGCGGGCGGAACCTGATCAGGAACAGGCCACCGTCGTGGAGCAGGCGAGCCCGGCGGCGGCGGCCCAGCGACCCGCCCTAATCCACGCGCCAGCAGGTGAGGAGCCACGCGATCTGGTCCAGCCGGCCGCGCGTCAGCAGGCACTGTTCCTCGCGGATGCGAGCGATGGTGAGGAGTCTGGCTCGACGGGCGACGAAGCGCTGGTCTTCGTGCGCTGCCTGGGCGAGTTCACGGCCAGCGTCGCCGGGCAGCCCATCGACTACTGGCAGTACGACAAGGGGCGCGAACTGCTGGCGTTGCTGGCCGCCTACGGCGGCGCCTCGGTCGCGCGAAAGAAGCTCGGCGAGCTGATGTGGCCCGACCTGCTCTGGGACGCCTCGGTCAAGCACATGCTCACGAACGCCGGCAGCACGCTGCGGACGACGATCCGATCGATGTCGGGACGCACCAACCTGCAGCCGTTGACGTTCATCCAGGAGCGATACCAGATCCCACCGGGGATGCTGCGGTCGGATCTCGACGAGTTCGAGGAGGCGCTGCGGCTGGCGACGGCGCTGCCGCGCGAGGATGCACTCGATCAGTACGAGCGGGCGCTGGCGATCTACCGGGGGGACTTCCTCCAGACGGACGTGTTCGCGTGGGCGGACACCTACCGCGCCGAGTACCGCCAACGGTTCGTCGCCGGGGCGCTGTCCGCCGCGCGGCTGGCGCTCGAGGCCGAGCAAGTCGAGCGCGCCGCCGCGTTCTACCGGGCGGTCACGGAACGCGTCCCGACCGACGAGGAGGCGGTCTGTGGCTTGATGCGCTGCTTCGCGGCCGCCGGCAACATCAACGGTGCGCGCAAGGTCTACCGCGTGCTCGCGGAGGCGCTCCAGCGGGAACTCGGGCCGGACACCGGGCCGAGCGAGGAGACGCGGGCGGTGCTCGAGGAACTGACCGCGGGGGCGGCAGTTGGCTAGCGCAGCGACGGTACCGGGCCGCACGGCTGCGGCGAGGCGCGTCCCCGCCGTGGAGTGGTGGCTGCTCGCCTCGGTAGTGATCTCTACCAGCCTCGTGACGGTCGGAACGATCTCGACCGGCGACCGCTCGCCTGCCGCGGTCGTGGCGGTCGCGGGATGCGCGGTTGTGCTGGCGACGCTCGCGGCGATCGATGCCCGCACCCACCGGCTGCCGAATCAGCTCATCTACCCGGCGCTGGTGGTCGTGCTGGTGGGATCGGTGTTCCGGATCGACCTCTCCCTTGCCAACGCGCTCGCGGCGGCCGCCGTCGCGTCGCTCCCTTACTTCATCGCGTTCGAGCTGGCGTCCCGCGTTCGCCCGCGGCATCAACCTGAAATGCGGGACGGGGCGCGGGACGATCGGGCGTCGCGTGGCCAGCGCGCGGCGCTGGTGTCGGGGATCGCGGGCGCGATCGTGATGCTGGCACTAGGGGTGACGCAGGCCGGCCAGGCCGCGCTCGGGGCGATGCTCGCCGCGAGCGTTGCGGGGTGCCCCTTCCTGATGCTCCTCATCGCGGACCTGCTGGGCGCGTCGGACACGGAACGCCCTGATCCCCCGCGGGGGGTCGGCGGTGGGGACGTGAAGATGGCCGCCCTGGTCGGCGCGATCGCGGGAGCGCCCACGGTGCTCGCCGCGCTTCCGGTCGCCGCCCTCGGCGGCGCCGCCGGCGCCTTGATCGCGGCGCTCATCGCGGGCGGCCGTTCCCGCGCGATCCCGTACGGTCCGTTCCTGGCCGGCGGGGCGGTGCTGGCGCTGGTCTGACGCTACCAAGCAGCTCCTGGCCCTCAGGCATCGCTGGATGAGCCGGCCCACGCGGCCCTGGGGGGCGGCCGTCCCAAATGCGTGGCGTAGAGTCCGCCGAGGGCCAGCAAGTCCTGATGGCTGCCGTGCTCGGCGATCCGCCCGGGATGCAGACCGTTGCCCCTCGTGGGGTGCGGGAAGACTCGGGTGGGGCGTCGACCATGGCACCACCGTGCTTGCTCGGGGCGGAAGCTCCGCCCACTCAGACATATGCGTCCGGGCTGAGAACGGGGCCATGCGCTTCCCAGAGCCCCGGATACCGACGACGGCGGCATCGAGGAGGGCAGCCGGAAAGGGGCGGAGGGGTCGGGTAGTATCCGGCCCTGCCCGCTGCGGTACGGTTCGGGCATGCGCGAAGGTGAACGGCTCGAATCCCCGTCCCCGATCTCCCCGGACGCGATCACACCGCGTCAGCGTGAGGTCGCGAAGCTTGTGGCCGATGGCCTCACCAACGGGGAGATTGCCGCGGCGCTCGGCATCACGCTGGACGGTGCGAAGTACCACGTCTCCGAGTTGCTGACGCGGCTCGGGCTGGAGCGCCGCGACGAGGTCGCCGCGTGGTATCGCGCGCACTTCGGCCGGATCGCTCGGGTACGATCGTTCCTACGGGCGATCGTTGGGCTCCCGATGGTTGGGATCGCTGCCGGCGGCGTCGGTGCCGCCGGTGCGGTCGCCGTCACGGTATTCGCTGTCGTCGGCATCCGCGGCGGTATCGCTGCGCCCGACGTGACCGGGCCGCCCGAGTACGTGCCGTTCGTGCAGTCATGGGAGATGGACGAGACCGGTGAGCCACTGCACGGCACCCTGGAGTGGAACGGTTGCGGGGACTGGCTCCTCACGGTTCGGGACGAAGTCGGCAACCTCCTGAACCGGGCACGCGGGCAGCAGGACCTGGAATCTGCCGATGGGCAAGCTTCTTGTCACATTCCTGGCGTGTGGTTCCGGCCGATGAGCAACTGGCAGATCCCCGCTGACGGACGTCGGCAGCTCGGGCCCTTCGAGTACGAAATGGCCTACCCGCGCGACTGTTCCGAGCTGAGCAATCCCCCCGACCCGGACGGGCCGCTCGGCCCAGACTTCTGTGCCGACCCTCAAGGAACCTTTGAGGATCGCGTAGTGGCGGCCTTCGATCCGGATACCGAGATCCCGATGCGATACTCGCAGTACGTCGATGGCGTGCTTGAGTTCGAATACCGCGCGACCAACCTCACCTTGCTCGACGAGCCGAGCGACCTCACCTCGCCGTTCGCGGAATGGACGGGCCATCGCATTGATACAGGATTCGGCTGGAGCTATGTGATTGACCGCCTCAGCGACGACGGGCCGGGCATCACGCTCGCCTACCACGTGGAGGGCGACATCGACGGGCTACAGGCCAGCATGACCAACTTCGATCCCAACACGATCGACGTGCCATTCCCCGCCGACGGCCGGTCCGCCGAGATGATGATCGACTGGCCCCAGACGGATGTCGTAACGCTCGCGTTCGGCGGCGCGGTGCGGGCGCTCGACGCGGAAGTCGTCCTGCGGCTTTCCTCGTCGCCGCAGGCCGGGTGGGCTGCACCTGAGGTGATTACCGAGGCTCCTGGGATCGAGTCGGTGACGGTGATCGAGGAGCAGCCCGGATTCATCAGCGTTCGCGTCATCTCGCCCACGGCCTTCACCGGGAGCGGATCGCTCGGCAACTTCGCCACGCTCAGCGACGACCGCGGACGTACGTACGAGCTATTCCACGGCAGCGCATCACCGCAGGATCGCGCATCGCTGTGGGACTTCGTCGGCCCGCTTCCCGCGGACGTGTCGACGCTGACGCTGACGATTCCAGGCGCAGTCCAGGTCGAACCTGGGCCATGGCACCTGTCGCTCACGCCTCCCTGAATCCGAGTTCCTGACTCTTGAGGCCCCCCAACAACCTCGTCCCACCCAGTTTCCGCCTCCCGTGGAGCTTACGAGGCCGAGCGGGAGGACCCGACTGTGATGCGTGGTCGCTGGCCGTTGGCCGCTGGTCAGCGCGTCGTCGCCCGCTGCTCAGAAGTGAGCGTCACGAACTGGTCCTCATGAGCGGGAGCCAGACGGAGGCCGCGAGGAGAGCCAGCACGCCATCGACGAGCACGAGGAGCGCTAGACGAGGGTTAGTTCCCGCGATAGAAGGCAATCATCCAGACCACTCCCGCGATCAGGAAGAGACCCGCGCCGACGATCCCCGCGATCGCGAGGCGGAACCGCGACAGGGTTGGCTCCACGAGGCAGGCCGCAGCAGCAAAGAGCGCGCTGCCGAACAGGACGACCCACCCGATGCGCTCTTCTCCCGAGAGCAGGAATATCGCCGACGCCGACCAGACAGCGAAGAACCCTGACGCCAGGGCAAGGGCGAGGGCCGGGTTATAAGCGCCGAGACCGACACGGGGCAACGCCAGTACTCGCGCCGCGGCCACTGATGCAAGAACGATCGCGAGGGTGGAGATCAGCCGATGCTCGTAGCGGTCATGGTGTGACTCCGGCCACCGTTTGACGCACTCGATTTGCTCCTGCAGCGGCAGCGAGCTCGGGCAGAAGCTGCCCTCGATCGGCGGATCGGGGAACAGCATGCGGACGACCAGGAAGATCGCGAGGGCCACGCCGACCGTGACGACGGTGGTGACGGTGATGCTGCGGACGATCGATGACTGCGTCATGTTCTCCGCAGTGCTGGGAACGAGCGCGAGGCCGTGTCTGTTCGCCGAAGCAACCGCTACGTCCCTCCCCCGAGGCTCACCACCAGCCGGGTGCCGTCGGCGCTCCATTCCATGCGGTTCTCGTTGCGACCGAGGTCGAAGCGCGTGAGCCGGTACGTCTCCAGGTCCATGATCCAGATCCAGCCGCCGGGCTTGCCCTCCTCCCGGACGGCGATGAAACGGCCGTCCGGCGAGAGGTGCCCGCCGCCCATGCAGATCATTGGGAACTCCACGATGACTGGGGGACGGTCGGGGTAGCGGAACTCCTGCCCCGTGCAGCCGATGGGGCCGTTCAGCCGGTGCAGCACGATGCCCCGGGTAGTAGGCGTCGCATACCAGCCCGCCTCCCACACCTGCTCCAGCGTCCCGTTGAGGCCAAAGACCGCGAAGCCGCCACCGTCGCGGTCGTCCAATGGGACGCCGACACGCCCGCCGAGATCCTGGACGCCGATGAGCCGACGGCCCTCCAGCACAAGCTCGATGTCGGGCCGTGCCCCCGTTGGATCGGAGAGGCGGATGGTGCCTGACTCGGTTGCCGACGCCAGCCAGTCACCGGACGGATCGGCGATCCAGGCGTCATATGGCTCAATGGAGCGCTGTTCACCCGTTTCGGTGTCGAATAGCCAGGCTTCTTGTCGGGGCGGCGTCCCCTCGATGTACGAGCGGTCGGAGACGAAGCGACCGCCGGGCGACCAGGTGGGATAGATGACGCCGTCCATCCCCGGGCGGCCGACGCCATCGATCGCGGTTACGACGCTGTCGGTGGCCGGGTCGTAGAGCCGCACGGACTGGCGACCGTCTACGAACGGGCCGAAGAACAGCACGCGGCCGTCGTCGCGCGGCACTGCGGCGTTGCATCCCTCGTCCAGCTCGACGATGTGGTACGGGTATCGGATCGCGAGCGTAGCCGTGTCCCAATCGCCCTCGAACACGCAGTACGTCACCACGGTGCCGTGCGGCGACTCGCGCGCGAAGATCCCGGGGACGCTAGTGACCTCGATTCCCTCGAGGTTGTAGCGCACCGACTCGTGGTCGCCGTTATCCCAACTCAACCAGAGGCCGTCGCCCCGCGCCGCCAGCGGCGGATACACATCGTTGACCCACAGACGCTCACCGGCCCAGATCGTGTGGACCTCATCGGTAGCGGGGTCAATGGCGATGATCCCGTTCGCCTCGTCCAAGCCGACCGCGATCTCCGCATCAGGCTCGGGTACGTGGATGACCTCGGGCGTCGCCGTTGGCTCGCCTGGCGTGCCCGTGACCACGGGCGTGAACGATGTCGTTGGTTCGCTGCTGGCGCTCGGCCGTGGCGTCTCCGTGGCGGATGGCTCACTCGTGCAGGCTGCGCCGAGCAACAGCCCCCCGAGGCCGAGCAACGTCGCCATCAGTGCTGTCCCGCGACTGAACATTAAGCCACCGCCACGCGTCGTTCGGAAGTCGGTCATCATCGCTCCTCCTGGTCGACGTCGACGGGCAGGCGCGTTCCCGGTGGGACGAAGAGCACACCGCCGAGCAGCGGGCCGCCGAAGTCATCGGGCCGCGCGAGGTCGAGCCGGACCTCGTACGTTCCCGCGGGTACCGTCAGCGTCACAGCCGTCTCCACCGATGCATCCCCGGCCTCCCAAGAGTGCGACACCACCTCCCTGCCTGCCAGCAGCAACGTCACCGACCCGCCGGTCGACACCGGCTCCTGAAAGCCAGCCGGGATCACGCGGACGTCGCCCCCGTCGAGGGTCAGCCAGCCGTCCGTGAACGGCACATGCCCACCGATGTACGCGTAGATGAGTTCTCCGTCGTGGTCTGCCTCACGGTGATACCAGGGCGCCGGAGCCTGTCGCTGCTCGTGGAGCAGCGTCCCGGACGCATCGAGGACGTAGACCTCCCCATACTCGCCCGAGAAGACGACCTCCTCAAAGTGGCCCGGTGATCGGTCGACCACGGCGATGAGGCGGTCGGCGTTGGACCGGAGCTCGACCAGCGTGTGGTCGAGCAACCAGAGAGATGCGTCGGCAGGCATGCCGGCAGTGACATCCGAGCACTGCCCGCTCCTGGGCATGCCAACGAGATCGTGCAACTCCGGCGACGGCTGGTAGAGGAAGCTGGCGAGTGACTGCGCGACGGCCTCGCTGCGCGGAGCGCCGTTCCCACTGAACGCTGCCGACTCCAGCAGCGCGGCGATGTCGGCAGGCGCTTGCCGTGTCCAGGCGAGGTGCTGACGACAGAGGTGGTAGGGCACCGGGTCGCCGGACAACGGGATGGTTTCTCGCATCGGCGGCAGCAGCAGGTCCAACTCCCACCCGTGGCGGCGCAGGAGCGAGGACGGGTCCCAGGCCGGCTCGCACCGAGGCGGGACGATCATCACGATCTCGTCCCCGACGACGTCCACGGCAAGCCCGCATGGCCCGCCGGCGCCCGGTACCTCGGCCTCGAACACGAGGATGTACTCGGGCAGGGCGGACTGCGGGCCGTCGCCAGGGCGGTCGTCGTAAGCCGGCCCGTAAGCCACGGCATACGGTCGCACGACCGCCGCGACGGCCTCGCGGACGGCCTCGTCGGGGTTGGGCTGCCACGGCACCTCGCCAGCAACCGGGAAGACGCGGACGAATGTCCCGGGCGCCTCGTTGCGCTCGCACAGCGGCGGGTGGCCGATATCCTTACCCACGGCGACGCACTCGACCTCGTAGAAGCGGAGCCGGTCGAGCACCGCCTCGGCGTTGCCCGCGAGGATCTCGTTGGCAATACGATCGACGGGCTCCACGCCGGTGTCCAGGCGGTACTCCGTCCGGTCGGGCGGCCACGTGGTGATCGTGGCGTCCGGTCGTGCGACGGTAAACTCGTCCCCCGATAAGTTCGTCACCGTGCGGTTCCCCAGCGGGTCCTGAAGCTGGACACGGACAACATCCGCGCAGTCGTCGCTGCCAGTGAGGAATCGGTACCAATCGTGATGCCTCGCGCGGATGACGACCCGATCGTGGTACTCGTCGACCCGCACGCTCACGTCGGCGTTGCAGGTGCCGAGCGCCACCTCCAGGGAGTTGTCGTTGGTGGCCCGTACTTCCAGGATCTCGGCCACACCGCGTGCGTTGGTGACACCGATCAGGACCACTGCGGCGATCAGGGTCCCTAGCGCGACGAGCACCGTCCACCGATTGATGAACCTACGCATGGAAGGACACACTGCTCGCGAATGGTGCTACAACTCTCGGGCCGACCGGCACGAGCGCAGACAGCGCCGTCGTTGCTGATGCGCGTAGCGCCGAGGCAGTCGGTCGAGCACCCGCCGGACGGCGAGCGCGGGCACGACCAATTGCACCGCGCCCGAGCATCGCTGGTCCGACCCGCACGTGGCTACGCCGTCCGTCGCCGCACGGCGAACACGAGCAGGACCGTCGCTACGGTTGCCGCCACCGCGATCGCGGCGCTGCCGTCCTCGGTCAGCCCGGCGTTGCCGGTGACCGCGGGCGTGACGTCGCCGCCCCCGGTGCCGCCGCCCACGCCCGTGCCGTCGGTGGTGGGGCCGAGGGCAGCCGAGGTACCGGTGAGCAGGGTGCCAGCGGGACGCATCGAGAGCGCCGGCGCATCGTCGCCCCATTGCCAGACGATGACGTGCGCGTCGTCGGGGTCTTCCGTGCTCTCGCACGCGGTCGGCTGGACGCCGAGGGCGCGCAGCGCGTCGTTGAAGGCGGAGATCACGATCCCTGTCGGCGAGGCGGGGGTGCCCCAGGGAGGGACGTTGCTATCGGCTGGGCGGGCCTCCGGCTCCCAGAAGCGGCAGGTGCCAACCACCTCGAACGGACGCGACGGGTCGAAGCCTGCGGCCGCGAGCAACGGCTCGACCTCGATCTCGGCATACTGCGTGGCCGCGACGTACCCGGGGCCGTCGGACTCCACGCGCACGATGCTCGTCCCGGCCGGGGTTTCGGCGTCGATGCGCGCGGCCATGAGCGCTGCCAGCGCGCCGGCTACGCGGCTGTCGTAGAACGGCTCCTCGTTAGCGAACGTCCAGGCGACGTCGCCGTCACGAAGCTCAGGCGTGAACGGTTCCTGCGCCTGTGCGCCGGTCGGTGATGCCGCGGCAAACAACAGCATGATCGCGCACGCCGTCAGGAATACTCGGACAGTCATTATGATTCCCTCCTTCGACTGGCGCTTCTCACGCGCAGTACCTCCCGCTGCTCACCACCCACGATCCGCCGCCAAGGTCCTCGGTGACGAAGGAACCGACCACGATTCCCCCCGCCGTCACGTAGTCCCATGTGATGTGGGACTCAGATGTGGCGACGATGATCGGGTTGGCGGGCAGTAAATCGAGGTCGGCGATCAGGTCTTCGAGCGCCTGCTCGGGGGTCTCGAAAGTGAAGGCGTAGGATGCGACGCCGAGCGTCTTCAGGGGATCGCAGGAATCGACTCCGTCGGGAGCTGGAGCAGCACAGACGATCATCAGCGGCGTGTCGGTCGGGATCCCGGCCCCAGCCACTGCGCTCCAGCCAGCATTCACGAACGCTGGCGCGTCGAGGACGTAACCGATCATCCGACCGCTGACGGTGATCCAGATTCCCTTCAGATCGCATCCGGCGTCGGCCGTGGCCGCGCGGAGCGCCTCGACCGAGCCACCGCTCCACTGGACCAGGCCCACGCCGCCTCGCGAGGGAACGTCACCGGTCAGGGATCCGAGAGCTGGCCCCGTACTGACCGGCTCTACCGCAGGGTTCGTGAGCGTGTAGTGATAGCCGAGGCGGACGCTTGGGCGGACAACGAGATGACTCCCCTCGGAGCCGAACCCGCCGCCGCTGCCATAGACAATGATGACCTCGGCTCCCTCCTCGCGGCAGACGTCGGGCGTGCCTGGGGCGCCTACTGGCAAGGTGAGCGGCTCCTCGAAAGCGACGGTCGACACTGTCCCGCACTCAATCCCACGGACGTATGCGGTGAGCGACTCGAAGTCTGCCAGGCCCTGGCGAGTTACCCCGTCGCTCAGCGGCACCACGATGAAGAACGGTGGGACATCGGGGCCATCCACCGCCGGGAACGGCGTGATCGTGGAAACCGTGACGGTCACGCCAGGGTGGAAAATCGGGTCGTTCGCGAGCGGTCCTTCGCCCTCCGGTCCGAACTGCATGAAGTTCACGACGCGCCACGGCTGATTGCAGGCTGTGGGTGTGCCGGGACCGCCAACCACCAGCGTGCGTTCGCCCGCCGCGAAATCGACGCTGCCGCACTCGGTCGTGCCCATGTACGCGACGATCCCCCCAAGATCGGCCAGCCAGTCGTCGTCTGCGCCGAAGTCGAACTCGACGGTCATTGGTTCGCCGGTCGTTTGAGCCGAGGCGGCCTGCGGAGCACCTGCCACTAGTGCTGCGCCGACGACGCCGAGTGCTGCGATCGTGACCAATCGCTGGCCGTGCCGTGGCCCCGTCAGCCGCCGCCCCACCAGCGAGCGTGCTCCGGCGAGCGTCGCCACGGTGAACGCAACGAGGACGGCGGCCGTCCATGGCGTGCCTCCCGTCGCGAGCGGACCGTATCCGGTATGGGCCGGCACCGGACCGCCTCCGCCGGTATCTCCTGCGGCAGAGCCAGGTGTAATCCCGGCATCGGCGACGAAGGCCCCTTCGTACGGGTACGCCGCAAAGTCGACGTCCGGCATCGTGGCGGCGTCGTAGACGAACAGGTCAGCAGCCTCCAGGCTCGACGTCACCTCGCATGGCTCGATCACCAGGCCGAGCTCGGCGAAGACGCGTGCCATCTCGCGACCGAGCGCCTCGCCGACCGCGACGAGTTCCACGTCGACCGGCTCGCCGTTGCGCAGCGCACCGCCGTTGCGGGCAGGCACCCAGACCTGGCACGTGCGCGCCGCGCGGAGGTTCGTGATCCGGTCGTCCTGGTCGATCACGCCGGCGGCTTGGAGCAGTTTGAAGCGGTCGGCCGCTGGGATGCCCTCCATCATCGAGAGGATCTCCGGGTCGCCGTACACCAGCTCCGAGGGGGATGACGCGGCGCTCTCGACGGTTGCCTGGTCGATCAAGAGATTCAGCGCGAGGACCACTCGCGGATCGGCGAAAATGAGGCGTGGAGCGATCCGCCACTGGATGAACCCGCTGCCAGGAGGCCCGACCATCTCGCACGCAGGGTGCGAAGCGCCCTCGCTGGCCATCCAGGAACAGAAGTACGCCGGGAAAGGTGTGTCCGTGGGATAGCCCGCCCAGTTGTCGAGCGTGACCGTCGCTCCTGGAGACACTCTGATATCGAAGACGAACGGGCCGGTCGCGATCCCGGCCAACTCCACCCGCGTGCCGGGTGTCCCACAGACGGCCGGTTGCCCGGGCTCGCCGACGACGACGGTGAAGCCACCGCTGGCCGGGACGACACCGCTCGTGCAGAGCGCTCCCGCGGCGAAGACCGCGTATCGGTCGCCGAAGAAGTCGCGGTTCGAGGATCCGGGGAGCAGGTCGGGCTGGTCAGGGTCAGGCACCTCGATCGTCATGACCTGCAGAGGTGGAGGCGTCGGAGTCTGCGCCGACGCTGGATCGCCACCGAGAAGTAACAACGCACACAGCGCGACGAACGCCGCGAACAGGCGATAGAGGACATGTGAACTGAACGACTCCTCGCGGTCGGGAGTCGCTCTCGGTGATGCAATCATCGGTGCTACCTGCTTCCTCGGTCATTGACCCGTGCGTACGGAGCCTCCGCCTCGGCGGTCTGTCGCCGAACGATCAGCACGAGCAGCAGCGTCGCGGCTGTTGCTATCGCCACAGTCCTCAGGTTGTCGTTGTCGGGCAGTCCGGCGTTGCCGGTCCCCGCGGGCGTGACGCCACCGCCGCCCGTGCCACTGCCCACACCCGGGCCGTCCGTAGTAGTGGGACTGGGTCCCTCGGGACACGTCACGTCCACACCTTCGGCCACAAAGAACCTGCACATGTAGGCGGGAAGGAACGCGCGATCCGCGATCGGCGCGTTGTAGTCGAACGTCACCTCGCGACCCGGCATCAGCCTTGTGAAGAACGACCCCGCATCGCCACTGCCATCGCGTACGACGGCGAACTCCACAAGTCCTCCCGCTGCCCGGCAGCCCTCCGGCTGCCCCGGCTCGCCCAGGACGACCGCGAACGCGGAGCCGTCCTCTGGAGGAACTGCCCTGACGCACAAGTCGCCGTCGGCGAAGACCGCGAACACATCGCGGAACCAATCGAAATTGTCGAAGTTCGGCGAGCCCACGACGCCCGGCCCGGGCATGCTGATCACCATGGTCGCGGCCGTCGGAGCAGGGGTGATCCCGCATCCCGCGAGATCGGCTCCTTCGCTCTCGAGCCAGCTGCATACGTGGAACGGGAAGGCCGTGTCAGTCGGATAGGGCGCCCAGTTGCTCAGCGTCAGCGTTCGTCCCGGGACGACCCTCGTCCGGAACATGTCGCTCTCCTGCGTGATCGCCATCGGCCCAACGGCAAGCCCGGCGACCTCAAGGATCGCGGTGAGGATCCGGCACTCCTCCGGTTGCCCTTCCTCGCCAAGGACAATCGAGAACGCACCGCCATCGGCGGGCACATCGCCGGCCACACAGAGCACGCTGTCCGCGAACGCCGCATAGCGCTCACCGAACAAGTCCTGGTTCGAGGATCCCGGAAGCAGGTCGGGCTGTTGGGGGTCAGGCACTTCGATCGTCATGACCTGAAGCGGTGGAGGCGTCGGCGTCTGCGCCGAAACGGGACTCGCGCTCAGAGGAGTCATCGCGAGCAGCGCGACGAGCGCCGTGACCAGGGCAAGAGACCGACGGATGGTGCGCGCGCTGGGCGAGCCCTCGGAACCGCGTGTCGCTGTCCGCGCTGGGTTCATGGGTGCTCTTTCTGCTCGGGGGATCGGTTCGCCAGTCACCTCGGCAGTGCGACCAGCGCTTACATGCCTTTCTGCACCAGTCGCGGCGTTTCGCAGCAGTCCTCCCGAATCCGGGACGCACAGGGGGCTACAGCAATTCACGGCAGGTGGTTTCCAGGCGGCGTGATGAGGATGGCCACCTCGCCGTCGGCCGCGAGCTCGGGGCGGAATTGGTACGCGCCAGCATCGAGGTCGAACCCTGCTGTTATGCCTCGGGATGACCCTCCGGAGCCGCTCCACTGAACGCTTCCGGCGACCGTCCCCTCCGCATCGACGACTTCGACGCGTCCATCGACATTCGCGAGGACGAAAACCCGGTAGGACCCTGCGGGGAGTACGAGGTCATCCGCCGCCGTATCTCCGGGCGCGCCGATGAGCGCGAAGCGCAGTGAGCCATCCGCCTCGACCTGCCAGGTGGCAACTCCGGCGCCATCGAGATTCCACGACGACAGCAGTCGTCCGTCCGTACTCACGATTCGCAAACGGTTTGGCGCCTCCGATGGCGCTGGCACGGGGAAGAGGATGTCTTCGAAGCCGCCCGCTCGCGGCTCGACGACAGCAGTAACCGTGTCGCCGTCGCGCGTGAGCTCGCGGACGTGGTGATCGATCACCCAGAACGAGACGTAGAATTGCCGCTCGTCCCGGATGTCTTGACGGATCTCCTCCCGGCGCGCCGGATCGCAGTGCGCCGCGACCGTCGCTCCGCCCTCAGTCGGGGCATAAGGATCCCCTACATAGCTCGACAGTGCGCTAAACGAAGCCATCCACCGCGGCATGCCGAGGTAGACGAAGTCGGAGAGGTACGTCGCGTACAGGCTCGGCAACGGCCGTACTCCGTCGAAGTTCCAGCGGTTGTCCGCGAAGACCGGCTGCATCTCGACGCGGTCACGTCGCACCCAGTCGTCGGCCGTGGCGCAGACCTCGAACGTGAGAGGCACACCATCAGCGCCAGCCACGCCGGCTCCCGGTGTAAAGGTCGCCGCCGGTGTGCCGTCAGGAGTCTCGCCCGGGCCGAAGAACCCGTCGGGCAGGCTCTCGGGCGGCACGAACTCCACGAACTCGTATTCGAACCGGGCGTCGGCCAGCGGTCGGCCCGGACAGCCAACGGCATGCGCGCGGACTGGCACGAAATCGTCGGGACGGACGTCCATCGTCACCTCGGCGCAGAAGTCGTGTCCCGGACGGCTCGAGTCGATGCTCCAGCGGTAGCGTCTCCCCATATCGTCGCCCGCGACCTCGTGGGGCATCTCGAGGAAGTCGCCGTCGGGGAACTGCGGCAGCATCTCGAAGAGGTGCGTCCTCGGCAGCGCCGCCACCTCGAAGCCCTCGTCCATCGGGTGTGGCTCCTCGCCGTCCTCGTAGATCACCGCCTCCAGGACACGCGTGACGTGTACTGATCCATCTGGGAGTCGCTGTTCGCGGCGAGCACGTTCATTCGACCAGTCGATCCAGACCTCGTGCTCCTCGACCGGGCCCTCCGACATCTGCGCTGTGTACTCGATGTGTGTCACCGCCCCGTCGCGTTCCAGCGCCTCGACGACCAACTGGTGGAAGTCTGCCCGGTGAATCTCCCCCTCGCTGGACGCCGCGGTGCCCGTCGCCCCTTCCCCGTTGCTATCGCAAGCGACGAGCAGCAGGACTGCGGCCGTGCATATGACCGCCGCGAGCCAGCCAGAGCTCGGCGCGCGACGGGGGTCGACCACAGTCACGAGGGCCGCACGTGTTCCGAGACGGCGGAGGGCAACCGAGCAGTCCATGCACCCTCCACTCAGGCGCGCCACGCCCGAGATCGTCCGGACATTCATACGCGCACGCGCTAGAATATTCTAGTTCGGTACCGCGCACCCGCGAGATTGGACGGTGGACCGATGCCCCAGGGACTTCCTCGCGTGCAGCATGCCGTGCTCACGCTCCTGGCCGAGAGGGGACGAACACACGCCTACGAACTGAAGCGCATCCTCGACGGCAGCATCGTCCAGGCGTCGGTGTACGCCTCCCTGGCGGCGCTGGAATCGAAGGGCTACCTGACGAGCGAGTGGGAGAACCCCGCCGGCGGCCCGGGGTCCGGCCATCCACGGAAGTACTACGAGATCACCGCCGAGGGACACGCAGTACTCGCCGAGGATGCAGCTCACGCACGGGCTGAGCGGAGGCCTTCACGCCGGACAGCCGCCGACAGCTCGACGCTCGGCATCGCCTGATGGGCCGGGCTGGGCTCGCGGTGCTGCGGGCGTACCTGGGGCTGGTCGCCTTCTTCGCGCCGAACCGCCTGCGGGTGCGGGAAGAGCTGTCGCTCGTGGAGTACAGCCTCGCCGAGTGGTACCGGGCGGAGCGAGCCCACCGGAGTTCCATCGGCGCCGCGTGGACGTCGGTGCGGAGCCACCTCAATGAGCTGTGGCCACCGTCGCTCATCGCTAAGGCTCGGTCGGAGTGCACGCGTACACACCGGGATCGCCGATATCCGCTCCGGATCGCGTCGGGAGTGGGAGTGCTTGCGGTCGTCGCGGTTACCAGCTTCTTTGCGCTCGCGCCGGGCGCGGAGGCGGCGGCGGTGGGCACCGTCGCCCGCGTCTTCCCCGACGGCGATCCGCGCGCCGGTCAGCATGAGGTCGTCGCTGCGGAGGTGTACTCGCTCCAGGAGGGTCTCTACATCGCCACCGGGGGTCGCGTGTGCATTGACCCGGACCTCATCGGCGCCGACCTGACGGACGAGATCGTGAACACATCGAGCACCCCCGAGGAGCTGGAGCGATGCGCCCACTTCGACCTGCCCGACTGAGGACGGCCCGCGACCGGACTGGCTGGCGCCGGCGTGGGACCGTTTCGGGTCGTCCGACACCGCCGGTACTCAGCGCATCGCTCGCTGCGCTCGGACTGCTTGCGGTGGTACTGGCGTCGGCGTTCTCCGCCCCGCGGGTGGCGCATGCCTGCAGCGCGCCTGAGTGGGACCCGATCGCCGAGGCAGACGTCATCATCGCCGGACGCGTGGTCGACATGCGTCTCGCCGGCGCGCCGCCGGCGACCGGCGAACAGGTGCCGGTATGGGTGGACTTCCAGGTTGACCGCTACCTCAAGGGATCGGGACCGCGCGACCTGAGCGTCCTCGATCCCCGGAGCGTGGTGTTCCCCGAGAAACGCACGGCGGATGAGATCGCGAGATTCGAGGGCGCGGTCTTCTTGGGGAACGGCGGCTCCTGCGGGGCCCTGGACGCAGATCCGCGCGGTACATACTGGGTCACGGGGCTCTACCTGCAGGACGGCGTGCATGTCCTCCACCGGCTTATCACCTTCAGCATCACGGAGGCTGGAGCCAATGAGCCGGCCGTCCGGGACGCGATTGACCGCATCGAGGAGCGCCTCGGCCCCGGAGTCGTTCCGGCGGCGACCGGCCACGGCGTGCCCGCGCAGGTCCGGCCAAGCGCGCCGATCGTTGTTGCGGTCGGCGCGCTCGCCCTCGTGCTCTGTGCAAGGCGCCTGGTTGCACCACCCGCCGGATCTGCTGGTGATGCTCGATCCCGTGCGGGTCGAGAGGTGGACCGTGTCGTCTAGGAGACGGTGGCTCAAGATCGCACCCGTCGTGATCCTGCTGGTGGTTGTGGTCGGAGGGTTTTGGGTGGTTCGTGACACGCGAGGCGCGGTACGTCCGGGCGAACGAGCGGCTCCTGCAGACCCTTCCGGTCGTCCCCGGCAGCGTGGAGGAGCTACGAACGACTGCGCCAATCTTCGGCGGCGACTTCCCCTGGTCGACCAACGTTGGACGACGGTCGTCACCTACCGCGTATCGCCGCCAATATCGCCGCCGGAGATCGAGGCGCACTACCGGACTTCCACTGCGGGTGTGTGGACGCCGCACCTCAGAACTGAGCCGAACGAACGCCAGTTGCTCGTCCTCTGTCGCGGACGCGCCGAGGTGGTCGTGGAGATGCGGGGGGCGGACATCGTCCAATACCGGCTTCATGGCGACCACCGCGCCGACGACAGCACTGCGTGCTCCGACGGCCGGTGAAGGCGCATTGCCGCAGAGACGCAGAGACGTCGGACGTGGGCCTTCGAGCCTGACGCGTGCGCACGACCTCCAACTAGAATATTCTAGTTGGAGGTTCGTCTGAACCATCGAGGCCCAGCCGCGCGGCGGAATGGACAGGGGGCGGGACGTGTCGCTCGAGCACCTCAAACGCTCTGCCGCCCGGTACCACCGCCGCCCGGCTGTACCTCCACCCTTCGCGTCTGCCTCTCGCCCAGGCACGCGGTCGACGGTCGAGCATCCGCCGTGGTGAGGCGCTGGCGACTCGCCGTGTCGGCCGGGTTCGTGGCGCTCGTCGTCGGCGCAGTCGCGCTGTTCGGGATGGCGCGCAGCGAAGCTCCGGGACCACTCGAAGCGTTCTACGCCGAGATCGCCGTGCAGGTCGACGTTGGTCCTGACGACCCGCTGGCCGACCTGCGTGGTCCGTCGCGCAGTTCGATCCGCTGGTGGTACGCACCGGACCCGAACCGCTGGCGCTGGGAGGTGGAGACCGTCGCGCCGAGTCTTGATGCGGGGACGGCCATCACCGTGTTCGACGGCGACGAGATGTGGTCGACCGAAGCCCATACCACCAACTATCGCCGCCACGGCACTCCGATGGAGGTTGTGCTGTCGCCGACGTTCAGCGCGCCGGTCGGTCCCGCGAACGTCGCGAGCATGGACGCATTCCTCTCGCACTGGCGTGGCGCGAACGAGTCCGTCGAGGTCGTAGGCGAGGAGACGATCCTCGGACGGCGGACGGAAGTGGTCGAGATGCGCCCAGCCTGGCATTCCTCGTCGAGCAGCGCGACCGCCTCGGGCAGCGAGGGCGAGGCCGGTTCGACCTCCACACCGACGTCGAGCGCCTCGTCGGGGGGCGTCGTCCGCGCCTACATCGATCCCGAGCGCATGTTCATCATGCGCTGGGAGGTCGACGGTGAGGGTGCCGGCCAGTCATATCGCGCAGAGGTGGTCCGCCTCGACTACGGGGTCGATGTAGACGAAACGCAGTTCGTGTTCGCACCACCCGCAGATGCCACAGAGCTGACCGACGGCAATGGGTCGTGCACGAGTTCCAGTGGACTCCAGGACGGTCGGACGATCCAAGTACCGCCAGGATTCCTGCGCCCGGTGGCCCTGCCGGATGGCTTCCGTGCTACCGGGGCCGGAAGCCAGGGCGAGGCCGGAGGTTGCGATGCCGTTGCCGCCTGGGCACTCCTCGAGGACGACGCCGGTCGGCGCATCCTGCTGGAGCAGCGACGGCGACCTGACATCCCGCCTGCGCTCCGTACGGGCTCTGAAGTGGAGCTCGGCGACGGTCCCGCATTTCGGGGGCGTGATGGCAACGTGGAACGGGTGGTCTGGCAACAGGCGGGAATGGTGGCGCTCCTCCGAGGCGACGGCGTCCCGTTCGAGACCCTGTTCGGGCTGGCGCAGTCCTCCGAGGTGAACGCGACCGCCGAGACGGGACGCACCGAGCCGACCCCGCCACCACCTGGGGCGTTCGACGGGTGCCCGGATCCCGCGGCCGCGACTGCTCCTGAGGCGACCGTGGTGGCGTTCATCGAGGCCCTGCAGATCGCTGCGCAGACCAACGGCTACTGCGCGATCAGGGCTCATGCCGTGATCGATCCCGCCGAGTGGGAGCGGTTCATGGCACCGAGAGCGGGCGGCGACTCGGCGCTGTTCCAGATGGTCGGCCTCTACCTGAGCGGACCCATCGGCTGGGACCTCCCGCCGGAGTCGTTCACCGTCGAGGGCGTCGACCAGGCGGGTGACGAAGCCACCGTCACGGTCGATCTCCACTATGCCGGCGGCGGAGCGACCGACGACGGTCAGCGCACGCTGCGCCTCCGTCCCGCTGCGGGAGGCTGGCTGATCAGCGCGATCGAGTCGAGCGGCGGAGGATGAACCACCGCGCCCGGAAGACCGGCAGGGATCGCACAGCCTCAGGCTCGTCGTCGTCGCGGCTACGGGCGGGGAGCGGCCTGACCGTGCTGCTGCTGGCGGCTGTGCTGTGCTCCGCGTGCGACTCCGGTGATGGGCAGGCTTCATCCACGTCGAGCCCGATCATGAGTCCAGTCACCACCGCGACGACGGTGCCCTCCGAGTCCCCATCGTCGACCGCCTCAGCCGATCTGGTGGACCTGCTGGGCGCCCCCTTGAACGGGTTCGCCGCGATCGATCCAGTCACGGGCGACGTGCACGAGATCTGGCTCGGCAGCGACCGCATGTGGGACATCGACGTCTATCCGGAGCTCACCCCCGGCCGGGACGCCGTCTGGCTCTCCTGGGACAACTCCACAGGAGAGTCGGTGCGGTTCGACCTCGATGGCAATGAGGTAACTCGGGTTCCGGGCGTATGGGCCGACGAGTCGCCCGATGGCAGCGTGGTGCTGTACTACACCCTCCCGGCCGATGGCAGCCGGCACCTCATCGCGCAGTACGCCGATGGCACGGTCGACCTCGGCGAGGCCTGCTGCGGCGTCGCCCGTGACGACGGACGGATCGCGTTCCTCGGAGCGTTCACCGCCCGTGGCCAGTCGCTGTTGATGTACGACCCTGCGACCGACGAGACCTGGGTGGTCACCGAGGGCGTCGGCCGCCCCGGCAAGGACGGCGTGATCTATCCGCACTGGTCCGCGAGCGGTCGATTCATATTCGACTACTCGTTCGATGAGACCGACCCCGCACAGAGCTACTGGATCATCGCGGACACGGAAACGCGCGAGGTGACCACCGGCACGGTCGAGCGGTACTGGCAGCGCGGTCCGCAGGGCGAGGAATGGCTCGGTGAAGTCGTCGACGGCGACCTCGTCTACCGCGACGCCGTCACCGGCGATGAAGTCCTCCACCTGTCCCTCCCGGACGCGTCGATCGTGTATGGGCGGGACCTCGGCGGGGCGATCGAGGTGACCACCGGGCGCAGGACCGATCGCTTTGGCATCGAGGCTGAGCACCGCATCGTCTTCGACCTCGAAGGGAATGAGGTCCGCCGGTGGGAGTGGCTATGGGCGGTCACGATGACCCCGCACGGGCTGGCCGCGATTCACGGTGAGAACCAGACGAACTGCCAGGCGATCGAGGTCGAGCATCCGCTGTTCAGGGGCACCCTCGACTGCGACGCCGATCTGTTCCAGTGGTCGCCGAACGGACGCTTCCTGGCCTATCGCACGACGGGCCAGGTCCACTTGCTCGACCTGTCGACCGGCGAGACGCGCTCGTACCGCGCCGGAGGCCGCACTCCCTGGATCGAATGGAACCATGATGGCTCGCGGCTGGTGCTCCGCTTCGGCGGCGGCATCTAGCCAGAAGTCCCGATGCCGTAAACGGGCCGGTTGGTGCTCGATCGGAGCGTTGCCCCATGCGTAGCCTCGCCAACCGTCGCGCATTGCTCCTCGTCCTGGGAGGCGTACTAACCGCGGTGCTCCTGATCGTCCTGCGCTATCCGCGAGATGCCGACGACGACACCCCACTGGACGCACCGGAGGGTTCTGCCACGCCGGCCGCGGCGTTGCCGGCGCTCCCGGCTGGCTGCCAGTCATTCCTTGCCAGCTACCGTCTCGACGATCTCTCACCGTCGACCGTCGGGCGTGCGAGCCCCATCGAGGTGCACGCGAGCGACTGCGCCGTAGCCACGTTCGCGGGTATCCCGATCGAGCGACTCAGCCTCACGATCGCCTTCCGCCAGCAGGCGCCCGACGGTCCGTCCCACCTTGAGGTCGTCCTGCCTGCCGAGCATTCCGCCGAGGGGCTGATCTGGCGTGGTGAGGTCGTCTATTCCGAGCCGGGCGTGTGGGAGCCCACCTTCCATCTCGGTGCGATCGAAGAGCTGGCCGGATACGTCGAGGTGCTCGACACGGATCTCGATCTGGCTGAGCGCCCCGGACTGCCGCTCCCCGCGATGACGCTCCCGTTGACGGTGATCGACGCCGTCGACGGCGCGGTCACGACCTGGGATGCCTCCCAGAGCAACGGCATCGGCTGGTTGCGTGGGGAAGCTGGCGCGGCAGCGCGCGCCGTCTGGGTGCAGCAGCGTGATGGTGCGAGTTGGGTCGTTGCGGGCAACACAGACACCGGCGAGGTCACTTCACTCCTCGAAGTCCGTGCCGACCCGAGTCCACAGCTGATCGCCGCGCCGGACGGCAGCGCCGTCGTCGTGGTCGAGATCGCGCACGCGGGTGCTCCGACCCGTATTCGGATGGTGCGGCACGACCTCGCCCCGGTCGTTGACCTGTCGGCGGCCGTGGATACCACTGCCGGGAGCTACCCCGGCGTGTCGTGGTCTCCGGATGCGAGCGTGCTGCTGATGTTCGGCGAAGAGCTGCACGTGTTGAATAGCGACGGCACAGAGCGCTTCTCAAGTCCCGAAGGCTCCCGGCATGCTCCCGTCGTCACCTGGGCGCCGGACTCCGCGTCCGCCCTCGTCATGCTCGACATTCTCGGCCCTCACGGCGCCCCGACGCAGCGGCTCGTGCGCGTCGATCTCGACACCGGGACGGTGGAGGCGATGCTCGACTACGGCGCCGGCATCGAACGCGGCTTCTACGGCAATCCGCTCGCGATCTCGCCCGACGGGACACGGGTGGCGTTCACGTGGGTCGATACGACGGATGAGCGAGTCCTGCGCCTCGCGATGCTTCCCATCGACGAGCCGTTCAGCTCCGACATCAACGCCGCAGCCGTCATCTCGATCCCGGTGCCGGCGCCGGCACTGCTCAGGAGCTACCTGGCCTCGCCCGTGTGGTCACCCGATGGGGAGTGGATTGCATTTGTGACCACCACACCAGATGACCAGGGCGGTGACACGTTCGCCTCTCGCGTGTCGGTGGTCAACGCCGACTCGGGCGACGTACGCGAGGTTCATCGCGCTCCGGCGGGCTACTACGTTGGGTCCGCCTGGTCGCCCGACGGCACGGCGATCTTCGCCCAGCGCTTGAGCGCGATCGAGAGTCACGGCGGCACCAGCAACCTCGACGTCATCGATGCAAGCACCGGCGCGGTGGTCCGCACGCATGCCGCTGCGACGCTGTCTGTCACCTTCGGCGAGGACCAGCTGCTCCTTGCGCCGGGCGAGATCCTCGCAACCGGAGGCATCGAGTCGCCCCGGACCTTGCTGCGCGCGGAGCGCCTCGTGTCCTACTCGCCGATCCTCGCGTCGCCGGACGGCGGGCAGGTCGCGGTCCTCGGCCTGCCGGGCGCGGTCCATACGATCGCGGCGATTGACCTGGACGGCAGCGCAGACGAGGTACTCGGCACCTTCGAGCGCGGTCCGACCTACCCCGCTGGCCTCCGTGGCGTGGAGGCAGTACTCGCTCCCGACAGCTCCGGGATCTGGACGTGGTTGCCGCTCGGAGGCGGAGCTCCGGAGCGATTGCCGCTCCCGCCCGAGGCGACAGCGGACGCCATGGCCGGCCGATACGCCTCGCTCGGGCTCGCTCCGGACCACCGGCAAGCCGCCTACTGGACTTGGCTGCACGCAGACGATCCGTTGCCTCGGCTGACGATCCTGGACATCGCAACCGGCACGACGCGACTGATCGACGTCCCGCTCGAACGGCCGGACGCGGCAAGCCGCGGCCCCATTGGCTGGTCTCCGTCGGCTGACCGGATCGCGTTCGCGGACGGCGGCCGCACGCTGATGACCGTCGACCTCGCGTCCGGGAGCTCGCATGCCATCGACCTCGCGGAGGCCGGCGTGCGTGACGCCCCGCCGCTCCCGGGCGTCGTCGCCTTCAGCTGGGACACGGACGGTGCGCACATCGACCTCGTCTGGGGGCGCCAGCTCTGGCGGGTCGACCTGGCCGCACGCACCGCGGTGGAGACGGCTCCCGCGCCGCTGCCCGGTGGCTGGTGGGGGAACGTCGTCCTCACCCGTTCGCCCGATGGCAGCCTACTCGCCGCGGGCACCCCGTTCGGGGTGTTCGTGCAGAATGACGGTGGGGCGTGGAGACGGATCAGCCGCGCCGGCGTCGCGCCACAGCAGTCCGCACTGCTCTGGTCATCCGACGGATCGCAGATCGCCTACGCCGCCGACGGAGGGCCCGGCATCGTCGTCGCCGCGGTGGACGGTGGCGAGGCATACGAACTCGTGACTGCGTGGCCGGGGGCGCAGCTGCTCGCGCTTTCGTGGCTCGCGGACGGACGGCTCGCGTATGGCGTGCTCGTCCAGGGCATCTAACGCATGACCGACGGAGGGGAGCGAACGGTGGAGGATGCATTGCACGCACCTGATGGTGTCGCCTGGCATCGACCGCGGGTGGCGGTGATGGCGATCTCCGTCGTTCTCGCGCTCATCGGCGGATGCACATCCGATGACGGCTCACCAACTCCGACTGCGTCGCCAAGCGAACCAGTTCCGCCTGCCGCGGCACCTGCAGCAGACCTCCAACTGCCGGCAGGGTGCAGCGGATTCGACCAGGGGTGGTGGGAGACGCCCGTCGTCAGTGGCGCGCCCGTCAACATGGAGTTGCGCGCGGCGTCCTGTGCGCGAACGACGCTCGACGCGCTCCGCGACGCCGGCAGTGGGATCCACGTCTCATGGACGCCGTTCGGCGTGGCCCCGGACGGCCTTGAGGCGGAGACCGTGCTGACGTACGACCGGGAAGCCGAGCGCTGGACGGGCGCGGTGACCTTCCCCGGACCGGGGCGCTGGCGCAGCAACGACCCGGTGGGCAGCGGACAGTGGTTCGAGGTCGGCTGGGACGACCTCGAGCTGGCGCAGCCCTCGCCGCACCTGCCGTTCACCGGGCAGCAGATCGTGCTGATCGACCAGGAGACCTTCGCTGCGGAGCGGCGGTGGACGGCCGACACCGGCGGCCTCGGCTGGCTCACCGACCCCGAGCGGATCGTCTTCCTCCAGCCGCGCGACGGCGGCGTCTGGCTGGTCGCCGGCGACGTGGCGACCGGTGCCGTCGAGGCGCTGGTCGAGGTCGGGCCGTGGCCCTACACGAGCGTCGTGCCGGCTCCGGACGGGCGGGCGGTCGCGGCGACGTGGGGGATCGCGGGCAAGAGCCGGGAGTTCCGACTCGTGGGCTCGGATGGCCGTGTCACCGAAATCACGGCACGGCCGGACATCGAGCTGGCGATGAGCTGGGCACCGAACGCGGAGACGCTGATCGTGGCCGGGGAGACGCTCCGCCTCCTGAACGACGACGGCACGGTCCGCTCCGAGCAGCCACTCGCGCAGCAGGGAACGCCTTCGGTGCAATGGATGCCGGACGGCAGCCGTGCGCTTGTGCACTTCTCCACGCCGACCGGCATGCGCGTGGAGTGGGTGGATGCCGCAACAGGCACCCGCGAGGTGGTGTTCGACGAGGACGACAACGTCGATCTCTCCGGCATCCTCGGAATGGCGATCGCACCGAACGGGGAGCAGGTGGCGCTGACGTGGCGCGACGCCTCGCCCGGCATCGCGCTCTCCGTGCTCCCCATCGGTGAGGTCGTGGACCTCGATGCCGTTGTCCTGCGAAACACGATCCGTGCCCGCTTCGGCGCTGGGACGGACGAGGCGCACCTCGAGATCGGGGGACTGAGCTGGGCGCCTGACAGTACAGCCCTGGCGTTCGTGCTCGTGAACCACTCCGCCGTCGGGCCGGGCCGCCCATTCTTGGGCATCCGATCGGGCGTGTACGTCCTCGATATCGAATCGCGCGAGGTCCGCGACGTCGCCTCCTCCGAGCAGTTCTACGCGACGTACGGACGGGAGGTGGTCTGGTCAGCCGACGGCTCGATGCTGTTCGCCACGCGCTATCCGTGCACGGGCTGCGGACCGGAGACCGCGGCGATCGACGCGATCGTGGCGGCAGGCCAGGACGACGTGACGTCGTTCGAGGACGCCGTTTACCTCCGGCCGGTCGGCGACGGCAACGCCCATCTGCTCTCGACTCCGGCGGGACTGATCCGCACCGACGGTCGCGACCGCGGGACCCCGGTCTATCCCGGCAGCACGCCGCTGTTCGGTGGTGGCTCGACGCGATCCTCCACCCACGTCGCCGTCCTCGAAGGCCGCGGACCGGGTACGGCGCTCCTCGCCGCCCGTCCGGACGGCACGACAACGCGGCCACTCGGACGGTCAGCCCGTGGCGAGTGGGTGCTGGCGGCGCTCGATGCGGAGACCGTCATCGTGCAGAGCGACGGTCGCTGGGCGCGGCTGTCCCTCGCCACCGGCGCGGTCGAACCGTTCACGGCCGTGGAACCCGGCCTCGATCCGGGCCAGTTGGTGATGTCGCCGTCGGGACGCCTGCTGTTGGCGGCGACCGGTGAGGGCTATGCGATCCTGGACGCCATGAATCCTGCGGCCGCCGCGGTCGTGCCGCTTCGTCCCTATCCGGACACCTCCGGCGAGGTGGCGTGGTCGACAGATGAACGGTGGATCGCCTTCGGGGACGGGTACACGATCGGTGTGGTCGACCTGGAGTCCGGTGAGGATCACGTCTTCGACCTCGAGCGGCTGGGCGTCGGCCTCGACCAGACGGAGGACGGACGCAATCGGCTCTGGGGGATCGTGTGGAGCCGAGAGGGCGACGCGGTCGAGTTCGGCGCCGGTGAGCGGCTCTGGCGTCTCGAGGTTGAGAGCGCATCGGCGACCGCGATCGCGGACGCGCCGCAGCCCGGCGGCTTCACGCAGTTCACGATCCTCTCGCGGTCGCCCGACGGTCGGTCGCTCGTAGCGGCGACGGGGTTCGGTGTCTTCGTCCTGGACGAGGGCGCGACGGAGTGGCGCCTGATCAGCCGCGCCGGGGCGAGTTACCAGGGGCGCGGCCTCGCCTGGGCTCCGGATGGCTCGGCCGTGGCGTATGGCGCCATGGAGGTCGGTCTCTCACGTCCGCTCGGCATCATCATCGCCCCGCTCGACGGGGGCGCGTACCAGTTCGTCGCGCCGTTCTCGCAGATCCTGGGCTGGATGCCAGACGGTGAGGTGGTGTGGGCCTTGCCCCCGGCAGGCCCGTAGCCAATTGGAGTAGAATATTCTAGTACCCTGCCTACTCTGATTTCGTCAGAGAGCAGCAATCGGGGCGAGGATGACCTAAGTGAGCGCACGATGAGACAACGCTGGGTAAGGTCACTCTCGGTCGCCGTAGCAGTCGTGCTCCTGGGGGCCGGCTGCACTGGAGGCGATGAGGGCGCGACCCCATCCGCATCGCCGATCCCGACGACTACTCAGGTCGCCACACCGCCTCCGACTCCGACCGAGAGCGCACCGCCCCAGTCCGCAGAAGAGGAGCAGTTCGGCCTCTGGGTGGCCGAGGTGGCGTCGGGCGACATCGTGGTGCTGTCGGAGGGGGCCAACTACCCCCAGACACCCGGATTCGCGGCCGATGGCGAGTCGGTCTGGGTCCGGGGCGGCAGCGACGCCGACCGCGTGTGGGTGCGGTACGACCTTGCCGGCAACGAGGTCGAGCGATCGGCCGAGTTCCCGCGCGCCGACGCGGATGCCCCTGTCTGTACGCAGCCTGACCTCGCGGTCCAGTCCGCGTTCGTCGATGGGATTGAGTACCCGGTCAACTGCGGCACGGTGTCGCCTGACGGCCGGTTCATGCTGTACGGCGTCGACATCGAGGGCGCCGGGATCTCCGGCGGCGGGTATGAAGCCTGGACACTCGACCTCGAGACCGGCGGCACGACGCTCGTCACGGATCAACTCCGGCACTGCGGCGGCTGCGACGGGCGCGTCGGCCCGGCGTGGTCGCCGTCCGGACGGTACGTCCTCGTCGGTGAGACGTACGGCGGCCCCGACAGCACGATGTACCTGTACGACACGGAGACAGGTGACACACGTCCCGTCGCCATGGGCACCTACGTGAGTGGCATCACCAGTCAGGTGCGATGGTCCCCGGCAGAGGACGCATACCTGGCGCCGGCCGGCGAAGGCTCGCTCATCGAACGCCTGCCGGGCGGTGAGCGCACACTCCTGCCCGATCTGCCATGGCCGGCGCTCTTCGACGACACGGGAGAACTCGTTTACGCGCCCGGCGGACAGTACACACTGCTCCCGGAGGGCGGCACCGCCGGCGGGATCCGCACCGACACGGTGATCGCCGATGCGGCGACGGGCGAGGTCGTGGCCGTGTGGGAGGGCGCCCCCAGCATCTGGCCGGTCGAGCGCGGCGTCACCTCGACCGACGACGGACCGATGGCGCTGCTTGAGGCCGCCAGCGGCTGCGACGGCGTCACGGTGCACGCGCCGTCGCGTTCCGAGCCGCTCTGTGTCCCGGGCGCACGCGCCCCAGCGTTTGATCCTGCGGCGACGCGGTTCGCCTTTGGCCGTCCGGTGGCCGAGACGGATCGAGAGACCCACTGGGAGATCGTGGTCTACGACGTGGACGCCGAACGTGAGGTCGTCCTGGGAAGCTATGTCAGTGGCCGCGGTCGCCAGCCTCCGCTCATTCGCTGGAGTGCCGACGGGGCTCACCTGCTGGTGCTGTGGTCAGGGCCCGACGGCATCTAAGTCGCGGGCTGTAGCAATCAAGGAGGCGGGTATGCGGTTCCCGTCAGGACTCGCTGGACTGTGCCTACCGTGACCTCCCCGTTCACGAATGCGACGGAGCCCTTGTGAGGATCCAGCGGCTCAGTCGCGATCGGAAGCATCCGATGAACGTACTCGCACAGTTCAACTCCATGCACGGCGTCTCGCTCCTGATCGGCGTACTCCTCCTCGCGATCGTCGCCTCCGTTCTTCTGATCCGCACAGGGGGCGTCTCCGCGATCGAAAGGCGAGATCGAGCCGCCCTGGAGCCGCATCCCTCGAAGTCGTCGCGGCGGAGACCGCTGACTTGCAGATATGGGCGGACGGCACGCAGGTGTTCGACGGGCGGCTCGAGCGTGGCGAACGCGGCGCCTGCCGCAGGATGTTGGCCGCTTCCTGATCAGCCCCGACGACCTCGGCTTCGCCGACGAGTCGGGAGGGACGCGATCGTGAAGTGGTGGATCAGAGCACGCGCCAGTGGGCTGACGTCGGGATGCGGGGCGCGGCCTCGGAGACGATGTTCAGGGACACAACTGCATGTTCCCACCCGATGACGGCGCGCGGCTGACCCGCGTCCTACCGTCTACGGCAGCCAGGCCGGCCACGAGCCAGGTGCGAGGTACGCCGTGGCGCCGTCCTCAATGCGCGTGATCCAGATGCCCTGCTTGCCGCCTATCGCTGCCGGGAACGCGAGAAAGGCGGAGTCAGGAGACCAGGTCGGGACACCCGCCGTTCCGTCCGCGCCCACGCTGACCTGGCGCACTTCGCTGCCATCCGCCCGCGTGACGTAGAGCTCCAGGGCGCCGCTGCGGTCGGACTGGAACGCCACCCATTCACCGTCCGGCGATACCGGGGGCACGAAGTGCCCGACCGGGAGCACGATGTCGGGCCCCGGGTGGTTGACGAGCCATGAAGCACTGAGGTCGGAGCCGTCGCCGGCAATCGTGTACAGGTTGTAGCTTCCGCTGTTCCCCTCGCGCCATCCAACGAAGACGATGCGGTCGTCCGAGAGCCACGCGGGCGAGATATTGAGCGTCCCATCCCCCGCCACGATGAGGGAATCGCCTCCCGCCGCCGGAATCACGCGGATGTCGGAATCACCGCCCGACGTCGGCCCCGCGTGCATGTAGGCGATCATCGAGCCGTCCGGCGACACCTGTGGCCCACCACTGAACCCCTCGGCCTCTACGAGGACGCGCGCGTCGCCCGTCGCGACGTCCACGGCGAGGATGCCGGTGTCACCCCCGATGCCGATCGTCCCTGGAGGAGTGCCCTGCTCGACGTAGATCGTCGATCCGTCCGGCGACCATACCGGCGGGACCGGGTCATGCAGGGGGCGTGTCTCGGCGAGGCGTCGCACATCGGTGCCGTCGATGCGCGCGATACCGAGCCACCGCTGATCTCCTTCGTGCTCGAAGTAGGCGACGAACGCACCGTCTGGCGATGGTACGAGGAACGAAGCGGCGGGCAACGTGTCGAGTGGTACAACGCTGCTCGCGTCGGCTTCGGTAAGGCACCATCCGTCGCCGCACTGGTACACAATCCGCCCGGCGGGCACGTCCAGCTCAGCCAGCGTCACGATGCCCGGCGACTCGGGTGTCGATGTGATCTCCGGAGGAACGGGGGATGCTGCCGGAGGAATCGAGTCATTTCCTCCCGAGAGAATCCCCGACTCCATAGCGATGATGAACGCTCCGGCGGCCGCCACCCCCATCATCGCCACCGCTATGCCCGCGCCCTTCGAGGCCAGCCATCCAAACGGTGCAACGAGCGGGGATCGCCACCGGTTCGGCACCGGCGCCATTGGCTCGCCGCGCCATACCGCGAGCTGATGGCGGTGCTCCATCCCGAGTTTCGCCAGCATGCTGGAGACGTGCGTCTTGACGGTGTTTTGACTCACGCCGAGTCGTTGCGCGATCTCCTGGTTCGTGTGTCCTGCGCGTAGTTGTTCGAGCACGCGCCACTCAGCTGGCGTCAGCACGTCCGGATGTGCCGGCCGCCCTTGAGGTCGGCGCTTCGAGAAGATCTGCATGCGTTGAGCCTACGGTGACATGTTGAGGATTACCTCATTCATTCGTTCGGAACACTCGAAGCGAGGTAGCGATATATCGCGGCGGATACCTCGCCGAAGACCTCTTCGTCCACCTGTCCGTCGGTGAGCATCACTAGTACGTAGGTACCGAATGAGGCCCGCACGATCGCAGCATCGTGCGAGACGCCCGCGTAGTCCCCGGTCTTATTGCCGACCACAGCATCGGCGGGCACACCGCGCGGAAGGCGCGTGCGGATCCACTGCTCCGACAGCAACTCGAACATCGCGGTCGCTGCATCTGGTGACGGGTAGTCGGTGCCGATCGCCTGCAGCAGCAGGGCAACGTCCCGCGCCGTCGTCGGGAGCGCCGCGTCGTTCACCGTGGTGTCGCGCGCGCCGATCGCGGCGAGGTGCGCGTCGACATTGCGCGCTCCCAGCAGGTCGCTGAGCAGGTGGGCCAGCGCATTGTCGCTCGCCACGGTCATGTACCGCACCGCATCCGCGACGCTTACCTCGCTCCCGGTTTTCAAACCGAGCGGGGCGAGCGTTCCGAGATCCTCCGCGGTGTATGCGCAGGTCAGCACCACAACCTCATCGGGATTCAGGACTCCCTGGTCCCACTGCCACGCCGCCTCAAACAGCAACGGCAGCTTGTACAGGCTCGCGGCGTACCAGACGCGGTCCGGAGCGATGGTGGCGGTGCGACCGTGCGTCAGATCGGTGACGACCAGGCTGACGTGCTCGCGTAGCGGTCCCAGTGTCTCGTCGATCACCGCCAGAAGCTCCGGGTCGTCTGCAAGGGATACTGGCGTCCACGTCGGGAGCGGCGGCGGTTCGACCGTTCGTTGGTATCGCGGCTCTGCGCATGCTGTGGCCGAGGGCGCCGGCGTCTCCGTCGCCGTGACTGTGGGCGTAGCGGTAGTGCCCGGCGGGGCGCCAGTGCTCGTTGCCGAGGGGCCGGTCTCCGGCGATTGCGCGTCGGCGACGGGGTCAACCGTGATCGACGCGCCACCGTCAGCGCAACCGGCGGCCATAGTGGCGAGCAGGACGATCGCCCAGGTCACCGCGCCGCCGCGTCTACCACGGAAACGGCGTTCTCCTGCAGGAGCGGCGCTCCCGTCACGCCTGAGGCTCCATGTCACGTCGTCATCTGACCTTCCGGGGCTGAGCACTAGAATATTCTAGTCTTGCGGCCGTTCAGAAACCACCTCTTCCGTCCGTGAACCGGATCGCTCCAACTCGCAACAATGTCTGTAGATGGAAGACGAGACGCTGCTCGCGGCGGTTGCGGCTGGTGATGACCAGGCCCTGCGGATGCTCTTCGAGCGCCACGCGCCCTGGGTCGCCGGCCGGCTGCGGCAACGGCTGCCCGTCGCCGCCGTCGAGGACGTGGTACAGGAGACGTTCGTGGCAGTGTGGCGAGGAGCAGCGAACTACCAGAACCGGGGCGAGGTCGGCGGCTGGATCTGGGGGATCGCGCGTCGGCAGGCCGCACTCTGGTTTCGCCGTCACGGGCGCGGCGTGTCCGACCGGGACCTCGACGCGGTCCGCGAGCCGACGACGGACGACGATCCCGCCGCGACGGCGACTCGCCGCGTCGACCTCGACCGTGCGCTCGCGGCACTGGATCCAGGCGCTGCCGGGGTGGCGCAGCGCGAGCTGGTGCGGCTCGTCTACGTCGAGGACCGACCGCTCGCCGAAGTCGCGGAGCACCTCGGCGTCCCCACGGGCACAGTAAAGAGCCGCCTGTTTCACGTCCGTCGCCGTCTGCGGATCGCGCTCGAGGGAGGGAGCACCGAACGATGACCCTGGGACATCCAACCGACGCTACGCATCTCGCCCAATGCGGCGACTGCCAGGCACGAGCCACCCTCGGCGCGCTCGACATCGACCTCGACCGTATTTGGTCGGGCGTGGCCGCCGAGGTCTGGGCGACGCCCGCAGGGCGCTTCGAGCGCGGGGCGGCGGCGTTGCTCGGCTCGCCGGGGCTCGCTCGCGCGCTGGTTACGACCCCGTCGCTGGTGCTCGCGTGGGTGCTCGCGACGGCCGCCGTGTTCGCGGTCGGCGTGGTGGCCACGTACACCTCAGACACGCCGTGGGTCGCGCTCGTCGCGCCGGTGCTGGCCGGCGCCGGGATCGCCTACGCCTACGGGCCCGGTGCCGATCCGGCCTTCGAGCTGGGCCGTTCGATGGCGATCTCCGACCGGACCGTGCTGCTGACGCGGGCCGTCGCCGTCTTCGGCGTCAACGCCCTGCTCGGCGTCGCGGCCTCGCTGGTGGCGTCGGAGGCGGGCGCGCTGACGTGGGGCTGGCTCGCACCGATGGCCGCAGTCTCGGCACTCGCGCTCGCGGGCTCCACCATCTCGGGGTCGGCGAACGTCGGCGTCGGGACCGCGCTCGGCGCGTGGGCGATCGTCGTCCTCGGCAGCGCGGTGGAGACCCGCGACCTCGCCTCGGCGGCGAACCCGGGGGCGCTGGCGCCGGCCTACCTGGTCGTGGCGGTGCTCGCGGGCGCCGTCGCGCTCTGGGCAAGCGAGCGGTCGGGATATGGGACGCCGCTATGGCGATGAACGACGAGCAGCCACGCATGAGGGAGCACGAGATGGTGACCACGACCGCCGCCCACCGCATCGAGGTACGCGCGCTCGGCCAGCGGCTGGGCCGAACGCAGGTGATCGAGGGTCTCGACCTCGAGGTCGAGGCAGGCGTCTTCGGGCTGCTCGGACCGAACGGAGCCGGCAAGACCACGTTGCTGCGTACGCTCGCCACTGTGCTCGGCCCATCGAGTGGCTCGCTGCGACTGCTCGGCCTCGACGTCGCCGACGGACGGGAACGGCGCGAGTTACGGCGGCGGCTCGGCTACCTGCCGCAGCACCTCGGCTATTACCCCAACTTCACGGTCTTCGAGTTCGTCGAGTACTTCGCCCTGCTGAAGGAGATGCCTGCCGACGACGTGCGACGCGCCGTCGCGCGCGCAATCGAGCGCGTGGGCCTCGAGGATCGGGCGCGCGCGAAGCTGAAGACGCTCTCCGGCGGCATGCTGCGCCGCGTCGGCATCGCCCAGGCGATCGTGAACGGACCGGACCTGCTGCTGCTCGACGAGCCGACGGCCGGCCTCGACCCGGAGCAGCGCGTAGGGTTCCGCGCACTGCTCCGCGAGATCGGCGAGGAAGCCGTCGTGATCGTGAGCACCCACCTGATCGAGGATGTCGCCGCTGCCTGCTCCGAGGTCGCGCTGATGGAGCGCGGGCGCATCGTGTTCCGGGGCACGCCGGACGCACTCGCGGCTCTCGGCGACGACGCGAGCGCGGGCGACAGCGCGCTGGAGCGCGGCTACAGCGCGCTGGAGCGCGGCTACAGCCGTGCGCTCGCGGAGGCACGGGCATGACCGCCGGCCTGCGGCTCTTCACGATCGAGACGCGGCGAAACGCCGGACTGTGGCTGTTTCCCGTACTCGTTGGGCTGGCCTGGTACGCCGGCCACGAACGGTACCCGGACGGAGTGACGCTCTGGATCGATGTCAGTTTCGGGATCGGGATGGGGATGGTCCTCGCCGCGTTGGCCGCGGGCGGTCTCGCCGCCTTCATGGCAGGACGCAATCGCCGCCGCGGCATGTCCGAGTTGCTGGCGACGACACCGCAGTCCCCGGCGGTGCGTGAAGTCTCGCTCTGGGCCTCCACGGCGATCTGGGGGATCCTCGCCTATCTATCCGTCGGGGCCTATTTCCTCGTTGATGGAGTGCGGCACGCGACCTGGGGCGGGCCGGATCCGCTGCCCATCCTTGTCGGACTGACCGCGATGGTCGCGTTTTCCGCGATCGGCTACGCCGCCGGAGCGCTCGTTCCGAGTCGCTTCGTCGTCCCCGTTGTGCCCGTTGCGCTCTATCTCGCCCAGGTCGTCGCACTCTTGGGCTGGGACCGGCCGTCGATGTTCCTGGTCCCATGGGGGTTCCTGGAAAGCGGACACAGCGTGTTCACTGAGATCCATGCCAGCTGGGCGCTCTGGCTCATTCCGTGGCTCGTCGGACTGGCGGTGGTCGCGCTCGCCGCGACGGTCCTCCGCCAGAAACGCACGCCGCGCGTGATCACGGCGCTCACCGTCGGGATGACACTGGCAATCGTGTCGGGCGCGATGCTGCTCCGGATGGAGCAACGGGAGGGCGACCCCGTCCCGTATGACTCAGTCTGCGCCGAAACGCCGATTCCGGTATGCGTGCATCCCGCCTACCGGGCGGTGCTGGACGAGACCGCCGCCATCGCCGGCCCGGTGCTTGCGCCGCTCGCCGGCATCGACGGCGCGCCCCAACGCGCCGGACAGATCGCATTCGGGACAGACCAACCGGATGTGCTCACGATCGCCCCATGGTCGTCGCGTTACGACACGGAAGGCGTCGTCGCCTATGGGGTGGCGGCCGACGTGATCGCGCCGAACCGCTATCCGAATCCCAACTTCACCTCGGCTGGCTTTGGGCTTACCGAAGTGCAGGGAGCGCTGATCCTCTGGCTCTTGAGGCAGGCCGATCCCGCGTGGGCGACCGAGACCCTTGAGAGCCGCTTGCCCCTGCTTCCGAATGACGTGCCCTTCGAGGAGTGGGACACCCACGTACCTCGTCTGGTCGCGGCGTCTGAACGGTTCGCCGCACTCGATCCGGCTGAGCGGCATGCTTGGCTGGATGCCCACTTCGCGGACGTCCGCGCTGGGCGGCTCACGCTGGACGACCTCCCATGATGCTGACCGTGCTCTACCTGCGTTCGCGCCAGGCGCCCATGGCGGTGCTGGCCGTCGCGCTCGTGACCGTGTGTTCGTACGTGTTCCTGCGCTGGTACGACGACGAGGCCGAGGCGCTGCATGTCGCGCTGATCCTCGGGCCGCTCGCCGCCGCTTGCGTGGTCGGCGCCGGGGTGCACTCGCCGTTCGGAGAGGTCGAGCGCGCCACCAGTTTCCCGCTCGCGCGCTTGCGGTCAGCGCACCTCGGCGGGTTGCTCGTCGGCGGTGCCGTCGCACTCGCGATCGTCGTAGCACGGTGGCAGGAGCAGGACGCCCCGCTCGCGATGGCGAGGAACGTTGCCGGCCTCGGAGGGCTCGCGCTGCTCGCGGCGTCGATCGTCGGCGCACGACTGTCGTGGGTTGCGCCGATGGTGCTGGGGATGGCGACGTTGTTTGCGCCCGTGGCGGCAACGCCGTGGTGGGCCTGGCCAGCGATGTCAGGGGGACGGGACGCGGCATGGGTCGTGGCGATCGTGCTGCTGCTCGTCGGACTGAGCCTCGCCGCCTCGACTCGCACACGCGGAGCTGTCGGCGATCCGTCGGCGTAGCCATGCTCGGATGCCTACCGAGAGCGCCGTGTGGGCAAGGAATCCAAGAAGCATGTCACCGTCGCTGTCGACGACGTATGGCGTCCTGATGCACGACGCCGACACCGACATCGTGCTCTTGGACGACGGACGTGCCGCGCCCGCGATCGGACAGAGGCTGCCGATGACCGGCACGGTGGGCATCCTCCGCTAGGCCCGCGAGCGCGGGCTGGTGCCGGCGGTCAGTCCGCTGCTCGAGACGTCGTGGCGACGGGGATTCCGAATCAGCGAGGCACAGGTCGCGCGCGAGGAACGCCGCGGGGACTCAGTCGGCCCGGGCGAAAGGACCGCCACAGTAGCCGGCCGTGTCGGTCGTGCAACGGGTGTCAGCGTCCGGGCGTGGAGCGCCAAATCCACGCCTCGCCGAGCAGTTCGCCCCGGAAGGACTCTTGCCAGCGTTCGCCACCGAAGGCGATGGCGTCAGGCCCGGCCGAGAGCAGGTTGCGGCGTGTCGTGTCGTCGTCGTCCGGAATGCCCGCCAACTCGAACCAAGTCTCGGTCGCCACATCGAGAATCCAGCCCGACGTCGCGAGCAACAGAACGCCCTCCGGGCTGGCGGCACCGGCGGAGTGTCCGGAGTCAGGCGCCTCCGGCAGATCCCTCCACGACTGCGTGCTCGTGTCGAAGATGCCGCCAAAAGGATACGCACGACCCCAGTTGTTGACGGCTCCGCCGTCCGCGCTGCCGGCCATCGGGTTCACAAGACGGGCGCCATCGGGGAGCCAGGGTTCGGACGCGAGGATCGCGGAGTCGGGCAGCCGTTCCCACGTCCCCTGTGCCGGGTCGAGCCGAGCCGCGCGCGACGACGAAGTCGCCCGACGCGCCGCCTTCGTGCGACATGGCATAGGCGACGATGCTGATGTCGGTTGCGACCAGCCGGTACCAGCCGAGTCGTTCCACCGGGAGGACCGGCAGCGAGGTCCAAGAGTCGTCGGCGATGGAGTAGCGGAGGAACGCGGGACTCCGGGCGCGACCCTCCTCCACTAGGACGTAGACATCGTCGTCGACGACCACCGCGCTGGCCGCCGCAGGAAGGGGCACAGGCGCATCGGCAATCAGACGCCAGGTCTGCGTCGTGGGATCGAACGCGGCGCCGTCGCTGAACACGGTGACACCGTCGCCCGTGCAGGAGGTGCTGGGCGGACAGATGAAGGTGTCACCACCGACAAACAGCGCTTCGCGGCCCGTCCAGACGGCGATGACGTTGGAACGAGGGGCGAGCGGCGGATCCGGTAATCGTTCCCAGCCCTGGAGCTCCGACGAACCGGCAGGACTCTCAGCACCGGCGAGGCCGAACGCAGCGACCAGCGCGGCGGCGATCAGCGCGACGACTGCGATGCCCGCGGCGGCGAGACGTCCGGTGCCAGGATGTGATCGCATGTTCGGCGCCTCAGAGCGAATGCCGCTCCGTTGGATAACGCTCCGGAGGCGAGAACAGTTCCGGGTGGCGGCGAACCAGAGACTACATCGGCGGCACAGTTCGATTTCGTGTTGGTGGAGGGAACCTACTCCATCGCACGCATCCTCGTTCGGCCTGAAGGGCGCTCCGCGCGCGCTTCGGCAGCCGATCCCTTGTTCCTCCGACGGCCGATCGTTGAGTCCGCGAGCAAGTGGTGGCCCTTCTCTCGCGACTGACCCGTCTTATCTCCATTCACCGACGTCACGACCGTTCCCTCGCGTCCGCGTGGCCGCAGGTCAGTGGAACGACCCCTTCGGAGGTCCAATCCGGCTTCCTGGAGCGGATTTGGAGCCTCTGGAGCGAAATAGGGGTCTGTGACCTAGCCCTGGAGTCCCAGCGGAGTCTCGCTGGAGCGTGCTGTTGCACGTTGCCCCCGAAGTTCGCCGCCGTCGCCCGACCCGCATTGGGGCGTGGACGGCGCGATGCGGAAGGGGGTGGTCGTGCGAGGAACGCTGCTCGCCGTCACCGTCGTCGTCGCCTGCTGGATCGGGATCCCCTCGCCCGCCGCCGCGCAGCAGGCGACCGACTCGCTCCGTGGCCTCGTGCTCGCCGGCGCGCCGCTTGTCGCCTCGACGGGCATGCCGCCCGGCGGGGCGACGGTGACGGCAGCAGCGTTGCCCGTCCCTGGCACACCCACCGACTCCGCCGCTGCGAGCACGGCCGGGACGCTCCCCGCTGGCGCACCCGTCCCGGCGCCGGCGGTCGACATCCCGAACCCGCTGGACCTCTTCAGCAGCCTGGACCCGCGGACCTGGGCGAGTGCGGTGCTCGACACCGTCGTCGAGACGCTCGCGGGGGCGTTGCTCGACGGCATCCGTGGCTTCACCGACTGGTCGCTGGGGATTGACGACTCGTCGCTGAACTTCATCACCCGTACGCCTGCGGCCGCCACCTACGAGAGCACCACGGTCCGCATGATGTGGGACTTCTCGCGGTCGGTGGCGAATGCCGCCCTGGCCGTGATCGTCATGTGGGGCGGCGTGAACGTGATGCTCAAGCAGCACACGCGCTCGCCCTACGACGGCGTGATGGAGCTACTGCCGCGGCTCATCCTCGCGGCGCTCGCCGTCAACCTCACGCTCGAGATCGCCCGCGTCCTCATCGAGCTGGGCAACGCGTTCGCCGCGGCCGCCGGTGAGACCAGCCTGCCGGGCTACGACCAGGCGAACGCCGCGCAGTCCGGCATGGCCCTCGTGATGATCGCTGTCGCCTACGCGGTCGTCGCCCTCTTCCTCGCCTTCCAGATGCTGATGCGCCTCGCGCTGCTGTGCGTGCTCATCGTGCTCGCTCCGGTGATGGTCGTCTGCTGGGTGCTGCCGCAGACCCAGAGCTGGGCGCGGTGGTGGGCGCACCTGATGCCGATCACCGTGTTCCAGCAGGCCGTCCAAGTGCTCGTGCTGCGCCTCGGCACCGCCCTGACGGTCGAGCTCACCCCCGGCAGCGTGACCAACGCGCTGATCACGCTGCTGCTCGGCCTCGCCGTCTGCTACCTGACGCTGCGCGTGCCGTCGTTGCTGTCGAGCCAGGCGCGTTACGCGGGCCTCGCGTCCGTTGTCTCCCTGGTCGTCCTGAGCCGGGTGGCCGGCGGGCTCGGTGCGCGGGGCGGTGCTGCTGCTGTTGGGGCAGGGGCGCGCTGATGCTCAAGGTCGCGCTCGTCGCCAGCTCCGTCTTCGGCGACCTCACGCGTGACGGCCTCCGGCTCGTCGGGGCGATCGTCGGCGCCGTCCTCATCTCCGTGACCGTCGTGGTCGTCATCGTCGCGCTGCTGATCGCCGCGCCGTTCGTCGCCGTGGGCAGCGGCGGTGAGGGCGGCAGCTCGCAGCCCCCGGCACCTCCTGCCGACCACCTGGCCGTGATGGTGCACGTCTCGAACGACACCGGCGTGCCCTGGGCGCTGCTCGCCGCGATCGCCTCGGTCGAATCCGGGTTCGGCGCCAACATGAGCACGTCGTGGGCCGGGGCGATCGGCTACGGCCAGTTCATGCCCCCGAGCTGGGACGCGTTCGGCCAAGGTGGTGACCCCTACGACTACCACGACGTCATCCCGGCGATGGCGCGGTACCTCCTTGCGGCGGACGTCGGGCGCGACCTCCCGGGCGCGGTGTACGCCTACAACCACTCGTGGGAGTACGTCGCGCTCGTCCTCGGGCGGATGGCGTACTACGCCACCGCCTTCGCAGACGCCGCCGCTTCGTTCGGCGCGCCAGCTACGGATCCGTCACACCTTGAGGTGCCCTCGTGAGCGGCGGGCGGAACGCGGGCGTCGCGCTGCTCGGCCTCGCCGCCGTGCTCTTCACCGTCGCGGTCGTGAGCGGCTGGAACGGGGCGCGGAACTTCTCGGGACGCGAGACCGCCGCGCGCGACATCGAGGCCGCCGCCACGGCGTTCGTCGTCGCATACGGGACGTTCGACTTCCGTGACGCCGGCACCTATCCGACGCGGCTGGGGGCTCTGAGCACCGGCCCGCTTCGCGACGCCCTGCGCCACGCCGTTGTCGACCAGGGCGCGGCACGCCAGCAGCGGTCGGTCGTGACGCGCGTCGAGGCCGCCTCTGTCACGTCGTTCTCCGACACCGGGGCGACTGCCGTCGTGACCTCCGTCCAGGAGCGCCGCTGGGTCGACCCGGTCGTCGGCCAGTCCATGCAGCAAGCCGTGAGACAGCGCGTGACCTGCCGGCTCGTCCGTGAGGACGGGACCTGGCTGGTCGCGGAGCTGTGGCTGGAGTCAGAGGAGCCAGCGCGTTGGGAAGCGCGCTGAGAAGGGATCACGTTTGGAGCAGATCAACAGCCTGTTCGAGAACCTCTTGAACATCGGCATCGGGGTAGCGGCCGCGGTCGCGGCGTTCTTCGTCATGTGGGGCGCCTTCCTCTACATGAGCGCGGGCGGCAGTCCCCGGCAGATGGAGCAGGGCAAGACCGCGATCGTCAACGCGCTCGCCGGCCTCGCGATCGTCCTGCTGGCGCGGGTCATCGCCGGGATGATCCAGAGCGCGCTGGGCGGGGCAGCCTGATGGACCGCCACGAGATCCCCACCCATCTCGAAGTCGCGGACCGCGCCTTCCTCGGGCTGACGATGCGCCAGCTGTTGCTGGCCGCCATCGGGCTCGCGCTGGCGTACGGGGCGCTGAGCGACCTTCCGGTACCGATCGGTGTCCGTGTTGCCTCGGCCGCGCTCGTTCTGGTCGCCGTCGCGGTGCTTGTCCTCTGGCGACCGCACGGTCGCGCGGCCGAGGAATGGGCGTTTGTCCTGCTGCGCTTCTGGACCGCCCCGCGCATCGCCGTCTGGCGGCCGCAGCCCGCCGAGCACGGCACGCCCGAGATCCGGGAGATCGTGCTGCCGGCCGCCCCATCACGAGTTGTGACGCGGGACGGGGACGCGCATGTCGCATAGCTACGCGAGCGTGCAGGCAACATTGCCGCTGGATCACATCGTCGGCGACGTCGTGCGCCTGCGAGGCGGCGACTGCCGTGCGGTCCTTGAAGCGGGCTCGGTCAACTTCGGCCTGAAGTCAGAGGCTGAGCAGGAGGCGATCCTGGCCGGCTACCGGCGCTGGCTCAACGCACTGGCGTACCCCGTGCAGATCCTGGTGCGCGTCGTCCCGACCGACGTCGAGGAGTACCTCCGCGGGTTGCGCGAGGGCCGCGCCGCCCGTTCCGGGGACGTGTGGCGCCGGCTCGCGCTGGACCACGAGACCTTCGTCCGCCGCTTCGCGCGCGAGCGCACGCTGCTGGACCGTCGCTGCTACGTGATCGTGCCCGCCGGGGCGGTCGGGGCCTTCGACCGCCCCGGGATCGCCTGGCCCTGGCAGAAGCGGGACAGAATGCAGGAGGCGACCACGCTGCTCGCGGCGCGCCGCGCGCTCGCGTTCCGGTGCGCTGAGGTCGCGCAGGGGCTCGCCGCGTTCGGCGTCACGACGCGCCGACTCGACGGCGCGGACCTGGTCGCACTCTGGCGCGCGTCACTCACGGGTCTCCCCGTGACGACCGGTGGTCCTCCACCACCGGCGACGCCGGTGCTCACGGTCTCGGCGCCGGGGACGGGAGGGCGCCATGCGTAGGCCCGGCCTGCTGCACCGCGCGCCCCGTCCTCTTCCGCACGCGCCCGGACGAGAGACCTTCGCGATCGGCGAACGCTCGGTCGCCGACCTCGCCGCACCGGCGGTGATCGAGGAGGGCCGGACCGAGGTCACGATCGACGGTGCCGTGAGCCGCGTGCTCGCCCTCACCGACTACCCGCGCCATGTTTCCGCGAACTGGTTGGGACGACTCATCGACTTCGACGAAGCGATCGATGTCAGCCTGCACCTGGAGCCGCTGGACTCGGGCGACGTGGTGCGGTCGCTCACGCACCGCCTCGTCGAACTCCAGTCGTCGAGGATGCTGGACGCGAAGGGCGGGCGGATCGCGAGCGTCGAGCGCGAGGTCGCATACGAGGACGTCGAGCGGCTGCGCGACGCCCTCGAGCGCGGCGATGAGCGCGTGATCTCCACCGGCCTCTACCTGCGGCTGCACGGGCGCACCGCCGCCGCGCTGGATCAGGCCGCTGCGAGGGTGGAGGGAGTGCTCGGCGGGATGATGGCCGGGGTGCGCCCCGCGCTGTACGAGATGCTGCCCGGTACGCTCTCCTGCCTGCCCGCCGGGCAGGACCATCTGCGCCGCCGCCGCAATCTCGACACCTCGAGCGCGGCCACGATGATCCCGTTCGGCTCCAGCCATCTCGCGGTGGAACGCGGACTGCTCTATGGGGAGAACGTCCACAACCACAGCCTCGTCACGTTCGATCCGTTCGGCCCCGAGCAGGAAAACGCGAACAAGGTCGTGTTCGCGAAGTCGGGCGCGGGCAAGAGCTATCAGTGCAAAGTCGAGGCCCTGCGCGCGCTGCTGCTCGGCATCGACTACATGGTCATCGACCCCGAAGACGAGTACGGACGGCTGTGCGAGGCGGTCGGCGGGCAGATGGTCCGGCTCTCCGGCACGTCGGCCCACCACATCAACCCGTTCGACCTCGCGCCGGGATCGGCCGACGAGGGACGCGACCCACTCGGCGAGCGCGTCCTCACGCTCCAGGGTTTGCTTGGCGTGATGCTCGCCGACCCCGGTGCGTCGCTCGACCAGCGCGAGCGCGGCGTGCTCGATGCCGCGCTGTACGAGACCTACCGGCGCGCGGGCATCACGGAGGACGTCGCCACGCATCGCCAGCCGGTGCCGATCCTCCGCGACCTGCTGGACGTGCTCCACGAGGCCGACGAGCGGCACGACCTCGCCGGCCGCCTGCGACGCTACGTGGACGGAAGCCTCGGCCACGTCTTCGCGGAGCGCACGACCGCCGTGCTGGACCGGCCGTTCGTGGTGTTCCAGGTCAGCGATCTGGAGGAAGAGCTCCGGCCGGTCGCGATGTACCTGATCGCCGACTACGTGTGGCGCGAAGTCACGCGCAATCCGCGGCCGCGGATGCTGCTCGTCGACGAGGCATGGACCTTGATGCGCCACCCCGAAGGAGCGCGCTTCCTCGCGCAGGTCGCGCGGCGGGCGCGGAAGCGCTGGCTCGGCCTCACGACGGTCACGCAGGACGTCGCCGACTTCCTCCAGTCGCCGGAAGGACACACCGTCCTCGCCAACAGCTCGGTTCAGCTCCTGATGCGGCAGGACAGCTCCACGATCGGCGTGGTCGAAGAGACCTTCAACCTCTCGCGGGGGGAGCGCGAGTACCTGCTCGGCTGCCGCCGTGGGGAGGGACTGTTCCTCGTCCGCGGCAACCACATCGCGTTGCGGGTGGAGGCAAGCCCACTCGAGGACGCCCTCGCCACGACGAACCCGGCGGAGCTCGCCGCGCGACGGACGGAGGCGTCGTGATGGCGGTCGATGTCGAGCGCGTGAAAGCCGCGCATCCGATCGCAGACGTCGTCGCTGCGCACGGCGTGCGGCTGCGGCCGGCGGGACGGCGCTTCATCGCGCTCTGTCCGTTCCATACGGACACGCGGCCCAGCTTCGTCGTCTACCCCGACACGCGCAGTTTTCACTGCTTCGCGTGCGGCGCCACGGGCGACGTGATCGACTTCGTGCGGCGGGTGCGTGAGCTCGGGTTCGTCGATGCGCTTCGCTACCTGGGCGAGGCACCCGCGCCGTCCACTCCAGGCGAACCGGGGGCGAGCACCTCGCCCCCCGCCGCGCGGCCGCTGTCCCTCGACGACCGGCTGCTGCTCACGGCCGCGTGCGAGCTGTACCACGAGACGCTGCTCCGCACGCCGCGCGCGCTGGGGTATCTCGACGACCGGCGCATCCCGCGCTGGCTCGTCCGCCGGGCGCGGCTCGGATACAGCGATGGCCAGGTGCTTGAACCCTACCTGCGGCGGCGACGGCTCAGCATCCGCCGCGCGGTCGAGGTCGGACTTCTCTACGCGGACGCCACGCGGCCCGGCGCGCTGCGAGAGGCGATGCGCGACCGCCTGGTGATCCCCGACCTCCGGCCGGGGCACTGCGCCTGGATGACCGGCCGCGCGCTCGCGGCCGACGCCAAGCTGCCGTACCTCGACCTCGCGCTGCCCAAGCCGCTGCTCGGCTACGAGTGGATCCGGGGCAGGGAGCGGGTGATCGTCACCGAGGGGCCATTCGACTGGCTGTCGGCGCTCGCGTGGGGGCTGCCGGCCTGCGCGTTGCTGGGGACGCATCCCGGCGCCCGTCCGCTGCGCCTGCTCGGCCGCATCCCGTCCCTCCTGCTCGTCCTGGATAACGACACTGCTGGAGTGCCCGCCGCCGAGTCGCTCTCTCACGCCATCGGCGACCGCGCGCGCGTCCTCAGGCTCCCCGACCGCATCAAGGACCTGAACGAGCTGGCGCGACAGGAGGACGGGCGGGAGCGCTTCCTCGAACTGATCGCTGACGCCGAGGACGGAGGCGCCGATGTGCCCGTCGTCGCCTGAGTTCGCCCACGCCGCCGAGATCGTCTCGCCCCGCGGACTCGAGGCCAGCATGAGCGCGGCCCGGGGCATGCTCGCAGCACTCGCGGGGGAGTCCGCATCCCTCGACGTGGTGATCGCGCCGGGCGGGCCACGCTGGTACGTACGCGCCGCGACGGCCGGTGGGCTGGAACGCGCGCTCGCGCAGCTCCGTGCCGCGTACGCGCAGGCGATGGTCGAGCCATGCAGCGGGTCGGATGGGGCCGATCCCGCGCTGCGTGCGCCCAGGGAGCACGCCGTCGTCGTCGCACTGCAACCACGGGCGGAGACCGCGTTGCCGCTGCGGACGGACTGGCGCAACGAACGCGATCCCCTCTCCGGCGTCGTGGCGTCGGTCGAACCCCTTGCCGGGGAGCGTGTCATCTGCCACCTGTCGCTCGCCCCAAGCAAGCCGCGGCTAGCGGATGGCATCCGGCGTCGCCAGGAACAGCCCGGCTCCGCGCGTCGTGAATATGACCGTGCGAGCGGCCCCAGCCTTATGCCGCTGGTCGCGCTCATGGGCCTGGGTGCGGCCGTCCTGCAGGGGTGGCAGTGGTATCGGGCGCAGGAGTGGGAGTTGCTGGCGGCCAGCGGCGCCGGTGGACTCATCGGCCTTCCGCTGCTCGCAGCGATCGCCATGCGGCTCCTGCGCCGTCCCGAACCGCTTGCCGCGCGCACGGTCGAGGCGAAGCTCGCCGCGCCACTCGTTGCGGCGTCCCTGGAGGTCGCCGCGTTCAGCCCTGATGCCACCCGTGCCCGGGCGCTTGCCGGCCAGGTGGCTGCCGCGTATCGCGCCTATGACGACGCGGCGGGCGGAGGGCTGCGGCCCGCGAGCGCCCGGCGTCTCGACACGCGCCGCCGCGGAAAGCGACCGCTTCTCCTGAACACCGCTGAGGCGGCGGCGCTCTGGCATCTGCCCGAAGCGCCGGGAACACCGCAGGGTGTCCGGCGGACAACGGCGCGGCGACTGCCGCCCGCACCCGGGCACGCCGTCGACGGCATCCGTGTGGGCGTCTCGCCGGTCGGGCAGGCGCAGGTCCCGGTGCATCTGCCGAGCCCGCTCCTGTACCGCAATCACTTCATCCTCGCGAAGACGAGAAGGGGGAAGTCGACGCTGCTGCGGCACATCGCCGAGGGGCTGATGGAGCGGGTGGCCACAGGTAGCGAACGCACGGCGCTCGTGGTCGTGGACCCGCATCAGGACCTCGCTGAGGCCGTGCTCGCCGCCGTCCCGGACGCACTGATCGACCGCACAGTCTATCTCGACTTCGCGCACCTCGACCGCCCGATCGCGCTCAACCTGCTCGACGTGACGCTGTTCCCAGACCGCGACCGGACCGTGGAACACATCGTGGTCTTGATGAACCGGATGTGGCCCGACAACTGGGGTCCGCGCATGGAAGGCGCTCTCCGCGCGTCGCTGTCGGCCCTGCATGAAGTCAACGCCAAGCGTGCGCCGCACGAGCAGTACACGCTGCTCGACGTGGCGCCGTTCCTCACGAAGGAGTCGTTCCGAGCGCAGATCTTGAAGGAGGTGGAGGACCGCGCCGTCGAGGCGTGGGTCCGCGACAACTACCAGGGCGTGAACCCCGTCCTAAGGCAGCAGACCGCCAATCCGGTGACGAGCAAGATCGGCCGCTTCACCGTGACACAGGCGTCGCGGTTGGTGCTCGGGCAGCCCCGCTCGACGTTCGACCCGCGCTCCGTGCTGCGTGACGGGGGCGTGCTGGTCGTCAACACCGCGGTGGGCACGCTCGGCGAAGGGGCGGCGTCGCTGGTGGGCGCGACGATGCTCAACCTGATCGGCCTGCTGATCGAGGAGCAGGTCGCGCTGCCGGTCGAGGAGCGCTGCCGGCTCGTCGAACTGGTCGACGAGTCGAGCACGCTCGGCGCGGTCGAGTACGGACGGATGCTCTCGGAGCTCGGGAAGTACGGCGCGAGCTTCACACTGGTCACGCAATCGTTGGCCAAGCTCGACGCGATCGACCGCCAGCTCGTGCCCACCATCCTGAGCAACAGTGATGGCCTCACCGTCTTCCAGGCGAGCGCGGAGGACGCGCGGCGGCTGCTCCCCGAACTCGGCGGCGACATCGAGGTCGAGGATGTGGTCTCGCTCGACGACTTCACCTGCTACGCGCGGTGGTGGGACGGCTTCGCGCGCCCACCTGCGTTCACGCTGCGGGTCGATCCGCCGCCGCCGGCCGATGCGGACCGCGTGCGGGAGATCGCCCGTCGCTCGGCGGAGCGTGTCGGCCGTCCGCGCGAGGAGGTGATTGCCGAGATCACCGCGATCCTTGCCGAGCGGCTAGCCCCGGATCCCGACGACGGCCGCAAGAAGCTGAAGGCTGCGGACGTCGCCGCGGCGAGCCAGGGCAGCGGGGACACCCGCGCCCCTACGCCCACCGGAAGAGTCGACCCGTCCGAGAGCGCGGCGGCGGGTGCGCCCGTGATGCGTGGCAACAACAGGCGGGACAACAGGACGCACGACAGGAGGAAGGAATGAAGGAGATCGACGTGCGCATCGGACAGATAGCCGAATGGATGGCCAGGCTGCCGTTCAGTGGGGAACCGGAGTTCGCGAAGCTGATCGGTGCCGACGAACACGACGTCCGCCGCGCCGTCCACGAGCTGGTGCGACGCGGCTGGGCAGAGTCGACCGAACCAGGGTCGCCGGAGCTTGAGGCGCGCCGGCGCTACTTCATCCGTCCCGCAGCAGTGCCGGCGCTCGGCGCGGCGGCGGCGAGCGTGCGGATAGCTCAGGTGTTCCCGCTGCGTCGGACGGACCTGCTCCGTCGGGCGGGACGTATCGAGATCACGACGGGGGTCAACCGCCTCCTGGCCGACATCGCGGACGCGTTCCGCTCGGACGGGATCGCGGAGCTGGCCGACGCTCGTTCGCTGCCGCTCGGACTCCGGCTCGGGGCCTGGTGGTGGCTCCCCGGCCTCGACGGGTACGGCTGCCTGCAGGCGGGCGACCTGTGGGCGCCGTTCTTCGTCGCCTGGGATCGGGCGAGCGCACCTGACACGCATCGACGCCAGCGCGTGCGCGGCTGGTCGCGGGCGCGATCCACGGTCGCGCAGCAGTGGGGGCTCGAAGGGCTCCCACCGATGCTCCTCATCTGTCCATCGCCGCGCGAGCAAGCCGTCTGGGAGCGGGCGTTCCAGGCGTGCGCGGATGACGGACTCTCGCCTCCGACGGCCATCGTCACCACCCGTGAGGCGCTTCTGGCGCGCGGCGTGGGCGAGCCGATCTGGCGCCGAGTGAGCGATTCGGGAGCGGCCCCCCTCGTTGAGTTCCTCGGATGGGGATCGAAGCCACCGGTGACGTCCCCGCTGGCGGACGCCGAGGTGGTGGCGGCAACCCAACCGCCGCGCACCGGCGCGTCACTGCGGCAATGGGCGCTCGTGCAGGCAGTCGCGCCGCCCGGAAGGCAGGAGCGGCAGTGTGCGGCGGCGCTGGCGCTCACGGCACAACGAGCGGAGCAGGTGCTGATCGACTGGATTGCCCGTCATCCGCTCCTTACGGCAGCGGACCTGTCGGCCCTCACCGGCGAGCCCCTGGCGCTGGTCGAGCGTCGTCTCGAGTGGGCGCTGCGGTGTCACGCCATCTGCGTGGCCCACATCAACACGGCGGACGGTGAGGTTGAGGCGCGCTACATCCTCACGGAACGAGGGATGCGTTGTTTAGCAGAGCGTGCCGGAGTCCCGGCGGCGATCTTCGCCAAACACGCGGGGATCCGGTACTTCGACCCGCGACGGCACGGTTGCCCCGAGGAAGTGATCCGCTTCGTCGAGCATACCATCGGCGTGAATCGGTTCGTGGTTCGGCTCGCGGTGGAAGCGCGAGTGCGCGGCGGACACCTCTTGGATGTGCGTAATGAAGCGGAGTCGGCGAGACGCTTCATGGCGCGGGAGAGCCGGAGGTCGTGGATCCGGCCCGACGCTTCCGGGGTGCTTGTCTGCGACGGCGAGCACTTGCCGTTCCTCCTCGAGTACGACCGCGGGACGCTCGACCGTGGCGACTATCAGGCCAAGCTTCGCGGCTATCGCCGCTACTACGGCGTCCGGGCGTGGGACGAGGACTTCGGGCGCGAACCCTGTCTCCTGTTCGTCGCGGCCGACGACCGCGCGGAACATCGCGTCGATCATGTCGCCGGCAGTGCCGGGACGGGCGGGCCGACGTTCATCACGACGGAGTGGCGCTACGACGCGGAGGGGACGCTCGGAGCGATCTGGCTGGCCGAAGGCACTCACCGCGTGAGCTTCCTCCCCGCCGCCGAAGGATCGCCTCGGCGTGCCCCGACGCGTCCGTCCCGAAGGTGGTCTCGGGAACAGACGACGCGTGAGTATGACAGACCGCGTCATATGACAGACCGGCCATTCTGTCCTATTGGCCAACCGGAGGCATGATGCCGCTCACGCACTTGAGCGTGGCCGATGCGAAGGCGCGGTTTGGGGCGGTGCTCGACGGCGTCTTGCATCGTGACGAACGCTATGTCATCGAGCGTCACGGGCGTCCCGTGGCGGCGATCGTGAGTCTGCGCGACCTGCATCGCCTCGAGCGACAGCAGCCGAACGGAGGCGCCGGCGCGATGGCGCTCGTCGGGCTCTGGTACGGCGTGCCCGAGGACGAAGTTGATGCGCTGGTCGTGCGTATGCGCGCAACCCGCGGGGGCAGCTCCTCTCGATCGGAGGGGATGCTCCGATGAAATACCTCCTCGACACCGACGTGCTGGCCGAGCTGATGAGACCCGTGCCCTCGTCAGCCCTACTTCGCCGAGTGGCATCGACAACTGCCGCGGATCAGGCAACGTCGAGCATCGCGCTTGGCGAGCTGGTCTACGGCACAGCGTTCGTTGAGCACCGGGCCACGGACCGCCCACAGCCTGTCGACGAGGCAGTGCTCGCGAATCTCCGAGTGATCCCGTTCGACGAACCCGCCGCTCAGACCTACGGCCGGCTGCGTGCCGAGCTTGAGCAACGCGGGGTTGGCGTCGAGGAGACAGACCTTCGAGTCGCATCCATCGCACTCGCCCACTCGCTCATCCTGGTGACAGCCGCGGTGTCCCGGTACGAGCACATCCCATCGTTGACCGCCGAGAACTGGCTGACATGAGGCGTCAATCCCAGGGTGACTCGGGGCGGGCACGGCGCGTACAGTCTCGCCAAGCGAGATCGCGATCGCCGCTGCCGCCGGCTATCGAGGCGTTGTGCCGGGAATATGCCGCAGTCGCGCGCTCCATCTGGGAACGCGAACGGAAGCAGCTGCAGGACAACGACCAGGGAGACGAGGATGAGTAGAGCGCAGCGAGCGGCCGCATACATTCGGGTTTCCGATGAGGATCAGGTGGAGGGGTACTCGCTCGACGCGCAGAGACGCGAGATTGCGCGCTATTGCGAGCGACACGGGTTCGACCTAGCGAAGGTCTATGCTGACGAAGGCGTCAGCGCCCACACCGACAGGATCGAGGCGCGGCCGCAGCTCGTCGCGCTGCTCGAGGACGCGACGCGGCATGAGTTCGAGGTCGTGATTGTCCACACGATCGATCGGTGGGCGCGCAACGTCGGCGTGCAGCGACAGGCGCTCCAACAGCTAGGGCAGGCGAACGTCGGCTTCGCAAGTGTGACCGAGAACATGGACTTCACCACGCCCGCAGGCAAGCTCATGCTCACGATGATCGGGGCGGTCTCGGAGTTCTTTTCGGACCAGCTCGCCGTGCATGTGAGCAAGGGCCTTCGCGAGCGAGCGGAGGTCGGCCTGCCCGTAGGGTCGATCCCCTTTGGTTACATAACACCAGAACCGGCGGGGGTGCCGGTGCTCGAGCCGCGAGAGGCTGAGGCGGTGAGAGAAGCCTTCCGCCGCCGTTCACGAGGGGAGTCGTACGGAGCGATCGCGCATTGGCTGAATGCTGAAGGGTTCGAGACACGCGGCAGCAACTCGGTATTCACCTCGTTCGCGGTCAAGGACATGCTTGCCTGTCGCTTCTATCTGGGCGTCGTGGGGTACAAGGGCGAGGAGTTCCCGGGGTGTCATGAAGCGATCGTCGACCAGGAGTTGTTCGAGAGGGTGCAAGCGAGGCGCGGAAGCCGCCGTCAGCAGCGCTCGGTCGTTTCAGGGCAGGGCATTCTGCAGGGCCGCCTGAGTTGCGGCCGGTGCGGCTCTTCGATCCACTCTGATCGGGACCACCGCGGACGACCGATGTACCGCGAACGGCACGGTAAGCGGTGTCGCACGAACACCCGGTCATTGATGGCGGCGGTGGTGGATGCGCAGCTCGCCGCGATCTGGGAGTCAATCGACTTCGCGCCCGACTGGCGAGATCGCATGGCCGAGCTGGCTGCTGCGAACTATGAAGGTCCGAGCCCCGAGGAGATCGGCAATCAGCGGCGCCGCGTAGCGCGCGCGTACGCGGATGGCGGGCTCAGCGACGCCGAGTATGAAGTGCGCATCGGAGAACTCGACGAGCGCCTGCGACGGGCTGCGACTCCGATTGGCCCGTCCTTCGAGCAGGCTGCATCGCTCTTCGCGGATATGGTCAGCTTCTGGAAGCGTGCGGATACAAGCGAGCGCCGACGTCTGATCGCGCCGCTCGTCGAACGTGTCTACGTCGATATCGAGGCGAAGCAGCTTGCGGGCCTACGCCCGACTCTGGAGTTCCGGGTGCTGATGGAGCACGCCCTCGAGATCAGCCCGAATCCAAAGGTAATACTCGTCCCGCCAGGAACTGCTGACGAGGTGAGCATTTGGAGATGGTGGAGACGGGGGAGAATTGAACTCCCCGTCCAGAGCACGGCTGATACGAACGTCTACGAGCGTAGTCACCAGGGGAGTAGTTCTCATCGGCGCCCCTCCCGTGACGGCAAGGCTGGCC
>Ga0172380_10000496_pt1 | contig 76800 bp, 76 predicted proteins | sample Leawe162metaG_FD_119747 | JGI IMG/M metagenome (GOLD analysis project Ga0172380, IMG submission 119747) | Leachate microbial communities from a municipal landfill in Southern Ontario, Canada - Leachate well 162 metaG | ecosystem: Engineered > Solid waste > Landfill > Unclassified | place... | reverse complement strand
TTCTCGCGCACCTCCTGCATCAAGCGCGAGACGAAGCCGCCGCCGCCAAGGACATAGTTGCCGACCAGCAGGGGGAAGTAGTCCGCGTCGCCACGCTTGATCGCCGGCATACCGAGGTAGATATGGCTTTGCGCCGCCGGGTGAGCAACGGTGACGGTTTGCGCCGCGGGGAGTTTCACCGGCGGCAATGGCTGCTCGGCCTCAGCCTCGGGCAAGCCCTCGCTGATGCGTGCGGCGATGCCCTCGGCCTCGGCGCGCGACACGGCGCCGACGATGGAGATCACCGCGCGACGGGCTCCATAATGCGTACGCCAGAAGCGTTCCAGATCGTCGCGCGTGATGCTGCCGACGCTTGCTACCGTCGCCTGGACGCCGTAGGGATGAACGGGATAGATGGTCTCCGCAAAGCGCTTGGCGACCAGCGCATCGGGCTTGGTATCGGCCTCCTGAATCGCCGCGATGCTGCGCGCGCGCTCCCGCTCCAGGGCGGCGGCAGGAAAACTCGGCGTGGCCAGTATCGCGTGCAGCAGTTCGATGGCCCCCTGCCGTTCCACCGGCGACGACAATGTGCGCAGGCTCAGGCTGGCCCTATCGTCGTCGGCGGAGTTGTGCAAGCGCGCACCGAGATTCACCAGACGCCCGGCGATCTGCTCCTCGTCCAGGCCCTGCGCACCCGACGTCAGCAACTCGTTGGTCAACTCGGCAAGCCCGGCCCGCTGCGGATTGGCCTCGTAAGCCGAACCGGCGGAAAAGTCGATCTGCACGTCGAGCATCGGCAGTATCGGGCTGGCGACGAAATACACCTTGGCGCCGGTCGGGGTCGTCCAGTGCTGGATGTCGACGCGGGCCTCGGCCGGCATCGACAGATTGAAGCCGCAAAGCGCCAGCAGGGAGAGAATGAGCCTATTCATAATCTATCTCCCTGTCAGTGGCGCAAGCCGCTAGGCGCGGGCTTGACGGTTTCAGCGGGCAGCGGCTGCGGATCGAGCACGGCGACGGTGAGGCCGTCGTCCTGAAAGTACTTGCGCGCGACCGCCTGCACTTCCTCGGCGGTGACGCTGCGGATCTTCTCCAGGGTCTTGTCGACATCGCGCCAACTCATGCCGATAACCTCGGCGCCGCCGATTTCCATGGCCTGCCCCATCATCGAATCCCGCTTGTAGATCTGTCCGGCGATGGTCTGTGTCTTCACCCGCGCCAATTCCTCGGCACTCACTCCCTGCTCCTGGATGATACGTATCTCGGCGCGTAGCGCTGCCTCCAGATCACTCACCGTCTTGCCTTCCGCGGGCTGGCCATCCATGATGAACAGAGGTTCGCCGCGCAGCGTCGAATCGTAGCTGGCGTCGGCCGATTGGGCGATCTTCTGACCGCGCACGAGGTTCTTCGCCAGCCGCGCCGCGTCGTGGCCGTCGAGCACCCCGGCGAGCATCTCCAGCGCGTAGGGATCGCGATCGGTCTCCACGTTCTTGAGCTTGGGTACCTTCCAGGCCATCGCCAGATAAGCCAGTTTCGCCGGGGCTTTGACGGTGAGCCGCTTGATGCCGGTCTGTACCGTCTCGGTGAGCGGGCGGCGCTCGGGGAGGACGTGGCGCCTGATGCCACCATAGTACTTCTCGGCAAGGCGGAAGAGTTCGTCGTGCGCCACGTCACCGACCACCACCAGCCAGGCGTTGTTGGGCGCATACCAGCGCGTGTACCAATCGCGCGCATCGCTGTCGGTCATGTGCTCGAGTTCGCTCATCCAGCCTATCACCGGCCGCCGATAGGGATGGGTCTGGAAAGCGACGGCGTTCATCTGCTCATAGACCAGCGCCTGAGGATTGTCGTCGGTGCGCATCCGCCGCTCTTCCATCACCACCTGCAATTCCGGTTTGAATTCCTTCTCCGCCAGCTGCAGGTTGGCCATGCGGTCGGCCTCCAACGCCATCACCTTGCTCAGGGCACGTTTCGGCACCTGCTCGAAGTAGGCCGTGTAGTCCCTGTTGGTGAAAGCATTGTCGCGACCGCCGAGGGCCGCGACTCGCTTGGAGAACTCGCCCGGGCCGACGGTCTTGGTGCCTTTGAACATCATGTGCTCGAGCATATGGGCGACGCCGGAGGTGCCGTCGATTTCGTCTATGGAACCGGCGCGGTACCAAACCATCTGCACCACCGTGGGCGCGCGGTGATCCTCGCGGACGATCACGCGCAATCCATTTGACAGTGTCGTCTCAAATGTCTGCTGGACGCTCTCGGCTGCCGCGGACAGCGTTGGCAGGCAGAGAAGCGAAGCCAACGCCAGCGCGTTAAAAAGGGAAAGAGGCGGGGATAGCTGCATCATAGGCGGGATAGGCTTCTGCTAAAATGTGATGTTGGAGCCGCGCATCATAAGCTTTCGCCGCAGCGCTGTGTAGCCCACACCGTAGACCGCCCATCCCATGTTTGGTTTTCTCAAGAAAGGTCCCGCGACAGCGCCCAGCGATATCAGGCCGGGCTGGACCGAGCGTTTGAAGAGCGGCTTGTCCCGCACCCGCGCACAATTCGGCGGCAAACTCACGGGTTTGTTTCGCCGCGCCCGGATAGACGACGAACTGCTCGAGGAACTCGAGGCTACGCTGCTGATGGCTGACGTCGGCAGCGATGCGACGCAATACCTCCTGGCCGAATTGAAAGCGGCGGTGCGCCGCGACCAGTTGCAGACGCCCGCCCAGTTGCAGTTGGCCTTGGCCGAGGCGCTGGAGGAGTTGCTGCAACCCCTGGAGCAGCCACTCGACGTCTCTGCGCATCGACCCTTCATCATCATGATCGCCGGCGTCAATGGCGCCGGCAAGACCACCTCGATCGGCAAACTGGCGCGACATTTTCAGGCACAGGGCAAATCGGTGCTGCTCGCTGCTGGGGATACCTTCCGCGCCGCGGCCCGCGAGCAGTTGCAGGCCTGGGGTGACAGGAACGGGGTCACGGTGATCGCACAGGCGTCTGGCGATCCGGCGGCGGTGATCTTCGACGCGGTGCAGGCCGCCAAGGCACGCGGCATCGATGTGGTGCTCGCCGACACCGCCGGCCGCCTGCCGACGCAGTTGCACCTCATGGAGGAGATCGCCAAGGTGAAGCGGGTGATACAGAAGGCCGAACCCTCGGGCCCGCACGAGGTGCTGTTGGTGCTGGACGCCAACATCGGACAGAACACCCTCGCCCAGGTCAAAGCCTTCGACAAGGCGATCGGCGTCACCGGCCTCATCATCACCAAGCTCGACGGAACGGCCAAGGGTGGCGTCATCGCCGCGATCGCGCGGCAGCAGCCGATTCCGCTGCGCTTCATCGGCGTCGGAGAAGGCATCGAGGATCTGCAGCCCTTCTCCGCGCACGACTTCGTCGCCGCGCTCTTCGAACAATGAGCGCGATGATTCGCTTCGAGCACGTTTATCGGCGCTACCCGCCGAACATGGAGGCGCTGTCCGATCTCAGCTTCAACATTGAGGGGGGAGAACTGGCGCTGATCAGCGGCCATTCCGGTGCCGGCAAGACCACCTTGCTCAAGCTGATCGCAGCCATCGAGCGTCCGACCTCCGGCGCCATCCTGGTCAATGGACAGAACGTCGGCGCCCTCAAGCGGGCGGGGATCCCCGTGTTGCGACGCAATCTGGGCCTGATTTTTCAGGACCAGAAGCTACTCTTCGACCGCAACGTATTCGAAAACGTGATGTTGCCCCTGGCGATCGCCGGGTTTCCCCCAAAGGAAGCCGGCAAGCGCGTGCGTGCGGCGCTCGACAAGGTTGGCCTGCTCGCGCGCGAAAGGGCTATGCCCGTCGCGCTCTCCGGTGGCGAACAACAACGCTTGGCAATCGCCCGCGCCGTGGTCAACAGACCGGCGATACTCCTCGCCGATGAACCGACGGCACATCTCGACCCGGCTACTGCCGGCGAGGTCGCAGCGATCTTCGGCGATTTCCACCAGGTGGGGGTCACGGTCCTGATAGCCAGCTACGACGACGCCTCCTTCCTGTCCTACGCCCCAAGGCGCTTGCTCCTCGACCACGGGCGTCTACAGGGATGACGACCTATCTCCCAGCCCCTGCCCACGGCCGCCTTTGCACAGCCGGCCGGCTGCGGCGGCGCGGAGCGGTGCTCCGCGAATTCCCCGCCTACGCCCCCGCGGAAGGGGTTCGGGGCGGCCCTTCGGAGGCGAAATGACCGCCTGGTTCAGCCAACACCTGCATGCCCTGATCTGGGCGCTGCGGCGTCTGGCTCTCTCGCCGGTGAACACCCTGCTCTCCCTGCTCGCCATCAGCGTTGCCCTGGCTCTCCCCGCGGCTGGTCAGATGCTGCTGCGCAACGGGCTGCAAATTGCCAAGAGCGCCAGCGCGACGCCGGAGATCTCGCTTTTTCTTAGCCTTGACGCCGACCGCAAGGCGATCGACGATGTCGCGCTGCGACTAAAGCGCCATAGCGCGCTGAAGGACTTCAGGTATGTACCCCGCGGCGATACCTTGAAGCGATTCGAGGCCCGCCCCGGCTTTGCCGAGGTGATTTCCGCCTTGCCGGGCAATCCCTTTCCCGACGCCTACATTGCGGTGCCGCGCGACGGCGCCTCGGCGGAAGCACTGGAAAAGCTGCGCGAGGAATTCAGCCGCTGGCCCAAGGTCGGACAGGCGCAACTCGACTCTGCTTGGGCGCGCCGCCTCGATGCCCTATTGCATCTCGGCCGCATAGGGGTCGGCTTGCTGGCGCTCCTGCTCGGCCTCGGCCTGGTCGCCATCACCTTTACTACCATACGCTTGCAGGTCTTGACCCAGCGCGCGGAAATCGAAGTGAGCCGACTGCTCGGCGCCACGGATGCCTTTCTCAGCCGGCCCTTTTACTATTTCGGTGCGCTGCAAGGCCTCCTCGGGGGCCTGGGCGCCTGGTTGATCGTATCCTGCATCGGTCTCGCCCTACGCGATCCTTTGCGCGAGCTGGCCGGGTTATACGAGGCCGGCGCGGCCCTGCAATCGCTCACCCTGGCCGACGCCGCGATCCTGCTGGTTTTTTCGACAGGGCTGGGTTGGCTCGGTGCGTCCTTGTCCCTGGGGCGCCACCTAGGCGAACCTGCGCCCTGAGCGACAATGGCGTCCGGGTGCTGGAATTGGGGAACTCAAAATCGCTCTTGGCACTCGAAGCGTGTGAGTGCTAAAATGGATTTTGGGAGGGAAACCTATATGGGCAACGCATTGTTAAGCAGATCAGTTTCAGCAGACGTCCTGGCCCTGCCGATGGCGGCTGGAAGCTTGGACGCCTATCTCCAATCGGCCTACAAGATGCCTATCCTTTCCGCGACGCAGGAGATTGGCTTTGCTCGACGTTTCCGCGAAAAGGATGACCTGGAAGCGGCGCGGGGCTTGGTGCTTTCGCATCTGCGCCTGGTCATCTCCATCGCGCGCGGCTATCTCGGTTACGGCCTGCCCCACGCCGACCTGATCCAGGAAGGGAATATCGGCCTGATGAAGGCGGTCAAGCGTTTCGATCCCGAGCGCGGCGTCAGGCTGGTCTCCTTTGCCATACACTGGATCAAGGCCGAGATCCACGAATACATCCTCAAGAACTGGCGCATGGTGAAGATCGCTACGACCAAGGCCCAACGCAAGTTGTTCTTCAACCTGCGCAGTCTCAAGCAAGGCTTGAACACCCTGGGACCGGACGAGGTGAAGGCGATGGCCGAGCACCTGAAGGTCAAGCCCGAAGAAGTCATCGAGATGGAAACGCGGCTTTCCGGTCAGGATGTTTCGCTCGAACCCTTGAGCGAGGATGATGAGCACTACGCACCCATCGCCTACCTGGCGGCTGAATCCAGCGGCGAACCTACCGCCGTGCTCGAGCGCCGCGAATACGACCACCTGCAAGGCGAAGGCTTGCGCGGGGCGCTGGACGCTCTGGACCCGCGCAGCCGCGACATCGTGGCCCGGCGCTGGCTGGCTGAAGAAGGTGAAGGCGCGACCCTGCACGAACTTGCCGCGGTGTATGGCGTCTCCGCCGAGCGCATACGTCAGATCGAAACACGCGCCCTGCAGAAGATGCGTGGCGTGCTGGCGGCATAACCAGCACGACCGGAGCGCGCGATGGGCAGCCTCGGCTGCCCATTTTCGTCATGCGTCAACCGATCTGGGAGACACTGAGCAGCCGCGTCAAATCCTTGATCATTCCCTTCGGGTCAACGTCCTCATCGTAGCGCAGCACGAAGTTGCCGAGCGGATCGATGAGATAGATATGTGCAGACTGTTCACCCTTCGCAGGGAAGGCCGCCAGCCAGGCCGGATCCTGGGCGCGCGCCACCCGGAGTCCGGAATGCTCGGCGAGCAGTCTGTGGTCCGGGACGCCGGCGCCGGAGACCAGCCACAGCCGCTCGACCCGGGTCATGTTCTGGCCCTGGGTCAGGCGCACCTGGCGGATGTAATAGAGGCTTCGCTGGCAGCTCGGGCCGCACGACGGCGGCTGAATGGTGACTAGCAGCCACTTGCCGTGCAGCACATCGCTCGAGAACGTCTTGCCGGCAAGATCCGCCAACTGAGCGCTGGGCAGAGCATGCGTGGCGATCAGTTCGCCGTGATTGACGTGGTGCTCCGGGCGCCAGACCCGGTAGACGACGTAGGCGCCAAGCACGGGAAGCACGGAAATCACCGCAAGCAGCAGCAGCGTTCGACGGCCATTACTCAACATCCGGTGATCCCCTTCGAAAAAAATAATAGGCCCACAACAGGCAGGTCAGCAGCGCAAAACTGAACCACTGGAAGGCATAGCCCCGGTTCCGGTCAGCTCCCGAATCGGGCCTCGGCCAGTCCCTGATCAGTCCATCCCCCGGGTCGTCGGTCTGCCTGACGATGACGGGTTGCAGGCTGAGGCCCGACCAGGCGCTGAAGCGTTCCAGCGTGACGTTCTCCCAGGTCCCGCCTTCCCGATAGGTGGTGCCCAACTCCTTGAATCGTGCCGGCAACTGGACCGTCCCATAAACCTCGACGCTGCCGTCCGGCGTCTTGATCGCCGGCAAGTGCGCCCTATCCCGGCCGGCGGCAACCCAGCCGCGGTTGATCAAGAGGCAGAGGTCGCTGCCCTCGAGCCGCAAGGGCATATAGACATCATATCCGGCCTGGCCCTGATACACCTGGTTATCGAGAAAGATCCCGTATTCCTTCAGCCAGCGGCCCCGGGCGGAGACCCGATGATAGTCGAGCGCTCCGGCGTCGACCCGCTGGCCGCCGATCAGGACAGGGGGCAGCTTCGCCAGGCTGTCGTAGCGAGCGGCTCGTTCTTCCCTCAGGTGCGCCCGGTCCAGTTGCCAGCGCCCCATCGCGACGGTGACGACGACCACGACGATGGCGGCGAGGGTCGGCCAGAACCACGACGCGAGGCGCATTGGGCGCCCGTGGGATGCGCTAGACTGTCGCTTTGTCAAAAAAAGGGCTTTCCGTGAGAATCATCGTCGTCGTGCTGCTTCTGGCCATACTCGGCAGCCTGGGTTCGGCCTTATTCTTTTTATTATCCGACAAGCCCGGCTCCCAGCGCACGGTCAGGGCGCTCACCCTCAGGGTCGGCCTCTCGATCCTGCTGTTCGTCCTGTTGATAGCCGGTTACTACTTGGGCTTCATCGGCAGGCAGCCTTAACGTTCCCTAAAAAGGCGCCGCACGGGGTGCGGCGCCTCTTCTGTGCGCCCGAGGGCCGACGAACTGGGCGACTCTATAGCCAGTACACCACCACAAACAGAAGCAACCATACCACATCGACAAAGTGCCAGTACCAGGCCACGCCTTCGAAGGCAAAGTGGTGGTCCGGCTTGAAGTGGCCTGCCAGCACTCTGAATAACATGACGATCAGCATGGTCACGCCTATCGTCACATGCAGGCCGTGGAAACCCGTCAGCATATAGAAGGTCGTGCCGTAGATGCCGGTCGACAGCTTCAGGTTCATCTCGGAGTAGGCATGGAAGTACTCGAAGGCTTGCAGGGCGATGAAGGTCAGGCCCAGGGCGATGGTCAGGATCAAGCCCAGCGTCAGCTGGGTACGCTGGTTCTTCAACAGCCCCCAATGCGCCCAGGTCAAGGTTGCGCCGGAAGACAGCAGCAACAGGGTATTGATGGCAGGAATGCCCATGGCCTCCATCGGGCTGAAGCTGCCCTTGAAGCCCGGGCCGGCATTCGGCCAGATCGCGGAGAAGTTGGGCCAGAGCAACTGCGAATCGACGCTGGCGAGGTCAGGAACTGACAGCACGCGGGCATAGAACAGGGCGCCGAAGAAGGCGGCGAAGAACATCACTTCGGAAAAGATGAACCAGCTCATCGCCCAGCGAAACGAGGAGTCCACCCGCTTGTTGTACAGTCCGCTCTCGGATTCCCGGATGACGGTGCGGAACCAGCCCGCCAACATGAAGATCAATACGGCGAAGCCGGCAGACACGACCAAGGGGCCCGAACTGTAGCCGTTGACCCACAATACGGCCCCCGAAGCCAACAGCAGGAGCGCCAGCGCGCCGACCAAAGGCCAATAGGACGGGCTTGGCACGTAATAGTAGGGACCCTGCTGCGTACCTTGCTGCGTCATATTCTTTCTCCTCTCAAGTTACTGCTCCGTGGCCCATGACGACGGCCCTGACCACGACCATAAGCACCAGGACAAACACCACGCCACCCAGAATACCCGCCACCACAATTTGTAGAGGCGTCAGTTGAGCCGCATCGAACGCGCTATGCTGGCGGCGGCGAACCCCGAAAAAGGCCCAGAAGATCATTTTCACCGCCCCGAAAAGACCTGCGGGTCGGCTTCCGGGCTCATTCTTCATGATCCGGTCGGAACGGCCTGCCCCTCAGCGCGTTTGTTGCCCTCGACCTCGAAAAACGTATAGGACAGGGTGATCGTGCCGATGTCCCGGGGCAGGGCGGGGTCCACCACAAACACCACCGCCATGCGCCGACGTTCACCGGCGGCGAGCGTCTGCTTGCTGAAACAGAAGCAACTGATCTTCCTGAAATACTCGCCCGCCTCGCGCGGGCCGTAGCTGGGTATGGCCTGGCCGGTCACCGCCTCGCCCTTGGTGTTCACCACTTCGAACTCGGTTTGCGTAACCGCTCCCGGATGCACCGACATATGCGCTTGCAGCGGACGGAACTTCCACGGCAGGTCATGCACGTTCGAATCGAACTCGATATCCACCACCCGTCCGATATCCACCTGCGTGTTGACCGGAGCGGCTGTCAAATTGACCTCGTTCAGACCGGTCAGATTGCAGAACACCGTATAGAGCGGCACCAATGCATAACCGAAACCGAACATCAGCGTCGAAAACAAGGCGAGCCTGATGATCAGCTTCCGGTTCCTGGAGAAGATGGCAGCGTTCATCTTGTCTGCAGCCAATAGCGCAAAATGTATCCAAAGAAAAGGGCCAGTGCCACCGCTCCCAGGATTAGCCCTAAACGCAGATTGCCCTGCTTTCGGGAATCCCGGACTGCTGGGGGCCTCATTTTCGAATCCCGGGAATTCATTTGACGACCGGCTGGGTTTCCCAGGTGTGATAGGGGGCCGGCGACGGCACGTCCCACTCCAGGCCCTCGGCCCCTTCCCACGGCTTGGCCGCAGCCTGGGGTCCGCCCTTGATGCAGACGATGACGATGTAAAGAAACAGCAACTGGGATAAGCCCAGGCCAAAAGCACCGATAGAGGAGATCACGTTGAAGTCTGCGAACTGCAGTGCATAGTCGGGGATACGCCTCGGCATCCCAGCCAGACCCAGGAAGTGCTGAACCAAGAAGGTTATGTTGAAGAAAACCATCGTCAGCCAAAAATGTATTTTCCCGAGCGTTTCATTGTACATATGGCCGGTCCACTTCGGCAGCCAGTAATAGACCGCGGCGAACAAGGAAAACAGCGCACCGGCGACCATCGTGTAATGAAAATGGGCGATGACATAATAGGTGTTGTGCATCTGTACATCGACCGCGGTCATCGCCAGCACCAGGCCGGAGAAACCACCCATGACGAACAGGAAAATGAAGCCGAGCGCAAACAGCATCGGGGTCTCGAAAGTCAGCGCCCCGCGCCACATGGTCGCGGCCCAGTTGAACACCTTCACCCCGGTGGGAACCGCGATCAGCATGGTCGCGTACATGTAGAAAAGCTGTCCGGCCACCGGCATGCCCGAGGTGAACATATGATGACCCCAGACGAAGAACGACAGAATCGCGATCGAACCCGTGGCATACACCATCGAGGTATAGCCGAACAGCGGCTTGCGTGAGAAGGCGGGAATCACCTGGGAGATGATGCCGAACCCGGGCAGGATCACGATATAGACCTCGGGGTGACCGAAGAACCAGAAGACGTGCTGATACAGCACCGGATCGCCGCCGCCGGCGGCGCTGAAGAAGCTCGTGCCGAAATGGCGGTCGGTCAGGAGCATGGTCACCGCCCCGGCGAGGACCGGCATCACCGCGATGATCAGGAAGGCGGTGATCAGCCAGGTCCAGGCGAACATGGGCAGTTTCATCATCGTCATGCCGGGTGCGCGCAGGTTCAGGATGGTGGTGATGATGTTGATCGAGCCCATGATCGACGAAATACCGAGGATGTGCACCGAGAAAATCGTCAGATCCATACCCATGCCCATCTGTATCGAAAGGGGAGGATAGAGCGTCCAACCGACCCCGGCGGCGCCGCCGGGCACGAAGAGGGAGGTGACGAGGAGCAGGCTGGCGGGTATGAGCAACCAGAAGCTCCAGTTGTTGAGACGGCCGAAGGCCATGTCGGAGGCGCCGATCTGCAGCGGGATCATCCAGTTGGCGAAGCCGACGAAGGCCGGCATGATCGCGCCGAAAACCATGATCAGACCGTGCAGGGTGACGATCTCGTTGTAGCGCTCGGGCTCGATGAATTGCAGGCCGGGCTGGAACAGCTCGGCACGGATGAGCAGCGCCATGATGCCACCGACGATGAACATGGCGAAGCTGAACCACAGGTACATCGTACCGATATCCTTGTGGTTGGTCGTGGTCAGCCAGCGTCTCAGACCCGTCGGGCGATGCCCGTGATCATGCGCCTGCGCATGCCCCATTGCCGTAGCTTCCATCGTGCTCTCCTGTATTCGATTAAGCTGTTGCACCGCGCCCGAACGCGGTCAGCGACGCTCTGCCTTGATCTCGGACGGTTGGATGGCTTCGCCTGTCTTGTTGCTCCAGGAGTTGCGCTCGTAGCTGATCACCGCCGCGATGTCGGTATCCGACAACTGCTGGCCGAATGCCGCCATCGCCGTCCCCGACCGGCCGTTCAGCACCATCTTGATGTGTTCGATCTTGGGACCCGTCGCAACTTTCGAACCGTCCAGGGCTGGGAAGACCGGCGGGATGCCCTTGCCGTTCGCCTGGTGGCAGGCCGCGCAATTCTTGGTATAGACCTCTTCGCCGTGCTTCAGCAGATCCGCGAGTAGCCAGACCTTGCTCTGATCCTCGGCACCGGCAGCCATCTTCTTTTTCTGCTCGGCCACCCAGGCGGCGTACTTATCCCCGGACACGACGTCCACCACGATCGGCATGTAGCTGTGGCCCTTGCCGCACAATTGCGCACATTGACCGCGGAAAACCCCTTCCCGGTCGGCGCGGAACCAGGCGTCGCGGATAAACCCGGGAATCGCGTCCTGCTGGATCGCCAGGGCAGGGACATACCAGCCGTGCACGACGTCATTGGATGTCGTCAGGATACGAATCTTCTTGCCCACCGGTACGACAAGGTGATTATCGACCTCGAGCAGGTAATTGTCGCCCCTGGGCGCCTTGCCGTCGAGCTGGTCCTGAGGGGTCGCCAGGACGCTCATGAACTTGATGCCCTCGCCCTCCCCCTTGAGGTAGTCGTAGCCCCACTTCCACTGGTAGCCAGTCGCCTTGATGGTGATGTCGGCGTTCGACGAATCCCTCATGTTCAGCAAGGTCTTGGTGACCGGCCAGGCGATGACGATGAGGATAAGGAGGGGGATCGCCGTCCACAAGATTTCGACCTTGGTATTCTCATGAAAGGTCGCAGGCGCAACCCCCGAGGACTTGCGATGCCTGATGACCGAATAGGACATCACGCCGAACACGATGATGAAGACGATGACGCAAACCCCCATCATCCACATGTGCAAGTCATAGACCTCTTGGGCCAGTTGGGTGGCGGGCGCCTGAAAGTTGACTTCGTAGGCCGCCTCCGCCGCGCGGCTCAGTAGCACCAGAACACCCAGTGCTGCCAGACGAGGCAAGCCTGTCCAGCGTGCTTGCTTGGTCATATTGCTTAACCTCGTTTTGATATGCGTTGCCAAAGCTATCCCCTCGCCGAAAATGGTGGCGGATTGCAGCATAGGAACCACAGGCCCCGCGACGCTAGGAACACTTTTTCGGCAGGCGCGAGCCCGCCGCCGACGCGTTGCCAAGGCCGCCGTAGCGTGGCATCTACCGCCGATTCCCGCCTCTGATTTCTCGTACTGAGCCCTGCCGCAATACAGCGTTACATATTGTTATTGCCCGTCTTTTCCCCATCGACGGACGATGACGCGCAATTTATCACAGGAAGGCGATATGTTCAAATATTATCATTTAAACCCTATACATTTCACGAATTGCCGCAAGTAACAATTCATGGACACCACCAAATCCCCCGTTGCTCATCACCAGAATATGGTCGCCTGCCCGCGCCTCGGCAACGACGGCGTTTACCAACGACGGCAGGTCGTCAAACACGCGGGCCTTGCTCGCGAGCGGCGCCAGGGTCGTCGCCACATCCCAGTCAATATTGTCAGCATAGCAATAAACGGCGTCGGCGCCAGCGAGACTGTTCGGAAGTTGCGCCTTCATGGTGCCCAGTTTCATGGTATTGGAGCGCGGCTCCAATACGGCCAGGATACGCCCGCCTCTATCCCCCATGCCGGCACGCAAGCCCTCTATCGTGACCGAGATGGCGGTCGGATGGTGGGCAAAGTCATCGAACACCTTTACGTTACCCACCTCACCGCGCAACTCCAGTCTGCGCTTGACCCCTTTGAAAGTTCTCAGCGCCGCCAGCCCGACCTCCGGCGGCACGCCCGCGTGTCGCGCCGCTGCGATCGCTGCCAATGCGTTCAAACGGTTATGGGCCCCGGGCAAGGCGAGCCGTGGGCTGCCGAGTTCATCGCCCGCCAGCCTGACCTTGAATTCGCCGCCAGCGGAGGGTTCTCCAGCGCTCCACCCCAAGCTGCTGTTGAACCACTCGACGGGGGTCCAGCAGGCACGGTCGATGACCCGGTGCAAGGACGCTTCGCCGGCGTTGGCGACGATTAGGCCGTTGGCTGGCAACGTACGGACAAGATGGTGAAATTGTGTCTCGATAGCTGCAAGATCGACGAAAATGTCCGCATGATCAAACTCGAGATTGTTCAGTATTGTCGTCCGAGGATGGTAATGGACGAATTTTGAGCGCTTGTCGCAAAAGGCAGTGTCATACTCGTCCGCCTCGATAACAAAGAAAGGCGACTCAGTAAGGCGAGCCGACACACCGAAGTCCAGAGGCACGCCACCGACGAGAAATCCAGGGTTGAGGCCCGCATACTCGAGGATCCACGCCAGCATCGCCGTCGTCGTGGTCTTGCCGTGGGTTCCGGCGACACCCAAGACCCAGCGGCCAGCGAGAATGTTCTCGGCCAGCCACTGCGGTCCCGACACATACGCGAGATTGCGATCGAGAATGGCCTCGAGCAGGGGATTGCCTCGGGAAATGGCATTGCCGACGACGAACACGTCTGGCGCCAGATCCAACTGGGCCGGCGAATAGCCCTCGGTCAGCGTTATTCCCTGAGCCTCGAGTTGCTCGCTCATGGGCGGGTAGACGTTCGCGTCGCAACCCGTGACGCGATGGCCCGCAGCCCGCGCCAGAAAAGCCAGGCCGCCCATGAAGGTACCGCAGATGCCGAGAATATGCAGGTGCATGGCGGGTCGCCCGCAATGGCGTGTACAATGGCCGTAGATTGTAACCGATCGCGCCGCCATGCCTCGCCGCTCCAAGCATCCGCACGTAGACGCCATGCGCCGTGACATCGCCAGTCTCGCCGCCCGGCTGATGGCCGAAGACGGGATCGCCGACTATGGGCTCGCAAAGCGTAAGGCCGCACGGAATCTGGGGGCTCCCGATAGCGAGGCCTTACCCACCAACCAGGAGATCGAGGAGGCGTTACGTGCCTACCAGGCGGTTTTCCAGGAGGAGGAATTGCGCGAGCGGATCTTCGTCCTGCGCCAAAGCGCGCTGAAGATCATGCGCCAGCTCGATCAGTTTCATCCCTACCTGACGGGGCCGGCGCTCGATGGCACAGCCGGCCGCTACGCCGAAGCCGAAATCGAACTGTTCGCCGACAGCGCGAAGGATGTGGAGATCTTTCTTCTCGATAAGGGTTTCGCCTTCGAGCAGGTCGGCAACCAGCGCAACGGGCCGGACAGCCCGGAAGCCAGGTTGCGCCTCGACGCCGGCGAGGCCATCCTGCTGCTGTCGATCTACCCGATCACCCTGGAACGCCACCGGCGGCGCAACCCGCGCACCGGGCATGTGGCTGGGCGCGCCCGCGCCGAAGCCGTCGCCGCCCTGCTGGGCCAGACATGAGCCATCCGCCCGGCCGCCCGAAGGATGGCTCGCTCCCGCTTGGCGGGACGGCGCGCAGCGCCAAGGGTGCCCAATGACCCCCTACGCGCGCAATGTCCTATTGACCCTCCTGGCGCTGCTTGCGTTGGGCACGGGCTACCTGATCAGCAGGGGGCAACAGGACACCGCGCGAGATTCGGCGGCTGTCGAAGAACTGCTCTCGCTTTCGCTCGAGGATGCGAGCGGCAAAACGCAGGCGCTGCGGCAGTGGCAGGGCAAGCTGTTGGTGGTCAACTTCTGGGCGACCTGGTGCCCGCCCTGCCTACAGGAGATGCCGGGGTTCTCCCGCCTGCAACGCAGACTGTCAGGGAAAGGCGTCCAATTTGTAGGTATCGGTATCGATTCCCCAGATAAAATCCGCGAATTTGCCGGTTACGCACCGGTTTCCTATCCGCTGCTGATCGGCGCCCCCGATACCTTGGGCGTGGCGCGGAAATTGGGAAACCGAGGCGATGGGCTGCCCTATACGGTGGTTCTCGACCAAAAAGGGGGGCTGCTCGCCACAAGACTGGGCGCGTGGAATGAGGCAGAGTTGGAAAAGTTTCTCGCCGACAACGGCGGCTGAATCGTCAAAGTGGACAACTTGTAGGGATTTACGGCAAACTTGTACCCATGATGAAGCAAAAACGCACGCAAAAGCAGGATGGATTCCCGCAGCCCCGCATTCTCGTCCTGCACGGTCCGAACTTGAACCTGCTCGGCAGTCGCGAACCGGAAATCTATGGCCGCACCACGCTGGCCGAGATTCACGCGCGCATGGAGGCACGCGCACGCGCCGACGGAGTCCTCGTCGAAAGCTACCAAAGCAACAGCGAAGGCGGGTTGATCGACAGAGTACAGTCCGCGGCTAGCGAGGACGTCGGGTTCATCGTCATCAATCCCGGCGGCTACTCGCATACCAGTGTCTCCTTGCGCGACGCCTTGCTGGCCGTAGCCATTCCTTTCATCGAAGTCCATCTATCGAATCCCCATGCCCGGGAGGACTTCCGACACGAGTCCTTTTTTTCCGATATTGCTGTCGGCGTCATCTGCGGTTTTGGCGCCCAGGGCTACGAACTGGCCCTCGAGGCGGCGCTCGCAAGACTGTCGCAACCCCGCGCATCCTGAGCTAGCGGCGCGGCTTCAGCCAGCGCGGATTTGCAGGAGAACACTATGGATTTGAGAAAACTCAAGAAGCTCATCGACCTCGTTCAGGAATCAGGCATTTCAGAACTGGAAGTGACAGAGGGCGAAGAAAAGGTTCGCATCGTCAAGCACGTCATCAACAACCTGCCGAACCAGACTTTCCTGGTCAACGGCCACGTCGCCTCGGCACCCGCCGCAAGCCCGCCTGTGCCGGCGCTTGCCGCGGAGCCGGAAGTGGCAGAGCAAGAGGAGGGGCATGTCGTCAAGGCTCCCATGGTCGGAACCTTCTATCGATCGAGTGCGCCGGGTACGGCCGCTTTCGTCGATGTCGGCCAGGCGGTCAAGGAAGGAGATACCCTCTGCATCATCGAAGCCATGAAGCTGATGAACGAAATCGAATCGGACCACGGCGGCGTGATCAAGGCGATACTCGTCGAGAACGGGCAACCTGTCGAATACGGACAACCCCTCTTCATCATCGTCTGAGCGCTGACTCACTTCATGTTTGAAAAGATACTCATAGCCAATCGCGGCGAGATCGCCTTGCGCATCCAGCGCGCCTGCCGCGAACTGGGAATCAAGACCGTGGTGGTGCACTCCGTCGCCGACACCGAAGCAAAATACGTCAAGCTCGCCGACGAATCGGTGTGCATAGGCCCGGCGCCTTCTAGCGGGAGCTATCTCAACGTCCCGGCGATCATCTCGGCGGCCGAGGTCACCGACTCGGAGGCCATCCACCCTGGCTACGGATTCCTTTCGGAGAACGCCGGCTTTGCCGAGCGGGTCGAGAAGTCCGGATTCGTCTTTATCGGTCCGCGCCCCGAGACCATCGCCCTGATGGGCGACAAGGTGAACGCCAAGAGGGCCATGACAGAAGCGGGAGTACCCTGCGTGCCAGGCTCCGAGGGGGAACTCCCGGAAGACCCGAAGGAAGTCATAGCGATCGCTCGCGCCACCGGCTACCCGGTGATCGTCAAGGCCGCGGCCGGCGGGGGCGGCCGCGGCATGCGCGTCGTGCATACCGAGGCAGCCCTGCTCAACGCCGTCACCACTACGCGCGCCGAGGCGGCGGCGGCTTTCGGCAACCCCGCGCTGTACATCGAGAAGTACCTGGAAAACCCTCGCCACATAGAGATCCAGGTACTCGCTGACGCCTACAGAAACGCCGTACACCTGGGCGAACGCGACTGCTCCATGCAGCGCCGCCATCAAAAGGTCATCGAGGAGGCGCCGGCGCCGAACATCAACCGGCGGACGATAACCCGGGTTGGAGAACGTTGCGCCGAGGCCTGCCGGAAGATCAACTACCGAGGCGCGGGCACGTTCGAATTCCTTTACGAAGACGGCGCGTTCTACTTCATAGAGATGAACACTCGCGTGCAGGTCGAGCATCCGGTGACCGAACTCGTCACCGGCGTCGATATCATCCAGGCGCAAATCCGCATCGCCGATGGCGAGAAACTATGGTTCCGGCAACGGGACGTCGTATTGAAGGGCCACGCCATCGAGTGCCGAATCAACGCCGAGGATCCGTTCAAGTTTACCCCCTCACCCGGACGCATCGACACCTACCATCAACCCGGTGGTCCGGGCATACGCATAGATTCGCACATCTACCAGGGCTACACCGTGCCATCGCACTACGATTCCCTGATCGGCAAGCTGATCGCCAGCGGCGACAGTCGCGAGCAAGCGATACGCAGGATGCGCATCGCCCTGTCGGAGATGGTGGTCGAGGGCATCAAGACGAACATTCCTCTGCACCAGGAACTGATGCACGACGCCCGCTTCGTTGAAGGTGGCACGAGCATTCATTATCTGGAAGAGAAGCTGGCCGCAAAGGAAGAGGCAACCAAGGGCAAACGATGAATCCCTTGTGGCGTAACGTGAGCCTGCGCGTCGCCGCCGCGCAGGTCGATGCGCTCTCCGATGCGCTGCTGGCGCAAGGGGCGCTCTCGGTCGGCGTCGAAGACGCGCTCGCCGGGACGCCGGAGGAAACGCCGCAGTTCGACGAACCGGGTTCCGCGGATAGGCCAGTATGGGCAGAGAGCCGGCTAGTGGCGCTGTTCCCCGCCAGCGACGATCTGGTCGGCCGCGTCGCGCAAGCGGCCCAGGCGGCGGGTCTGGAAGACCTTCCAGAACTGGAACTCGAGGACGTCGCCGAGCAAAACTGGGTGCAGCTCACCCAGGCCCAGTTCGAACCGATACGCATCAACGCGGGCTTGTGGATCGTGCCAAGCTGGCACACGGCACCCGACCCCACGGCCGTGAACCTAGTCCTCGACCCAGGGCTCGCTTTCGGCACCGGGTCCCACCCGACGACCAGGCTCTGCCTGGAATGGCTATGCACCGTGGCCTCTAGCGGCCAGCGGGTGCTCGACTACGGCTGCGGCTCCGGCATTCTCGCCATCGCCGCAGCCAAGCTCGGCGCAAGCCAAGCGCTGGGCGTCGACATCGATGCCAGCGCCTTGGAGGCAGCGCGAGAGAACGCCGCGCGCAACGCCGCGCCGATCGAGCTGCGCCATTCGCGCGACGCTCTGGGCGAGTGCTTCGACCTCGTGGTCGCCAACATCCTCACCAATCCACTCTGCGTGCTCGCGCCCCTGCTCGCAGAGCGCGTCGCCCCCGGAGGACGCATCGCCCTTTCGGGCATCCTGGAAACTCAGGCCGAGCAAGTGATTGCCGCCTACGCGCCCTACCTGCGCCTTAGCGTCGGCGCTACGGCCGAAGGCTGGGTGAGGTTGGAGGGGCAGAGGACAGAGCGTCAGGCGAAGGGCCGCCCCGAGCCAGACGCAGCCATCAGCTGCGAGTGCAGCGAGCCGCCGTCACCCCCTTGCGCGGCAAGGGGGATGGGGGGAATGCCCCCATGATGCTCACTTGTTGTCCGAGCTGTGCGACGGCCTTCCGCGTTTCCGCCGAGCAATTGAAGGCCAAACAGGGTAAGGTCCGTTGCGGCCAGTGCCGGCAGGTTTTCAATGCGCTGGACACCTTGGTCGATGAGCTGCCGCCGGCGCAAACCACCGTCGAATCTCCGCCGCCGGCCGACCAGCCGCTGGACGTGGAAACTGCGCCGCTCGAGCCGCCGTCAGACAGCGAACCCAGCGCCAGCGAGGGGCCCGCTCCACTTCCCCGCCATCCCGCCAGCGACGCGCCAACAGAGCCGCCATGGCCCAGCTATCTCGACGATGCCTACGCCGCGCCGGTCTATGGCCGCGCCGGCAGTGGCCACCCCTGGCTTTGGGGCAGCGCCGCGTTTCTCGCCATGCTGCTCCTGTTGCTGCAAGCCCTGCTGCACTTTCGCACAGAATTGTCGCTCAGCTTCCCCGAGGCCAATACCTTGTGGCGAGACGGCAGCGCCCTCTTCGGCCTCGACCTGCCGCTGCCCCACGAGGCCGATTTGCTCGCCATCGAAACGTCCGATCTGCACCCCGGAAACGAGGCCCAACTGGTCTTGGCGGCGACGCTGAAGAACCGCGCCGGCTTCCCCCAAGCCTACCCGCACCTCGAGTTGACCCTGACCGACGTCGGCGACCAAGCGCTGTTGCGCAAGGTTCTCGCACCTTCCGAGTATCTGCCACCCGGCGTCGACACTGCTGCCGGTTTCGCCGCCAACGGCGAACTGGCGCTCAACCTCGCTCTCGAAGCGAGCGTCGCCGGCGCGGCAGGATATAGAATCTATCTTTTCTACCCTTGAACCCATCGACAAGGAAAAGCTCATGACCACTGTTACCCTGGGCGGCAAGACGATCAACCTCGCCGGCAACTTTCCCAAAAAGGGCCAAGGCGCCGCGGCCTTCTCCCTGGTCGCCACCGACCTCTCCAACAAGGGCCTGCAGGACTTCGCCGGCAAGCGCAAGGTGCTCAACATTGTCCCCAGTCTCGATACGCCGACCTGCGCCGCCTCCGCGCGCAAGTTCAACGAACGGGCCGGCGGTCTGCCCAACACCGTGGTCCTGGTCATCTCGGCTGATCTGCCCTTTGCCATGGGTCGCTTCTGCACCCTCGAGGGGCTGAAGAACGTCGTTCCCCTGTCGCTGATGCGCGGCCGCGATTTTCTCAAGAACTACGGTGTGGAAATCGTCGATGGGCCACTGGCCGGCGTGGCCGCGCGCGCCGTGGTGGTGGTCGATGAGAACGACAAGGTCATCTACGCGCAGTTGGTACCGGAGATCAAGGAAGAGCCGAACTACGATGCCGCAATCGCCGCGCTCGCCTGAGCGCATTCGACAGGAACCCAAGCCGGCGCCAGGACAGGCGCCGGCTCGTGCCGGTACACCATCATGGCCACGCTGATTTGCGGCTCCATCGCCTACGACACGATCATGGTGTTCCACGATCGTTTTCAAAACCACATCCTGCCGGAGCAGATACACATCCTCAACGTCTCCTTCCTCGTGCCCGACATGCGGCGCGAGTTTGGGGGCTGCGCCGGCAACATCGCCTACAGCCTCAAGCTGCTGGGTGGCGAGCCGCTGATCATGGCGACCATAGGTGACGACAGCGCTCCCTACCGCCATCGACTGGGCAATCTCGGCCTCGACACTCGTCACGTTCGCGACGTTCCCGACTGCTTCACGGCCCAGGCTTTCATCACCACCGATCTCGACGACAACCAGATCACCGCCTTCCATCCAGGGGCGATGAACCACTCGCATCTCAATCACGTCGGCGATACCCGGGACGTCAGCCTCGGCATCGTCTCTCCCGATGGCCGCGAGGGCATGATCCAGCACGCGAAGGAGTTCGCCGAGGCCGGCATCCCCTTCGTCTTCGACCCGGGGCAGGGCTTACCCATGTTCACCGGCGAGGAGTTGCTCAACTTTCTGAAGCTCGCAGACTACTGCACGGTCAACGACTACGAGGCCAAGCTGCTCTGCGAGCGCACCGGCAGGTCGATCGAGACATTGGCCAGGGAAGTGAAAGCCCTGATCGTCACCCTGGGTGGCAACGGCTCCGAGATACATACCCAAGGGCAGCGTCTGGAGGTGCCGAGCGTCAAGCCGGAAGCGCTGGTCGATCCCACAGGTTGCGGAGACGCCTACCGCGCCGGACTGCTCTACGGCATCGCCAATGGCCTGCCCTGGGAAATCGCTGGTCGCCTAGCATCTCTGATGGGCGCCTTGAAGATCGCCAAGCGCGGCGGCCAGAACCACAAGGCAAGCCGCGAGGAAATTGCCGCAAGATACCAGGACAGCTTCGGCCACCCACCCTGGTAGAAGAGTTCATGGCACCTCTGAGCGTCAGGAACCGACGCAGTCGACCTGGAACACCTGCCGATCTTCGAGCCGCAGAGCAGTCAACTGCTGTCCCCAGTAGCAGCCGGAATCGAGGGCCAGCAGATTGGTCTCGAGGCGCAAGCCAAGCGCAGACCAATGACCGGTCACGAGGACGTGATCGGCGCTCCCGCGTCCATCCACGGCGAACCAAGGCAGAAAACCCGGTGGCGGATTGGTCGCCTCGCCCTTGGTCTTGAATTCCATCAGGCCTTGCGGCGTGCAGAAGCGCATTCGCGTCATGACGTTGACGATCACGCGCAGGCGCGCCCATCCCACGAGATCGTCGCTCCAGGCAGCCGGCTCGCTGCCCCAGAGGTGGGCCAGGGTCTCCGGGTAGTCATCGGCCACCAGCGCCTGCTCGACCTCGCGCGCCAGCCGGCGCGCCTTCTTCACCGTCCATTGCGGCAGCAGCCCGGCGTGCACCATCACGTATTCACCCTCGGCGTACAACAACCGTTGATGGCGCAGCCAGAACAGCAGTTCGTCTCTGTCGGGTGCTGCCAGCACGGCGTCTAACGTATCGTCGGCGCGGCGACGCGAACAGCCGGCGGCGAGCATGATCAGATGCAGGTCGTGGTTGCCGAGCACGGTGACGGCTGTCTCGCCCAGCGATCTGACGAAGCGCAGCACTTCCAGCGACTGCGGCCCGCGGTTCACCAGGTCGCCGACCAGCCAGAGCCGGTCGCTCTCCGGGTCGAAGGCGATTTTCTCGAGCAGTCGCTGCAACTCCTCGAAGCAACCCTGAACATCGCCGATCGCGTAGGTCGCCACGATGCTCAGGGATCGTGCTGCACAGTGCGATATTCAGGAACCCAGCGCGCCAGTTCGCTCTTGACCGCGGCGCTGTCCAGACTCGCCGTGGCCAGCCATTGCGCCAGATCATCGAGCCAGTGGACGTCGGGCACGGCGTCGGCGCGCGCCACGCGCAGCTTCGCGTGCGGCGTAGGTTGCGTGCTCTCGTTGTCGGCGAGCAATTCCTCGTAGAGCTTCTCGCCCGGACGCAGGCCGATGAGTTCGATGCCGATGTCCTCTTCGGCGAAGCCGGAGTAGCGGATCATCTCGCGCGCGAGGTCGAGGATCTTCACCGGTTCGCCCATGTCGAGAACGAATATTTCCCCACCCTGCCCCATCACCGCCGCTTGCAGCACCAGTTGCGCGGCCTCGGGAATGAGCATGAAATAGCGCACCACCTCGGGATGGGTGACGGTCAGCGGCCCCCCATTGGCGATCTGTTCGCGAAATTTCGGGATGACGCTGCCGCTGCTGCCGAGGACGTTGCCGAAACGCACGATGACCACGCGGGTCGCATCCGAGGCGCTGCCCGTGGGGCTACCCAGGGCCTGACTCACCTGCTCGGCCAGCCGCTTGCTCGCGCCCATGACGTTGGTCGGATTGACCGCCTTGTCGGTGGAGATGAGCACGAACTTCTCCGCTCCGGCAGCGATCGCCGCCTGGGCGACGCGCCAGGTGCCGAGCACGTTGTTCTTCACCGCCTCCCAAGCATTCTCGCCCTCCATCAGCGGCACGTGCTTGTAGGCCGCAGCGTGGAACACCAGTTGCGGCTGCAGCGCGCCGAACACCTCGCGCAGGCGAACGGCATCCTTGACGTCGCCGACGATGGAGGTGACGGCGAGTTGCGGGTGGAGGCGAGCGAACTCCTGCTCGATGGTGTACAGGGCGAACTCCGAGAGCTCGTAGAAGACCAGGCGCCGCGGCGCAAAGCGGGCGATCTGCCGGCACAGTTCGGCGCCGATGGAGCCGCCGGCGCCGGTCACCAGCACCACCTTGTCCCTGATCAGGCGGTGCAGGTTCTCGTCGTCGAGTTCGACCTTGTCGCGGCCGAGCAGATCCTCGAGTTGCACCTTGCGCATCTGCGAGATCGCCACGCGGCCGGAGAGCAGATCGTCGATCGAGGGCACAGTGAGCACCGTCAGTCCCGCATCGCTCGCCAGCTTGGCTGCGTGACGGCGCACCGCGTGCGCCTCACCGGGCATGGCCATGATCACCTGGGCGACGGCGTGGCGCCGCGCCTGTTCGCCGACGCTGGCCAAGGGGCCGAGCACAGGCACGCCGCTGATCAGGCGCCGCTGTTTCTGTTCATCGTCGTCGAGCAGACCGACCACGTGCCACTGCGAACTGCGCTCCAGATCGCGCAACAGGGCAATCGCCGCATCGCCGGCGCCGAGCACCAGGACCGGTTCGCCGGCGACGGCGCGGAAGCTGAGCAGGTGGCCGTCCTTCCAGGAGCGATAGAGGAAGCGGCTGCCGCTCATGAAGATGATCAGCAGCAGCGGATAAAGGACCAGCACCGATCGCGGCACCTCCTCCAGGCGCTGCAGCATGAACAGCAACATGGCCACGCCGAGCGCGCCGGTGCACACGGCGAGGATGATGCGCTTCAGGTCAGGCAGGCTGGCAAAGCGCCACAGACCACGATAGAGCCCCCAGCCCCAGGCGACCACGGCCTGCAGCGGCAGCACCACCATCAGGCTGGCGATCAATGCGCGCTGGTAGGCCGGGGGAACGTCGAAATTGAAGCGCAGCCAGTAGGCGAGCGCCCAGGCCAGCGCAGCGGCGACCAGGTCATGGAGGACGACGATGAGAGTGCGCGCCTTCATCCCTCCGCACTCTCAGTGGAGGCTCGCCAACGCGCGTCGATGGCGAGGAACAGAAGCGCATAGACCACGCACCAGGCGGCGAGCAGGCCCATCTGCGCTCGAGCGCCCAGGTTCAGTCCGAGCACAGCGCTGGCGCACGCGCCGAACATCAGGGCGTAGGCGAAGAGGGCGGTGCGCCTGTGGCTCCAGCCCATGCGGATCAGACGCTGGTAGTAGTGTTCGCGGTGCGCCTGCCAGAAGCGCTCGCCGCGCCACATTCGTCGTGCCAGCGTAACGCTGGCGTCGACGCAGAAAGGAGAGAACACCAACAGCGGAAACCAGGGTGGCCAGAGACTCTCGAGCGCCCCGATCGCGCCGAGCGCGGCGGCAGCGAAGCCCAGGGAAATCGATCCGGCGTCCCCCATGAAGACCCGCGCCGGCGCAAAATTGAAAAGCAGAAATGCGGCGGCGGCGGCGGCCAGCGTCAGACTCATCGTCGTCACGCTGGATTCCTGAGCCAGTAGGCCAACGATGCCGTAGGCTGCGAAACCGAATACCGCCATGCCGCCGGCAAGGCCATCGGCACCGTCCATGAAGTTGTAGCAATTGGTCATCCAGACAAAATACAGCATCAACGCTGCCGTCAAGCCCACATCGGGCAGGGCGAGACTGGCAGCGCAGAGCAGCGAGGCGACGCCGTGCACCGCCAGTCTCAGCGACACCGGCAGACCCTTGCGGTCGTCGATCGCCGAAACGAGCGCCAGTGCGGCGATGAGCAGGCCAAGGACGAGCGATGCACCGGCCGCAAAGCCCCAGGCCAGAAGCGCTGCGAGGACGATGGCGATGCCGCCGACGCGCGGCACGGCGACCGTGTGCAGCGAGCGCTGGTTGGGCTCGTCCAGCGCCAGACGCCGCCCTACGCTGGTTTTCAGCAGAACGGCGAGGATGAGCAGGGCCGAGGCGAAGGCGATCGCCAGAGGCCAGAACAGGGTCAGGCTGGTCGCCATCTATGGCATGAACTTCTTCGGCAGATAGCCGAAGTCGCGGGTGGCATCGCCGTGTTCGTAGACCAGATCCTCGTCCATACGCTGCGCCATCGCCACGTTGAAATCGCGGTAGCGCGGAATCAGCGAAAGGATGCTCAAGGCACCGGCGAAGAGCGGCGACGGAACCGCGACAAATCTTGGCTTGAGCGCCACGCTGTTGAAAATGCGAGCCACCATCGCGCGATAGGGAAGAATTTCGCCGCCGCTCAGGGAGTAAGACTTTCCATAGGTTGACGGCTGGTCCAATGCGGCGACGCACGCCGCCGCCAGGTCGTCGGCGTGCACAGGCTGACGTAGGCCCTTGCCCTCCCCGAGCAGGGGAAAGAAGCCGACGATTTTGACCAGCCGGCGGATCAGGCTCACGTTTCGGTCCATGCCTCGCCCATAGATGAGGGTGGGACGAAAAATCGTCCAGTCTATCCGGTGCGCCCGGCAGACAGCCTCGAGTTCATTCTCCGCCGCCGCCAGGTTCGCAGCATAGGCGCGCTCCGCGGCGACCGGCGACTCCGCCTTGCTGTGCTTGCTCGAAGAACTGAAGGCGATAAGGCGCGCAATGCCAACGGCGGCAAAGGCATTCAGGCGTTGCGGCAGTATCAGCAGCGGCGCCAGATGGATCAGATATCGGGCGGACGGCAGGGTAACCAGGAGATCCGCGTCGCAGATGTCCGCCTCGATCCAATAGACCTCGCCGGATTGCTCGCTCTTCAAGTGCCGCGGCACCTTGCGACTCAGCGCGACCACCCGGTAGCCCGCTTGCGCCAGGCGCGGCAGCAGGAAGCGGCCGACCTGGCTGGTGGCGCCGCTGACGATGACCGTGCGCGCCGCCTGCGCCGAACTCGCATCGCGCCACAGCGGCGCATACCTGTTGCAGGCCGCCCGCACGTCCGGATGCGCCACCTGGCCCCGCCTGAAGATCAGCGCGGGCGCCATCAGCGCGAAGCGCGCCCAGACCGCGGTGATGACCAGGAGCATCAGCGCCAGCGGATAGCGGTGGCGAAAGAAGCGCTGGTAATAGCGCGCCATCCCCCTGTGCTTGTGCCACTCGACAAAGATTGCCGGGGCCAGGCTGCCACCCTTCAGATGGGTGATCTCGACGCCAGGCTCGAACATGATGTCGAAGCCGGCCAGGTGAAAACGCATGCACCAGTCGAGGTCTTCGCAATGCAGGAAATAGCGATCGTCGAGCGGACCCACTTCGTCCAGGGCGCTCCTGCGCACGAACATGAAGGCGCCCGAGATCGCCTCGATGACCGTCGCCCGCTCGGGTACCGGTGCGCCAGCCATGTTGAAGGTCTGGAACTTGCGCACGCCCGGAAAGAGCCGGTCGAGGCGCAGCACGCGCACGAAGGAGCGCCAGGGAGTCGGCACGTAGCGGCGGCAGCCCACCTGTTCCGAGCCGTCCAAGTTGCGGATCATGCAGCCCGCCATCCCGACCCGCGGATGCTCGCTCATGAGCCGGCTCATCTTTTCCAGGGCACCTACCGGGACGACGCAGTCGGGGTTGATGAAAAGAATGTACTCGCCGACGGCGTGCGGCAAGCCCCGGTTGCAGCCCCCGGAGAATCCCAGGTTCTCCCCGTTGCGGATGATCAGGATGCGGCTATCGTCGCCGAAGAACACGCGCAGGCGGTCGAGACTGTCGTCGCTCGAGGCGTTGTCCGACACGACGACCTTGACCGGGCAAGACGACGTCAGCAGTGAGGCGACACACGCAGTGAGCATGGCGCCGCTATTGTAGTTGACGATAATGGCGGTAATCACTGGCTACGGCCCGGTTGCGCGAAACGTCATATTTTATCTGTTCCCACCGACCGCTCACCCCGGCCGGGCGAAAAACTGCGGCAGGCGCGACAGCACCTTGCGCAGAATGAACAGCGGCGTCACATCGATGGCGCTATTCGGGCAGGCGCGATAGTCTTCGAGGTTGCCGCGCAAGATGTCGAGGTAGCTGTTGTTGGAGATGCCGCCCATGCGCATTCTCACCAGGATGCGCGGAATGTACTGGGCCCTGACGCGGTGGACCTCCAGCAGACGCATGGACAACTCGAAGTCGGACTGCAAGCGGTAGCGCAGGTCGAAACCACCGTAGCGTTCAAAGATGCGGCGTCGGACGAAGAATGTCGGATGCGCCGGCATCCAGCCGCGACGGAACAGCCCGGGACGATAGTCGTTGGATTTCCAATAGCGGACGATTCGGTCGGTATCCGTCCGATCCACATAGACCAGGTCGGCGTAGCAAGCGTCGATCTCGGGGCGGGCAAAGACCGCCGCTACGCTTGCCAGCGCCTCGGTATCCGCGTACACGTCGTCCGCGTTGAGAAAACCCACCACCTCGCCACCGGCCCGAGCGATGCCCTTGTTCATGGCATCGTAGACGCCTCGGTCGGGCTCCGAGATGACGCTGGCGAGTCCCTCGCGGTAGCGTTCGACGATGGCCATGGTAGCGTCGGAAGAGCCTCCATCGACGATGATGTGCTCGGCATCGGTATGGGTTTGTGCGGCCACCGAGCGCAGGGTGTCGGCGATGGTCTCCGCGCTGTTCAAGCAGACAGTGACAACTGAGATCCTGATGCTGCTCTCCTCCACCGCGGGCACAGTTCTCGGCGCCGCGAATTTTCCTGTACCCTTGTCGGCATTTTAGTCTGGAAGCGCCGCGTTGACGACAGGTCTCGCCGGCACCGCTCAGGACAAGCGAGAAAGCAATTGAGCAGCGACCTCGGACTCGGACGAAACACGCTCTGGAATCTTCTCGGGCAGGGCGCCCCCCTGCTGGCGGCGGTGTTCGCCATCCCCGTCCTGGTCGCGAAACTGGGAACCGAGCGCTTCGGCGTCTTGAGCCTCATTTGGATGGCCATAGGCTACTTCAGCGTCTTCGATCTCGGCCTCGGGCGAGCCCTGACCCAACTCGTCGCCGGCAAGCTGGACACGCCAGAGGAAGGCGAATTGCCGCCGCTGGTGTGCACGGCGCTGTACCTGATGACCCTCTGCGGTCTGCTCGGCATGGCCATCCTGCTGGGGCCTCCTATCCGAGCCAAGCCGGGGAAAGATAAACATGTGCGGCATGCCAATTGACATGCCGTCTGTGCCGCGCGTCTGCGCCGTCATCGTCAGCTACCATCCTGACCTGGAACAGACGGAACGCCAACTCGCGCTGCTGCGGCCCCAGGTCGACTTCGCCGTCTGCGTCGACAACTCCAACGACGCGGCGGTGCGCGGCAAGCTCGCCGAGTTGGGAGAGCGCTACAACATGCAGGTGCTGGCGCTCGCCGACAATCTCGGCATCGCCGCCGCACACAACGCGGGCATAGCCTGCGCTCGTCGCGTGGAGGCAACGCACGTGCTGCTGCTCGATCAGGACAGCGTTCCCGCCGCCGACATGGTGGCTAGGCTGCTCGCAGCGAGCCAGGCGCTGTCCGAGCGCGGCCGCGACGTCGCGGCCGTCGGCCCCGCCGTCGTCGACGGCCATGACGCCGCACCCGGCGCAGCACTGGTCGCCGTCGATGTGCTGATCTCCTCGGGCATGCTCATCGGGCTCACCGCCATCGATCGCCTGGGCGCCATGGACGAGACGCTGTTCATCGACCAGGTCGATAACGACTGGTGCCTGCGCGCGCGCGCCGCCGGAGCAAGCTGCTACGTCGTCGGCGGGGCGCGCATGGCGCATAGTCTGGGCGGCAGAACGCTGCGCCTGTGGCTATTGCGCTGGTATCGCCTACCGGTGCACTCACCGCAGCGCCACTACTTCAACTTCCGCAACTCCATCCGCCTCTATCGCCGGCCCTATGTCCCGGCGACCTGGGTGGCGCGCGACATCGTCCGCCTGCTCAAGGTGCTGCTGTGTTTTTCAATTATTGGTAGGCACAGGCGCCGCCACCTGGGCATGATGTTGCGCGGCATCAAGGACGGCTGGCGCGATCTCGGCGGCAACCCCTTTCCCGGCCAGCACCTCTCCGGCGACGGCGGGGCCGACGCATGATCTCGGTCTGCATGGCGGTATACAACGGCCAGCGCTATCTCGCGGCGCAACTGGACAGCGTCCTGCGCCAATTGCCGGAGGAGGCAGAGGTGGTGGTGGTCGATGACTGCTCGACCGACGCCAGCCTGGAGGTGATCGCGGGTTTCAGCGATGGGCGGATCCGCATCCTGCGCAATAGCGAACGCGGCGGCGTGATAAGGACCTTCGAACGGGCCATCGCCGAGGCGCGCGGCGAACTGATCTTTCTTTGCGACCAGGACGACCTCTGGGCACCGTCCAAAATCGAACGCTTTGTCGCGGCCTTTGGCGCCGACGCCGGCGTCCTCCTGGTGATCAGCGACGCGCGGCTGATCGACGGCGAAGGCCGGCTTCTGGCCGAGTCGTTTTTCGCCCAGCGCGGCGGCTTCAGCCCCGGCTACCTGGCCAATCTCGTGAGAAGCCGCTACCTCGGTTGCGCCCTGGCCTTTCGCGCCACACTGAAGCCGATCATCCTCCCCTTCCCGCCCGACATCCCCATGCACGACATGTGGATCGGCAGCCTCGCCCACCTCAAGGGCCACGTCACCTTCATCGATGAAGCGCTGATCGCCTATCGCCGCCACCAGGATAACGCCAGTCCAGACCACCACGCTGGCTTCCTGCAAATATTGGGCTGGCGCTGGCGGCTGGCGAAGAACTTGCTGTTGCGCGCCCTGTCGCAACGCCCGCGCAAACAGTCCGCGTAGGCCAGAGGTCACAGCAGACAGTGATAACGGCGATGCTCACGGGCGTCCGGGACTTGGCAACGATCATCCCCTCAACTTTCCGCGCCAGTATAGGGTCTGAAGCGCACCATACAGCCAGGGGCATCTCGCTATCGCGAGTTTTGCTTCCCAGCGCAGCCGCTCAGCCATCGGCAGGGAGAGGGAATAGCAGCGTTGAACCGCTCGCATTTCCCGGTGCGCCTGAACGATCCTCTGCGGGCCATTGCTGACGCCGCCCAGGGCCATTCGAGCCTGCACCTGCCCGGGAAAATATTGGCCGCGCAGCGGCCACCCGCGTAACAGGAACTCCCAGTCGCCGAAGATACGCAACTCGGTGTCGAAACGCCGCTCCGCGAACATCCGGCGATGGTGCGCCATGCCGGTGTGCGGCAGTGACATCCAACGGCGTAGCCGAGCGGACTCTTCCGGCCAAGGATGCAGCCTGCGCACCTGTAGCGTTGCGCCGGAGTCAGCGTGGACCACCGCCAGGTCGCCGTATAGCACGTCGGCCTCCGTGTCGCTGCTGCCCACAGCTTCAAGCCAGGTAGGCTCGACGCGATCATCGGTACCGAGAAAAATAATCCATTCGCCTGTGGCCCGGGCAACACCCTTGTTCCAAGCGTCGTAGATGCCCCGGTCCGGCTCGCTGAGGCCCACGGCGATGATGTCGCGATTGGCTTCCATTACGGCTGCGGTGCCATCGCAGGACCCACCATCAACAACGATCCATTCCAGCCGGTGATAGCCAAGACCGCGAACGTGGTGAGCCATTTCGGCAAGAGGGCGGGCGCCGTTGAAGGTGGCAGTGATGAGAGTAATCACACTGCTTGTCGCCGGCGAACTACGCGAATAGTCCTCAACGATCTGTTTCATCTCAGCATCCCGCCGAGCAGCGATTTTGTCTGCATGCGGAATATACGCCGCGTCGGTGCGAACAGGCCATTGGCCAGCCAGTTCGCCAGCGCTTGCGCCAGGACCGCCGCAATGGCGCAGCCGACAGCGCCCTGGCTGGGGATCAGCCACAGGTTGAGCAGCACATTCAGGCAAGCGCCTGCCACCGTTTGAACCATCCAGAAATACGACCGGCGTTCGTTGAAGATCCAGGGCGAGTAGGCAACGCCGAGGAAAACGAAGACCACGGTCCATACATGCACCGCCAGCACGGTACCGGCGATGGCGTAGGACTCGCCGTAGAGTAGTCGCATCAAGGGTCCGGCGCAGAGCGACACCGGAATCGCGGCCAGGTAGGCGGCACGCACGAGCAGGTTGAACAAGGTCTGCAGGCGCTGGTAATAAAGCGCCTCGGAGCGGGCGCGGGCTTGAGTCAGGGAAGGCATCACCGAGCTGACGATGACAGTGGGGATCACGTACCACATCTCCGAGACGCGCACCGCCGCCGCGTACAGCCCGACTTCGCGCTCACCCAGCATGGCTGCCAGCATCACCTGGTCGATGCGCATGTACACCAGGACGGCCAGGCTCGATAGCAGCAGCGGCCAGCTCTCGGCGAGCAGCGCGCGCATCCGCGCGAGGCGCGGTCGCAGCGCCGCCCAGGCCCTGCCCTGCAGGCGAAAGCTCAACGCCAGCGCCAACGCCGCGAGCGCCAGTTCGGCGCTGGCGGCCAAGGCAAAGGCGGCCACCCCGGCCTGCGTCAGGATCAGCGCTACCCTGACCAGCAGCACGGCAAGGAAAGCCGCATTTCGCGCCATGACGGTGAAACGCGACTGCACGCGTGACTGGAACCAGAGATCGACGACGTCAAAAGCCTGGAACAGTGTGCCGGCAGCGACGATGGCTACCAACTCTTGCGCCCCAACTTCGCCCGGCCGCAGGAAGCGCACAGCAAGAACCGCAGCGAACACGGCAAAGCAGCCGCCGATCATCCTGAGGACGAAGGAGGAACCAAGGACTTCGTCCGCGTTTTCCGGCTCGAGCACCAGTTGGCGCACGACGATGCCGTCCAGCCCGAGGGTAGCGATAGCGCCGAACAGCGCGACAAAGGCGATGGCGTAACTGAGCTGACCGAAGCTTGCGGGGCCGAGGTAGCGCGCGATCCAAATCGATACCAGCAGGCCGCCGCCCATGCGCACTGCTTTGTCGGCGAACAACCAACCGCTGTTGCCGAGCGCCGCCTGCAGGCCAACGCGACCGACCAGCCGGTCGCGCAGAAGACCGGGCAGATATTTGAGCCAGCGCGCGTTCACATCTGCAGCGGTGTCATGTCTCCACTCCCGCGCAGGTAGTCGGCGTAGGCCAGGGCGCAGCCTTCGCGCAGGGAGATGCGCGGCCGCCAGCCGAGCGCCGTCAGCCTGGCGACATCGAGCAGCTTGCGCGGCGTGCCGTCGGGCTTGCTGGCGTCGAGGGCGATCCGGCCTCGATAGCCGACCGTCTCGCGCACCAGTTCCGCCAGTTCCAGGATGCTCAGGTCCTCGCCGCAGCCGATATTCACCAGCGGCGGCGCATCGCTGCGCAGCAGTTGCCCGAAGCTCGGCTCGGGCAGGTTCATCAGATGCACGCAGGCCGAGGCCATGTCGTCGCTGTAGAGGAATTCGCGCCGCGGACGGCCGGAGCCCCATACCGGCACCTCCGCATCGCCGCGTTGTTTGGCCTCGTGCATCTTGCGCAGCAGGGCAGGCAGCACGTGCGAGTTTTCGAGGTCGTAATTGTCGCCCGGACCGTAGAGGTTGGTCGGCATCGCCGCCAGGTAACGCGTGCCGTATTGGCGGTTGTAGCTCCAGCACATCTCTATGCCGGCGATCTTGGCCACGGCGTAGGGGCGGTTGCTCGGCTCGAGCGGACCGGAGAGCAGGTGCTCCTCACGCATCGGCTGCGGGCAGTCGCGCGGATAGATGCAGGACGAGCCGAGAAAGAGCAGGCGCTTGACGCCGGTTCGCCAAGCGGCGTGCACCACGTTGGTCTGGATCGCCAGATTCTGCCAGATGAACTCCGCCGGGTAGGTGGCGTTGGCGAGTATGCCGCCGACCTTGGCGGCAGCCAGGAAGACGAACTGTGGCCGCTCGTCGGCGAAAAACCGCGCCACGGCAGCCTGATCGGTGAGATCCAGTTCGGCGTGGGTGCGCACGATCAGCTTGCGGTGACCAGCGCCGACGAGCGCGCGCAGCAGGGCTGACCCCGCCAGACCGCGATGGCCGGCAACGTAGATGCGGCTGTCCGGACCCATCGCCTCACTCACGATAATCGTAGGCGAGATAGCCGTGCCGCTTCACCAATTCGTCGCGTTCCGCGCCCTTGAGGTCTTCCCGCACCATCTCGGCCACAAGTTCATCGAAACCGATCTTCGGCGTCCAACCCAGCTGCGTCCGGGCCTTGCTGGCATCTCCGAGCAGCGTCTCGACCTCGGTCGGGCGAAAATAGCGCGGATCGACGGCGACGATGCAGCGGCCGTCCTCCGAGTAGCCCTTCTCGTCCAAGCCGCTTCCCTCCCAGCGCACGGCGACGCCCAGTTCCCGTGCTGCGGCATCCACGAAATCCCGGACGCTGTATTGCGCGCCGGTAGCGATCACGTAGTCTTCCGGCTGCGCCTGCTGCAGCATCAGCCACTGCATCTCGACGTAATCCTTGGCGTGGCCCCAGTCGCGCAGCGCGTTGAGATTGCCGAGGAAGAGGCAATCCTGCAGCCCCAGCTTGATGCGCGCCAGCGCGCGGGTAATCTTGCGCGTGACGAAGGTCTCGCCGCGGACCGGCGATTCGTGGTTGAAGAGTATGCCGTTGCAGGCGTAGATGCCGTAGGCCTCGCGGTAGTTGATGGTGATCCAGTAGGCGTAGAGCTTGGCGACCGCGTAGGGCGAACGCGGATAGAAGGGGGTCTTCTCGTTCTGCGGCGTCTCCTGCACCAGCCCATAGAGCTCGGAGGTGGAGGCCTGGTAGTAGCGCGTCTTCTTTTCCAGGCCGAGGATGCGTATCGCCTCGAGCAGGCGCAGCGCCCCCAGCGCGTCGGAGTCGGCCGTGTATTCGGGCTCCTCGAAGGATACGGCGACGTGACTCTGCGCGGCCAGGTTGTAGACCTCATCCGGCTGCACCTGCTGGATGACGCGGATCAGACTGCTCGAGTCGGTCATGTCGCCGTGGTGCAGGAAGAAACGCCGGTCTGCGACGTGCGGATCTTCGTAGAGGTGATCGATGCGGTCGGTGTTGAAGAGCGAAGTCCGCCGTTTGATGCCATGCACCTCGTAGCCCTTGGCCAGGAGCAGTTCGGCCAGGTAGGCGCCATCCTGGCCGGTGATGCCCGTTAGGAGCGCGATCTTCCTCATCCTTGCTTTCCTCCGGATGTTTCCACCCTGCCGTAGTGATCGTCGAAGCGCACGATGTCGTCTTCGCCCAAGTATTCGCCGCTCTGCACCTCGATGATGATCAGTTCGGTGAGGCCGGGATTGGCGAGCCTGTGCCGGTGGCCCGCCGGAATGTAGGTGGATTCGTTGGTGCGTATGAGCAACTCGGCATCGCCATTCCTGACGCTGGCGGTGCCGGCGACGACGACCCAGTGTTCGCTGCGATGGCGGTGCAGCTGCAGCGACAGTGCGGCGCCGGGCTTGACGCTGAGCCGCTTGATCTTGTAGTTGCGGCTGTCCTCCAGCACCGTGTAGGTACCCCAGGGACGGTGCACCGTCTGGTGAATATGCGCACTGGCGTGAGCGTCGAGCCGCAACTGCTCGACCACCTTTTTCACATCCTCGGCGTGGCTGCGATCGGCCAGCAGAAGCGCGTCGGGCGTGTCCACCACAACGAGATCCCTGAGGCCAAGGCCGGCGATCAGGCGCCCGGCACCGCGGACGTACACGTTGTGGGAGTCCAGCAGGCGCACCTCGCCTTCGACACGGTTGCCGTCCTGGTCGGCCGGCGTCAGCGCCGAAAAGGCATTCCAGGAGCCGATGTCGCTCCAGTCGAAGCCGGCGCGTACGACGACGACGTTGTTCGCCTTCTCCATCACCGCGTAGTCGATGGAAATATTGGGCAGGACTGCGAAACTGGCGGCGTCGAGTTCGATCGCCTCGCCGCCCTCGCTGCGGCCCGAGCGCGAGGCCTCGTAGCAGGTAGCCGCACCCCGCTGCAGCGCCGGCGCATGCGCCTGCAGCGCCTGCAGCATGGCATCGACGCGAACGCAAAACACGCCGGCATTCCAGAGAAAGTTGCCCGCGGCAAGATAGCGCTCGGCGAGTTCTCGCGCCGGCTTCTCGACGAAACGGACGACAGCGTGCACGGGCACTCCCGCAGGCAGGCCGGGCAGGTCTGACTGCGCCCCCATCTCGATGTATCCAAATCCCGTCTCCGGCGTCGTCGGCGTCATGCCGAAGGTGACGATGACACCCGTCGCCGCTGCCGCCTGGGCCGCGGCTACGGCGGCGGCGAACGCCCCCTGGTCGGCGATGAGGTGGTCCGCGGGCAACACCAGCATGACGGCCGCCGGTCCGAATCGCGCGGCCAGGTGCAGGGCGGCCAGCGCGATCGCCGGCCCGGTGTTGCGGCCGCAGGGCTCGAGCAGGGAAAGGACTCGCGGCGGGTCCGCCGTCGCGCAGGCCGCGATGTCGTCTCTGCTCTGGAAGTGATATTCGCGATTGGTGATCAGCAGCAGATCCGTGACCGCCGGCAAGGCAGCCGCCCGCCGATAGGCCTTCTGCAGCAGGCTCTCGCCGTCGGGCATGCGAATGAAAGGCTTGGGGTAGGTCTCGCGCGACACCGGCCACAAGCGGGTGCCGGCGCCACCGGAGAGGATGACGGGAATCAGCATGGCTGGCGCAGAAGGCGCCGTCGGCGGCCTATTTGACTGTTGCTTTCTATGACGCTGAACACCTTCAATTTACTCCCGGCTTGGGCAGCGGACATTTTCCCGAAAAGCGGCCTCACCATTTCGGCGCGCAGGCCAAATCGAATAATAGCCGGCGAACTACGCCGACGCTATCAATGCAAGTGGCGTCACCTCGGCCTCAATGCGCTTGTGCAATTCTCTATCAGCAGTCTCCAGGTCGTACTGAGCTTGCAGGTTCATCCAGAAAGCAGCATCGATCCCAAACAGGCGAGCCAGGCGCAGGGCGGTATCACCTGTAATCGAGCGGTTTCCGGCGCAAATCTCATCGATGCGGCGCTGTTGCATTCCCGCCAGTTTCGCCACCTTGTAGCGGGTAATACCCAGCGGCTCGATGAAATCCTTCATCAGCACTTCGCCAGGATGCACGGGCGCAAGACGGCGGCCGGTGCCGACATCCAGGAAGTCCATATCCTTCAGTTGTTCGCGTGCAATAGCCATAAGCTGATTCCTCTTAATGATAGTCCGCAATCTCAACCTCCGTCGCATCGCCGTCGACCCAGCAGAAACAGATGCGCCACTGGTCATTGATGCGGATGCTCCACTGACCGGCCCTATCCTTCTTCAACAGTTCCAGCCGATTACCGGGTGGAACGCGCAGGCTGGCGATACTGGGCGCTGCATCGATCATCTTCAGCTTACGCCGTGCCGTGCTCTGAATTTCCTTTGGCAACTGCTTGACTTGGTAGCCTTCGAACACGGCCGCAGTCTGCTTGTCCGAGAATGTCTTGATCATTGCCGAATAGTATTATTTCGCAATAGTATTGTCAATCGGCATTATGTGAGGCGCTTGTGCCCTCCAGATGGCGACCGTTCGTGAACTGGCCGGGAAAGTTCTGGCGCCTGGCCAGTGAGTCTGGTTTGTCGAAGCGAAGAAAGATTCCCGTGCCGATGGATGACCAGCGTCATGCCGCTTGCCAAAACACCTCTCAGGCGACGATTCTGAACGCCGTGGCCTTGGCGACGGGACGCACTTGATTTTTCTCCCGCTTCATCTCGACGATGCCGTAGTTGGACATCGTCTTGAGTGTCCGCGAGAGATTGCCCGGCTTGCGGCCGGTGGTCTCGGCCAAGGACGAGATGGACTGCGGCTTGGTATCCTTGATCACCTTTAACAAAGCGCGGTTCTCGTCGCTCAACACTTCGGCAAGCGAGCGCATCGAGGTAAACCAGATTTTCGGTTCTGTCGGCTTTGGCTTGTACTCTCCGCGAGCAACCGCCAAGATTCGTTGCCGAATCTTGTTCTGCGGCATGATGCCGATCACGAAAGCTTTCATTTCTGGTTTACCTCCATGAGCACCCGATCGACCTCATTGAAGAAATCGACGAGGAGTTGCTGCGCATCCCGAAACTTGTAAGGCACGCCTCTGTCACTCACATGCCGGTGCTTGTGGTCATAGGTCAGCCGCCGCCCTGATCGATGATCTGGTCGTGGAGGTCAATCAGGGTCTCAATCCAGGGATCTTCATGCATGCCGTATTGTATCAGCTGATGATAAAGATATCCACACTGCGTGCTTTTTGGGACAAACACCCGGATGCTGAAACGCCGTTGAGTGCATGGTATGCGCTGGCAAGTCGTGCGAGTTGGAACACGCCGGCCGACATAAAGGAGGCATACCGGAACGCGAGCTTCACGGCCAACAACCGGGTGGTCTTCAATGTCAAGGGCAACGATTATCGGCTTGTGGTGGCGGTTCGCTACGACCGCAGATTGATGTACATACGCTTCATCGGCACCCGTCGCCAGTACGACAAGATTGACGTTGAAACAATTTGAAGGAGATCTAATGGAACTGAAACCTATCCGTACCAAGAGGGATTATCAGGCGGCGCTGGCAGAAGTCGAGCGCATTTGGAACTCGCCTGCCAAGTCGCCCGAGGCGGACACGCTCGACGTGCTGACCATGCTGATTGAAGCCTACGAGAAATGGCATTACCCAATTCCCGACCCCGATCCCATCGAGTTCCTGACCCATGTCATGGAAAGCAGGGCGCTGACTCGCAGGGATCTGGAACCCTGCATAGGTCCGCGCGGCCGTGTGGCAGACATCCTGAACCGTACCCGCCCGCTGACACTGGAGATGATTCGTCGTCTCGCAGTCAACTTGAAGTTGCCCGCAGAGGTACTTATCATGCCCTATAAGCTGCGCCGGGATGAAGAACCCGTGGCAGGCTGACGCGGACCCGGCTAGCGCTAGCTTGAATCTAGCCGGGGCGCGCGACGCAAGTGAGCGCTGAATTCACTTCGGGCGAGCAAGCCAGGCTGTGCGACCCACCCGGAGGTAAATCCCCCGCCCTGAATGACGAAGCCGGCGATGAAGCGGTGGACAAGCGTGTTGGCGTAGAAACCGTCTTGCACGTACTTCAGGAAATTGTTTACGCTCAAAGGGGCTGCGGTGGGGTTGACACTATTGATAAACTTGTCGCAGTGCGGCGGCAGACCAAGGCCGACGTACAGCAGATTCTCCTGGCCTGCATGAAACGGAAAACCTGATGGACAGCGATTGCGTCGTTGACCCAATGCGCCACTCCCGCTTACGCAGCACGGCCCTGCGGCAAACGAACATCCACGACAATTTCCGAATAAGGCGCGAAGACGCGCCCTTTATCGTCCTTCTCCACGGCCTGCCATTCAGAGAGTTTTTCGACATCGCCATGTACGTTCTTGTAATCGCGCCTGACGCGTCGGGCAAGCTCGGCAACGGTCATGGGACCCCCTTCTCTTAAGGCGGCAAGCAAATCCCAGCGTCGCGGCGTAAATACCGCAAAAAGTTGCCCGACGTCTGAAAACCCCACACCAAAATACGGTAGCGGCGCCTCGCCCCGCTCCAAGGCTTCCATCGTTCCGGCAGCCCGAGCCAGGGTGGATTCCAGTGGTTCTCCCACCTTAACGTTGAGAATACGTTCGCTCATTCTCCAGTTCCTTTCACCTCGGCCATAAAGTCAGCCATCAATTGTTGCGGACTCACGAAGTGGTAAGCCTCCTCCCGATCGCCCAAATGCTTGTGGTCACCCTTGCCGCGTTCGTTGTCGTAACCCACGACCCGCCTCCCTTCGACCACGTAGGCAAGCCTGTATTTGTAAAGATGTCCCGATGGTGGAACCGGCTCGGGCACTTGCCAGATAACGATTTCGACAGTTCCATCACCGTGCGCCGCTTTGACTCGAAAAAGCTCTTTGGCTTTCATGGGGTCTATTACACCATAGAAGAAATATGGTGTCTAGCACCATGAATGCTTGCCACTCCGGCTCATCGCCAGCCTGGGCATCGACACCACCTGCGCCACCCCACACCGCCAGCAGACGATCAAGTTGCCAGCGCCCCGGGGACCTACGTTTTGTGTCGTAGCGCGGCTGTCGCTATAGCTCAGGCGTTAAGCATAGAAGTCACAAGAGCCGCCTGTGGAGCAGGAACGGTGAAGGTCTTCGGGAAGATCACCGCACCTGCTCCATTCAGGACCTGGACGGTAAGGTTACCGATGGCAGTTATCGTACATCTGAGTACTTGCTGGGCAGGCGTTGCATAGACGGGGGTCTGCCCGACGCAATTCGGGATGTTTCGGGTTACCGAGCCGGCAAGAGTCTCCAGATTGTTTCCTGAAAAAACGAATTGGGCCGATGCGCCGTAATAGAGATTCGTCCCCTGAATATCGGAGACGGTTGGCGCACTGTCGCCACCACTGCCACAGGCCGTGAGCATTGCGAGGCAAAGAAGAGCGAATATGTGTTTCATAGCGAACATGGATCACGCTAACTCCTCCGTGCTCTATCGCGGACATCCAATCGATCAAGAATTGACAATGCCTGCGCCACATCGCCGGACGTCGCAAATGCACGAAAGCGATTCTCTGTATCCCAAGCTGCCAGAGCCTGGGCGCTGAGTTCTTCGACCAGTTTGTTCATGCTCAAACCGCGACTTCTCGCGAGAGACTTGAGTCGGTCGACCGTATTGTCGGGCAGTCGGATCGTCAATGTACTCATCAAAATTCCTCCAAACACTCTGAGGGGGTCAGCACCCGCAGTTCATTGAATAACAGCTCACCTCTGCGGACATCTTTGACATTGTGCGTAACAATCGCTCGAGCAGAACCCGCCATGGCCAGTTCGATGAGGTGATTGTCGCCCTCATCAGGCAGATTTGGCCTCCATCCGTAATAGATCGTGATCCAGCGCCCCTTTCTTGCCAGCGCAGCCAGCACTTGATGCCTTTCAGTCTGAGTAGTGCCATCACCCCAAACGGGACGTCCCAGTAGATCTTCGTACTCAAGCCATAGAGCGTTTCCAAATAGCGGCTGATAGACACCCATCAATGCACGGCGCAACACCTCGCGTGACGCCCCACCAGCAGACCTCAAACCCGCAACAAAGACACTGGTATCGATAACGATTTCGATCACAGTGATAGCATATACGCTGTCAACAGTTAATTCAACTCTTGAAACCCCTGGCTAGCTCTATGCCTCCCCGCCTGCGCCTTCGCCCACCGCAACAGCTGTTCAGGCACACCTTCTTCAATTTCAATGCACCACCTGCGATGACGGCGTATCACCTGCTGCCGTCGTCGAGCTTCAGCACATCCCTTACCCGCAGCATCGGGGCCTTGCTGAAAAGTATCGGCGGCAACGTCCGCGAAGGCGAAGCCCACAGTCACGACGCAGGATCCGCACTCGTATTTTTGCCCAGGCGAGGCGTTGACTATGGCACTAGCAGTAGTATCATTGGCAAAATGAGCAAAGCGTAGAAATTACTAGCTGCAATGCAGAGCAACCAGCTCGACTGGCAGATAGCGCAAGTCGAAACGGTCGCCAAGGCAAACTAATTGACGGTTCATAGTCCAGGCGGAAGCCACCACATCGTGCGTCACGCCAACGGCAAGAAAATCAGTATCCCGGCGCACCGGCCTATCAAGCCGATTTACATCCGCCAGTTTGTGCGTCTGGTGAATACTGGCAAAGGAGACGAAGAATGATTGACAGTAAGCTCTACCCTGTCGAGATCCGTCCGCTGTCCGCCGAAGATGGTGGCGGCTGGCTGGCGTCCTTTCCTGATCTTCCCGGCTGCATGGGCGACGGAGACACGCCGGAAGCCGCTATCGCCGACGGGTACTCAGCGGCCCAAGCCTGGCTCAAGGTCGCGGAAGAGTGCGGCGATCCGATACCCGAACCAAGTTCGGGTGGTGAGTCCGGGCGCTTTGTTGCCCGCGTTCCCAAGAGCCTGCACACTCGTCTGGTCGCGCGCGCTGCTCAAGAGGGCGTCAGCATGAATACGCTGATCGTATCCATCATCGCCGAGGGCGTTGGTGCAAGACACGATTAAGAGATCCGCCTGGGGAGAGAGGTGAACTCAGCCACGCCGCGGAACCGCCTACCGCGCCAGCCCCTCAACCCACTGCAACTGCCTCGGCAGGCACACGGTCTTTAGATCGTAGTTCGCCCGAGCAAAGGCACGCGCGTTGGCGCCCAACCGCTCCTGCGCCGCGGAGTCTTCCAGCAACGCACAGACCTCCTTCGCCAGTCCGGCTGCATCGAAGAAAGCCACCAGCCTTCCCGTCTCGTCATGGCGGATCGCCTCACGTAGCGGCGCGGTGTCGCTGGCCACAATCGCGCAACCGACGTTCATAGCTTCAAGCAGGCTCCAGGAGAGAACGAAAGGATAGGTGAGATAGACGTGAACCCTTGACAACTGCAGGCGTTAAGCGTTACTGAAATCGCAAGACGCTCTTGACCACGACGTCAGTTGACGGGACGTCGGGAACTCCGTTTACAGTGTTCGTTGGCAATGCGCCGATCACGTCCATGACGTCCAGACCCTGGACAATCTTTCCGAACACGGCGTAGCCGGGGTTGCTGGCGTCCTGGTAATCGAGCGAGGCGTTGTCAACGAGGTTGAAGTAGAACTGGGAAGTGGCCGAGTTGGGGTCGCTTGCCCGCGCCATCGCAATCGTCCCGCGCAGGTTGCTCAAGCCATTATTGGATTCCAGGGTGATGGGCGCCAATAATCCAGGCTGCGGGACGAGTCCAGAAGTATATCCTCCGCCCTGAATGACGAAGCCAGCGATGACACGGTGGAAAAGCGTGTTGGCATGAAAACCGTCTTGCACGTACTTCAGGAAATTGTTTACGCTCAAAGGGGCTGCGGTGGGATTGAGTTCCACGACGATAGTCCCCATAGAAGTCACAAGAGCAACCTGTGGAGCAGGAACGGTGAAGGTCTTCGAAAAAATTACCGCACCTTCTCCATTCAGGACCTTGACGGTAAGGTCGCCGATGGCAGTTATCGTACATCTAAGGACTTGCTGTGCAGGCGTCGCATAAACCGGGGTCTGACCGGCGCAATTCGGAATGTTTCGGGTTACCGAGCCATCCAGAGTTTCCAGATTGTTTCCTGAAATGACGAATTGGGCCGACGCGCCGTAATAGAGATTCGTCCCCTGGATATCGGAGGCCGTTGGCGCACTGGTGCCGCCACTCCCACAGGCTGTGAGCATTGCGAGCCAAAGAAGAGAGAATACGTGTTACATAGCGAACATGGATCACGCTAGCCCTATCGGTCAGAGCCTCAAACGAAGGTGGCCGGGGAAACCCCAAAGCGCTCGCTGAGCGCACGAACCTGGCGGATATTGAGATCTCGCTTACCAGCGAGGATTTCAGAGACCACGCCTTGGCTGCCAATATCACTGAGATCGCATTGTTTCAGGCCGTGCTGCTTCATCAGAAACTTCAGCGCCTGCACACCCGTGGCGTCTGGCAAAGAGTGCTGCTCTGCTTCGTAATCTTTTATCAGGTCGCCCACAATATCGGCCAAACCCATCGCGGGATGATTTTCGTTGCCGCCAGCCACATCGAGCAAGGCTTCGAGAATTTCCACCATCCGCCGATAGTGCTTTTCATCACGGATCGGGGCAATGTCTGTGGCGCGACGAAAGGTCTGCCACGCCGGTAGCAGATGTTTGACCTGGATGCGTACATTCATGATTTCCATGCTCCTTTATCGTATTCCCGGTGGGTCAGTACCGCTTTTATGTAGACGATCTGCTTCTCGAACCGGATATAGGTAATTAGCCGGTACTTGTTTCCACCGATGTTGAACACCGTCAACTCGCCGACCTTGTCTATGGTGTTGAACGCCGCCTTCAGCTCAGCCCAGTTACAGAAACGATTCTTCTCGATCACCCTTCGCCAGCCCTGTACTGACTCATTGGCTTGCGCATGAGCATCCGCAAAAGCCCGCAGCGCTCTATTACTGATGATCTTCACATGCGCAGTATATCTCTCTGTGAGATATTTACAAACTGTGCCTCCCCGCCTGCGCCTTTTCCCACCGCAACAACCGCTTCAGGCACACCTTCTTCAAATTTCAGTGCATCACCTGCGATGACGGCGCATCGCCTGTCGCCGTCGACATGGGCCGCCATAGATCGAGGCCCCATTCGCTGCTGGTCAGGGCATCGTCGAGCAGGCGGATCAGGCCGTCGAGGCTGTCGTCGTCGAGCATCAGCACTTCTCCCTTGCCCGTCGCATCGATCAGGCTCAGGATGTGGCCGCCCTTGTCTCCAGGACCTTATTGCAGCCTGGTCACCAGCGGCGGCGGCGCGCCAGTCTGCAGGCCCGGCTCCTGTGTGACTTCCCCGGTTTGCCGCGCCCGGTCCTGCTTCAAGCGCAGCAGCCATTCCTTGGTCGTGCTCGTCACGGCGGGGTCCACCGATGAACCGGCGCGCTGCCACAGGGCTTGCCAGAGGATGGCGGTCAGGCGTCGCGTCAGCCAGAAGCCGACGCGGCGATCCGCTATGCCCAAGGTCAGCAGCAGGCGGTCTTCAGCCGGTTCGTAGGAAATCTGCAATTGCATGCGGATCTCGATCGTATCCGACAGGTTAATTGGTGGTGACCGGCGCGGCCGGCGCTGAGCTTGGTGACTCTGTCAACCGACTGTTGATCAGCGTGATTTCGTTTTCATCGAGCCGACGTTCTGGAACTCCTTGCGTACCTGCTGAGCCACCTCGCGCCGCCTGCCCTCGTAGAGTTGCTGATACCTCTCGATGTTTGCCAGCGCCTGGCGCTGCTGCGATACGGTGTAACCGCCGGCGAACAGCGGAACATTCACCTGCAAACCGACCATGGAGGTCAGATACAGTTGGTTGATGGTGGTTGTTCCCTGCCTGTCTTCGGGTTGCGGCCCGTGCGTTCCGCACGCTACTTCGCCAGATTCTCCACCCACTGCAAAGCCCTCGACAGGCACACTGACCTGAGATCGTAAGTCGCTTGCGCGAACTCGCGCGCAGCGGCGCCCAACCGCTCCCGTGCCGCGGAGTCTTCCAGCAACGCACAGACCTCCCTCGCCAGTCCGGCTACGTCGAAGAAATCCACCAGCATTCCCGTCTCATCATGGCGGATCGCCTCACGTAGCGGCGCGGTGTCGCTGGCCACAATCGCGCAGCCGACGCTCATGGCTTCAAGCAGGCTCCAGGAGAGCACGAAAGGATAGGTGAGATAGACGTGAACAGTAGACAACTGCAGCATCGCGATGAAGTGCTGGTAGGGAATGCTGCCGAGAAAATGCACCCGCGCCCAGTCGGCGTCGCCGATCTGCGGCCGCACCTCGCTGGCGAAGATGTCCTTCCACCTCGCACCCTCGGGCGGCCGGGCGCCATAGCTGACATCGTCTGCACCGACGATAAGCACGCGGGCCTTGGGGCGACGCGCGAGTAGCTCTGGCAGCGCCCGCATGAAGATGTGATAGCCGCGGTATGGCTCCAGGTTGCGGTTAACAAAAGTGATGACTTCATCGGCCCGCGTCAGCACGAGATTGCCGTTGAGCGTCAAGCTCACCGCCGGATTCGGCGCGACAGTTTCGCAGTCTATGCCGTCATGTATCACCGCAATCCGGCTGCGGAAGGGCTCAGGGAAGGTGCTGGCCTGCCAGAGCGTAGGCGAAATTCCAGCGTCTGCGATTTCAAAATGGAGCAGATTGTTCAGGTTCTTTAGGCGCAGCCTGCACACTTCGCCTGGATCGGTCGCCGGAAACTCCGGATCGAAGTCCACGTCCGCCCCCTGCGCGTGATAGAAAAACTCGCAGTAGATGCCGAGCCTGGCGTTGGGCCAAACGTCCTTGAGGAACAGGCTCTCGCCCCAGCCGGGATGGGCGATGATCACGTCAGGTGAAAAACCATCAGCCTTCAGCTTCAATGCCGCGCGAAAGGCCGCTTCGCCGCGGATCGTCTTGGTCTCGAAATCGCTCACCCAAGGATGGACCCCAGGCGTGGTGCCACGCGCAGGTTGGTAGCTGACCAGCCGCACACCCTGCCACGAAGCCGGCGCGTCCTTCTGCATGGTGAAGGCCGTGACGGCATGGCCATGAGCAGATAGTGCCGGGGCCAGAAACTTGAACTGGCCCGGGAAGTTCTGGTGGACGAAGAGGATGTTCATTGGTTTTGCTGGTCCCATGTTGAAAGGCATGTGACGACTAGCTCGACCATGGGTTGAGGAGCTGTGCGAGCATCAGGACAAGACCAATTATGAGCGTCACTGAATCCGTAAGGCATTCTTGACTACAACGTCTGTTACCGGGACGTCGGGGGTTCCGTTCACAGTGTTCGTTGGCACTGCGCCGATCGTGTCCATGACGTCCAGACCCTGGACAATCTTTCCGAAGACAGCGTAGCCGGGATTGCTGGCGTCCTGGTAATCCAGCGCGGGGTTTTCAGCAAGGTTGAAGTAAAACTGGGAAGTGGCCGAGTTGGGGTCACTGGTCCGCGCCATGGCAATCGTTCCGCGCAGGTTGCTCAACCCATTATTCGATTCCAGGGAAATCGGGGCCAATAATCCAGGCCGTGCGAGCAGCCCAGCGGTATATCCTCCGCCCTGAATGACGAAGCCGGCGATGACGCGGTGGAAGAGAGTGTTGGAATAAAAGCCGTTTTGCAGGTACTTCAGGAAATTGTTTACGCTCAATGGGGCAACTGTAGGGTTAAGTTGCACGACGATGCTCCCCATAGACGTAACAAGAGCCACTTGTGGCGCTGGAACTGCGAAGGTCTTTGCGAAGATCACCGAACCTGCTCCATTCAGGACCTGGACGTTAAGGTCACCGATGGCAGTTATCGTACATCTAATTACTTGCTGGGCAGGCGTTGCATAGACGGGGGTCTGCCCGGTGCAATTCGGAATGTTTCGGGTTACCGAACCGTCAAGCGTTTCCAAGTTGTTTCCTGAAAAGACGAATTGGGCCGATGCGCCATAAAAGAGATTCTGCCCCTGAATGTCGGAGACGGTCGGCGCCGTGTCGCCGCCGCTCCCGCAGGCCGTGAGCATTGCAAGACAAAGAATAGCGATTAGAGATTTCATAGCGGATAGGGCTCTCGGGAATTCAGTGCATCACCTGCGATGACGAAGCATCGGCTGCCGCCATCGACATGGGCCGCCAAAGATCGAGGCCCCATTCGCTGCTGGTCAGGGTATCGTCGAGCAGTCGGATCAGGCCGTAGAGACTGTCGTCGTCGAGCGTCAGCGTCTCTCCCTTGCCCGTCGCATCGATCAGGCTCAGGACGTGGCCACCCTTGTCTCCAGGGCCGTATTGCACTGTGGTCACCAGCAGCGGCGGGGAGCCGGTCTGCAGGCGCGGTTCCTGGGTAACTTCGCTGGTTTGCCGTGCCCTGTCCTGCTTTAGGCGCAGCAGCCATTCCTTAGCTGTGCTCGTCACCCCGGCGTCCACCGATGAACCGGCCCGCTGCCACAGGGCTTGCCAGAGCATCGCTGTGAGACGTCGCGTCAGCCAGAAGCCGATGCGGCGATCGGCTATCCCGAGCGTCAGCAGCAGGCGGTCTTCAGCCGGGTCGTAGGAAATCTGAAGTTGCATGCGGATCTCGATCGCGTCCAACGTGCTAATTTACTGCGGCTGGCGCGGTCGGCGCTGAACTTGGTGATGCCGTTAGCCAACTATTGATCAGCGTGATTTCGTTTTCGTCTAGCGAATTCACCAGGCCCTGCAGGCGTACCCTGGCCATCAGGTACATGTAGCGCTGCTGCGCCAGGTCGCGGCGCACGTTGACGCGTTGCTGCTGGGCGTTGAGTATGTCTACCATGGTGCGGGTACCTGCCTGGAAGCCCTTCTGGTTTGAGAACACCGCCTGGTCGGCGGAGCGCTCGGCCTGCTCCAGCGCTCTCACCTTGAGCACACCCTCGGAGACGTTCTGGAATTCCTTGCGGATTTGCTGATCCACTTCGCGCCGCCGGCCCTCATAGAGCTGCTGATATCTCTCGATGTTCGCCAGCGCCTGGCGCTCCTGTGAAACGGCGTAGCCACCGGCGAAGAGTGGGACGTTCACCTGCAGGCCCACCATAGACGTCAGATAAAGCTGGTTGATCGTGGTGTCGTTGGCACTCTGGCCGCGGCTGCGTTGTGCGATCAGGTCGACAGTAGGCCAATGGCCGGCTTTCGCCTTCTCCAACTCCTGCTTGGCGGACTCGACGTTCGCGCGCATGGAACGCAGTTCACCATTGACCTCTTCACCGCGGGATATCCACTCCTCGGGGCTTGCAGGTATCGGTGCGACGAGTTCCATGTGCGCCGGATCGAGTAGGGCTAGATCGTTCACCGGCTGATTGACGATCACCGATAGCTGGCGCTTGGTATAGCCGAGGTTTTGAGTGGCCTCCAACTCTTGCGCCAGGATCATGTCGTAGCGGGCCTGGGCATCGTCGATGTCGGTACGCGTACCCTGCCCGGCTTGAAATACTCGCTTCACGGCCTGCAACTGAACGCCGTAAGCCTCTTTCTGTGCCACGATCAGAGCCATCTGGTCCTGCGCCATCAGCGCTTCGAAATAGGCACCAGAGAGGCGCACCAGAAGGTCTTGCAAGCTTTTCTCCAAGGATGCCTCGGCGCTTTTGACCTGGGACTGCGCCTGCCGATACTGCGCGAAGTTGTACTTGCGGAAGATCGGCTGGTGCACGGAAAGAACGTAGCTGGAGCTCAAATAGTCTTGGGTACTCTGTACCGGACCATTAAATCCCGGCACTACACTATCGGTGGCGTTCTTGGTTCGGATGAGACTGCCCGAGACATTGGGCAACAACTGGGCGAGCGCCTGGGGTGCCAACTCACGGTTTGCCGACGCCTCGGCGCGCGAGGCCTGGTAGGTAGCATCCTGCGTCAGAGCCAGACGGTAGCTCTGGACGAGATCGAGGCCGTAGGCCGGCGACGTGATGCAGGCCAACGCGCCGACGATGAGCGTCGCCCCTGTACTCCACCTCTTGCAGCAGGCAGGAAGCAACAGATCAAACTGACAAAGCTTCACGTCTCATTCCTCTTTCATCGAAGCCGCCATCCGTTTCATTAGCGGATGCAGCAGGTAGGTGAGCACCGTACGTTCGCCGGTTTTGATCACCACTTCGGCGGGCATGCCCGCCTGCAGCTGGCGGCCGCCCAGCTCTTTCATGCCTTCCGGCGTCACTGAGACGCGCGCCAGGTAGTAGGGCGTGATGTTCGGATTTTGCTGGATGATGAGGTCGGAAGATACGGAATCGACCTTGCCCTGCACCACCAGCGAAGGTGAGTGGGCGAAAGAGGAAAAGCGCACATCGGTCTCCAGCCCCGGATGAACACGATCTATCATTTGCGGGGAAATATGCGCCTCGAGCAGCAGGGTCTCGTGGCCAGGCACGATGTCCATCAACCTTTGTCCGCCACCGATCACGCCGCCCGCGGTGTGCACCGCCAGCCCGACGACCTGGCCTTCCGCCGGAGCACGGATGACGGTACGCCTTAGCTCGTCTGACGTGGCCTTGTATTTCTCCGCATCGGCCTGAACCTCGCGGCGCACGTCGGCGAGTTGGGAATCGACCTCTTTGCGATAGTCCTGAGTGCGCTGGATGGCGCGCATTTTGATTTCGGCGATGGCCGCACGAGAGCGCATGATGTTGGCCTGCAACTCCGCGATGGAACCCATGGATTCGGCCGCCATGCGCTCCATCTCGAACTGCTTGTTGCGCGGCGCGTAGCCTTCCTTCACCAGGTCGCGCAAACCCTTGAGGTCCTCCTGGAGGAACTCCTGTTGCGCGTTACGGTTCTTGAGCACTCCCTCGTAACCCTGAATCGCCGCCTGCTGGCCGCGAATCGACGCCTCCATTGCCTGCATGTCCGCTGCCAGGGACTGGCGCCGAGACTGGAACAACTGCACCTGATTGCCAATCGTCTGTTTGGTGAAAAGATCGTCCTTGCCCAGCAGATCCGGGTGAAAACTGATTTTCGCCGCACCGGTCTGCTCGGCAACCAGGCGCCCTTCCATGGCGCGCAGCGTCAGGTAATGCTGGCGGATCCCCTCATAATTTGCCCGTGCCACGGCATCGTCGAGACGCAGCAGGGGTTGGTCCTTCTTGACGAACTGGCCTTCATTGACTAAGACCTCGCTCACGATGCCGGTTTGCGGGTACTGCACCTCCTTGCGATTGGTGTCCAGGGTGACCATGCTGTGGGCAGGCACGCCTTCGTCGAGAGGCGCGAAGCCGGCCCAAAGCAGGAATCCGCCGAAGCTGATTCCCAGCACCCAGAGGCCGAGGCGGGCCGGGGCGCGGGTATCGGAGGGAAGTACTAGTTCGCCCTCGACGGCCGGTCCCGTGGTCTGGACGGCGACAGGCTTGAAGTTGCCCAGGAGTTTCCGAGTAGCCATAAATTTGTCCTATCGTAAATATTCGATCACGCCGGCTGCGCTGCCGCTGCCGCGGCAGCGCCAGCAGCCGCTTGATTAGCCTGGGCGACCATGGTGGCGATGAATTCCTTCGCCGGACCGTAGTAGGCTATGGCTCCGTCGTTCATGGCCATGATGCGATCGGCGACACCGATGATGCTCATGCGGTGGGTGATGAGGATGACGGTCTTACCCTGCTCTTTGAGATCCTGCACCGCAGTCACCAGAGCCGCCTCTCCGACATCATCCAGATTGGAGTTGGGCTCGTCGAGCACAAGCACGCTGGGGTCGCCGTACATGGCGCGGGCCAGGCCGATGCGCTGGCGCTGGCCGCCAGAGAGCAGTCCACCGGCCTCGCCCATCGGGGTATCGTAGCCGCGTGGCAGACGCAGGATCATGTCGTGCACCCCGGCGCGCTGGCAGGCAGCGATCACTTTTTCCGGGTCGATGTCGCCGAAGCGCGCGATGTTTTCGGCGATGCTGCCCTCGAACAGTTCGATATCCTGCGGCAGGTAGCCGAGGAAAGGGCCCAGTTGCTCGCGGTCCCAGCTCTCGATAGGTTCGCCGTCGATCAGTACCTGACCGGCAACGTTTGGCCATATCCCCACCAGCGAGCGCGCCAGGGTCGATTTGCCGGAACCCGAAGGACCGATGATGACCACTGTCTCGCCGGCGGGGAAATCGGCGCTGAGGCCTTTCAGGATGGGCTGTGCCCGCGCCGGCGCGGTGGCGATCAGATTCTCGATGCGAAGGTGGCCTTGCGGTGCCGGGTGCACCAGTCCGGCGTCGCGTTCGGGATGCGCCGCCAGCAGGGCCTCCAGGCGCTCAAAGGACTTGCGCGCCGCAAGAAAGGATTTCCACTGCGACACCATCATATCCACTGGCTGGAGGGCGCGGGTCATCAGCATGCTGGAGGCGATGATGCCGCCCGATGTCAGCTCACCGTTGATCGCCAGCAGGGCGCCGGCACCCAGGGCCAGGGAGCTCTGTGTGTAGCGCAGGAACTTGGAGAGAGACTGCATGCGATGGATCAAGTCCTGCGCCTCATGATGCAGAGCCAAGTGAGTCTGATGGCGGCTCTGCCAGCGTCTGCGCAGGTCGCCCAGCATGCCCATGGACTCGATCACATCGGCGTTCTTGAGCTTGCTCTGCACGTACACACTCACCTCAACGCCTGCCTCACCCGCTTTTTCGATCTGCTGGTGGGTATAGCTATGGCTGAGGAAGGCAAGGCCGATCGAGAGCAGGATGAAGAAGATGGAGAGCCAGCCCAGAGTCGGGTGCAGCAGGAAGAGGACGGCGACGTAGATGGGCGTCCACGGCGCATCGAGGAAGGCGAATAGGCCATAGCCGGTGAGAAACTGGCGGATGTTGGTCAGGTCGGAGAAGGGCTGGGTGGGGTTGACGCCGAACTTGCTGAGATAGGCCTCAAAGCTGGCGTTGAACACGCGCGAATTGAGTTGGCTGTCGAGCTTGACGCCGGTGCGCACCAGCAGACGAGAGCGCGACCACTCGGCAAATCCCATCACGGCGAAGAGAAACATCATCACCAGGCTCAACGCCAGCAGGGTCAGCTCGCTCTGGCTGACGAAGACCCGGTCGAACACCTGCAGCATATACAGAGTGGGGGTGAGCATCAGGATGTTCACCGCCACGGTGAAGATCAGGCAGACGATGAACTCGCGGCGGAACAGCCAGAGGGTTGCCGCCAGTTCGCTGCGCTCGAAGAAGGATGGTTTTTTCATGGCGTTCGCCTTATGCAGCAGCAGCGGCAGAAAGGGCCGGAGCCGGCGGTTGTGGCGGCGCCACCGCGGGCGGTTCCCCGCGCAGAGCTGCCAAGACCTGGTCGCGGGGGCCATAGAGGTGGACCTGTCCCTCGACCAGCACCAGCATCAGATCGGCGACAGGAAGGACGCTGGTTCGATGGGTGATGAGGACGATGGTGGTACCGCTCGCCTTCAATGCCTGCAGGGTTTGCACAAGGGCCAGTTCGCCGGCTTCGTCGAGGCTGGAGTTGGGCTCGTCGAGCACGATAAAGCGCGGGTTGCCGTAAATGGCGCGCGCCAGCCCAATGCGTTGGCGCTGACCGCCGGAGAGGAAGCAACCCTCGTCGCCGATGTCCGACTCGTAGCCACTGGGCAAAGCCAGAATCGCCTCGTGCACGCCCACTGCGCGCGCCGCTGCTTCGACCTTGGCCATGTCGACGTGGCCGAAGCGGGCGATGTTCTCGGCTAGGCTTCCGGCGAACAATTCGACATCCTGGGGCAGATAACCGAGGTGCGGGCCGAGCTCGGCCTTGTTCCAGGTGAATACTTCGACGCCATCGAGGCGCACCTTGCCGGCCGCCGTCGGCCAGACGCCGACCAGCAGGCGCGCCAGCGTCGACTTGCCCGAGGCCGAGGGCCCAACGACCGCCAGCACCTGGCCGGCGGGCACGGCGAAGCCGACGCCGCGGATAATGGCCACGTTGGTGTTGGGCGCCGCTGCCGTCACCTGCTCCACCGTGAGCAGGCCCTCGGGCGGCGGCAGGGCCATGGCCTGCGGCTTTTTCGGAATGGCACGCAGCAGAATGTCGAGGCGAGCGTAGGCGTCGCGCGCATTGACCACCTGTTTCCACATGGCGATGACCTGGACGATGGGCGAGAGGACGCGGCCGCCGAGGGTCGAGGCAACGATCATCATGCCGCCGCCGCCGGGAAAGGCGCCCTGAAGCTCCAACCAACAGCCAGCGCCCAGGAGCAGCGAGGACAGGGTGAGTTGCACAAACTTGGAAATTGACGAATAGCCGCCGGCGGCATCCGAAGCTTGGGCCTGCATGAAAAGGAATTGCTTCTGCTTGTTCATCCAGCGGCGTTGGATGCCGCCCAGCATGCCCATGGCCTCGATCACCTGGGCGTTGCGCAGGCTGTTGCCAGCGTAGTTCTGGGCGGCGATGGCGATGCGGTTGGCGACGGTGAGGAAGGGCTGGCTGTCGCGCTCGGTGAGGTAGGCGAGGATCAAAGCGATCACTGCCCCCACCAGGGACATGACGCCCATGGTGGTATTAATCACGAACATGACTCCGATGAAGATCATGGCCAGGGGCACGTCCATGATGGCGACCATGGCCGGACTGGCGAGGAACTCGCGAACGCTGCGCAGATCGCCGATGATCTGGGTCGATGTGCCGGGGATGAGGCGCAGGTTGGCTTCAAAGACGCTGTCGAAGATGCGCTCGCTCATCTCGGCGTCGAACTTGCGGGCCATCATCTGCAGGACCTCCACGCGCACCCACTCGAGAAATTCCATCAGGGCGTAGAGGCCAACGGCGAGCAGGGTCAGCATGGCGAGGGTCATCCCGCTGCGACTGTTCACCACCCGGTCATAGACTTCGAGCATGTACACCGTCGGCGCCATCACCAGCAGATTGGTGAACAAGCTGAAGAACATGGCATTCCTAAAAAACGTCTTTTGCGCGAGCAGCGCGAGGCGCAGTTCCGAAGGCTGATCGTTGGGCTTCATGCGGCGGCTCCGAGTTGCTGGGTGGCGGGGAGTGTCCCCGGCGTTACGATCAAATATTCAGGAAACTCACCCGAGGATGGTTCCGTGGCTTCGGCGGCCGGGGTTTTGGGAGGTTCATCCTCCGACGAAAACGCAAAGGCAAGCTGGAAGCCGGAGGGCAGGCGCGACAGGACTATCTCGCGCAGCTTCTCGGTGGTGAAGCGCGCCTGGTCCTCAGGCTTCAGGTCGAGCTGGAAGCGCATGCGGCCATCGAGGGTATACATCGACAACTGCCCCTCCTTCAGGCTCAAGGTATGGCGGTCGAAGTACACTGGTGACGTTGGCAAGAAATTGAGCAGGGGCAGTGGTGCCCCCGGACGCTTGGTGACGTTGAACGGGCTAGCGGGATGCTGTAGGACCAGGCGGCAGGTACGGGACACCGAATAGATCGCGTTGCACACCATCTGCGAACCAATTTGCGGAAAACGTTCGCGCAGGCTGCGATACACAAGGTGATGCAGCGCGACACGGTTCCAGCAACGGGTCTGCTGCACTGTCGGTGCGATGGCGTTGCAGACCTCGGCGAAAGCCACCTGCAAAGAGGCAAGACGCGCCGCTTGCTCGGCCGAGGTGTTGAGAGGAATGCGAAGAACGAAATTCATATAGGAAATGCTAGCATGGATTCCTATATGAGTAAACTCCTATATGAAGTTCATGCAAAAGCTCTTTGAGGCGCCTCAGACCGTCTTAAGGATACCCAGCTTAACCAGCCACACCAACGCCCGGAACACAAAAGGTTGACGTTCCGCAGGTATGGATCTGATCAGTTCGGCCGCTGCCTTGGGGCCAGCAGCTGCCGCGTTGAGTACGGACTGAACCTCAGCCTCCCTCGGCAAGACCACCTTCGCAAAATTGACCATTGCCAGTTGCCGGTAGTCGGCCAGGCGCCGGGCGGCAATGTGCTCATCGGCATTGACCAACCCCAGCACCGTCTGCGGCGTCACGGCTTGAGTCGGATAGCTGGCGAAAGCATTGAACGGGTCCATGCGCGCCGGCCAAGGGTGAACCAGCGGTTTGAGCGCTGGCGCCTGCGCCTTGCGAATCTCCGCAAGCTCCTCCCACAGCGCCTCGTACCGCGGAATGATTACCGCCCAGTCATACACCTCACGCGCCCGTTGACGTCCCGCGTCACCCATTTGACGGCGCAGTTCCGGGGAGGAGAACAGGCGCTCGAAAGCCCGTGCCGTCGCCTCCACATTCACCGCCACCAGCGAGCACGTGTGGCCGCAGTACATGTCGTAGGTGTCGATTTCCAGCGCATGCCGCAACGCCAGATCACCGCCTAGGCCAGCTTCCGGAATGAGCGTCGAAATGCGGAAACCATCGATGCCGTCCCGCACTGTGTCCTTGTACCCGTCCCAGTCTGAGACCACCACCGGTATGCCCGCCGCCATCGCCTCGATCGGCACGATGCCGAACGTTTCCTGGATATTGTCGGAAAGCGAGCAGAAGACGTCTGCACTCGCCCAGGCGGTCAGCCGGGCCTCTGCCTTGCGCCCTTCCAGAGTCAACACGCGTACGCTCGGGCAAGCAAGTCTTGCGGCATCGGCATAGGCTCTGGCGATGAAATCGTTGGCGTGCCAACCGCATTCCACCAACAGTACGTCGCGCCCCTGCGCCGCCATTTCCAAGGCCTGGTACATGGCCAGCGGATGCGCTTTGGCGTGGAAGGACAGCCGCCCCATGAAGAGCACTACCAGCGTATTCTCGTCCGCGGCAATCTCCAGCCGCGCATGAACACGATCGGCATGGCTAAACGCGAAGTCCTCCGTGTGCAGCCCCAGTGGGATCACCGGCAATTGTGGCAGGACCAGCCTCTGCACCCCAAGCCGTTGTACCAGGTAATCGGCCTGAGCCTGCAGGACATGCTGCACATTGTCTTTGACTGCCGTAGATGTGCAGATCACGGCGTCCCATGGCTGCACAGGCGCGGTAATCAACTCGGCAATCGCATCCATCACCCCCGCCGAGGCCGTTGTATGAGTAATGCCGCAAAGGCTCCAGCGGCCGTGGCCATAGGCCGCTCGACGCCAGGCGTGTTCACCTAAGCCGGGCCCGGGGTAATACACCGCCCCGACTTGCGCCAGTGCAGCGAGAGAATTTCTGTCGACTGACTTTACCCTCCCGCTCCGACCGGCAGCCCGTGCACTTTGTGCAAAGGTTTGGGCGTCCTCGTCCTTCTCAACCTGCGTCCACAACTCCTGGGCTTTGCTGTGCGCAAAAAAGCCGCGAAGGAATGACTCGCCGGCGGCATTCCGGCCCATCAGCTTGGGACCGGTGGTGGTATACGCCTCAGGGTGATAGTAGATAGCGGCGGTCATGCGATCTGCAGCGCCTTCAACACCGGCAACCGCATCTCGGCAAACTCCTTTGCGTGCATCACCAACTCGGCCACGTTTTCCACCGTCGTCGCCAACGCTATTCCGTCTTTCAGAAGACGCTGGCCTTGGCTGTCCAAGATCTGCCACGCAAATTGCGCCCAGCTTTCCGGGGTGGTCTGCCCTTGGCCTCGGGCGAGAGAAAAAAGCTGCTGCAAGCGATCAATCTTCACCCCGCCGCCCGTCACCGGGCTAGCGAGATAGCTGATATCTGAGCTACCCCTGGCCTTGTCCAATAGTGTGTCGTTGAGTCTTTGGGTAGTTGGAAGGGCGTCGGCGATTTGTTCATCGTCTTGTGCTGCGGCCAGATCACCCTTTCCAGTAAGTACAAGAATCGCCTGCAGCAGTTGACCGAAACCAAGCTTGCCCGAGAGGGCGTGATCTAGTTGCCCCAGACGTCTTGGAACATGATCACCTAATACGTCGAGAACTGGGACGTAAACCGCTTCGGCCAAGCCGGCTTCGCCTAACGCACCCTTAGCCTTGAGGGAAACCTGGCTGCGGGCGGTAATCAGGATGACCCGAAGGGCACGCACGGCTTCAACCCTTTCCGGGGAAGTCAGCCTTTGTGCACCCTTCACCCAATAGTCGCTGCGAAATTGCTGGTTTACGCAGAAATCGCGAACCGTCTCGCGGAACATGGGGTCGAGGATATCCTTAAGGAGTGCTTGCTGCTCCGCGCTGAGGTTTAGCGGATCGATATGATCCAGATAGCGAGCGGAGCAAACATAGTTGAGTTTGGCTGGCGCCAGCCATTCGGCCATGCGCGAAAAAGGCATGGGTAGCCAGTCGCGGTTGAAGTATTCATGGGCGAGGTAATGGCGGTCAAATTTCTTGATCTCATTGAGCGTGTCGGCCGCCTTCGGGTTCGCACGGGCATAGGCGGGATTGGCGGCCATTAGCTTCTCGGCAAAGGCAAGCGCCCCGTCGATGCGCGACACAAGGCCAAACCCTGGCACACCCATTACGTTGGCGTGTTCGGTGAGCAAGTCGCGCAGCGGCACCGTCGCCGCCCACCCCGGCTGCGTGTTGTAGCTGACGTAGAGCAAACCACCAACCTTGAGCTTGCGGCGGATGAAATCGACGATCACGGCGCGGTTCCCATCGGAAATCCAGCTCCAGATGCCATGCAGGCCGATGCTTTCAAAGTCGGGCAGATCGCTACGCGCACAAAAATCGGAGAAGGCTTCGTCGTAGAGATGCACGTCGGCACCGGAGGCGCGGGCGAGGGATTTGGCAAAGCTCGCCTGCGCGGGGTTAAAGTCAGTGGCGTACCATGGACTACGAGAGGCAGCGGCGTGGAGATTGACACTAACGCCCTGGCCAAAGCCTAGCTCGCAATGCGTCCCCGTTGCGGGGGGCGCGAACCCGGCATCCAAGAAGGCTAGGCGAGCGCGCAGTGGGTTGAGTTCGGAATAATAGCCAAAAGTGTAGCCGATTTCGGCGACGTAGCCGGCAGTCCAGTCATTCATTGAATTTCCCCTTTAACTATTCAAGTGTCGCATTGCGACTGCGGCTCTCAACTCCGATTGTCTCCCTTTCCTCACCAGCCACGGCCCTGCCCGGACCGCCATTCCCACACCGCCAGCCCCTTGTTGTCGCAGCAGGGCATGCTGGATCAGAACACCGCGCCACTTCGTTTGGAAACACAGAGCGTTATTGAGTTGGGAGGCTTCGTCGGCTTGTGCCCGCGATAGACTAAACATGATTTTCGGCGGACGGCGGTCAGATATACCTAGCCAGGAATATGTAATGCCGCCAAGGCTCGCATTGCGGACTGTTCCGCAGAACACTTGCTGGCAACCGCGTACAAATCGTAATAGGGATGCCCACGTCGCTTACTGGCAATCGTCGCAAAGCCAGAGCCCTGCAAGCTACCGATCAGCACCTTTTCCGTAAAGCCACACCGGTGTGCCATAAACAGGTTGCCTTCCGCTAACTGCCTGCGGTGACCATAGAGAATGTCGATTGGGGCAATATCACCAGCCGGAGACGTGTATGCAGACGCAGTAAGCTTGCCCTCCGCGATTAACGCGCAAACAGACTGTAGATCCGGGCAGGTGATGACTAAGAACCCGTCCGCCTTCAGTACGCGCAAGAACTCCTTCAGCGCGAGAGGCACTTCATGCGGATATAAATGCTCGATATTGTGACTGGAGAACACCGCGTCGACTGATGCATCGGCCACCGCCGACATATCCAGCATCGTGCCGACAATGTCGGGATTGACACTCTCGTCGATGTCGAGACGGATCTCTGTCCATTCAGACGCATTGAAGCCCAAAGTTGTCCTGTCCTTGTGCTTAGGGCCGCAACCCACGTGGAGAAACGTTTTCATTGTCAGCATACCTGTTCAGCTGCCTCATCGCGCAACTTCGGCTGGGGCCAGTGCAAAGAACTCAACATGGCCTAGTAACACCCATCAAGAACTCTTCCAAAGCCCTTATTGGGACCCCATCATCAAAAAGAACGTGCCGAGACTCTACAATATCGTGTCGTATACGCTGGTGATACTCGAGATCCTGGACGAGTCTCACCGCAATGTCGACATATTCCTCCTCAGATGAGGCAACCAATTCAGACAGACCGAGTTGCTTAAGAATCCCGCTCGCGAAACGGCCGCGCATGAAACGGCCCTCGCGTGCAACGATAGGCAAACCGCATTCTATCGCCTGCATCGCCGTATTAAAACCGGAAAAGCCAATCGTGTCGAGATAGACGTCCGCACGCCTCATAATGTCGAAGAACGCAGGCAGTGGCTGCCATGGAATAGACACCACAAATTCTTCATACCTCATTCCCGCACGCGCAAAAGAATCACTCAATCTCTGATACAAGAACTCTGACATTTGGCTTACGCGGGAGGTAAAGAAAACAAACTGGCACCACCCGAGCCGACGAGCAATTTCTGGAAACACCCAGTCATGCTGGGGAGCATACTTGAATGGCGTCCCCGGACAAATGAGAACTGGAGATCGCCAATCAATGCCAAGCGCTTCGAAGTTTAGCTCCTCTGAGGGCACGTCAAGTGGTAGGTAACAACAGCCGAGGTTGGGTAGCTTGACCAGGTTCTCCAGGTAATTCCCCTCCGCACCACGAGGCTCGAAGCCTTCAGCCGATAGGTAGTAATCTATCGTAGGCAAACCGGTCGTTTCAGGGTGGCCCCAGGTCGCTGCCTGAATGGGGGCAAGGCGCAAGTTTGCCAGCCTGGCGGTCAGCGGATCCATGCCGATCTCAGGATAAATCAAAACTTCAATTTCCTGTTCGAGGATGCAGTCCGCCCACTGACGCAACCCACCCTTCCCCGCCGCGAATGAAGTTACCTTGGATCTAGCATAGCGCGTATCACCATCCTCGATACTGCCCAGATAGAAAATGTGGAGAGAAAATTTCCTAATGTCCAGATGCTGGATCCAGCCCTTTAGTATGGCATTCCAAACGGAGTGATTGCAGATATGCTTCGACACTACTCCGACACTAATTCGACCTCTTGCCTTTAAATTGGCTGGTTTAATGCCTTGGGACTGCTGCCAACAACTCATAAGCCGATTGCATAGCTTCCCGTATCGCACCATTACTTCCCGGTTGTCTTCTTCCTGATAAGCTAAGTAGAAAGGTTGCTGAACAGCAACAGTATTGTAACCATCTGTTAGGCGATCGCCGTCGAACCACAACTCCAATTCCGCAAGATGTTGGTCAAAGCGAGTTCGATCAACAGGATTTCTATCGTCAGAACCAGGTATGACAGCCAAATGAGAGACATGAAATGACCACAGGGCCTCGGCAAAGTCTGGCTTGAGCATCAGCGCGCGGTGAAAACATTCAATCGCCTCTCCCAACTTGCCTTGCTCCTTCACCGCCACTCCAAGGTTATGGTGCGCGACCGCTTCGGCTGGCGCGAGCTCTAGCGCTCGGCGATAGTAGTCAATAGCCAGATCTAGTCTGCCCTGTTCCTTGAACAGACTGCCCAGATTATTGATCGTCTCGATGCTGTCCGGCAACAGTCTTAGAGCAATGCGAAGACACGAAATAGCATCATTCAGCTTGCTTTGGCCATTCAACAGCCTACCGAGGACGGAATACGCTGCAAGATAGTCTGGCTTTAACCCCAATGCCTTACTAAGGTGATCTACAGCGCCCTGTCTGTTGCCTTGTTGCTCGAGAGCCAAGGCTAGATTGAAATGTGCTTCGGCGAAGTCTGGCCGCAATTCCAGCGCTCTTTGATAATGCGTAGTGGCGATTTCAGGTCCGCCTAGCTCTCCGTGTGCTGCACCAAGGTTATTGTGGGCAAACGGGTCTGCAGGGATCACGGAAATGGCTTGGCGGATTAGGTCAACCGCCTGCGAATGCCTTCCAAACTCATGGGCCATGACGCCCAAAAAATGCAGTGCATCAAAATTGCTGGGGTCAGCATTCAACAACTGGCGACAAATGTCCTCCGCCTCCCGGTAACGGCCAGATCTGTGATGCTCCAGTGCTAGCTGAGTGGCTTGCCCGGCTGTAACGATTTGCTCTAGGGTCATCGCCAGCGATACACTTTCGCGGCCAAAAAGCGGCCAATCCTGAGATCATCTCGTCGTGTGCTGTACACTAAGGTTGAGTGGGCTATCATTTGAATGGTGATAATGGCTAATTTTGAGTCACCGCAGTATGTTGTGTTTCCGACTTTAACGCTAGCCTTATACCAGGCTGCCGCTTACCATGCATCCGGGCAACTTCAAGAAGCCGAACGTCTTTACCGCGCCATTCTTGCAGCTCAAACGAATTACCCGGACGCGAGCCACAACCTTGGGCTCCTGGAGGCGCAGACGGGACAGCCAACTGGCGGCCTACAAAACCTCAAGGCGGCATTGGAGGCCAGCCCAAATCATGGCCCATACTGAATGAGTTACCTAGATGCGCTGATTCAGGGAGGCCAAAGCGTTGCTGCTCGGCAAGCGCCGGAGGAAGAGCGGCGACGAGGGCTGCAGGCAGAGGAAATAGAAGCCTTAGAAGGTGGCTTGGGGGCCGGCCAGCAAGAGATAAACGCGCTGGCAACGCTGTTCGCTGATGGGCGATACACAGAAGCAGCAACCGTCGCCCAGAAGATGACAGAGCTTTCGCCTCTGCATGGATTTGGCTGGAAAGCCTTGGGCGCGGCGCTAAAGAGGACTGGGCGCAGTGCGGACGCGCTGATTCCCATGCAGAACGCCACGGTCCTGTCGCCGAGAGACGATGAAGCCTATTACAACCTAGGCAACAACCTCACTGATCTCGGCAGGCTAGACGAGGCCCAAACTAGTTACCGGTGGGCGCTACAGATCAACCCATGTTACCCCGAGGCGCATTACAACCTCGGAATCGCCCTCAATGGTATGGGGCGGCGCGTCGATGCCGAGGCCAGCTACCGACGGGCGCTACTGGTAAAGCCGGGATATGATAAGGCGCATAACAACCTGGGTATTACTCTCCAAGATATGGGGAAGTTACACGCGGCTGAAGCGAGCTACCGACGGGCGATACAGATCAAATCATATTTTTCCGAAGCTCATTACAACCTTGGCAAGGTCCTTAAGGATCTAAGCCGGCTAGATGAGGCAGAGGCCAGCTACCGGCGGGCGCTAGACATTAAGCCAGATTACGCGGAGGCACATAACAATTTGGGTAACACCCTTCTGGATTTGGGTCGGCTAGACGAAGCCGAGGCCGCATACCGAAGGGCGCTGGAGCTAAAGTCGGATTTCGCTCAAGCACAAATCAACCTCGGTAGTATTCTTTATGATCTGGGCCGGCTAGACGAGGCCGAAGCCAACTGCCGCCGAGCGCTAGAGATTAAGCCGGATTTTGCCGAGGCAGGGGTGGCGTTGTTGATGCTGACGTTGCCGCTTGCCCCTAAGACAGTAAGTGAATCGGTCTTAGCCCCCAGTAGATTTGATCGGGCCCTGACGAATTTAACTAACTGGCTCATGTCATTTGGCGATCAGCCATTAGACTTCCATGAAGCAGTTTCTTCACAGCATCCGTTTTACCTCGCCTATCGTAACGGCAACCATGTTGAACTCTTGTCGCGCTATGGTGATCTAGGAACTGAAGGGGGAGGTGTCCATGCCCCATTGTTGCTTGGTTCCTCGCGAAGAAGGCTGAGGCTCGTCGTTGTGTCGTGTCATTTCCGCCGCCACTCAGTGTGGGACATCAATGTTCGCGGATTATTGGTTCATCTTGATCGCCAGCAATTTGAGGTCGTGCTCTATCACGTTGGGCATGTCGAAGACGGGGAAACAGCATTCGCCCGGTCATTGGCTGATGTCTGGCGAGATGCTAATACGGTCTTTAACTTCAACGGTTGGCTGGATGCAATGGCCGAAGACCAGCCGGACGTAATTCTATATCCAGAAATTGGGATGGATCCCGTAACACTTCGCTTGGCCAATTGCCGCCTTGCTCCGCTCCAAGTAGCAAGCTGGGGGCACCCCATTACCACCGGGCTGCCAACAATGGATCTATATTTCTCCGGCGAACTGCTCGAGCCATCCGATGCGGATGCTCACTATCGTGAACGCTTGGTACGTTTGCCGGGTACAGGCTGCTGCACGATGCCAATTGCAGTGATTCCTGAAGCGCTGAATGAACTTGAAGCGGAGCTTTCCCCAAGGCGTGGTACACGCTTTGTGATTGCCCAAATGCCATTCAAGTTCGACCCTTCCGATGACACTCTCTATGCACGTATTGCCGCCGCTGTGGGTGATAGCACCTTCATTCTGCTGCGCCCCCCCAGGTTTTCATGGGCGACGGATCTTGTCTATTTTAGGATAGCCCAGGCCTTTCGCGAACATGGCCTTGTGCCCGAGAAGCACCTACTGGTCATTCCATGGCTATCGCGGGAAAGATTTTGCGCTCTGCTCGACTTGAGCGACGTCTATCTCGATTGCCCCTCGTTTTCTGGTTACACCACGGCGTGGCAGGCAGTTCATCGTGGGCTACCTGTGGTAACGCTCGAAGGCCAACTCATGCGCCAGCGCCTTGCAGCCGGATTACTGCGTAAGATTGGTTTGACCGCAACCATTGCGACCTCCACAGACCAATACGTGCAAATTGCCGCCGGTCTGGCTACAGAATGCCAAGATGCAAGTCATCGAAACGCTCAACGTCAGGCCATTAGATCAGCGGCCCCACGAGTGGACAACGACGTTCGCGTCGTTCGTGCGTTCGAGAAAACCTTGATTGATGCGCTTGCCGCAAAAGGATCATCCTCTGCAACCGATGAATCTCCGTGGGGAGTCTGCGGTTGACGATTTGGCAGCCAATTGCCGATACTGCGCATGATTTATAGGAGGTTATCTTGGCAACAAAATCGCCATCTGCTCCCGTAGCGCCAGAGGAGCCGACTGAAATTCCCGCATGGAAGCTGCTCGATGGCGACTTGCATTTACAAACGTTGCGGCGGGATTATGCTCCAGTTGGCTTACTGGAGATGATTGCCTCGGCAGGACAGGTGCTAGATGTCGGTTGCTTCTGTGGCGGAACAGGCAGATGGTTAAAGCAGAGATTCCCACTCTGTTATCTAACTGGTATTGAAATGCTGGAGAAGGCCGCAGTGATTGCTGCGCCTGCGTACGATCGAATAGTTGTTGGTCGGTTTGAGGAGATCGACTTTGGGAAGTCGTGCATTGACCCAAGGAGTTTCGACACGATTATCACAGCTGATTTTCTGGAACATCTAGTCAATCCATGGAAGGCACTGCAGCGGCTGAGGCCGCTTCTCCGACACGGTGGCGCGCTCTATGCAAGTATCCCGAATGCACGTAATCTCTCTTTGCTGGCGAACCTAGCGAGAGGATCTTGGCCTTACAAGGGATCCGGTATTCAGGACGTGACTCATCTTCGTTTTTTCACCCGATCGACTCTGGTGGAGATGCTCATGGAGACTGGATGGGCCGTTGACGAAATCCGGGACAATCCTGATACCAGGCTGTCGGCAATGTTTCAAGGGCGAGATCTGTCCGCTATAAGAACAATCAACGCTGAATCGTTGAGCCTTCAGAACCTCACCCACGAGGATGTAACCGATCTCTTGGCAGAGCAGTTCTTTGTCCGCGCGCGCCCCGCTCAATAGCCATATAATCGCTCAAGAACTGCAATTTCTTGTTCGGTCCCGCCATCCAATAATTCGTGAGTCATCGAATGAGTCCGCAACACCGCTATATCGAGTTGCTGAAGAACAGCCTGCTTAACGAACCCTACCTTGAAAACGAAGTGCGTCTGCTTTACATTTTCGCGATGCTGGCGACCAAGCAGCATGTTGACCCTGCGGTTGTTCGCAATATTCGGCAGTGCCATCCTGACTGGTTCCAGATGGTCAAGACCGCACGCCAGGAGGGCAGACCGTGGTGGTCATTGAAAGTAACTGATGGCAGCGGTGGGTCAAACACGCTAGACCTTCGAAATGTGTGCGAGTTTTCGCATACGATGGTAGGGCGCAAGCGTTTGGACAACATTGAATGTTGTCTAGATATGATACGGCAGGACAACATACCCGGGGACCTGGCCGAAACAGGTGTCTGGCGCGGCGGCGCATCGATATTTATGCGAGGTTACTTGGCCGCTTGGGCGATTATGGACCGAGTTGTCTGGGTAGCCGATTCTTTCGAGGGCCTGCCCGTGCCGTCTGAGCCCAAGGATGAGGGTTACGATTTTAGCGCTGCAATAGCGCCCATTCTGGCCATTCCGCTGGAAGAGGTGCAAGAGAACTTCCGGCGCTACAATTTGCTTGACGACCAGGTGAAGTTCTTGAAGGGTTGGTTCTGCGACACGCTGCCAACCGCACCAATCGAGCAATTGGCAGTGCTACGACTTGATGGCGATCTTTACGAATCGACCATGGACGGGATGAATGCGCTTTATCACAAGGTCTCGCCGGGTGGCTTCCTCATCGTAGATGACTACGGTGACTTCGAGCCGTGCCGTCGCGCCATCACCGAATTTCGCGGGACCCACGGGATCACCGACCCTATCGAGACCATAGACTGGGCCGGAGCGTTTTGGCGCAAGACCACTTGAGAGCATAAGATGACCAAGCAACTACAGCGCAGCTTTCGCAGCGCACTCGCTCCCGAAAATCTCAAGACCATCCAGGAGGGCAGCCACCGCTATAGCTGGAAGGGGGTTCCGATGTGGAAGAATCCCTTTGACTTTGCTATCTATTGGTTGTTGGTCTGGCATGCGAGACCACACACGATCATTGAAATTGGTTCCAAGTATGGTGGTAGCGCGTTGTGGTTTGCTGATATGCTGCAAATATACGGCATTGAGGGACGCAAAGTGGTGTCTGTCGACATCAACTTAGTGACATCGATCCAGGACTCACGCATTGATTTTATTTGTGGCGATGCGGGAAATCTTGCGGCAAGCCTGACACCGGGGTATTTAGCCACTCTGCCTCGGCCTTGGCTGGTCATTGATGATGCGAGCCATGTCTACGAGCATTGTCTGGCGACTATTGAGTTCTTTCATACGCACCTTCGTAAGGGAGATTTCCTGGCTGTAGAGGATGGCATTGTGGACGATCTTGGCGCATCGGCTGAATTCAACGGCGGCCCCAACAGAGCCGTTAAGGAATTCATGTTAAATCACGGCCAGGACTATGCTATGGCCATCGACCTATGCGACTTTTGGGGTCATAACATTACCTGGAACCCCAACGGATACTGGAAGCGAGTTGCCTAAGCAGGTGGCTTGGTTATAGAAGAATAGAAGTCATGGCTACCGCTGATTCACCTCAGTCGTCGATATCGCTGACGGTAGGGCAAACCAAGCATCAGGCTATTGCCCAACCGGAGCCTGTCAAGCAAGACCAGCCTTTCGAGCTTGAGCGTGCCATGTCGTACAGAGAGGCTGGTTGTTACAAAGAAGCGGTGCATGTCTTGCACCAATGGCTTGCCACCAATTCACGAGACGCGAGCGCCTACGCACTATTGGCTCAGGTTCTATCACTCGATAAGCAGGATAAACCGGCCTGGGTCGCTCTAAATACTGCATTGTCGATCAACCCGACATTGCCGATTGTTCAGCGCAACCACGCGCGTTTGTTGCTCAACGCAACGATGCCAGAGGAAGCGTTGAACGCGGCTCAAGCGGCCTATCACGGCGATGAGTCAGACCCGGAAAACCAATTGGTTCTGGCTGCCGCATTGAGGGCCTGCGAGCGGCGCGAACAAGCGCTCCAATTGGTGGAGAGCGTACTACGGAGCCGTCCCAATTACGCCGAAGCCTTTGCGACCCGTGCGCTGCTCAAACTGCAGTGTAGCGACCTTGTCGGCGCGTTGAGGGATGCGGAAAGGGCATTGGCCATCAAACCACATCTGGCACAGTTGTGGAGTATGGTCGGTTCCCTTTGCTATCAGCTAGAAGACCTGCACGGTGCGATTGATGCGCTCGAGAAGGCCCTTGACCACGAGCCAGACAATGTCGGGAATCTGGTGAATCTGGGCGAGTTAAAGCGGCGGGTGGGTGCGGCAGAGGCTGCCATTGTGCTTCTGGAAAAGGCTGCAGCGATCGCGCCAAATAATGCCGGCTCGTGGGTCAATTTGGGAGCGGCCTTCCAGCAGGCCCAGCGAATACATGAAGCCAAGGATGCCTACGCTAAATCCTTAGCAATCGAGCCAGGACAAGCGGAAGTCGCCAGTAATCTGGGGGTCTTGGCCAAGGAGGCGACAAACTGGGAAGAAGCGTTGCGCTATTTCGACCAAGCGCTGGTGGCAAGATCGGATGTCGCTGAAGTACACAGTAACCAGGGTGCCATCCTAAAAGAACTTGGGCGACTCAACGACGCCGAAGCCAGTTTACGCCGGGCGCTAACGCTCAAACCAGATTTTGCCGAGGCGAACTACAACCTGGGCAACTTGCTCATTGTTTTGGCCCGGTTGGACGGCGCCATCGCTAGCTATCGCCGATCGCTGGCGATCAGGCCCGACTATGCCAAGGCCTACTCGAATCTACTAGTCTGTCTCAACTACGATTCGCATTTGTCGGCGGCAGCGGTCTTCGGTGAACATCATTTATGGGGCAAGAAGCAGACGGGGACAAGCGTTCGTTTCGCTCCTCCTGCCGGCGACCGGAATCCGCAGCGTAGGCTGCGCGTCGGCTACGTTTCTCCGGATTTGCGTCGGCATTCGGTGGCGTATTTTCTTGAGCCCCTGTTACGCGAGCACGACCACCGTGTGATCGAGACGTTCTGCTACGCTGAGGTAGCGCGACCCGACGAGGTGACTGCCCGCCTAAAAGGGTGCGCCGATAACTGGCTGGGGACCGTCGGCATGTTAGACGAGGCGCTGGGGCAGCGTATTGTCGACGACAAGATCGATATTCTTGTCGACCTTGCCGGCCACACCGCAGACAACCGGCTGCTTGTCTTTGCGCGCAGGCCGGCGCCCGTGCAGCTGACCTGGCTCGGCTATCCCCACAGCACGGGCCTGTCCACAATGGACTACCGGTTTGTGGACGCGATAACCGACCCCCCTGGCGACGCCGACGCCTGGGCTAACGAGACATTGGTGCGCTTGGATAATGGATTCCTGTGTTACGCGCCGCCGGCGGAGGCACCGCTGACTGCACCTTTGCCCAGCCTAACGTGTAGTAGCATAACCTTCGGATCATTCAACAACCCTGCAAAGATTTCGCCATCAACCCTCGATGCGTGGGCCAATCTATTGGACCGCGTACCGGGCTCGCGCCTTCTGCTCAAGGGGAAATGTTTTTCCAGCACCGGCGGTAGTAAGACCTTTATCGCACAACTGAAACAGCGTGGAGTAGACCCGAGGCGCGTAACGTTACTCGGCTCGGTACCTAGCCTGGCTGACCACCTTGCCCTCTACGCGCAGGTGGACATCGGGCTCGATACCTTTCCCTACAACGGGACAGCAACCACCTGCGAAGCGATGTGGATGGGTGTTCCCGTGGTCACGCTGCGCGGGGATCGTCATGCGGGACGTGTGGGTGCCAGTCTGCTGACCCAAATTGGCATGGAGGAGTGGATCGCCTCCTCCGTGCGGGACTATGTGGACATCGCGGCAGCCTTGACAAAGGACGCTCCGCGGCTGCGTGAACTTCGCCGCTCGTTGCGCGCGCGCGTGGCTGCGTCACCGCTCTGCGCTGCTCCAGCTTTCGCGCGCAAGATGGAAGCTTCTTACCGCGACCTGTGGCGGCGCTACTGCGCCAGTAACGATTCAATGCCCGCGAAGGGCCGCCTGACCAATAGTCGCCCCGGTGAATCTGCAGCGGCAAACCTCAAGGCTCAAACCGTAGCGGAAGATGCGCCTGCAATTGGGGCAGCCACAGGGGGCAACGCGAGCGGCCAACCTTCCAGTGGTCGTCGACTGCACATCGGCGGAAGGCTCCACGTGCCTGGGTGGGAAGTGCTGGATGTGACTTCCGCGCCATACGTCGACCATTTGCGCGACGCCACGGATCTTTCCATATTTCCCGACAACACATTCGCAGAGATCTATGCTTCCCACATAGTCGAGCATTTTGACTTTGCCAGGCAACTGGAAGCAACCTTGAAGGAGTGGTGCCGAGTGATAAGGCCCGGAGGCGTGATTCGGGTCAGCGTACCAGACTTGGACGTGCTGGCTGAGCTGTTTCTAGACAGGCAAAGTCTCAGCGTGCGCGAACGCTTCACCGTAATGCGGATGATATTTGGCGGGCATATCGACGAGCACGATTACCACGTGGTTGGCCTGAACGAAGAATTCCTCACCATATTTCTGGGACAAGCCGGTTTCACCCGGATTTCGCGGGTCAAGGAGTTCGGGCTGTTCCACGATTCGAGCGAACTGTTATTCCGCGGAGTGTCGATCAGCCTCAACATGATTGCCCATAAGCCTCATGTCATCGATTAGCTCGGACCTGAGCCTGGCGCATGATGTATCAGCTTCGCCATGACAACCGTGGACGTTCTTACAGACAAAGCCGATCGTTTGCATCAGAAGGCTCTGGACGCTTGGCAACACAAGGATATGGCATCAGCCTGCATGCAGCTGCGTGCGGCTATTGCACTTAACCCGGATGTAGCGGCTTACCACGCCAATCTCGGGGTCATGCTCAAGGCCTATGGGGACATCGATGAACGGATCGCCTGCTATCGTCGAGCGATAGAACTGGACCCTAACGAACCAGCTTATCATGCCAATTTCGCCTCGGCGTGCAATGGTGCAGGGCGTGTCATCGAAGCCGAATCGGCAATTCATAAGGCACTCGCGATAGACTCTAAGCGCCCTGAGAGCTGGTTCAACCTTGGCATCATCTTCGCAAGCTTGGGTCGGCAACAGGAAGCCGGGGAGGCCTTTGAAAGCGCGGTGGAGTATCGCCCCGGATGGATTGAAGCCATCAACAAAGCTGCCGACTGTTGGCGTACCGCTGGCGATTGGACGCGGGCGGCGCTCCGATTCCGCGACGCGTTGGGCGTATCCCTGTCTGACGCTAATCCCATCACGCGCCGAGAGTTGTTGCTTAGTCTCGCGCACGCTCTTATGCAAAACTTCCGGCACACCGAAGCCGAAGCCTGCTATCGGCAAGCCCTTCCACTATCGCCGAGCGATGCTGATCTACTTAACCGTCTCGGTAACGTCCTTAAGGCACAGGAGAAGTTTGACGAAGCGGAAACAGTTTACCGGCGCGTCATCATTTTGGAGCCGAACATGGCTGCCGGTTACGTGAACTTGGGCACGGTCTCCCAGTCACTGGGTTGGCATTCCGAAGCCATCAGCCTTTACCGCAAGGCGCTGGAGAAGGATTCAACGATCGCCGCTGTATGGGGAAATTTGGGCAACTGCTTGACCTATTCAATTGAGCACGACGGCGAAGAAGTCTTGGCGACATTGCGGGGATACGATCGATCCCTAGCACAATCTCTGCGCGACAATCATCCCCATACCAATGACTGCGACCCCTGGCGGCGCTTGCGCATTGGGTACGTTGGGTCCGACTTCCGCAGACACTCCGTAGGGTACTTTGCCCTACCATTGATAGAGGGTCACCGGCGCGACAATGTCGAGATCCATTGCTACTATAGCCATCGCCAGAACGATGACTGGACCCTGCGATTTCGAGCCGCTGCTTCCGGATGGAACAATGTTGTCGATCTGAATGATGCTGAGTTGGCAAGGCGAATTCGCGCAGACCGCATTGACATTCTGGTCGATACTTCCGGCCATACTGAAGGCAACCGCTTGCTCACCTTTGCACGCAAACCTGCCCCGGTGCAAGTGACTTGGATGGGTTATGTCACCACGACGGGCATGAGCGCGATGGACTGGAGAATCACTCACGGCGACGCCGATCCACCAGGCGCCGAAGCCCATTATGCCGAGCGCCTTTGGCGCTTACCCGGCACGATGTGGTGCTGGCGGCCGCTATCCGATATGCCGAGCGTGAAGCCGCCGCCCTTCGCCCGAAAGGGCTACGTTACCTTCGGCAGCTTCAACCGCTATTCGAAGAATTCATCGCGGGTACTTGCAGCTTGGGCTGAAATCATGAAGAGAGTGCCGGATTCCCGGCTGGTCATTTGCGTGCCGCGGGGCAAGATTCGCGAAGAAATGGCGCGGATATTTTCGGAGTACGGTGTTGCGCCAGAGCGGATCCATCCCTTTGACAAAGTCGATCACACAAGCTTTTGGGCTCTGCATGGTGAGGTGGATATTGCCTTAGACTCTTTTCCGTTTGGCGGTGGCGCCACCACATGCGAATCTTTATGGATGGGCGTGCCACTTGTGACCGTGACTGGGTCCGCAAACGCAGAGTTTTCGCCGCGTTTTGCCAGCCGCATGGGCTACGCATTTCTCAATAGCATCGGTCTGCCGGAGCTTGCGGCCGAAACGGTGGCCGGTTACGTCGAGATCGCGGCGGGGCTAGCCCATGATTCCGACAGATTGACTGGACTGCGCCAGACACTGCGTGACCGCATGGCGGCTGCTCCGCTTACCGATGAATCACGCTTTGTCGATGAAATGGAAAATGCATATCGAGCTATGTGGCTGGAATGGTGTGGCACATGACCATCGAGCGTCGTAAACCTGGTGCACCGTTGCAAACCGATGGGACCCGGCCAGTATTGGAGATGGCGAGCCAAAGAGAGTTCCCCGGTGATGGGGTAGAAGCGGCGGCTGGGGTGTCGGAGCCGAACCCTCAAGAGATCGCTGCGCTGGTGGGGCTGTTCTCCGAAGGACGCTACACAGAACTAGCGTCCCTCGCCCGGGCAATGACCGTGCGCTTTCCTCGACACTGGTTTAGCTGGAAAGTATTGGGTGCGACATTCAAGCAGATGGGACGGAATGCGGACGCACTGCCACCCCTGCAAAAGGCGACGACGCTGTCGCCGACTGATCCTGAAGCACATAACAACTTGGGCAGTGTCCTGCAGGAACTGAGCCAGCTTCAGAAGGCTGAGGTCAGTTACCGAAGAGCCCTGGAGATCGAGCCAGATTACGCCCAAGCGCACAACAATGTCGGCGTTACTCTCTATGGTCTGCGACGGATAGACGAAGCCGTGGCCAGTTACCGGAAGGCACTGAATATCAGCCCGGATTACGCCGAAGCAAGCAGCAATCTGGGCAACGCGCTTCAAGTTCTGAGCCGGTTGGATGAGGCCGAAGCCAGCTTCCGACGGGCGCTGGAGATAAGGCCGGATTTCGCGGCCGTATATAACAACCTGGGCGTCACCCTCCATGATCTCAATCGGCCAGATGAGTCCGAGGCCAGTTGCAGAAGAGCGCTGCGGATCGACGCCGGTTACGCCGAAGCACATAACGACCTGGGCAATGCCTTGCAGGCTTTGAGCAAGCTCGACGAAGCCGAGGTCAGTTTTCGACAGGCGTTACAAATCCGTCCGGGTTATCCAGAAGCACACAACAACCTGGGCAACTCGCTCAAGGAGCTGGGACGAATGGCCGAGGCCGAATCCCACTACAGCCGGGCGCTGCTGATTAAGGCCGACTATGCTGAGGCGCATTACAACCTTGCGAGCACCCTCACCGACCTGGGTCGGCTAAATGCGGCCGAGGCCAGCTACCGCCGGGCATTGGCAATTAGGCCGGAACTCGCTGAGGCACATAACAACTTGGGCACCAATCTAAGAGATATGGGCCACCTTGCCGATGCTGAGATCAGTTTCCGACGGGCAGTGGAGATCAAGCCGGACTTTGCCGAGGCGAGCAGCAACCTGTTGTTCTCACTAAATTACGCCTCTGCTCGGGCTCCTTCGTACTACCTCGCTGAAGCTCGCCAGTATGGCCAGAAAGTAAGCAGCAAAATTACGGCTCGATTTCGGGAGTGGTCATGCGCAAGACAGCCTACTCGCCTGCGCATCGGTTTCGTGTCGGGTGATTTTCGAAATCACCCTGTCGGCTACTTCCTGGAAAGTCTGCTGACACGGCTTGACCCGACCTCGATAGAGTTGATTGCCTACCCCACTTTTCATAATGCTGATGAACTGACGACCCGAATAAGGCCTTACTTCACTGATTGGAACCCACTGTTCGGCCACAGTGATGAAGCAGCTGCACATCGGATTCACAAAGATAACCTTCATATTCTGGTGGATCTTTCCGGCCATACTCGCTTCAACCGCCTGCCAGTATTTGCTTGGAAGCCTGCGCCGGTGCAAGTCAGTTGGCTGGGCTACTTTGCCACCACGGGAGTGCCAGAAATTGACTACCTACTGGGAGATCGCCATGTGGCACCCGCCGATGAGGCCAGTCATTTCACCGAGAAATTATGGCGGCTGCCAGGATACTATATGTGCTTCACCGCACCCAACGTAGCCATTGAAGTGGCTCCGTTACCCGCCCTGGCGACAGGCGCCCTAACCTTCGGTTGCTTCAACAACCTGACGAAGATGAATGATGCAGTGGTGGCGGTCTGGGCAACAATATTAAGAACTGTAGCTGGATCAAAGTTGTTTCTCAAGGCAAAGCAGTTCAACGAGCCCATGATGCGTGAAGCAACATTACGCCGCTTTGCCAAGCATGGCATTAGACCTGACCGTTTGATACTGGCGGGACCCTCCCCCCGTTCCGAATATTTGGCTTCCTACCACCGCGTCGACATCGCGCTCGACCCCTTTCCTTATCCTGGCGGCGCTACGAGTATGGAAGGATTATGGATGGGCGTACCGGTAATGACCAAATGCGGTGACCGTTTTCTTTCGCACCAGGGCGAAAGTATTGTCCACAACGCCGGGTTGCCCAACTGGGTTGCGGCGAATGATAATGACTACGTTGACAACACTGTCGCCTTTGCCTCTGATGTGGCTGGGCTTGGCACGTTGCGCGCAGGGCTGCGGCAACAAGTGCTGGCCTCGCCGCTATGCGATGCAGGCCAGTTCGCCCGGCATTTTGAGGAAGCCATGTGGGGGATGTGGAACGACTGGCTGGAGAAAGAAAAGGAAGTCCTCATGCAATAAAACAGCGAGAGCCTATTTCTTGATTACCAACCCCTGACCAGTCGGCAACTCGAGGACCAAGTGGTCCATGCGAGAAAAATATTCATTTTCGGCGATATTTTGAGCGATATAGCCTGCCCATCCATAGTCATCGAGCAGGACGATTCCCCCTCTCGACAATCGCGGAAAAAGGTGCTCCAGTGCGGCCACCTCGGCGGCGGCACTATTCATGTCGATATGGAGCATGGCAATCTTTTCCGGCATGCCCAACTCAAAGCTCTTCGGTACGTACCCCTTTATGATTCTAGTGTTGATGCCGGAGAATCGTTCCTTGATCTTGTCAAATAACGTGGAGTCAAGCCCCTCAAATCTACCATGTTGATCGCCATCCTTGTAGTCGAAAATATCATAGAGCCAATAGCATTTTCCCGTGTCTTGGAAATCGATGGCGTCGCATACGGTCTTGGCACCCGTTCCCATCCAAACACCACACTCGACGAAATCTCCCTCGATCCCGGAGCAGTGTTTTGCCGCCCAGTAATGCACGGCACGTCTCCACAAGATTCCCCCGTCTGTAGGACCAACCAGGTTCGTTTCGAAAGCCTTCATGAACTTCTCGTCTCTCATGAAGGATAGATTTCTTTCCCAAGCGATCAGGTTATCCGACGCATAGCTTCCGTCGGTCGTCCCAATAGCGGAAAAGAACTGATTCAGGGCCGTGAAACCCAATGTGGGCGAAATACCGAAAAAATAGCCTCTTGGCACACTGCCACGGCCGAGCGCCACCGGGTCGGGTTCTTGCCAATAGTTCTCGCCAATTTTCGGAGGAACAGTAAACCAAGTCGAGCCCTTATCGGATGTCGATTGCTTTGACACTGATTGGATATCGGACTTCTTGGCGGCCTCAAGTTGCCCGACAAGCGACTCGACCTCCAGCCCTTGCACGCCGTTCTGAACGGCCAGTGCCACCATCTCTTCTGCGGCGACCAGTTGACCAGCTTGGATCAGCGCAGTTGTGTAACTTATACGAAATAAGGTCCGTTCCGGCTCGGCCTCCATCGCTGCCTTCAGGTAAGGCAAGCTATCGGCAGACCGCTTTACCTGCAGAGCTATAATGCCCAGATTATGGTTGGCATCCGCGTGTAAGGGCTGCTCATTCAGGATGTCTCGATAAATTGATTCAGCGTATTCCAACCGGCCCGCTTGGTGGTGAGCAAGGGCACGTGCGAAACTAAATACCGATTTGCCAGCAAGCGGGCGGGGTAGAAATGAAGGCAACGGCATTGTGGTCCCAACTAATCGCGTCGCAGAAGGCCATCTCTCGCTCAAGGTAGTTTGAGATTCGATCGTAATTATACTACGCCTATCAGGCGTAACCTGGATTGCGGCGCGCAGATTGCGGCGCGGCGTAGGGGTGATCCTAGGCCTGGCACGGGAGCATAAAGTGGAAAAGAAGATGCGTGGCCTCAAGACTCATCACAATGCGGAAATATCTTTTTTGGTGGTGCTGTGAACTGGTATGAGCCAATTGCTGTTGAGCGCGACGGTGCGATGCCTCCGGCGCTTGCTCAAACACTTTTTTTCTTCGGCCATTATGATTGCCGTGTGTATTTGCGTGGTCAAGCCTATGTCGACGTTGGTCGTGGCTCCCTCAGCTGCGCCTTGAAAGTAACACAGATTCCAGAGCATCATGTGGGCTCGCTAGGCAGTATTGGCAATTTCTGTGAATTCAGCACCTCCGAAATCCATGCTTCCGGCGAGCATGCGAATGAACTCCCCATCAACATCGGATTCGCCAATAGCCCGATGATCGCGCGACGTGCTGATGAGATGTCCGCTCGAACGGGATTGGTTCAAGCGGCCCCGATCAACATTGGCCATAACGTCGTAATCTCTGCCGGTGCCCGAGTATTGGCGGGTGTGCAGGTCGGTGATGGGGTTGTCCTGGGAGCTGCGGGTGTCCTTACAAGGAACGCCGAAGCTTTTGGGATCTATGCAGGCCTGCCGGCACGCCGAATTCGAGAGCGGTTCCATGAAGGTGTACGGGAGCGCGTTAAGGCAACGCAATGGTGGAATTTCAGTACTGCCTATATAGCGGAAAACATCTCACGACTACAGGAATTGGCGGTCACTGAACGTAGTCATGAATACCAGACGGCTTGTCCTCGTTTCGTCCTGGCATTTGACAACACTCAGCAGTCTATTCAATGTTTGGGATTCGCAGATGGAGAACAGGTGCATGCCCTTACGCAGGCACCCGTTAAGGTCCGTGAATATGTTCTCCAGGCATTTAGCCAAAAAGGCCAGCATTACTGGGTAGCCGACATTTGGCGCCAAGCGTGAATGTTTTTGAGGAAAGCATTGCTCAAACGACCATAGCCACCGACCGGCTTCACGAAGGCTCACTTTGTTGTCGGCACCATTCTGTCCACATTTCCCGCAAGGCCTGCTCGAAATGGCGGGCGAATCGTGGAGCGTCAAATATCGGCGAGGCTAGCACCCGTCGCCGCAGTCCGCTGCGTAGCGTAGCCAAGCTTTGAAGGTTTCCGACGAGTGACACAGCCCGTGCTACAAAGTCATCCGCATCGGCGGCGACCCATTCCGGAAGGCCGGCGTTCATTAGCAAACCGACCCCCTGGCGAGACAGGAATCGCCGTCCCGTCAAGGTCAATACCGGCACCCCCATCCACAGACTTTCTGCGCTCGTTGCGCCGCCCGGAAAGGGAAACGTGTCAAGAGCGATGTCCACCCGGCGGTAGGCCGATAGGTAAACCGAGCGAGCACTGGAACTCTCCATGATTATCCGTTTTGCACTTACACCATAGGCGGCAAAGCGGCTCCATAAGCTTTGCCGCGCGCTGGCAGACCCAAGTCGTTTGTCTTTGAGAAACAGGCGGCTCTCTGGGACCGACCGCAACACTCTGGCCCACAACTCAACCACAGCATCGTTTACTTTGGCCAGGTTATTGAAGCAGCCGAAGGTGACGTATCCATTCAACAAGGCCGGCAGTGGAGACACGCCTAGATCCACATCCGGCGGAGTAAAACATAGACGGGTCTCCGGAAGCCGCCAGATCTTTTCAGTGAAATTGGCCTCCTCGGATTCCGGCAACGTCCATGGGTCCGCGATAAGGTAATCGATCGAGGAAATCCCTGTGGTGGCAAAATATCCCAGCCAAGTGGCCTGAACAGGTGCCGGCTTCCATGCGAACACGGGCAGACGGTTGTAAGCGCTGTGCCCCGAAAGGTCGATCAGGATATCAATACCGTCATCGCGTATCAGCCGGGCAAAGCTTTCATCGGAGAGTCCAACCGCGGAATGCCAGCCACTACAGTATTTTTTGACCCGTTCGGTCAGCGCGTCGGTTCGAAAGTGGCTCGAATAGGCGATGAACTCAAGCTGACTCGACGCATTGGACGCCTGGGCGGCCAGCATGCCTTCAACAAAGTAGCCCACCGGGTGATTGACCAAGTCCCCAGACACCAAGCCAACACGCAAGCGCCGGCCGGATTCGGGACGGTTGCGCCAGAACGCAAACGGGCGGGCTCGATCCACCGCCAGGTCACCAAAACGCCGAGCTTCGGCAAACAATATCGAGGCAGGCTCGGTAGCCTCGTAGTTATAGATGAACAAAAGGTTGCTATGAACATCAGCAGAATCGGGTTTGATGACTAGCGCTCGTCGGATACTGGCCACAGCCTCCTTGCGTCGGCCCATATCCTTTAGCGTGCCACCAAGGTTGCAGTGTGCCTCAACGTAGTCTGGGCTTATCTCGATTGCTCGCCTAAAGTTTGCTTCGGCCTCTTCCATTTGCCCAATAGCTTTCGGGATTATGCCAAGGTTGCTATGTGCCTCGGCCAAATTCGGGTTGATAGATAACGCGCGCCGATAGCTGGACTCGGTTCTGGTATTCCTGCTCAAATCCAAGAGGGCATTGCCCAACGTAAGCCATACAGCTGCATTGTCTGGCGCGAACATTGCAGCCCTTTCCAGTAAGACAATGGCGGCCTCCGCCAGACCGGCCTCGCGCTTCAACCCTCCCAGATCGACCGTATACTCGACAGCACTCGGGTCGCACTCGAGAGCTCTACCTAGTGCAACAACCGCGCCTGAAAGGTCTCTTTGCCGATAGCGAAGTGAACTGACCATTCTCCACTGCTGTGCCAGATGTGGCTTTATGGATAATGAGCTTTCCGCATCTGCCAACGCGGCAACAAGGTTGTTACTGCGTACTTGGAGAAGCGCTCGGATTGCCAAAGCTTCCGCGTAATTAGGCCGGCTCTTTAGGGCGCTCGTCACCAGTCTGAATGCTTGTTCGTCTTGATTATTGCCTCCGAACGCGGCGGCCAGTACCACTTGGTTTTCAGGATCTGTAGCATCGCTTTGATAGGCTGCTTTTGCCGCCATGAGAGCCTCACGCGGTTCTTGTCGTTTGAGCAACAGGCGCGCGTGATTGCGCTGGACAATCGACAAGCTCGGATTGACGGACAAAGCCGCATTCAGAGCTACCCAGGCCGAGTCCTCCTGCCGATCGAGGGAAAGAACCTGTGCCAATAGCGCGTAAGC
>Ga0172380_10000495_pt1 | contig 77004 bp, 72 predicted proteins | sample Leawe162metaG_FD_119747 | JGI IMG/M metagenome (GOLD analysis project Ga0172380, IMG submission 119747) | Leachate microbial communities from a municipal landfill in Southern Ontario, Canada - Leachate well 162 metaG | ecosystem: Engineered > Solid waste > Landfill > Unclassified | place... | reverse complement strand
TTCTTGCCGCCCGGATCATCCATGGTCAGGATGCCACGTTCCACGGTCACCGTGATCCCCGCGAAGATGCAGGAGAGCACGAAGTTCCACACTCCCGTGATCCCGGCGTAGTACCACGCGTAACTCCACGCGAAGTAGTCGAACACGGCGTAGAACGCGAGGAGCATGGTGAGGTACTTGAAGTCGTTCTTCAATTCCTGCGTCAACCCCGCGTCCCCGTACTTACGGAGGTAAAATGGATCTTCGAGCCTGGCCCGGATCCAATTTACCGCACGGCGCAGAAGGGACTCCCCCTTCTCCGCCACGGTAGTGACGGTTTCGGCGCTGCGCTCCACCGGAACGCCCACCGCACGGAACCCGCCGTGAACCACGTCTCGCCAGTGGCCGAGGCCACTATCGATGGCCTGGCCAAGCCGGCTCCGATCAGGAGGCGGGACCAGGTGAATGTTCGGATCGCTCATTGAAGCACCCCACGAGTGAATTGTTGGAATCTTTCTTCGATACCTGAAAACAGGTTCAATACAGGGTCAAAAGAGCACGAACGACGAAAAAAATAGGCTCGTCGAACCGGGAAATATAGCAAATTTTAGCGCTTTTGTCAATGAAAAACCCCTGCTAACCGCTCAAATACGCGCCCAAAACATCAAAACAAGACGCTCCAGACATGGCATCGCACGCAAAAGAGGCTGGAATCTGCACGAAAAAGAAAATATTCACGGGCGTGAGGAGAGAAAGGATGACCAGTCCAAGCATGATCCTCGGTCCCCAGAGCTCAAGGGAAAGACGCAATTTATCTGCCCCTATCTGATAGAGAATCGCATCAAGCACTTTGGATCCATCCAGAGGCGGAACCGGGATTAGGTTAAAAAATAACAAGAGCATGTTCACGAGCATGAGGAAAATGAGAAACGCTGGCAAAACAGAAGAAAAATTCATGGCACCGGTTTGCACAAGAGATTTAAAAATGGCAGCCGAAAGTACAGCAAGAAGCAAATTGGCCGCCGGTCCCGCAAGCGCGATCATGACGCCATCTTGAAGAGGGTTCTTTAATTTGCGCGGATCAAAAGGTACTGGCTTGGCCCAACCAAAACCAATCGTAAGGAGCATGAGCGTACCCAAGGGATCAAGATGCGCAAAAGGATTCAAGGAAAGCCTTCCCATGTGTTCCGCGGTGTCATCCCCCTTCCACTTTCCCACAAGCGCATGCGCAAATTCATGGACGGTGAGCGAAAGGATAAGCGCCACCACCCAGGCAAGTGCGAGGAACGGCGCAACTCGGAGAAGCTCGATTAAAAACATAATTACTCTTCCGTTACTTCAATATCAGCACCAACAGACTTAAGACGATTATACAGGTCTTCGTATCCCCTTTCGAGATGCTCAACGCCGGTGACATTTGATATCCCTTCCGCTACAAGTGCCGCGATCACGCAAGCCAGGCCCGCACGAATATCTTTCACCACAAAATCTGTGGCATGGAGCGGCGTAGGCCCCTTAATGATTGCTGAATGCTTGTAATTCTGATCTTTATATCTACACGCTACTTCTCCCAAACAATTTTCAAACAGCGTAATGTCAGCCCCCATCTCCTTCAAAGTCTCGGTATAGGCAAAGCGATCCTCAAACACCGTCTCATGAATCACGGAAGTTCCTTCCGCCTGGGTTAGCGCTACCACGAACGGCTGCTGCCAGTCCGTCATGAAGCCGGGATGCGTGTCCGTTTCAATCTGCAGACCAGAATATTTTTCTGCGCCAGAGAAACGAATTCCATTCTCTTTTACTTCATACGTGCCACCCATTCTTCGGACCGCGTTTAAAAATGTCAGCATGTCCCGGTGATCAGCTCCTTCACAAAAAATATCCCCGCGCGTAGCAAGGGCAAGCGATCCATATGACGCAGCTTCCATGCGATCAGGAAGAATGCGGTGCGTACAGCCGTGCAAGGATTCGACACCGGTAATTTCAATGTGACGTCCGGCACCCATTTCAATAATCGCACCCATCTTCTGGAGCATCAAAATAAGATCCACCACCTCGGGCTCAATGGCCGCATTTTTAATAACCGTTCTGCCTTTTGCGAGAACTCCGGCAAAGAGAGCTGTTTCCGTAGAGCCAACGGACGGATACGGCAGATCAATCAACGCCGCCTTCAGTCCATCCTTGGCAGTGGCACGATACCCTTCATCATCAATATCAATAATTGCGCCCATTTTTTCTAAAGCATCCAAATGGAAATTTACGGGACGCGGACCAATTTTATCTCCGCCAAGCTTTGGCACATATCCCTCCCCCGCTCGGTGAAGCAAAGGTGCGAGAGCTAAAATAGCGAGGCGATTCTTTCGAGACAACTGCATGGCCGAAGTGCCGGCAATCTTTGGAACAGAAATTTTCAAGGTGTGATCGGTAAGCTCGGTCTTCGCCCCGAGCATAGTGATGAGCTCACGGGCAATTTCCGTTTCCTGCTGAAGCGGGACGTTTTCCAGTATCACTTCATCAGCCGTCAACAGACAGGCGATGATCATTTTAGAAGCTGCATTTTTGGCTCCGGAGATTTGTACTGTTCCCTTGAGGGGTTTGCCGCCAGTAATCGAAAGGGTCTTCATAGGGGAAGTTGGGGAAATTGGGAAAGCTGGGATTTTCCCGACAAGCTTAGACGGACAAGTTATACCCGAAGCTGAATATTTTCTCAATAAAACGACGAAACCCGCGTCCCACCCAGAGGATGGTAACGCGGGCCAGAGCCCCGAAGCGGGACTAGCGAAGTGCTTGTACCAAACGTGCGTACTCCTTCGAGTCGAGCCGAAAGTCCACCCCGAAGAGGAAGCGTGGATAGCGGAACGGGAAGTAGCCCTTGCAGAGCTGCTTCAGCCGATACAGCTCGTGCCGGGCGTCCGTACGCGAGAACTGCGTATTCGCGTGGTCGAGGGCGAGCTGAAAGCAAGCCTCTACCGGCACAACTTTTCCGTTCGGGAGAGAGAACTCTAGAATGTAGCGAACAGCGAGGAAATGCCTGCTCGAAGCTACGTTGTGGCGCTTCTCCCCCAGATTCTCGTAGAGGTTCTCGACCTCGGCGATTCTGAAGGGGTGCTGACAAACAATTTCCTCGAAGCGCTGCCGTACCTGCCTCATGTGGTCCTCATTCATGACCACGACGAGAAAGCGGCGCTTATCCTTCTCGTGCTCGGACAGCGTTGCCTTGCGAATCTCCTTGAGGACCGTGGAGACATCGCCTTTCGCATCATCGTCAAAGATGCAGGGGAGAAGGCTCCCCTCGTCACCGATGACGTATCGACAGGTACTGTCATAGTGCCGACATTTCAACCCGCGAGGCGGCCGCACTGGATTCATCTTCGCCCCGATCTCATACTGCACCTTGCGGGCCAGCAGGCGCTGATTCGGATCGAGCATGGCATACATCTGGATGGGGTCGCTCGCATTCTCGTGAAACAGCCGTTCGATCACGAGATCGAAGATCTCTTCGCACTGGTCATCAACCACCGCCTCGCTTTCTCCATTCTCATGCTGGTGGAGGAGCCGACGGGAAATGATGAACCGTGCGAGCGATTCCACGCGCCGCCCACGCGAGAGTAGGTCATCCCCATTGCTGCCGAAGGCGGTCGAGAGCAGCTTGAAGGGGTTACACATCATCGCTGCGCGACTTTCAGATTTCAACTTATACTTTCGAGGCTTCGCGTAGATCTCGACCAGGTTCGGATCCTCCTCCTTGAGGCGCGCCGCCTGTTGACGAAAACGCTCCTCGAGGCTGACCGAGCTGTTATCGCTTGGACGATAAATGTCCTGGTACATACGACCGAACCGAGAGGCATCCGGGACGTGCGCGTACTCCGGCTGACGACGGAACATCTCGTACATCAGGCTGTACTCAGTTCCGAGGATCGGGTGAGCCAGGATGCTGCGCATCCAGGTCTCGTAAGAAGTATCGTCAATCACGTACTCGGTAGCTTTGGGCTTTCCCGATGGCGTGGTCATGTCTCCTCCAGAATTTTGCTGCCCGCGGGAATGCGGACAGACAGGAGAAGTTATCAAAGATTTATCAATTGTGCAAACAAAAATCCCCCGCCGCTCCTTACGGAGCTTCGGGGGATTTTTTTCTTAGGTTTAGATTCCTTCACCAAAATGATACTTATCTGTGAACTTTTCGTAGTTGAAGACTTCTTCTGGTTTGAAAAAGCGATTGATTTCTGCAGCGGCGGCCTCTACGGAGTCTGAGGCATGAACCATGTTAGAAGGCACGTTCATGGAGAGATCGGCGCGGATGGTACCAGCATCAGCTACGCGAGGATTGGTAGATCCAACGATTGCGCGCACGGTGTCTACAGCGTCCAAACCTTCAAGCACCATAGCTACAATAGGCGTCTGCATCATGAACTGGAGGAGGGAGGGGAAAAACGGCTTCTCCTTCAGATGTCCGTAATGCTCCGTGAGCGTAAGCTCATCAAGGTGCGTCATCTTCATGGCGCAAAGCTTAAGGCCCTTCTCTTCAAAACGGACCACTACCCTTCCAACGAGTTCACGCTGGATGGCATCAGGTTTAATAAGCACGAGTGTTTTTTGAATGTCGGCCATAAAAATTTCAGTTAGTTGGCCTAGAAGATACGTGAAGTGATGAGAAAAGTCAACCTTTGACTGGCTACCGGAGCGCTTCACGTCTCTTCATGCGAGAAGTATCACGCGGAGAAAAATCTGTAACGTTATCACCGAGAAGAATATCGTGGAAAAATGTTTCAGGAATATCAATAACGTAATCAGCCCAGCGTGCTCCGAACATCGCCGCGGCCTCCGCCTCTCCCGGAATCCAGTGGATGCGCATTTTATTTTCGTCCAGAGGATCCACTTCTGTCATATACACCTGCGGTGAAGATGCGAGTTTGATCAAAACTACGCCCGGCTTAGGGAGCATAGGCTGACCAAGAGCGTAATACGAAAGCGTAGCTGGGGTGACCGTAAAGACGTGAGAGAAATCATTCTGCCAGGTGAAGAAAAATATGGCACTGATGAACGGGCGACGCAGCCCGTCATTTGAGAGATAATAAACCGCTGGATAATTTTCACTCTTAAAATACGTTCCCGGATAGAGCACGTTTATTTCCTGTTCCATGCCGTCAAAAGGCGACGTGCCGAAAACCGGTTCGCCCCGCGTATCAATTCCCTCCCGCGTCTCCGTAGGATCTCCCCCGCCTACACCATCAGGAATAGCCGGTGTGCCGATGCCAAATGCAGGAGAAATATCCGTAGCGAGCGTAGTGACGAGATCCGTTGCTTCAATTTTTATGTGAACCGTACCTGAAGTAACGCTTGGCGCAGTCCAAGAATACAAACCGTCATTATTCGTGTTCTCTACAATGCTCGAGTACGTGATTCCGTCAGTAGAGTATGACAAACGAACACCAACTACGCTGCCCGTTCCTCCCGTGGACCACGCAACAGGTATCACGTCTCCCGGCGCATACATAGCACTCGCTACCGGAGATGAAAGCATTACCGAATAGGTCAAATCTGGCGTAGGCGTAAACCCGCCGTCAGAAAGATAGAACATGCCGCGGCAATTTACGCTGACCGTGATAGGCGCGGTAACACACACCGGATAAGCGCCAAGCGTGATGGCCACCTGAGCACCAACTCCGGTAGTGATGGAGGAGAATGCCGTGTCATCCACCTCAGCGGAACGATAACCGGATTTTGAAAGCAAGAGCGAGGCGCCTGCTCCAGCAGTATCCGCAAAATAGAGCGTGTTTGATGAGGAAAATTCTGGAACAACGCCGCGGAGCGTGCTCACACTGAGGCCGGTGACGGGAGCACCAATCTCACTCGCCACAACCACCTTCACGCCATAAAGGAGTGAGAGCGGACTGGCCGAATCATCAACTTGGACTGCAGGCTGAAGAGAGAGTGCGGAAGTACTCGTTCCTGTATTTGTCACAAAACCCGTGAACGCGACAGCTCGCGTCACGGACGTGGCGGCAGCAATTGCAAAATCATACACGCCGGAACCGACCTCCTTAAAATCCGTATGCGCGGTACCAAACGTAAAATTTCCTGTGACAAGCCCCGTAGCATTTCCCCCCGTGGATTCCTTAATCACCTTCATGCGATAGTTCCCTGTCATGGTCCGACTAATCGTATTCAACGCTGCGGCGGAATAGTCCGCGGGAATTGCGCTGTCTACTACGTACCCATCCTTTTTCACATCAAATTGCGTGAACACCGGATTGCCTGCAGTACAGAGAGAACCGTCAACGGCAATGCGCGCCCCGTCTCTCGTGATAGTGCCGTTCGCGAGGCCGTCATCATCCCCAGTTCCCCCATCCACAACGGTCACCGTAGCCCCGCCCGTACACCTATAGGACAAGCTGGCGCCAGTCAGCGCCGTGGAACCATTCATTTTCTTTACAGCGAGTCTCAGGTCGCCGTTTGTAGTTTGGAAAAAGATCCCGAATATATTCCCCGCATAATCTGTGGCAACAATATCCGTCCCCCCGTCGCCATTAAAATCCCCCGTAGAGACGGAGTTCGGAGCCGCGCTCGCGGTGTAATTTAGCGGGTCAGAAAAAATAGCGCTGCCATTATTCAGAAGAACGGAAACGCGAGCCGCATCCCCGTTTGCAAGAATAATATCTTTATCACCATCCCTGTCGGCGTCAGCTATGTCAATAGAAAAGAGGAAGCTTCCTCCGGTATAAGCAACTGCAGATGCAAAAACACCCGAACCATCATTGAGGAGAACAGAAACCATACCTCCCGTAAAATTCGTTACCGCCACATCAATATCTCCATCACTATCAAAGTCAGCTCCGCTCATCACGACAGGTAAACCGCCGGCCGCGTAGTTCACCGCAGCCGCAAAGGTGCCAGAACCATCATTCTTTAAGACGGAAATGGAATCGCTCCCCTGGTTGGCGGTAACAATATCTTTATCCAAGTCTCCATCAATGTCCGCCACAAAAACGTCAGCCACATTGGTACCGGCCGTGTGAGCAACCGGCGCGGCAAAGGCGCCTGTACCGTCATTCAGCAAGGTATATGCGGCATCTGCGGTAAACTGACTCGACTCAACAATATCAAGGTCTAAGTCCCCATCAATGTCCGCGGCCTCAATACTGCCCGGAGCTCCGCCAAGTGCAAAATTCGTGGCCGCAGAAAAACCGCCGGAACCATTATTTTTCAACACAGACATGTTAACGCTATTAGTGTTGTTCACCACAAGGTCAATATCCCCGTCACCGTCCACGTTTACCGCGAGCACAGTTACCGGCCCTTTACCCACAGCATAGGAAGCCGGTGCAGCAAAAGAACCGGTGCCCGTATTCAAAAGTACGGAAACGTTGCCGTTCGTGGTAGTGCCGGCGTAATTCGTAATAGCGAGATCAATGTCCGAATCGCCGTCAAAGTCGGCCGAGACCGAGGCGTAGGCACCGGTAAGTGATGTGGTCACTTCCGTTGAAAAATTGGCGTGACTCGGGCGAATAACAAGAAACATCAGTAATGAAACCATCCCAACTGCTAAAAAAAGAAATAGGCACTGATGCGAAAAATCTAACGAAAATAGTTTCTCACTCCATCCCTTCTTCTTCATAGTTAGAGAAAGTATAGCATCGACCAAGGAAAAAACGCTGATATTCGCTGATTATAAGTTCAATGTGGATATCTCTGGCTCGCCGCCTAGCGTGCGAACACGAATATCGCCGTGAATATCCGTGCGATAAACGATAATACCAGATTTTGCAAAACGGGACTGGACATCTTCATCAGGAAGTCCGTAGTCATTCACGGCTCCTACGGAGATAATCGCCGCATTAGGGGTGATTGTCTGCAATAAATCTTCGCTTGAAGAGGTCCGACTACCGTGATGCCCCGCCTTGAGCACGTCCACATGCGGCGACGTCCACGTCTCCTCCTCGTCTACACCAGCATCACCCGCTAAAAGCATCGTCGTATCACCGTACTCAAGAAGAAACACGACCGAACCGTCATTTGGATCACTGATTTCTTTATTATCGTAAGACGATTCCGGCCAAAGTGCGGTGAGCGTAGCGCCGCCTCCAAGATCTATCTGCTCTCCGGCAATAATCGCTCTATGGCGCGGAGCGAGATTCTCAAATTCTTTAAATTCAGCCGTGTCATAACCCTGCCCGCTGTCATACACGTTCGTCACAGCATAACGTTCGAGGACCGGCAATAATCCGTTCACGTGATCGGCATGCGGATGTGTAAGCACAACAGTGTCGATCGATCTATTCCACGGCATCATCACGGCGGAAAGTTTTTCAAGTACCTTCGCGTCCGGTCCGCCGTCAATGAGCACTTGTTTCTCTGGTCCGTCGATAAATATTGCATCGCCTTGCCCAATATCAAAAACCCACACCGTCAAATCACCGGCACGAAAAAGTTTCCCCCGGACATTTTCTTTGTACAACAAAAATCCTGCACAGAGTGCGACGAGAATAATCGAGGCAATGAGCGAGGATTTATCAATCTTCATAACGAAATAACAGCGAACGGCAGAGCAGCCATGGCATCAATGATACGCAGGATGACCTCAAGAAAAAACCAACCGGGCACCAAAAGAACCGATGGAAGAGAGGTGAAAAATACGTTCGCGAAAAACGTAAGAGCAATTCCTGCCGTTCCCGCAGCCATGGCATAAGGAAGAAACGGCAATACAAGAAGGTTCGTAATCGGCCCCACGATTGAAATTCTGCCAAAGCCGAAAATAATGACCGGCAGTGTAAACAATGTCGCTGCGAGCGTGGACGAAAGTGATTCCCTGAGACCAAACATTTCCGGAATAAATCCTAATTTCTCGGCGATCGGCTTCGAGATAAAAATTAAGCCCGCGGTCGAAAGGACGGACAATTGAAATCCCGCATCGTCCCGCAAGATTCTGGGCTCGATCAAAAGCATTATCGCCGCTACAAGGAGCAGTGCATTTCTGGCCGAGCTCTTTCTGCCGAGTTGCGTGGCAGTTAAGGCCACCGCGCCCATAATTCCTGCCCGCGTCACCGCCGCTTCCCCTCCGGCCAAGATCACGAAACCTGCGATCGCGAGAATCACAAACGGGAACGCGTATTGTCGTCTCAGACCAGCGTAAATGAGAAACGCCAGTGCCAAACTTGAAACAAGCGCAATGTTATATCCGGATGCAGCCACGACATGAGAAGTTCCAGTTCTTCGAAACTTTTCTTTCCAGGCATCTGAGAAATTATCGTCTCCAAGCATGAGCCCAGAAAAAAGCTGAGCGTGCGGTTCGCCAAAATATCTAGTCACGAGCGCCACCGCGTCCTCATGGACTTTCCGAATGAGGATCACAATATCCTTTCTCGCTCCCTTCTCCATCACGAACGGTGTCCGGCGACTATAACAGGTGGCGTAAATATGCTTTGCGGCTAAAAATCTATCGTAAGCAAACCCATCAAATGGTTCCGGCTTTTCAAGCTCGCATTCTACGGCCACGCGATCGCCGAGTTCAGCTTTTGGGTACTTATTCGTAAAGACAAGCACGGAATCGTCTCGCCTGTCACCGTCTACCACTAAATCACCCAGTGTGATTTTCTGTGACCCCTCCCCTGTCTCCTGTTTCATGACCACCCCAACCACGCTCCGCACCCCGCCAATATTATTCGCTACAGAATTGTTCGAAGGGACTGCTAAACTCAGTCGAAAGGCACCGAATACTAAACTCACCGCAAAAAGAACTATGACCACCCCCGGCCCCTCCTTGGTAAGGAGGGGTGGACTCGTCTTGACCTTGGGCACTGATCGATCGGACCCTCCCCAGACCCCTCCCTGTGGGAGGGGATGCACTATGAGAACCACGCTCGCGCACACAACTACAAACGACAGTCCTAGAGCAACTTCAAACGAAAAATACGAGAATAACAAAACACCGAGAATGAAACCTGCAAGAATGCTTGCCAGGATCACGCTCGGGGCAGTGCGGGTCGACATAGCAGTCGACCCCTACAAAACAAAATTCACGATCTTTCCTTTCACCACAATCGTCTTCTTTGGTTCTGCGGTCAGGAACTTGCCCACCTTCTCATCGTTCTTGGCGAGTTCGATCAGTGCTGATTCTTCGATATCAGACGGTACAACGATCGTCCCACGCAACTTTCCGTTTACCTGAACAGAAATGGTCACTTCGGCATCGATAATAAGTTTTGCATCGAACTGTGGCCACTCCGTCGCTTCCACAAATCCTTCATTACCCGACTTCTCCCACAATTCGTTCGCGATGTGTGGTGAGAATGGAACAAGAATTCGCAAGAAGAGGTCGAAAAGCTCTTTCGAGATACTGCCCTTCTCTTGCGCCTCATTCACAAACGTCATGAGTGAGGAAACGGCGGTATTGAATTTGAAGGCTTCAATGTCCTCTGTCACTTTCTTGATGGTCTTGTGCAATGCTTTTTCAACCTCGGCCGCTGCGCGCGGGTCGGCATAGGAGCCGACCCCTACGGCCTCGGACAAACGCACGATCTTATCCAAAAACCTACGGACACCGATCAATCCGCTTGTGGACCACGGCACGTGTTCTTCAAAAGGACCCATGAACAAAATATAGGTACGCAGCGTATCCGCACCAAACTCCTGCACAATGTCATCCGGATTCACCACGTTCCCCACGGATTTGCTCATCTTGGTCCCATCTTCTGCCATGATAAGTCCGTGGCTGTGGCGACGCTTGTACGGCTCAGAAGTCGGAACGAGTCCTTGATCGAAGAGAAATTTGTTCCAAAAGCGCGAGTACAACAAGTGGAGCGTGGTGTGCTCCATGCCGCCGTTATAGAGATCCACCGGCATCCAATCCTTCAGGGCTTTCTTAGAAGCAAACGCTTCGTCATTATGCGGATCCGTGTAGCGCAGGAAGTACCAGCTTGAGCCGGCCCAGTTTGGCATGGTGTCCGTTTCCCGTTTTGCAGCTCCCCCACAAGTAGGACACGTAGTGTTCACGAATTCAGAAATCACGGCGAGCGGAGACTCTCCGTTATCCGTAGGTTGATACTTTTCTACCTGCGGCAAAACCACCGGCAACTGGTCATCCGGCACAGCTACCCACCCTGAACTCCCCCTAACCCCCTCTTGGAAAGAGGGGGACTTCCGATCGCACGATTCACAATAAACCAAAGGAATCGGCTCGCCCCAATAGCGCTGACGAGAAAACACCCAGTCGCGGAGTTTGTACGTAGTCTTCTTTTTTCCTCCGGATTTCTCGATCGCTTCATCGAAAGGGATGAAGGGCTCGTCGACAATCGGCAGAGAATACTTTTCCGCAAATGCTCTATCACGATCATCATGCTCAGGCACTGCCATGATGGCGCCCGTTCCGTAGTTCGGCAAAACGTAATCCGCAATAAACAGCGGAATCTCTTCTTTAGTAACAGGATTAATGGCCTTTACGCCCTTAAGCTCAACGCCTGTCTTCTCTTTATCGTCATTCGTGCGATCAATATCGGTTTTCCGCGTAGTGCTTTCCACGTACGCCTTCACCTCTTCTTTATTCTCGAGTACATCGTGACTCTCATTAGTCGCAAGCTTTACCCAAGGGTGTTCAGGTGCGAGCACTAAAAATGTTGCGCCATTAATGGTGTCGGGCCGCGTGGTGAATACAGTAATAGGGCCGACAGGGACGTCGGCCCCTGCGATCGCGAAATCAATCTCCGCTCCCTCACTCTTCCCGATCCAATCTTCCTGCTGCTTTTTAATCTTTGGGAGATAATCCACGTCCTTTAAATCCTCAAGAAGTCGGTCCGCGTATTTGGTAATGGCAATCATCCACTGTTCCTTTTCCCGCTTCTCCACAGGTGTTCCACAGCGCTCGCAACAACCGCCTATTACTTCTTCATTAGCGAGACCGATCTTATCTTTAGGGCACCAGTTAATCTCTGCCTTGGCTTTATAGGCGAGTCCAGCTTTGTAGAATTGCAAAAACATCCACTGCGTCCAGCGATAATACTTGGGATCAGTCGTATCCACCTCTCGTGACCAGTCAAAACTGAAACCAATGGACTTCAGCTGACGGCGGAAGGTGGCAATGTTCTCTTTGGTAATGACGCTTGGATGAATGCCAGTCTTCAACGCGTAGTTTTCTGCAGGAAGGCCAAAAGCGTCCCAGCCCATGGGGTACAAAACGTTCTTCCCTTCCATACGCTTCTTGCGGGCAACCACATCAAGCGCGGTGTAACTACGCGGGTGTCCTACATGAAGTCCGGCGCCGGACGGAAAAGGAAATTCCACCAAAACGTAAAACTTTTCTTTCTTGCTTTTCTCTTCAGCATGAAAAATTCCCGCCTCTTCCCATTTCTTCTGCCATTTGGCGTCAACGGATTTGTGATCGTAGGACATACTGGCAAATAGAGTAAAGGAAAAGACAAAAAGTGGAAAGGTACTTAAACGACGAATCCCGTGCCACGCGCCGAAGCGCGAAACACGGGACATGGAGCAGACTACCCTGCGCGGATGCGTACATCACGCTCAGCGAGGTAGCGAATGACTTCCTCCGGCGGAAGGAGGCCGTAATCTTTGTAGAACAGCTTCGCGAATTCCGCCGCCGCGAAATCGTTCGGCGTACCTTCTTCAGTCCCCTGTGAATGAACAGCGTGTTCATCCCAGCGAATCCGGCGCGTGGTGGCGGCGAAGATGTCGATCGGCATCGTCCCATCGACTTCCGCCTTCCGCAGTGCCGTCACGAAACCGACGAAGCACCGCGTGATGTGAAACGGCGGCGCAACGATGATGAGACGCTGCACGTTATTTTCGGCACACCAGCGGATGACGGGCCCCGCCTCTGAGAGCGAGTGCGCGCGGGGCGTCCCGTTGTCGTCAAACGTCCCGCCGCGAACAAGTACGATCCGTCGAGGATCGACCTCGTACTCTTCGATGAGCTTACGCCGCCACGCAGGACCTCCCGGGTAGCTCGAGACTGCATCGTCACCGAAGATGAGGATAGGAACGCTCCACGGCGTTTTCCGAGCGAGAGCCGCGCCGCGTGCCAGGTTGTAGTCCTGGAACGAGGTATTGTGGCCCATGATGTAGATCGCATCAGGGTGGACGCTGTCGGTATTTCCGACATCGTCCGTGATGCGAGCATTGAGCGCGTACGCCGCCGCCAGTCGCTTGGGCGTCTGCTCTAAAATGATATCTTCAGGCCTACGCACATTCACCTCCCGTGTCCGAAGTGGACAAAGAAGGGTAAACAAAAAAAGACCTTCCGTCAAAAGAAAGGCCTAAGATTCCCTCCCGCCTTCAATCATGTATCCCGCTTCCATCCAACCCATCAAACCGCCGGTTAAGCGGGAAAGATTCGTATAACCCATTTTTTCCAATGTCTCCGCTGCCTGAGATCCTTTGCCGAGCTCGTCAAACTCGCCGTATACCACAATAGCGGAATCTTTTTCTTTTAAAATCGTGGCACACGCTTCATCACATTTGTCCGTAATAGGAACATTGATCGCGCCAGGAATATGCCTGTGCTCATATTCATGCGCATCCTGAAGATCAACAATAGTGATCGCTTCGGCTGCGTCGATCTTCGTTTTGAGATCCTGGGGAGAGATAGCGTTCATAGTCGCAGGGCCGACGCATAGGTCGGCCCGTACACGTGAATTAAGATCGATCTTGAGAATGCTCGAGTCGTTCAAGCGCTAAAGCAAAGGCACCACGCCGCATGTCCGTAGTGTAACGCATTTTCTTTTCCCAGACATCCAGCGCCGCCCTCTCCATGTGCTCCTTCAAAGCTTTGGCGACAATTTCCGCTGTCCACTTCTCATCCTTCCGATTCTGGTACCACTCAAAATAACTGACGGTTACGCCTCCGGCGTTAGCAAGAATATCTGGAATAACTTCTACGCCCCGCTTAAACAACATCTCATCAGCCTCAGTCGTGGTGGGCCCATTGGCGAGCTCGAGTACGACCTTGGCTTTAATCCGATCGGCATTGTCTGCAGTAATCTGGTTCTCAAGTGCCGCCGGGACGAGCACGTCACAAGCAATTTCGAGGAGCTCTCCATTTGAAATCTCCTTTGCTCCCGGGAATCCCGTCAAAACGCCTGTGCGTTCTTTATAAAGTTTTACTTCATTCACATCGAGTCCGGTTTCAAGATAAATTCCACTCTTGGAATCGGAAACCGCTACCACCTTCACGTTATTCTTGGCGCAGATCTCCGCAAACGTAGCGCCCGCGTTTCCAAATCCCTGCACCGCCACCGTGTAGGCATCTGGAAGTCCAAAATGTTCTTTAAGTGCAGAAAGTACATACCATCCACCCTGTGCAGTAGCAGTATCTCGGCCCAAGCTTCCGCCGTGCGCAATACTCTTTCCGGTCACCACCGCTGGATCTCCAAATTCTTCAGCAATCGCATCCATCTCGCGTGAACCCGTATTCACATCCGGCGCCGGAACGTCGATCAGCGGTCCGATAGAATCTTTAAACACGCGCGCAAACTCTCGGGCGATGCGCTCGCGATCTTCTGGAGATAAAAGTTTCGGATCCACGGTCACGCCTCCCTTACCGCCGCCCATTGGAATATTCGCCACCGCCGTCTTAAACGTCATGAGTGCAGCCAGGGTCATCACTTCATCCTTATCAACATTAGGGTGAAAACGAATTCCGCCCTTGTACGGACCGCGCGTCCGGTTATGCTGGATGCGGTACGCTTCATATGTTTTCTCCTCACCATTTTCAAGTTTTACGTGAAGTTCGCGAACTATCTCTCTGTCCGGTTTACGAAGATCTTCAAGTACGTGTTCCGGCGTACCCGTGAGCGCCGCAGCACGCGTTAACTGAGCGAGAAAGTTTTGATAGGAGTTGGCCATAAGAATCCAAGCTTACTCCCACGGTTATTCCTGAGAAGATACTCCTGGGGACATACTTCCCCAAAGTGCATTTAGCCTGTAGGATAACCATCTGTGGCCAACACACTTCCTAAAGAATTGATGGAACGTTTTACTAAACAGTTTGGCGCCGGAACCATTCCGGTACTTTTGCGTGCCTTCTCTGCGGTCAGAAAGCCCACGTTCCGAGTAAATACTCTGAAAAGTTCGGATGAAGAAGTCATGAACGTCTTCCGAGAAGAACAAATCCAGTACGAGCGGGTCAAAAACATCCCGCACGCCTTCACCGTAAAGAATCGAACGGACAAAGAAATTCTGGATCATCCCCTGAATACCGAGGGGAAAATATACCTTCAGGGGATCTCCTCCATGCTGCCGCCACTGCTCTTGGATTTAGATGGGCCGACAGGGACGTCGGCCCCTGCCCACATCCTTGATCTTTGTGCGGCGCCAGGCAGCAAGACCACGGAGATCGCGGCACTGACGAACAACCAAGCCATCATTGTGGCGACCGAAGATAACGAAGTGCGGTTCCAAAAGCTCATGAATACCATTCGTACTCAGGGGGCAAACGTGGACGCCAGAAACATGGATGCCACTCTGCTTCACCATGAGATGCCAGAAGCTTTTGATAAAATTCTCACAGACGTTCCTTGTTCAGCAGAAGGGAGATTCGACCTGAACAATCCCCGCTCCTACGCCTACTGGTCAGAGAAAAATATCACCGCTCACGCCAAGCTCCAACGCCGCCTCCTGCGCTCCGCTGTTCAGTGTCTCAAACCCGGCGGCACGCTCGTGTATTCCACCTGCACCCTGGCTCCTGAAGAAAACGAAGACATGATTGGCTGGCTCCTCTCCGAATTTCCCGAAATGAAACCTGCCCCCATCACCCTCCCCATTTTAAACACTCGCAAAACCGCCCATCAAACCGTGACCGTTCTTCCTAATGAAACCATGGAGGGATTCTTTGTAGCTAAACTCACCAAATCGCTATGAACAGAGCAGCGCTCATCGGGTTACTCGTTCTCATCATCCTTCCTGGTTGCGGATTATCTATAGACGATACAACCCCCACGGATCAGCCAAAGCCGCAGATCGGCTTTAACTTTATCCGCCTCTTTTCAGGGCTGCCGGACGATAAAAAAGGTGCGGTGGATCTCAAAACAACGGCCACCCAACCGGATACTACCTTCAAAGACTTCGACGACCTGGGAAACCTGGCGTATCGTCAATTTACTAAGGCTGACCTCGGCTGGAACACCATTGAACCGAAAAATGGCGAATGGCATTTCACAGAAGCTGATGAGGTCATAAAAAATGGAACAAGCGAGCCGATCGTTACCCTCTTTTCTTTGCAATACGCTTCTCCTACACCGCCCTGGAGCACTGGTTCATCCACCTTTCAAAAATCCCTCAGCACCGCTGATGCGCGAGAATACGTAGCGGTGGTGGCTAACCGCTACAAAGATGACGTTACCTACTGGGAAATTGGCAATGAACTGGATCACTGGCGAGCTGCTGATCCGGGCACCACTCCCCCTGAAGGTGCCATGGCCAAATTGCCCGTACCTTCCCCTAAAGACGGCTTCAGCCCAGAAGAACAGGGCACGTTTTTGAATGAAGTCGCCGCCATTATCAAGCGGATCGATCACAATGCAATCATCGTGCTACCAGGTATGTCGAGTTTAGACTCCTATACGCTCGATACCTGGCTGCCGGGGGTCGCCAAAAGTGGCGATTGGTTTGATGTAGTCAACTATCATTACTACGGTGATTGGAAAAATTACGACGCCTCTCGCAACGCCCTTACAAAAAAACTAACCGATCTCGGCCTTCAGGATAAGCCAGTTTGGCTCACAGAAACTGGTTCTACTTCCAGCCGTACGCTCAAAACCCGCACCAATTATCCAAACAGTGAAACCTCTCAAGCCGCCGACATCTTTCGCCGCATCATCCCTGCTTACGCCGCGGGCGACAGTTTAGTGCTCTGGCATACCTACATTGGAAGCCCAAGCATTTCTTCAAACCCTTGGCGTGACTACGGAGTCCTGGACGCGTACGGCAACAAAAAACCTGCCTACTACGCCTTCAAACTCTTGAGTGACGAGCTTCTTCCGTTTTCTTCGGTCGAGGCCGTCCCCTCCATGGCCGGCAGCTTTATTTACAAAATCACTACCACGTCCGGTCACGAAAAGTACGTAGGCTGGGGCACAGGAACCTGGAACAAACCCGCCATAGTCACCCAGATGACTTCCGCCGTCCCCAACAAGGATGGCTCCTACTCCTGGACCCTAGCCAAAAACGTCACACTTTCTGATATCCCGGTCATCATGCGGGAAGGACTTTCCGAATAATCAAAAAGGCCGGCGAGAGATGATCTCTACCGGCCCGCGCCTCACGCGCACACGCTCACCTCAGCCCTTCAGCAGCCCCGCCTTGGCGAGAGCGGCGAGCGATCGACCATCGGTCGACTGGGCCACGAACTCGTCCAGAGTGAGAACGATCGTCCCTTCCGGATGCGCCTCGACACGGTTCACGAAGTAGCCGACGAAACCTACGATCCGCTGCGGATTGGTCTCGAAAACCACGGGCTTCCTGTCAGGGTCGGGGTCGCTTTTCGCGAGCTCGCCCTTCGAGACGGAGCTCGGCTTGAGCTCCAGGGTCTCGCCGTTCAGGCCCTTGGCCTTCCTGGCACCGACCCGGCCCTGGGCATCCACATCGATGATGACCTGGCCGACGATACGCGGCGAGCCGTCATCCGGCTGCGGCGTACCCGGCTCTTCGTAGACCGCCGCGATGGGCCATCCTCCAGGATGCTGTACGACCCGCATCTCGAAGTACTTGCCGTCATCACGTCCGATCGCTCCGGTCTCGAAGTTGAAACCCCACGGACCCCATCCCTCACCACGAACGCTTCCCTTCAGTACCATGACATGTCCCGAGACCACTGTTTGCGATGGGTCAGTTGGAATTTCTTCCAAGCCTGATGATCAAAGCAAGTGGTCATTCGGGTTAGCGCAAGCCTTAAGCCCCTCCCGAGAATTCGGGCCGGAGCAGCCTGCGCACTCCTCATCTACACCGCCCCGAACAGCTCTTCTGGTTTGGGGCGACGCAGCATACGCGTTACCATGAGCTCCGTCTCATGGTCAAGAATCCCCTGCTCGAGCGCGGCCTTGATTTCAGACCAGCTCTTCCAGGTATATCCCCTATCCCCATCAGGCAGCCCAGGCAGACGGAGCAGCTTGAACACCTGCTTCCGACCTCCTCGCCGCCTGTTGCCGAGACTGGACACTGATACCTTCGCGGCGGGCAGCCAGGGCACGATCGCCTCGCAGAGAACCGTATTGGTAGGCTTGCTGCCAACCAAACAGCTCAAAAAGCTCCAGATTTCCCGCTCGCGCATCTCGTCCACGCGCACGGTCACGGCGATCTTCCCAGCTGCCGCCAAGCAGATACGCACATCGTTCGACTGCTCGTACCTGACATTTTCAGTGGAGGCCCGATGCCCATCACTCGCAGCCACAACGTAGCGGACCACCGCAATCTCCCAATGGGGATCCTTCCAGATGCCCAGAATGGAAAGGATACGGCGTCCATCCGAGAACTCCAGCTTCTTTCGCGGAGGCAGGCCGTAACGCAGGAGAATCTCATTCACCTCCTGCAACCGCCATTGATGTTGCCACGGATCCCAGTGGTAGAGCTCTGCAAATTGCAGGTTGTACTCCTGCGGAATACCGAAGTAGTCCGCCAAAGTCTCTACACTCAAACGACGCACGGACAGCGAGCGCACTCTCGCACACTCACTGATCAGACCCCATCGAAGATTCGGGATCCGTTGCGTACTCGGGTTGGGATTCTTCTCGGCGTAGCACATGCAAGCGCCGAGCCACACTTGATCACCTTCTCGTCGCTCATACTGCGGCAAGAGTCGCGCTGGCGGCAGTCCGGACTCCTTCAGAGCCAACTGCAGACGACTGAACGCCTGCCGATCCGGCACTTCGAAGTAGTTGTGATTCGGACCGATCGCCGGCAATTCCAGCCTCCAAATAACCTGAACGTCACAGGGCACACAAATATCGCTCATTGAACACCTCCCCCAAGTGAAGAACGACCTGATAGCCAACCATAATTCATACAAAACGTCAAACAATCCAACGAGCCGTTTTTATCTACAGGTTTATTTTTCAGATACGAACAGATACCGTACATTACGTGGGTCAACGATGGTAATCGGATCGGCACAGAGGCCGATCCCTACGGCTATGGACTTATTTGACGTTCAGCTCAAACAAAAACTTCCTTCTACTCCGCTCGCCGAAAGAATGAGGCCGGAAACGTTAGAGGAATTCTTTGGGCAAAGTGCCATTGTGGGTGAAGGCAAGTATCTGCGGTCCATGATTGAGAAGGACAATCTCCCTTCTCTTATTTTCTGGGGACCGCCGGGGGTAGGCAAAACTACGCTCGGCCAGATTATTGCCAAGATGACTAAAGCGCGATACTTCCCTTTTTCTGCCGTGTCCGGCAGCGTCAAAGATATTCGAGATATCGTAAAAGACGCTGAGGATCGTCGAAAATACTACGGGGAACGAACGATTCTTTTCGTTGATGAGATTCACCGCTTTAACAAATCACAGCAGGATGCATTTCTCCCCCCTGTCGAAAAAGGTGTCATAACGCTTATCGGCGCGACAACCGAAAATCCCTCGTTTGAAGTAAATTCGGCTCTCCTTTCCCGATGCCGGGTGGTGGTACTTGAGCGATTGTCTGAAGCGGACATCATTTCAATTCTCCGCCGTGCACTCGCTGACAAAGAGAAGGGTCTGGGCAACGAACCGATCGTGATTGATGACGAAGCCCTTGAGGCGCTCGCGTCTGTATCCAATGGCGATGCAAGAAATGCGCTGAATACGCTTGAAATCGCGGCCAAGATCGCACCACTAGCCGCGCCGGTGGAACGCGGTGTGAACTCCCCCGTAACCCCCTCTTGGAAAGAGGGGGGATTCAGCGAAATACGCATCACGAAGAAATTAATCGCTGAAGCGCTGCAGCGAACACATTTGGTATACGATAGGGCCGGAGAAGAACACTACAACATTATTTCGGCCCTTCATAAGTCCATGCGCGGTAATGACGCTGATGCCGCCCTCTATTGGCTGGGCCGAATGCTTGAGGCCGGAGAAGACCCAATTTACATCGTTCGCCGACTCGTCAGATTCGCCTCAGAAGACATCGGGTTGGCTGACCCGAACGCCTTAGTCCAAGCCGTGGCCGCCTTTCAAGCCTGCCATCTCATGGGCATGCCGGAATGCAATGTAGTCTTGGCGCAGTGCGTGGCGTACCTGGCCAAAGCCCCAAAATCGAATGCTCTTTATGAAGCCTATGGCGCAGTTCAGCAGGATATTCGTGACCTTCCGAACGAACCCGTCCCACTCCATATCCGCAATGCTCCCACCAAGCTCATGAAAAATCTCGGTTACGGCAAAGGCTACAAATACACCCCCGCTTTCAATAATGCTGAAGACGCAAAACAGGATTACCTGCCTGAAAAGCTACAGGGAAAGAAGTATTTAAAATAAACCGGAATTCTTGGGGTATACTCGGCAAAAGTCTTTTCTTTATTCTATGACAAAACTTCTTCCGGTCATTGTGGCCGTGGCGCTTCTCGCGGTGGTCATCGCCGCTGTGATGCTCACCATGCAAACAGAAACCGATAGTGTTATCTCCCCTACTCCTCCGGCTGAAACCATTGTTCCCCCGGTCAAAGATCCCGTTTACTGCACGCAGGATGCCAAGCTCTGCCCAGACGGCTCTTACGTAGGCCGTACCGGACCAAAGTGCGAATTCACCCCTTGCCCTGGAATCAAGTAAAACAAAAAGCTCCGCATCTCTGCGGAGTTTTTTGTTTATATTATTCTTGATGTGCCAAGTACCGCTCCGCTTCAAGTGCTGCCTGACAGCCGCTGCCGGCGGCGGTGACGGCCTGACGGTAATACGGATCCATAACGTCTCCGCAGGCAAAAACGCCGGGAATGTTCGTAGCAGTCGATTTTCCCTCGGTTACAATATAGCCCTTCTGATCAAGCGTAATTTTATCCGTAAAAATTTCCGTGTTCGGCTTGTGGCCAATTGCTACGAAGAGCCCTTGGGTAGCAAACTCGCTCACATCCCCCGTCTTGGCACTCTTGATCTTCAGTGCACGAATCTGATTATCGCCCAACACTTCTTCAACGAGCGTATCCATCAAAAACTCGATCTTTGGATTCTTCTTGGCGCGATCAAGCATGATCTTACTTGCCCGGAAACTTTCACTGCGGTGGATGACCGTCACTTTATTAGCAAAACGGGTGAGGAAATTTGCTTCCTCCATAGCTGAGTCTCCCCCACCAACAACTACGATATCTTTACCGCGGAAAAAGAAGCCGTCACAGGTGGCGCAGGCAGAAACGCCCTTGCCGTAGAGATTCTGTTCGCCCGGAACGTTCAGCCATTTAGCGGAGGCACCCGTTGAGATAATGATGGTCTTAGCCAAAAACTCTTTGCCGGTTTCCGTGGTTACCTTAAACGGTGCCGAGGAAAAATCGACAGCCGTCACCACATCAGAAACAAGATCAGTGCCAAAACGAAGCGCCTGCTTCTTCAATTTCTCCATGAGCTCTGGTCCAAGCACGCCGTCAGCCTCCCCCGGCCAGTTTTCTACGTCAGAAGTGAGCATGAGCTGTCCGCCCGGTTCTCGCCCGGCAATAAGCGTAGGCTGAAGCATGGCTCGGGAAGCATAAATAGCGGCCGTATAACCCGCTGGCCCAGAGCCGATAATGACCACGTTTTTTGTATCCATAGGGAAGAGGGAAAGTTGGGAAAAATGGGAAGAAGAATCGGAACGAGTTTAGCATGAGAAGAAACGAAGGGCAAAGGGACAACTGTGCTATATTATGAGCAAAATATTCCCTTTGTATGAAAAAATCTCCTTCGTTTGCTCCTCTGTTCATTTTTGGTCTCATTGTTGCCGCATCCGTCATCATGATTGCTGCGCATGAACTCAGAGCTCCCGGTACGGATGTAGCGTACCTCCCCCAAGCACCAAGCGCGCACTTTGGCGGCATGATGACATCTGAGTGGAACGGACTTGCACGCGCGGAAAAAAATATTCAGTCGCTCACGGCCGGACAGAAAATTGAAGGACCGATCATTACGGATGCCAAAGATAAAAATATCTCCTACTTCGCTACCTCAAATTTCAATAGTGAGAAAATGACCAACATGGCGAGTATCTACCGCTACGACAACACGTCATATCAGTTTGAACGCATTTTCAAACATGAATATGCCACCGGACAATTCCCTTCTCTCCAAAAGCAAGTCATCCCCGTCTTCCATGTGGTGGGTACAGACAGCGGCAGCCTGGTCCTTCTCGTTCAAGACATGAACGATAGTCCGGGTCCATGCGCAGAAATGCTCCTCCTCCCTGAACAAGGCGTGGGTGTGCGCACGCTTGTGAGCATGAGTATTGAAAACCCTTACAACGGATTCTCCCCCTACGCTCTTCCCGGGGACGCAAAAAAAGATGCACAGGCTAAGGAAACTGCCTGTCTCGAAGAGATGCAACGGTAATCCGAATACGTGCTCGTCCGCCAATCAGATCGCTTCGGTCGACTACGAACTCCCTCGCGATGACAACAAAGACGAGACCCGTCCAAGGCCTCGTCTTTTATAATCTGCGTCAATCTACCTACCCAATCGCCTGCTTCAATCTTTCCACGAATGTTTCTTTGCTCATGGCGCCAGAGAAACGGCCTACTTCAGAACCGCCTTTCATGACTACGAACGTTGGGATGGAGAGGACATTGAAGCGCATGGCCAGTTCTCCGTTTTCATCCACATTCACCTTAGCGAATGCGACGTCAGACATCTCATTAGCAAGTTCATCAATCATCGGGCTCATCATTTTGCACGGTCCGCACCACGGTGCCCAGAAGTCTACAAGAACCGGCGTAGAGGAAGCAGTGATCTGTGCGTCAAAGTTGGCAGTAGTGAGGTCCATAAAAGATGTTATACGGCGAGCGTGCGAGCTTGCAGCTCTTCTTGGTAGGCTTCAATTGTATCCCCAACTTCTACCTTTGTCTTCCCCTGGAATGACAGACCGCAATCCTGTCCGGCAACCACGTCTTTTACGCTAGATTTACCGCTTTGGAGCGCTTCAATCTTTCCTTCGCCCACAATCTTATCCCCACGCATGATACGGACCACAGCACCCGGAATAAGCTTCCCACGCTTCACCTTCACACCCAGGATGAGACCCTTTTCTGTCTTCTTGAAGAGTGCGAGCACTTCTCCGGTTCCAAGCTCCGTGTGAATCTTTTCTGAAGGAATAAGTTTCTTCAGACGCTCCACCACGTTCTCAAAAATGCGGTAAATAACAGTGTGGGATTCAATGTCTACGTTCTTGGTGCGGGCCAAATCTTCAGCCGTAGGCATAGCCTTCACGCTGAACGCAAGAATCACTGCCTGACCGGCTTCAGCACGGAGAATATCCGCTTCTGTGACGTTGCCGAGGCCTTTGCCGATGATCTTCACACCCACGTGCGGGTTTTCAATCTTTTCAATCATGCCGACGATTGCTTCAAGAGATCCGAGCACGTCAGCTTTCACCATGACGTTCAGGAACACCTTAGTGTCCTCTCCTTCCTTGCCTTCTTCTGAAGCCTTCATGGTTTTTGCACCCACGCCTTCAGCACTAGTCTTCCGCTTCTCCTGAATACGCACGTCTTCCAGGCTGGTGTGATCAGCAGGTACTTCCAAAATGTCACCCACGGCCGGAGCAGCCTTAAAGCCGAGAATTTTCACCGGAGTGGACGGCAAAGCTTCCTTAATCATCTTTCCGTCATAGGTGGTAAGCGCACGGACACGTCCGTACAGCTGTCCGCCTACGCTCAAGTAATCCTGCAAACGGAGTGTTCCGGTCTGCACAATGATCGTAGCAATTGGGCCCTGACCTTTATCTACACGTGATTCGATGATGGTGCCGAGCGCTTTACGATCAGGATTGGCCACGATGTGCGCCTTCTCCATGTCATTCACCAAAAGCAAAACGTCCAAAAGTCCGTCGATGTTCTTATTCTGCTTGGCAGAAATAGGAACGCAGACCGTGTTACCACCCCAATCTTCTGGAACAAGCTGCAGTTCAGCCAACTGGCCTTTTACAAATTCAATGTTGGCATTCTCTTTATCAATCTTGTTAATAGCTACAACAAACGGGAGCTTAGCAGCTTTAATGATATCAATGGCCTCCTTAGTCTGCGGCTGAACGCCGTCGTCCGCTGCAACCACGAGAATTGCGATGTCCGCCACCTTAGCACCACGAGAACGCATGACCGTAAATGCTTCGTGACCTGGAGTATCAATAAACGTAAGCAGACGTTCACGGCGCACTACCTGGTACGCACCAATGTGCTGCGTGATACCACCAGCTTCTCCAGAAACCACGTTCTCCTTACGGATGACGTCCAGAAGTGAAGTCTTACCGTGGTCCACATGTCCCATGACCACAATAACGGGCGGACGTGCGGTCTGACCGGCTTCCAAATCTTTTTCCTCTTCTTTCACCTGGGCCAAACGGTCAGCGCCTACGCCTTCCAAAATTTCTCCGGTTACTTCAGCGGGTTCTGCAATGAATCCCAAGTCTTCAGCAATAATCGCCGCAGACTCGTAATCAATACGCTCGTTCAATGAAGCAAGAATTCCGGAACGCATGAGTTCCTGCATGACCTTGGCAACAGGAAGATCAAGCAAGGTAGCAAAGTCACGAACAGAAATAGTAGCCGGAAGCTTCACGTGTTCAGCGTCACCAGAAAGTACCTGAGCCTTCTTTTCTGCGCGGGCCTTCTGATCCTCCATTTTCTTCTGGAGGTACTGGCGCTTTTTGAAGTCCTGCCAGGCGTTCATGATCTTTCCCACGTCTCTATCTGGGATCTTGATGGCCTTTCCACCAATGTCAAAGCCAAGCTCAGGGAGCTTAGTACGGAGTTCTTCAGTTGGGACCCGGAGTCTGCGGGCCAGTTCAGAGATGTTCATGCACGCGAGGATACGGGAAAACCCGAGAAATGTAAAGGCTAAGAAGCACTACTTCACAAGCGTTTTTAGCCGAATCATCCCTGTAGAGGCCCCGCAAGCACCTACTTCAAGCTCGCCCTTAGACAAAGAAAGGTAATAACCCGTGCCAAAATTACCGTAGAGCTCTGTTTCCGGGTCTATAGGCACGGTCGAATCCGGAGAAAATATCTCGTCTGTCGGCAGACAATCGTCCGCTACAGATGCATCTCTGCAGTACGCGCCCCAATCTCCCGCGCAGGATATTCCATTCCCAAGGATAAACTTTTCTCCCCCTCGCCCATCCGTCCTTTCAACTAATGCCTGATACTTCTCCGGATTGTCTACGGAAAGCTGAAGCACTGCCGCCATGATACGGCGCACGTCATCACTGCGGCGTTCGTCTTTCACAGAAGATAGTGCCCGGACAGGATTAATAGCGATCGTGATGATAAAAATAAGGGCGAGGACCAAACCAAAAACAATAATATAGTCGAGCCTCGTCCCTCTCATGAAATGGCCGTGCGGCATACTCTCTTAAGTATATCTCAATAGGCGTGACAGGGTGCAAAAATGTTTGACCTTTTCTTTATGGAGGTGCACGATCGTTCTGTCCGATCCAACCATCGGGCAGGAGCAAAACACCATGGGCCCCCATGAGTTCGACTTCTCCCTCCCCCACCGGAATGTTCCTCCCACAGAGGAACAATTCAAGACCAAACTCGTGCTCCAGCCCCAGGGAGCACAACTCAACGTCTCCGTCGCTATCACGCGACACCTCGGAGAAAATCAATCCGAGTGCACGAGGACGTTCACGATCGATCTCGATCAGGTGGTGAGCGATGATCACACCACGCTCGTTCGGCACATCCCGCTCATCATCAAGGGACTGCGCCGTCTGAATGCGCGAGATATCGCGGACACGCTCAAGCGGGACGAAATCGACCGGCTGGAGGTCCGAGTCACGGACGTGATCACGGACATGGCGTTCTTCCTCAGGCGCCAACTTCCTCCGGGAGAAACCTCCGGCAAGGAAACCTTGCGGCGCGCCACGCCGTATTCACTCCCCTCGGCTGAGGAAGCCGAAGCCGCCAAGTAGCCCGCCGTCCGGTCGCCCTCATGCGACACCGCCACGTCCTCCCCGCGGAGGACGTTGTCATTTCTCGTCATTTTAAAAAATTACGTACCGCTCTCCTCACGCACCGCCTGTTCAACTACCTCTGTATAACTTCCGCTCTGCGATCTTTCACCGTAAGGAAGACATGCAAGCATGGTCCGCGTTACAACAGAAGGAATCCCTGAGCTGTCCACCTCAATGACCGGTACACCCGTAGTGGTTCTGATGAGTTCACACACCACGCGCTCCCTGGTGTGATAGCGCTCTATTCTCTTATTAATGAGTTCCGGCGTGTCATCTTCTCTTCCGCGCTTCATCATGCGAGAACGCGCGAGTTCGTCCGAAATAAGAAGGTGAAGGACATGGGTTGGCGTTTCATGGGCAAAAAAATATCGGAAGTCTTCTTCCGTCCGGGGATATCCATTGATGATATACCCTGAACGCTGAAGCTCCGATGTCTGTAACCGCTTGAGGAGAATTTCTGTGGTAGTAGTACCAGGGACGAGCGCGCCCGTATCATGAAACTCTTTGATGTACTGGCCGATTTCACTGCCGGAAGCAATTTCATCTCGCAAGATCTGACCAATGGAGAAGTGCGGAATGCCAAGAAGCTGTGAAAGTTCATTCCCGTGGGTATCTTTACCAGATCCCGGAATGCCGTAGAGGATGATTTTGGGAGGATGATTGGGCATAGCCGATTCGGATAAAACAATATACTATTTTGAACACATTTACAACACCGGGCCGGCACGTGGATCGGCATAGAAGCCGACCCCGACGGCGAATCAACACATATGCCCTATCTTCTTATAGACAAACCTGCCGGAATTACGTCCCATGACGTTGTTGATAAAATTCGCCGGATCACTGGCGAACGGACAGTCGGTCACGCGGGTACGCTCGATCCTTTCGCTACAGGGCTCCTCATTATTGGCGTTGGCCGAGAATCCACCAAACATCTTTCTACATTCCTAGGAATGGATAAGACCTACGAGGCAGACATCGTCATCGGCGCAACTACGGAAACGCTTGATACGGAAAGCTCAATCATTGATATGAGCAAAAAGGATGGCGAGCCTATTGTTCTCACTCAAGAGCAGATCGAATCCGCCATAGAAAGCTTCTTAGGGGAAAGCATGCAAACCCCGCCCATGCATTCGGCCATCAAGAAGGACGGCAAAAAAATGTATGAATTGGCCCGCCAAGGCAAAACTGTCGAAATTGCCGCTCGACCAATTACGATTCGGGAATTTAAAATTATTGATCCCAAATGGGTCGGCGAGCGGGTCGGCATAGAAGCCGACCCCTACGGCCTCCCCATAACCATAAAAACCCGAATCACCTCCTCTTCCGGCACCTACATCCGGGTCATTGCTCGGGATCTTGGGGATAAACTGGGGTCAGGGGGATATCTCTCGGCCTTAAGACGTACGGCCATCGGCCCATACACAGTGGAGAACTCAAGAAAACTTCAAGAACTCTCACCGGAAAATTGGGTTGACCAAGCGGAAAAAGACATGCTACTCTCCTAAGCGTAACTCATGATCTGGTCCGGTTCCCGTCGCAATTCCCGTGTGATTTTTCCCTTGAAACATAAAAATCAGACAAAACTTCTAAGGGGAGCGTAAGCTTCCTCCTTTTGCGATAGCGTATCGGTTCCTTTCCCAATGTATGTTCATCCCTCTCCTATTAGGGCTTGGAGGGCTCATCCTTGGCGCAGTTGCCGGATTTTATTACCGCGCAAGCTTAGCTAAGACGCAAACAAATTCTGCCGAAGCAAAGGCACAGAGAGTCATAGAAGAAGCAAAAGAAAAAGAACGGGTCATGCTGGACGCAGCCCGCTCCACGGAACAGAAACTTCTCCTTGATGCGAAGGAGAAAGCTTTTGCTATAGCTGAGGAGGGCAAAAAAGAGCTGACCGCAAAAGAAAAGGATATCAAGGCACTCCAGGACCGCTTGAACGAACGCGAGAATCTTTTTGATAAGACGCTCTTGGATTTTGAAAACAAAAAGACCCGTTTGGACGAGTACAAAGAGAAGCTCGAAGCCGCCAAAGCGCAGATTGATGTTGTGCGCGCAGACGCCGATAAAAAGCTTGAAGAAGTAGCTGGCATGTCTCGTGAAGGCGCTGCAGAAATCATCATGCGCCAGGTAGAAGTAGACAAGCAGGATGCGCTCATGAGCCTCATCCGCAAGTACGATCAGCATTCGGAAGAAGAACTGGAAGCGCACGCGCGAAAAGTACTCTCTCTCGTGATCCAGCGCTTTGCTTCAAGCCAAGTGGTAGACGCGAGCACTACGTTTGTTGAACTGCCTACAGAAGACATGAAGGGCCGCATTATTGGTAAAGAAGGCCGTAATATCAAGGCCATTGAACATCTCACCGGTTGCGAACTGATCATAGACGACACCCCGGGCATGATCACCATCAGTGGCTTCTCTCCCGTACGCCGCCAGGTGGCCAAGCGCGCACTTGAAATCCTCATGAAGGACGGTCGAATCCAGCCCGCGAAAATCGAAGACGCGGTGAAGGAATCCAAAAATGATCTCGCCAAGGACATGAAGAAGGCCGGTGAGGACGCACTGTACGAACTCGGCATCCCCGTGTCATCTATCGATCCAAAATTGGTCTCTATTCTTGGCCGCCTGAAGTACCGCACAAGCTACGGCCAAAACGTACTCCAACACTCCATTGAAGTAGCGCGCATTGCCGGCATGATTGGTGACGAGCTCGGCCTTGATCCCTTCCCTCTCAAAAAGGGCGGCCTCTTCCATGACATTGGAAAGGCTGTGGACCATGACATGCAAGGCGCTCACCCGCAGATCGGCTACAACATCATGAAGAAATTCGGCTTCCCGGAAGAACTCTGTTACCAGTCTATTGCCCACCACGAGGATAGGCCGCGCACCATTGAAGGAGTGGTGGTAAAGGCCGCAGACGCTATTTCCGGCGCCAGACCAGGTGCAAGACGCAATTCCGTAGAAGAGTACCTCCAGCGCCTTCAGAACCTGGAAGCCACGGCAGCGGGCTTCCCGGGCGTGGAGAAGGCCTTTGCCATCCAAGCCGGCCGTGAAGTACGCGTATTCGTAGAACCAGGCCAGATTGACGACTATAAAGCCTACGAGTTAGCCCGAGATATTGCCAAAAAGATTGAAAGTGAGCTTACGTACCCGGGTGAAGTGAAAGTGACCGTGATTCGTGAGACTCGGGTGATCGAATTCGCCCGCTAGGCCTCCCTCTTGCATTATTTCCATTCCTTGGCTAACATAAGCCCACTATGAACAAAGCGGAACTTTCCCTCAAGCTCTCAGAACGGATGGACATTCCTAAGAAGCAGGCAGAAGACTTCATTGAACACTTTGAAGACCTGGTCACTAAAGTGCTGACTGAAGGCAATGAAGTGACTATTGCCGGATTTGGCACCTTCTCTGCACGCACACGTTCCGCACGTATGGGCGTAAACCCTAGAAATCCCTCAGAAAAGATCAGAGTCCCGGAAGTCCGCGTTCCTAAATTCAAAGCCGGTAAAGCTTTGAAGGATGCACTGAAGAAACCCCGTAGCTAAATTTACACAGATCCTAAAACGAGATCCGGACGGGTCTCGTTTTTGTGTCACTGCGAGGGAGTGATTCACTCGACCGAAGCAGTCTGGTTGGTCGCCCAAGCACCCGTCCTAAATTTTAATCTGCGTTAATCCTTAGCTTGTATAAATTAATCGCATTCGCTGAAAAAATCTTTTCCTCGAGTTCTGCGCCAACGTTCAGCTCCTTAATCAATCGAATATGTTCGCCAACCGGACACATCGGCCAATCGGAACCAAAGACGACGTTATTAGGTTTTTGGAGAACAGTCTTTTTCAATACTTCAACTACCTTGTCCCAACCTCCAGATAGTTCAACCACTTCCGAATCCGCCATAGCAGAGGTGTCGTAATAAATGCTCGGAATATCTTTCGTTACCTCAAAACAATATTCCATCTTCGGCCAAAAGAAATGCGCAAGAACGATCTTTAAACTTCCGTATCTCTTTGCGATTTCTACCGCATATTTTGGATCATTGTATTTCGCACAATCAACGTCACCGGTATTCATCCCAGTATGGATAATGACCGGAACATCATACTTTGTGCACAATTCATACACGGATTGACAGCTTTCGTCTGTAGGATAAAACGCATCGTGCCCAGGAAATAATTTAATGGCGCAAATTTTCTTGGCGATGAGCAATGCTTCGAGCTGAACGATCTGTCCATCAATGTCTCCAAAAGTATTAATCGTCCCCGTCTGAAACAGTCGAACCTCATCTCGAACAATCTCCGGCAACGTTTCCATGTCCGCACACTTCGGATTCGGCACGTTGTCAGGAATGACGATGGAATAATCAATCCCGTATTTTTTCATCGATTCCAAAAGCTCGGCCTTCACGTCAAGAAGATTCTTTTCCTCTTCACCGAGATTGGAAATATGCACGTGGCTGTCGATGATCATAAAACGGGACCGACTTCATAAGGAGACTCCGCGTGGATGCGACCCTTCGCCGAGCTCAGGGTGGGAATCATTTACGCCTCGATAAATCTCGCACGTCTTGTGCGGGATTTTTGTTTATCCTACTAGTAAGATTTGGCGAATACCACACGACGTAACGACGGCTTTCCTGAGAGGATACAGACACCTTCTTCATCTGGCTGATCAAATGGAATGCAGCGGATAGTAGCGTTCGTTTCTTCTTTGATCTTTGCTTCTACATCAGCCTCACCGGACCAATGCGCCATGACGAATTTTCCTTTCTCGATTTCCGTCTTGAAATTATCCCAGGAATCAACGGAAACGGTCTTTTCTTTTCTATACTCTAAAGCACGATTAAAGAGCACTGTTTGGATATCTTCAAGAACGTTCGGAAGTGCTTCCACGATTCCTTCGAGACTTACCGATTCTTTTTCCCCACTATCACGGCGGACAACAACTGCGGTCTTTGCCGCGATGTCTTTTGGACCGAGTTCGATCCTGACCGGAACACCTTTCTTTTCCCATTCGAAAAACTTTTCTCCGGGGCGCATGTCACGATAATCGACCTTCACACGAAGGCCAGCTTCACGAAGACGGATGGCAAGTTCGTCGGCATTCGTGCGGACAAGTTCAGCAGCGTCAGGCTTCGGTACGATTGGCACAATCACTACCTGGTACTGAGCAAGACGTGGGGGTAGAACGAGGCCCTTATCGTCGCTATGCGTCATGATAAGTGCACCAATCGTACGCGTGCTAAGACCCCAGCTCGTCTGCCAGCCATACTCCAATTCTCCATTCTCTGCGGCAAACTTCACATCGAAAACCTTCGCAAAGTTCTGTCCGAGGTGATGGGAGGTAGCGAACTGAAGTGCCTTTCCGTCCTGCATCATAGCCTCAAGACAATAGGTCTTTGCTGCCCCTGCGAACCGCTCAGATTCAGTTTTCTCTCCTGGAATAACCGGAATCGCCAAAATATCTTCAGCAAACTTCCTATAAACTTCAAGCATCATGCGAGCGCGCTCATCCGCTTCCGCATCAGACGCATGAACGGTATGACCCTCCTGCCACAAAAACTCTGTAGTACGAAGGAAGAGGCGCGTACGCATCTCCCAGCGCACAACGTTTGCCCACTGGTTAATAAGAAGCGGTAAATCACGATAAGAATGGACCCATCGGGAGAATGTATCGTACATGATCGTCTCAGAGGTGGGACGCACAACAAGCGGCTCTTCCAATTCCTTGCCACCCGCCCGGGTTACAACTGCTACTTCTGGCGCAAATCCCTCAACGTGATTTGCTTCACGTGTTAAAAAACTCTGAGGAATAAAAAGTGGGAAATACGCGTTCTCAACACCCGTTTCCTTGAACCTTTCGTCCAGATATTTCTGCATGCCTTCCCAAATGGCGTAGCCGTAAGGCTTGATCACCATGCAACCTTTTACCGGAGAATGTTCCGCAAGCTGAGCTGCATCAATGACATCAAGATACCACTGCGAATAATCCTCCTCGCGGGTAGTGATCTTCTTCTCTTCAAACTCTTTCTTAGGCATACAAAAAAGCTATTACCGCACGATAGTAGCCTAAGACAGTCAAAAGTCGCAAGTCATCTAGGACCACTTTCGACTACCAACTTTAGACTTTCGACTTCTACGGAGTGATCTGAATAATCGTCCCCGCAACGTGGGCGAGGATAAGAGCAATACCAATGCCCATGATAATCAGGGCGAGGTAAAATACCGCCTTGGCATCTTTGTCATCCGTCACAAAACCAATGAAGATATACGCTGCAAAACCCACAATGAGCGCGGCGGGCACACCGGCCAGCACAAGCCCGATCAAAAGAAGAAGAGACATAGAGTATTTTTCCTTAAGTATATCACCCGCCGTCCAAACCGTCAGAGGTTAGGACTGTCGGGCAGGGAAAACAAAGCGATCTCCCCGTAAGGAGAGATCGGCTTGTGGTGGACCGGGCGGGACTCGAACCCGCGACCAATTGATTAAGAGTCAACTGCTCTACCGACTGAGCTACCGATCCATGAACGAAACCGTATAAAATTGTCAGCTGCGGCGTCACGGGGACCCGGCGGCTTCGTCGTCGTGCCCTTCAAGCACGCCTCCTCGCCACCACCCCGTTCCTTGCATCTGACGAATTTTATCCAGTTTCGTCGGCTTTCAATCTAGATGCGAACGATGGGAATAATGACAGAAACTTTGACCAAGGTCAAGATTTTTGCTAATATACTCAGGAATTTCTGCGGTGTTAGCTCAGCTGGATAGAGCGTCTGGCTTCGAACCAGAAGGCCGGGGGTTCGAGTCCCTCACACCGCACCAAAAAGCAGCCTCCCTCGGGAGACTGCTTTTTATTACCAACCCCTTGCTTTAAGTGCATTATCTGCGGCGCTGATCTGGGCCTCTTGTTTGCTAGACCCCTCCCCTTCTGCCACAAGCTCTTTGCCAAGATACACGCCAATCTTGAAAATCTTATTATGATCCGGACCGCTTTCTTCAAGCACCTTATAGTTTGGCGTGATGGAGAGCTTAGACTGCGCAGCTTCCTGGAAACGGCTCTTAGGGTCCACGTAGGAACGATCTTCAAGGATACCCTTCAGGTTCACGAGCACGAACCTATCAATAAACTGTTTAGCTAAATCCCAGCCGAAATCAAGATAGATAGCACCAATAATCGCTTCCATAGCGTTTGCTAGGATGTAACGACGAGCTTTGGAGTTTGAGTCTCGTTCTTCACCTTTTGAAAGATAGAGATACGGCTCAATATCAATCTTTATTCCTATCTCTGCCAAATAGTCTCCGTTCACGAGCGCGGAGCGCCAAGTGGTCAGATCCCCTTCCGGATTCTCATACTTGCTGTAGAGGTACTCGGTGACGACGAGTTCTAAGGCGGCGTCCCCGAGAAACTCCAAACGTTCATTGTGATTAAGCGGAAAGTTTGGATGTTCGTTCAAATACGAACGATGAACTACGGCTTGTTCCAAGTGTCCGTCCGCTTTGTAAGGTACTCCTATTTTCTCTGCCAATTCCTGAATATTTTTTTCCATAATTACATTTCGGATTCGGTAGGGTCGACAGGGACGTCGACCCCTGCGGCTTCGACCCCGGACGCCATTTCAGCCTGCTTCTTCTTTTCCATCTCAATATCGATCTGCTTCACGATGCCGCGGTCGGTGATGTCTTTAAACACTGCGCCAAGCACGCCGTTCACAAACTTTCCGGAAGCGTCTCCGCCAAACGTTTTACCAAGCTCGATAGCTTCGTTAATGGCCACTTTAGACGGAATAGATTCATCAAAGGAAAGTTCGAAAATTCCCAAGCGGAGAATATTGCGATCAATCAAGGTCATGGTGTCCACCGTCCAGTTAGGAGCAAAGGTATTCATGACCTTATCTATCTCCCCCATATGAAGGACTACTTCCTTTACCTGGCGCTCCACATAGCCGCCGTCATCAAACTCCGGAGCAAACTCTTTGTGGACGAAATGAATGATTTCCGGGAGACGGGAATTATCCTGCCCGCGGAAATCCCACTCGTAAAGAGCCTGCATGGCCATGGTTCGTGCTAAGTGTCGGTTAGACATACGTAGAGTATCCTATCAAATTCCAGCTAAAACCAAAACCCCGGATCGTCTGACGATCCGGGGTTTGATTTAGGCCTGTTTTTCACTAGTGACCTTCTCTGCCTTAGGACCCTTGCCTTCCTTAGCTGGCTTTGCAGTCTTCACGGTCTTTTTCAAAACCTTCTTTACTTCTTCCATGCCCGTCTTCTTCACGGAGCGATCACCGTACTTACCGCAATTCTTACAGGCGCGGTGTGGGAGAAGCGTAGCGCCACAAGATGCGCACTGCATGGTGCTAACAGCCTTCAACGCATGATGCGAGCGGCGGCGGCGAACTTTGGAGCGTGAGGATCGGAATGACGGTAGTGGCATAAGTCGGAGGGAAAATTGGGGAAACTGGGTAAATTGGGCATGGGAGTAAAATTCCCATCTTTCCCAACTTTCCCATTTTTCCCACGAATGCCCGAAATATTAGCGGAATTGGCCCCAGACGTCAAGTTATTCCTCTTTCTTCCCGTCCTTCTCTTCCCCGCCCACTAAAGTAGCCGTAGCCACCTTATCTGAAGGGGTTTTGAAGCGCATAACCTTCACACCCTGGGTAGCTCGTCCAAGGACGGATACGCTGTTCACAGAAGAACGAATAATCTGTCCGCCCACAGAAACCACGAGCATGTCCCGGTCATCCTTCTCTCTTACCAGGCGTGCAGCCACAAACTTCCCTGTTTTAGCGGACAACTGAGCGGCCTTAATACCGGATCCACCGCGTCCCTGGAGCGTGTACTCAGAAACATCCGTTCGCTTGCCGTACCCATTTTCCATGAGACAGAGCAGCAGCCTTCCCTCCTTCAGTTCCTCGGGCGTTATCACGTCCATAGCAATCACCTGATCTTCACCCTTGAGCTTGATACCGCGCACGCCAGCAGCCACACGGCCCATAGCGCGCACATCATCTTCAGAGAAGTGAATGGACATGCCGTTGTTCGTAACAAGCATGATTTCATCCTTACCGCCGGAAGTCTTCACCCACTCCAAATTGTCACCGTCATTAAGCTTGATGGCAATAAGTCCAGAACGTCTGACGTTCTCAAAGTCGTCGATCGATGTCTTTTTGATGGTTCCGCGACTCGTCACCATGACAATATATTTCGCCTTGGACTTTTTGAGGTCTCCGGTTAATACAGCCGTAGTCTTTTCTCCAGGACCGAGCTCTAAGAAGTTCACAATCGCCTGGCCCTTGGCCGTACGAGAAGCCTCTGGAATGTCATAAGCCTTCAAGCGGAATACGCGGCCACGAGACGTGAAGAACATCATGTCTTCATGCGTACTCGTAGAAAACACCGCTTCCACCATGTCTTCTTCTTTGGTGGTGAGACCAATAACACCCTTTCCGCCGCGTCCCTGCTGGGTGAAATTATCCGGGGAAACGCGCTTGATGTAACCGTCTTTGGTCATGAGGACCACGGTCTGTACGTCAGGAATAAGGTCCTCCATGGAGAATTCCTTGATACCAGACTTGATGATTTTGGTACGGCGTTCATCACCGTACTTTTCCATGACATCCTTAATTTCTGTCCGGATGACTTCAAGCATTTTCTTGGCAGAGGCCAAAATAGCTTCAAGCTCCTTCATGATTTTGGTCTTCTCTGCATGCTCTTCCTCAATACGGAGACGTTCAAGGTTAGCAAGTGACTGCAGGCGCATTTCAAGAATTGCCACGGCCTGGCGCTCGGTCATCTTAAATTTCTTCATGAGGTTCACCCGTGCTTCGTCCTTATCCGCAGACTTCTTGATAGTGGCGATCACCTCGTCAATATGCTCAAGCGCAATAATAAGACCATCCAAAATATGGAGACGATCCTTAATCTTATCAAGCTCAAACTGCGTGCGGCGGCGCACCACTTCCTTACGGTGCTTCACGTGCTCTTCAAGAATTTGCTTGAGGTTCAAAATGCGCGGCTGAATGCCATCCACGAGCGCCAACATGTTGTAGTGGAAAGAGGTTTGGAGCGGCGTCATCTGGTAGAGCATGTTCAAAACCTTTCGCGGATAGGCATCCTTCTTAAGCTCAATCACAATACGCACGCCCTCTTTGTTTGATTCGTCGCGGAGATCACGAATACCTTCAAGCTTCTTCTCGCGCACCAAGTCAGCGATCTTTTCAAGCAGCGTGGCTTTATTCACCATGTACGGAATTTCCGTGACAATGATGACACTCATGTCTTTCTTTCCTTCTTCAATATCAGCCTTAGCGCGAACTACTACTCCCCCACGGCCAGAAGAATAAGCGCCCTTCAGATCAGATGCGCCGTAGACTATGCCGCCGGTAGGAAAATCAGGTCCCGGAATATGCTCCATGAGGTCATCCACCGTCATGTCCGGATTTTCTGTGAGCGCCAAAAGGCCCATGCACACCTCTTTGACGTTATGCGGCGGCAAATTGGTGGCCATGCCCACAGCAATGCCGAGCATGCCGTTTACAAGGAGGTTAGGAAGTTTGGTAGGCAAAACTACCGGTTCTTCATGAGAACCGTCATAGTTAGGCCTAAAATCAACCGTATCTTTTTCAATGTCCGTTAACAATTCTTCCGCAATAGAAGAAAGTTTAGCTTCCGTGTAACGCATGGCAGCGGCCGAATCTCCGTCCATTGAGCCGAAGTTTCCTTGGCCGTTGACGAGTGGATAGCGGTAGGAAAAATCCTGCGCCATGCGCACCATAGATTCATAGATAGCAGAGTCACCGTGCGGGTGATATTTGGCCATCACTTCTCCAACCACGTTCGCGGATTTGCGGAAGCGGGCATTAGCGCGAAGTCCAATGGACCACATGGCATACAAAATACGGCGGTGCACCGGCTTCATGCCGTCTCGCACATCAGGCAGCGCGCGAGAAACAATGACGCTCATGGCGTAGTCCAAATACGCGCGGCGCATTTCTTCCGTGATGTTTTGGTTGATGATGGTACCAATGCGAGCCAAGCCGACTTCTTCAGAGGACTGCGGTTCAGGAGCTTTCGCCATAACAAATTTTACGGAGTTGGTGGAGTGACAGGTTCAGAGGGTGGCAAAGAGGGGGTCTGAGGGAGTTCTGTTCCGGCGGTCGAAGCTGCGGCGGGAGGTGTCTGACTATTCTTCATAGCCTGCTGTAAGAGCACCTTCAGCTCTGCAATATTCTCCTCAGTGGGGGTCGCAGGAATTGCTGGAGCAGCCTTTTCTGCGCCTTGTGAAAGGGTATTGGTAAGATCAGCACTCATCCCGCTCACGTCTCTTGAGACATTAGCTAAAGACTGAGCCGAAAGCGTCATTTTAAATTGGAGAAACATGACGACGAGAGCTATAAGGCCTCCTAAAGCAATCATGACCGCGAGCCTCTGACGGCCGCGAGGAACATGGCGCTTTAAAATAAGTCGGGATCCCTCCATAGGATTTTGGATTACTTCGTAAACAGTACCATTTTCATGTCTTCTTCGGGAAGCTGGGCGCGGGTGAGCTTAAGCTTAGTAGCCTCCTCAGACGGACAGCCGAGCTCGCGCTTTAAAGCATCCGCCGTACCGTATCCGTCATCCCCCCCTATATAGGAGGCGATCACGAGACGCGGTTCAATCTGGGAAACCACTTCCGCTGCAGCTGAGGCCGTAAGCACGTCCTTCCCGCCTGCTGGAACGATAAGAACGTCAATTGGGCCGAGTGCATCAATCTCTTTCTCCGTTAGCGCTCTATCAAGAGCGCCGAGATACGCGATGTGCATGCTTTCTGCATCTATGCGGTAAATGGTATGGAGAGTGCCATCTTTTTTCTTGGCCTCTATACCTGTAGCAAAAACTCCCTGGATCTCATACTCTCCGGCATGAGAAACCACAAACGTTTTTCTTCCCTCATCCGGATGCTCTGGCTCTATGGCTGCAAGATTGCTCGTATCTTTTCCTGCATGGCTCTGTAAAACCAAAGAAGCGGCTACGCTCTTAAATTTTACGTCTGCAGAAACAAAAGGATTCGTAACCACCGTTACTTCGCTTTGCAGGGGTTTAGAAGAAAATGTGAAGCTGCCAAGACCGTTCCAAGTGATTTGCATAATGGTGATAAATCGCAACTACCCTACCATAGAAGAGAACGCAGGGAAAGGGTTTAAACCTCAGGGATTTCGTCTTCCGCTTCTTCAAAAACCGCCGTCCAATTTTCAATTTCCTTCTGAATTTCTTCAAGCGACGGGTCCCGTTCCACTATAGACCAGCCTTCTTCAAATTGATCCGCTTTTCCAATGATCTCCGAAGCCCATTTGGGGTCCCGCTCTGCCATGGCGCGCAGTCCATCAATGAGTGCCTGCATCTTTTCTTGTTCAGCCCGAGCATCTGCAACCAATTTCTCGTACGTCTCCGCACGTTCTCGGGCCCGGTCATCACACTGTTTACCGATCACATCGTGAGCTTCAAGAATGGCCTGCTCCACACGGTAACGTTCCTCTGAAGTGAGATCTTTTTCAAAAAGCTTGCTGTTGGCGTAGTCCGTCAGGTGCACCCCGGAATCAAGAGCCGGCTTCATTTTTCCTACAATTTCAGCATCAATTTTCTGAAGCGCAGCCGCCTGCAAACGCGTCTCTTCATCCCCCGCGCAAAGCGCTTCATACGCCTTGCTATAGGGGTATTCTTTCTTACCTATATATATGAGGGCCTGACGAATCTGTCGCTCGGAGGCGTTCTCGTCCGCCGCAAGCGTCTCGTACAGCTTCTTAGCTTCTTCGATGATAGGTTCTGGAGTAAGCGGAACGAGCCTCTCAATAGCGATAGCGTATTCCTTCAAAAGATATTCGTGTGGGTGAGACATATTATGGGAGAGGATTCTGATCAGCGGCAGTACCGCCTGCCGTCATCGCTTTTACTACCTGTGAATCTGACCGAAGCGTTTCGGTAAAGAGTATATGTTCGGGGTTAATGCGCATCTCGTCCGTTGGACCGTACACCTCGTTCCCTAAGTGAATCAAGGACAAACTCTCAGCCGGAGTTTTCTCTGCATCCTTAGCCGTACTGACGTAATACACGTTTGAAAGGACTACCATGCTTCCTTCTTCTGACATCCAGCCAAAGTACACTTGGCCGCTCGTGAGAAAAACTGCCGTATAACGGGATTCTTCGCTTACCGTCTTCTCAGTACCCTTTTGGGTGAGGAGAATATAGGAAAGCAAGCCGGCAATCGTAGCCATGGCAAAAATGCTGACAAGAACGAGCGCGACGGATGAGTTTGTTTTATCAGTCATAGAGGATTAGGGAGTAGCTAGTGGAGGATCAATGAGGGTAGGATCAGGAGCCGGTGCGGTCAAGACCGGATCAGTGACCGTCGGGGTTGCCGTATCCGTTGTTACAAGCGGATCAACGATCGGCTCCGTGGATGTGACCGTGGCCGTAGGATCAGGAGCCGGTGCGGTCAAGACCGGATCAGTGACCAAGGTCGGGTCAGTGACTGTTGAATCCGTGATAGTGGGGTCAGGAACCGTCGGGGTTGCTGTATCCGTTGTTACAAGCGGATCAACAGCTGGCATCGGGGATGTGACCGCGGCTGTAGTCGAATCTCCCGCAACCTGTCCATTATTCACGAGAGGTGTAGTGGTGCCATCAGAGATGGTAACCACACCATCATACGTACCAACGCCCAGCCAGTTAAATTCTACGTCCGCGTTAAGCATTCGGTCGAGCTTAATAGTGAAGCCGTCATAGCTCTCCCCCTCTACCCACCAGGACGCAAGCATTTCTCCAGGGGTGCGAAGCGTAGCATTCACAATAGGCACGGATGTATATGTATGAGCGAAGCTTACCCTCACCTGATCGCTACCGGCCTTAATACGCGCCCGGCCTGCCACATCTTTTCCAGCATAGAGACGCTCCATCACCGTCACGCTACCTTTGAAAGACGCATCTCCAAGCACCAGAAGCGTATCAGCCTGCACGGTACCAGAAGAAAGCAACGTTCCCGTATTCGCCGTACCTTGAAGTGGCGAGCTTGCAGCCGTACTTGGTTGATACCAGGTATTGATAACCTGTACCATCACGGAACCAGAAGTGCCCGTGAACGTACCAAGCGCCATACCGATCACGCGTCCCGCGCGCGTGGCCTTCATACCCTTTCCGGCAGTTGAAGAAGTAGCAATAAAATCACCCGGATGGATCTCCCCTCCTTCATTTGTCACCATCACGGGAACACGGCCAACAAGCGCAATAGGCATCGGGTTGTCCGCTGCAGCGATATTGTTTCCCGCAGAAGTAAAATCTCCGTAGTTATCTGAAACAATTCCTACAATCGGCTCCTGATAAGCTGCGGACGAACGCACCAACTGAAGGATGCGGTCCCCATCATTTGTTATCACCTCCTGACTACCAAGCGTGACAATTTCTCCGTAGGTGATGCCGGTTGCGATCGGATATCGTTCCGCATAGTCCGCAGCAGGAGCAGTAGTACAGTCCACAATTCCCACGTTATCCGTGGTGGCAGCAGCTCCAGAATGACAAACCGCATTTCCGGTGCCTGTACCGCCGATATCAAGCGTTGTCGTACCCACCGTTGCCGCTGAACCTCCAACCAAATTTCCCGTTATGGTGACAGTACCGTTCGTCCCGGCATCGGCAACAGTCAAAAGGTTATTGGTCCCGTCCGTCAAACTAAACGTAGATGTATTAATAATTGTCATAATCGGCGCAGTTGTGTCCGCCATATTGAAACGTTTTCCTGTGGCAATAGTCACATCTCCGTTCAAAGCAACAGTTCCCGTCCCCGTTGAGAACGTAGTCGCACCTGTCTGCGAGAAATTACCGTCCATGGTGAGCGCACCAATTCCCGTCATCGCACCCGTGGTTGTGATGTCCCAATCCGCGGAGTCAATTGCCACCGTAGAGCCATTCAGCGTGGTGGTATCTGCACCAGCAACGTCTCCGATGGTGATCGTGTCCGCATCAGAGTTGCTGCCGATGAGCACGTTGTCACAAGATGCAGACTGACAGATATATGTAGAAGTGGTTCCCGCTCCGGAACCGATGTACAGCGCCCCGCCAGAATCAAGCCCTTGACCATTCGCAACGGTAATAAGCCCAGCCGCGCTCACATCAAAGTTTGTAAAATCAATAAGCGCCGTAGTACCGAGAATGTTGTTATCGCCAATAGAAAGTGAATTCGTAAAATCAGTGTCTGTGATCGTTATCGCTGTCGTAGCGGTCGGGCTTCCCAAAACCGTTAACTCACCTTCAGCTCCGATTTTAAACATATCTCCATAACCGACGCCTGTGGTGTAAAATCTGAGTTCATCTGAGCTCGGTGGCTGATACATATACCAATCTTTTCCGCCTGTACCTCCATTTACTCGGTATCCCACTTCCCCCTGCGCCTGTGTAGCTCGGCTCACCTGAATATAATTATCTCCGCTTGAAGAGGTGGCAGAAATTCCACCGCTTGATGTAGTAACGGCGCCATCTGCGGTAATCGCACCAATACCGGTCATGACACCAGTAGAAGAAATATCCCAATCAGATGAATCAATAGCCGCGGTGTCACCGCCGTCACCAAGCACCAGAGTACCGTTTGCGGTAAACGTATTGCCGGTTGCAATGGTGGTGGCGCCGTTCAGAGAAATCGCTCCGGTACCCGTGGAGAAAGTAGTAGCACCGGTCTGACTAAAGGCGCCGTCCATGGTCAAAGCACCAATGCCGGTCATGGCACCCGTGGTCGAGATATCCCAATCGCTACTGTCGATTGCGACCGTGCTCAAATTGTTCCCAATAGCGATAGCGGTCGCGCCCGTAAGGGTCATACCACCCGTTCCTGTAAATAAACCGTCTGCTGTGATGGCTCCAATACCCGTCATCGCACCGGTCGTGGAGATATCCCAATCAGATGAATTGATCGCAGCCGTGTCCCCGCCATCGCCAAAAGTCATAGTGCCATTGGTTGTAAACGTACTCGAGGCGGTAGCAGCGGAACTCATAGTGATCGCGCCTCCCGTTGCGATCTTCAAACGTTCTACATCGTTTGTATAAAAACCAATCATCCCTTCCGTGCTCGCTGGTACAGAGGGGTTACCGGCGGAAATAAGCATATTTCCACGCTGACCAGCTATTGCGGAATAGGTGTTTCCACGTCCGATGAAATACGGACCATTCGCTCCCAACCCTGCCGGAGTAGAACCGAAAACGTATCCACCGGTGTTTGCGGTACTTCCGAGGTAAAGCAGGTTTGTGTCATAAAGGTTGCTCGCCGTCGCTCCCATTTGGATGTTCCCCTGCCCACTCGATGAACCTCCGGTCAGTGAAATTGAAGCCCCTGAGCTCAGAGTCATATTCCCATCAGCTGCAATGGTTCCAAGACCAGACGCATTACCTGTGGCGGAAATATCCCAGTCCGAAGAATCAATTACGACAGTGTCGCCGCTGTCACCGAGGACTACTCCTCCATTAGCGGTTAACACGTTGCCATTTGCTACCGTCGTAGCACCGTTCAGAGAGATCGCACCTGTACCCGTACCAAACGTTCCAGTACCGGAGATGGCAAAATTTCCGGAAGTCTGCGTGTATCCCGTAGAAGCGGCGATCGCACCGGAAGAATTTACCTGGAATAGATCTCCGCTGCCAACCGTGAACATGGCCGCAGGACTACTATCTCCAATGCCAAGATTTCCACCCGATGTCAGACGCATACGTTCAGTGGCGCTCCCTGTCCACCAAGCAAAATTTCCATCACTGCTACTACCGGCTTGGAATTCCATAAGTCCAGTAGACATACCAATACCATAACGGTTTGAACCGCTCGAGTTATACATGTCCCACTTCAAATTGGCCTGAGAACCAGGGGTATTTGATCCATACGTTCCACCAAATGAAACATTGAGAGGAGTCGTAGTCAGTGAAGTCACATTAGTACCAAACTGACCATTTCCAGTAACAGAGAGGGTGCTCGTTGTTGAGATAACTCCATCTGCAGTAATCGCGCCAATGCCCGTCATAGCGCCCGTTGCTGAAATATCCCAGTCACTTGAGTTTATAGCGACCGTCGCCGAATTATTTCCAAGGGCCGTGATACCTGTGCTCAAGAGCGTAGTGAAAGCACCACTCGATGCGCTCGAAGCGCCAATCGTCGTGCCGTCAATCGCTCCGCCGTTAACGTCAACTGTGGTGGCGGTCAATGTTCCAGAGTCGGACAGTTCTGAAAGTGCAATGCCACCATCAAGAACGTTCAGTTCTGCTCCAGAGATTAACGTACCCGCGTTGTCGATAATATTTGTGAATCCTCCACCTGCGTCCACGATTTTAATCGCTGCTCCAACAACGTCATCGATATCAGAGTTATCAATCACGAGCGAAGCGTCGAGTCCTTCAGTGGATGCAAGGTTGTCCAAGTAGAGGCCGAATTGAGAAGTCGTCGCGACGGTAGTGTCAGAAGCGGTGAAGTTCATGGTGGTGCCGTTCTCTGCTGTTGCATCAGTCAAAGTACGAGCAAAGGTAATCGTCTCCCCTGCGGTACCGGTAACGCTCCAGGCACTGTCGAGTGCTCCCGCGTCAACCATTTTGTCGAAATCGATGGTGTCGTTTGTTAGGTCTGCATTATCCACGTTCGAAAGACTGTTTCCGGTACCATTCGCGTCAAAGGCCACGCCGGTGATGGCGCCAGTAGCATCAATGTCCCAATCTGAAGAATTCACAACCACGGTATCTCCGTTGTCGCCAAGTACCACACCGCCGTTTGCCGTGAAGACATTGCCGTTTGCGACCGTCGTTGCACCATTCAAAGAAACGGTGGAGGTTCCCGTTGAGAACGTGGTAGCGCCGGTCTGGGAGAAGGCGCCATCCATAGTCAAAGCACCAACACCGGTCATCGCACCCGTGGCGTCTATGTCCCAATCGCTGCTATCAATAGCAACCGTGCTCAAATTATTTCCTATGGCAATAGCCGTTACGCCCGTGAGCGTGAGACCGCTCGTACCGGTGATGAGCCCGTCTGCGGTGATAGCGCCAATGCCCGTCATGGCACCAGTAGCTGAAATGTCCCAGTCTGAGGAATCGATAACTACAGTGTCTCCGTTATCACCGAGCGCCACACCGCCGTTTGCGGTGAAGATGTTAGCGTTCGCGACCGTCGTGGCACCATTCAAAGAAACTGTGCCGGTACCCGTCGAGAACGTGGTCGCTCCGGTCTGAGAGAACGCACCGTCCATAGTGAGCGCACCGATGCCTGTCATAACTCCTGTCGCACTAATGTCCCAATCCGAAGAATCAATAGCAACTGTTGCGCTGTTGTTACCGAGTGCAGTCACTCCCGTGCTCGATAACGTGGTAAACACACCAGTCGAAGCGCTCGTGGCGCCAATCGCCGTACCATCGATTGCTCCACCGTTAATGTCGACCGTTGTAACGGTGAGCGTTCCAGTATCTGTAAGTTCATTATTCGTAATACCACCATCGAGCAAGTTCAATTCCGTTCCCGAAATGAGCGTACCTTCATTATCGATTAAAGTCGTGAAGCCACCGCCAGCGTTAACGATTTTAATCGCGGCCACAACAGCATCATCGGCGTCGGAGTTATCGATGACGAGGGAAGCGTCGAGTCCTTCAGTTGATGCGAGGTTGTCCAAGTAGAGACCGAATTGTGATGACGTTGCAACGGTAATGTCAGAAGCGGTGAAGTTCATGGTAGCGCCATTTTCAGCGGTGGCGTCCGTCAATGTACGCGCAAAGGTAATCATTTCTCCGGCAGTACCCGTGACACTCCAAGCAGCATCAAGTGCTCCTGCGTCAACCATTTTGTCAAAGTCAATCGTGTCGTTCGTGAGATCGGCGTTGTCTACGTTCGAGAGTGAGTTGCCGGATCCGTTGGCGTCAAAAGCGACGCCGGTGATAGCGCCCGTGGCATCAATATCCCAGTCAGAAGAGTTTACAACGACCGTATCACCGTTATCACCAAGTACAACTCCACCGTTTGCCGTGAAGACATTGCCGTTTGCGACCGTGGTTGCACCGTTCAGAGAGACGGTGCTGGTACCGGTGGAGAACGTAGTGGCACCAGTCTGCGAGAAGTTGCCGTCCATGGTGAGATTCGCCAAACCTGCTCCGCTATTTTGTAACGTAAAAGTGGTATCAGCGCCATTCGTCAAATCCATGGTCAACCCGGTGTCGTTATAAATATGCGCCCCGCCACCGGAAAGGGTGGAGGAAGAAAAATCTATTCCTCTGTCCAAACTGCCGCCAATGAAGACACCTGTTGCAGTGGCAGACGTACCACCATCCGCGAGAGTAACAGAGACGCCCGTTTGATTGCCGCTCGAGCTGTCTGGCACCGTGACATTACTCGACATATCAAGCGAGACGCCCGTCAAAGCGCCCGTCTGCGTAATAGCATGCGCAGCAGGCTGAGCAAAAGCGTACACGTTGCCACTCGTAAACGTGGTGTTCAGTCCCGATACCTGAGAGTAGATAGCTATGGGGAAATTAAACAAGAAATTATCATCAAAACCGGTTACCCGTCCGGCATCTCCGGAAGCGTTCCACTGCATAACCGCGTTAATCACGGGACTGCCTCGCTCAAAAGCAAGAGATCCAATCTCACCGTTGGTTGTAACGTTATCGCTATTCACCGTCCATGCAGAACTCGTTGTTGAGCCGCCCGTTACCGTTCCCGAAATGGAGGTTGCGTCCACAGTGTCAAAATATCCCGTTGCCCAACGCGTAGAAGCTGAACCGAGATTATGCGTATTATCATTCGCGACGATATTACTATCAACCACTCCCGCAAAAGTCACGGTATCCGCAGCTGAATCTCCAAGATCCACGTTACCGTTCACGGAAAACAACCCCGTATCAGAAAATGTGGCAAAAATAGTTCCCGCATCCTGCACCACGAGATCTCCGGTGTTCTGAAGGTCGAAGATAATATTTCCCGTGATGTTCGATTCAAACTCCAGTCCGCCCGTCTGTCCTTCAGCGGCATCTACATTCACTTTTGCAGCGGTAGCGCCAAAAGCGTTATACCCACCGTCAAGGGACCCCGCAGTGCCGGCCATAATCTCATTCCACGTGCTCCCGTCATACACGTACATCTTTCCGCTCACGGTATTGAAATAGGTTCTGCCGGCAAACAAATTTGTTGCCGGGGCCGCAGCTGCATTTTCAATTGCTCGGGCAAAGAGCGCGTACGGCGTAGAGTTCACAGACACCCGAGAACTCATGGTGTCATAACCCACAGCAGAGTCTTCCTTCACCTGAATATCGAGATACAAGAGATTCGCAAAGTCCGCGATATCTCCATCGATATCCAAATTCACGGAAAAATATCCGTCACTCACGGTGACGTTACTTTGTGTTTCCGTAGCAAGGAGCGTGCCCGCCGTAGCTGCGTCATAAAAGCCAAAGATGAAGTCATATGTGCCGGAAAGTGCCACTCCTGAAGCGTTTTTCAGTCTGCCCTGATACGTAATCACATTCGGAACTCCAGCAGCCGCCTGAACAGCAAAAGGGACCAAGCTAAAAACTTGGCTGAGGAAAATGACCACCGCTAAGAGCGCGGCACGCAAGCGTTGCCACCCGTGAGCACGATGATCGAGCATGTTGTACGAAACCGCTAAAACAACGTCACTTTCTTTCGCTTACGCAAAGCGCGAGCGAACAGGAAAAGTATACCACAAAAAACAAGCAAAATAGCCGCCGATAATAACGTAAATATCAATACATTTTGCGGTTTTTCAAGAAATGTTTTTCCAAGGGAAAATATCTTCACAAACGGCGCATTCGGATCATATGCGCGTATGCGTATATTCGCGTACGCGGTATTCCCCGCGCCATCCGTTGCGCGCACCGCAAAAAGCATGTCACCGATAGGAATATTTTTTATCTCGTACGGACTCACAGCATCCGCATACTCTCCGCCGTTCATGGACACCGCATACGTGACCCCAGAAACATTTTCTCGCGCCCCAAAATTTGCCATAACAGACTCTCCGGCAATAGCTCGGGTACGGTCAACGTCAACAAAAACTGATGCTGGTGCGGTGCTATCAATCCTGACAGGAATATGAATGACGCCTGAGAGATACCCTCCGCTGTATACCGCACGCGCGTGAAGGTACCAAACGCCATCATGCGGCGCCTGATACGTAACATTTGGGAGATCTGGAGAATGGCTATCCCTTGAAGCGATCGCTCCGGGGTCCGTTTCAGGAATTTCATCAAACTTCATCCAAAACTCCTGCGGTTTCTCCCCGGATATACTCCACGAAAAGAGAATCTCGCGGGACGCGTACCAACGATCCTCATCCGGATGTGAAGAAGAAAAGACCGCTACGGTCCCCCGCGAACTCGTGATAATCTCTCCCGGACGCTGCACGGGAGTTTCACCGGTAACAGGCGGGACTTGGGGGATCTCGTCTTTCGTGCCTTTTGTGTCAAACGGAACGCTGACACTCCCCCCTGAATACAAATTGTTCCCATCACTAAGAACAAGTGAATTTGCTCGTAACGTAATGTTCCCAGACCCGGCTTTCAGCACCTTAAAGGTGATGACGGATGCCAATATATTTCCGCTCGCAGGGCTCCCAAGCGTGAAGGAACCGAAACTCACGTGACCACCCGCGTTATCAATGCTGTTCCCCGGGGAAACCGATGGCAGGCTAGCACCGGGAGATACCGCTACCGCACCTAAAACTCCCACCGGATAATCCATGTACAGACGAATAGTGTCTACCGGCTCCCCTACAGAAAGCATCACCTTCACCGTAAAAAACTGTCCCACGCTCGGCGCATTTGTACTTGGCGAAAGAGAAAAATCCGCCTCCCCCGCCGCAAATGCGCGCGGCAAAAAAAGTCCAAACGCTATCACGAGCGCTAGACTAATTCGTCCAATGTGCCGAAAGCATGGAAAGGTCATAATCATCCACTACCTGGTCTGAATTAAAATCTGCTTCCGCATCTGCCGTATTCCATCGTCTTGAGAACCGGCTAAGGTCCACGTCATCCACTAACCCATCGCCATTCGTATCTCCACGAATGCGCCGGAACACCTTGAGGATTGCCGGCTCTGAAGTTCCTACGGCATTACGGATAGTGATAGAGAATTCATTCCATCCAAAGGCGAGGGGCAGAACCACCCTCCATACGCCATCAGGGTAATAGTGAATCTCCACCGCCTGTCCATCCACAAGCACCTTCTCCCCCGGCTCATGCAAACCGGTCAATGTATACGTGTCCCTAAACGTAAAAGGCACGGTGGTAACCCCACCGCCAGAAGGAACGGTGCCAATAAATTCCGGGATAGGAGGAGCTTCCGTTGGCGGCTTAGGCCTAACCGGCAGACCGTCCCCTCTCGTACAAGCACTCACATCAAACGTACAATCCCCACCGCAGGAAAGATTTCCGGCGCTATACCCAAGATCGCTACAGACTGCAGCGCCAATAATTTCCCCATAGCTCCCCACATCGCAGTCTTCGTCCGGATCCACAAAACCGTCCCCGCAATAGCCGGCAAACGGTGAGCCGCTCTCAAGCGAATAGTTGGTAGATGTAGTTTTCCCGGCTATCGGCTCAAGAGACCCGTCAAGTTCATAATTGGTAGAAGAAACGCTGTGGTGGGTGGAAATGAAGTTATTTTCATCCTGGAGCTCATAATTCGTGCTCGTTACCGCAAAAACCTGAAAAGACGTTCCGAAAAACGCTGAAAGAATAAGGAAAAAGGAGGCCAGGAACCGCCGCATATCGTAAGGCAGTATAACATTGACGGGAAAGAAAAAAACGCGTACTCTTTCGGCACTTCATATTCTTAGCCCCTGAAGATCTCGAAGCCTTGGGTCCTCCCTATAAGCTTCGGCATAGTCAGGAAAAACATATGACTGATGAAACTCTTGTGAAGAGCGCGTTTGAAAAGCTTTTGGATGAAGGAAATTATCTTTCCATCCCAAAGTTTGGCGACCTTGTAAAGGGCCGGATCCTTTCTACCAAGGGCCGCCAAATCCGCATTGACTTGAACGGCCTCATGGTAGGCGTAGTCCGCGGCCGCGAACTTTACTCAGAAGCAGATTTCTACAAAAACCTGAAAGTAGGTGATGAAGTGGAGGCTACCGTGGTAGACCTTGAAAATGAAAACGGCGAAGTAGAGCTCTCCTTCCGCCATGCTGGTGCCAAACGCGCCTGGAAAGATCTTTCAGAACTTTCCCTGAGCGGAGAAGCCATCAGCGTAAAGGTGCTTGATGCAAACAAAGGCGGACTGATTGTCCGCGTAGGCCACGTTCAGGGCTTCCTCCCTGTTTCTCAGCTTGCTCCGGAGCATTATCCGCGCGTTACGGGCGGAGATAAGCAGAAGATCCTTGAAAAGCTTAAGAGCTACGTGAACCAGGACTTCCGCGTGAAGGTGCTTGACGTGCAGCAGGATGATGGCAAGCTCATCGTCTCTGAAAAAGCCGTCTGGGAAGATGAACAGAAGAACGTGATCGCCCAGTGCAAAGTTGGCGACATCATTGCCGGCGAAGTAAGCGCTGTGGCGGATTTCGGAGCTTTTGTAAAGTTCTATCCTACGGGCATGACTGTGCCATTGGAGGGCTTGGTCCATATCTCAGAAATTGCTTGGCAGAGAATTGATCACCCTCGTGATGTTCTGAAGGTGGGTGATAATGTCCGCGCAGAAATCATCGGCATTGAAGGCAGTAAGATCTTCCTTTCCATGAAGAAACTCACGGAAGACCCGTGGAAGGACGTAACCAAGCGCTATAAGATTGGCGATTGGGTGGAAGGCAAGGTAGTAAAGGTAAATCCGTTCGGCTTCTTTGTAGAGCTTGATCAGGATATCCAGGGATTAGCCCATCTTTCCGAGCTTTCGGATAAGCCCGTGGAAGATGCCTCTACAATAGGTAAGGTAGGAGACACCATCAAATTCCGCATCGTCTCCATTGAACCGAACGAACACCGCCTGGGCCTCTCTCTCCGTAAAGAAGATGCAAAACCTGCAGAAAAAGCAGAAACGGTAGAGGTAGCTAAGGAGGTAAGCGAGGTCAAAGAATAGTTTCCAAAAACAAAACCCCCCGTCGCTCCTTCGTTGCGGCGGGGGGTTTTGACTTTTAGAGCCTTTTCAGGCAAAATCCGAAAGCTATAAAAGTTCGTGCGTTATCATCTTGCAGTATGAAGCCACTCTCAAAAAACGTCATTTTCTTTCTCATCGCGCTGTTTGCCATAGGCATTCTTTTTTCTAGCCTCTCGCTCAAGCCGAATACCCCAGAAAGCATTTCGCTCTCGGCCATGGTTGATAAAGTGAAAACCGGAGAAATCACAAAAATCGAAATTCATGAAGATGCCCTCAATGCTTTTACCGCAGACAACAAGGAATTCGCCACCAAAAAAGAATCCAACGAATCTGTCTCTGATCTACTGAAAAACTACGGCGTGAGCCAGGAAGTCATTGATAAACTGGACATCTCGGTCAAAGAACTTTCCTTCACCGCTACTTTTGTAAGAACAGTCCTCCCCACACTCCTCTTTGTCGTTGCGCTCTCGCTCGTCTTGTGGTTTTTCATTCGCCAGATGCAGGGCACGAATAATAAAGCCTTGAGCTTTGGCCAATCAAATGCAAGAGAGGTGAATAATAAGAAAAACCGCGTGACGTTCGGGGACGTGGCCGGCAACACGGAAGCCAAGGAGGAACTCGCGGAAGTGGTGGAATTTTTGAAAACGCCAAAAAAGTTTGCGGACCTGGGTGCCAAGATTCCCAAAGGCGTCCTCCTCATGGGACCTCCAGGAACGGGTAAGACTTTAATAGCCCGCGCTGTGGCAGGTGAAGCAAATGTACCGTTCTTCCATATTAGCGGTTCAGAATTTGTGGAAATGTTTGTAGGCGTGGGTGCGAGCCGCGTGCGTGATCTCTTCCTCAAAGCAAAGAAGGCTGCACCGTGCATCATCTTTATTGATGAAATTGATGCCGTGGGACGCCAGCGCGGTGCTGGACTTGGCGGCGGACATGATGAACGCGAACAGACCTTGAACCAAATTCTCGTTGAGATGGACGGCTTTGATGCCAACCTCGGTGTGATTGTTATTGCGGCTACAAATCGCCCTGATGTGCTTGACCCGGCCTTGCTCCGCCCGGGACGTTTTGACCGCCGCGTGGTACTTGATCGCCCAGATCTTAAAGATCGTAAAGCTATCCTCGCTATTCACGCCAAAGAAAAGCCGCTTGCCGCTGACGTGAATATTGATCGCGTAGCTGAGAGAACGGTGGGACTTTCCGGCGCAGACCTTGGCAACATCATGAATGAAGGCGCTATCTTTGCTGCTCGCCGCAACCGTAAAGAGATTACGCAGCTTGATCTTTTAGACGCCATCGAAAAGGTACTTCTTGGACCGGAGCGTAAGAGCCACATTCTCTCTGAAGAAGAGCGTCTCCTTACCGCCTACCATGAAGCCGGACACGCCATTGTGGGCCATCTCCTTCCCCACTGTGATGAAGTCCATAAAGTTTCCATCATCTCCCGTGGTCGAGCCGCCGGATACACCATGAGCCTTCCTGCAGAAGACAAAAAAATGCATACCCGCCAGGAGTTTATTGATGAGCTCGCTATGATGATGGGCGGATATGCCGCAGAACGCATCATCTTCAATGACTTCACCACGGGTGCAAGTAGTGACATCGCCAAAGCTACCGGACTCGCCAAAGAACTAGTAACGCAGTACGGCATGAGTGAAATATTGGGCCCCCGCTCCTACGGCCAGCGTGATGAAATGGTTTTCTTAGGCAAACAAATCCACGAAAGCCGTGACTACTCTGAAAAGATGGCGGAAACGATTGATGCGGAAGTGAATAAGCTTCTTGCCGCAGCGCGTGAAACGGCAGAAAAAATTGTTACGGAGAATCGTCCAAAAATGGACATACTCGTAGCAGAGCTCGTTAAAGTAGAGACTATTGAAAAAGAAATGTTCGAGAAGCTTATGGGCCCTCCAACCAAAGCCCCCAAGCTCATCCCGAAACCCATCGTCTAAGAACAAATCCCCGTCATGGGGATTTTTCTTTTGATGTATACTAGGCGGGCATGAATACTTCGGCGCCCGTTTATCGTCCTATCCTCAAAAAAGCGTTTGCCACGGCCTGGTTCCATAGGGAGCTCTGGCCTCTTGCGGCAATCGCAGGAATTTTGGGTACCGGCACTGCGGTCAATGACATCTTGGCTTTTATTCGGAACACCGTCCTCTCTCAGAGCGGAAGCTCCGCCGCCTCCACGGATGTCTATGTCGTATTCCAGGGGTACTTCAACCTCTTTATTGGCGGAAACCTGCAATATGCTCTGGGTTCGTTCCTTATCTTCTTTGGCCTTTGCCTCATGGGGCTCGTCATACTCCTTGGCTCTCAGCACGCTATTCTCCGCACCGTGCACCGAGCGGCGGCCAAGAAACAAAAAGTGAGCGCACGCGTTCTGGTAAATGAAATGAGCCACATGCGCTTCAGAAGGCTCTTTGTCTTGAACGCATTTTTCAAGCTCCTCACCGTGAACCTCTTGGTTGCCACCGGTTTTCTTTTGGCGAATCTTTCCGCAGAGACGGTGGTCACTGACGCCGCGTTCGGCTTCATTTTCGCGCTCTTTTCACTTGGCGTCATCCTTGTCTTAAACATCATCGGCGTGTTCTCACTTATTGCGGTAACGCGGGATAATGCTTCTACTACTGACGCGCTTGAAGAGGCGGTTGAGACCTTTTCTTCCCATCCTATTGTTTCTCTTGAAATGTCCGTCATTCTTTTTGGACTAAATTTCTGCTTTACGGTTCTCTACATTGCGGTACTCCTCATGAGTATCACCCCGGCGCTCAGCCTCCTAAGCAGTGCCATTGAAACGGGAAGCCTCATCACGGTAAGCGCCGTCAGCATTTTTACGCTCCTTGTGTTCTTCATGTTCACCATAGCCTTTGGAGGATTTGTCACCGCCTTTACCTATAGCGCCTGGACAGAACTCTCGTATAAAATCATGCGTGTAAAGAAACTGCACCCGCGCCTTCATCTGCATGGCAAGCGCCTCTTAGAGCACTTCTCCCGCGCGGCATAACCACCCTGCATGTCAGACGGCTTTCCTTCCATTAACGACCTCCTTAAGAAACGCGCCGAAAAAGAAGGAGCGTCTGCTTCGCCGTCTGCCACGACTGAGGCCGACCAGACCTCCCCCGTAACCCCCTCCAGTGGAGGGGGATCCGCTGCTCCAGTAGCTACATCCACTCCCCCAACCCCCCTGCCCGCACCTGAACCTTCAAAATCTGGCATCTCTTTCTCTACGGATGAAACCGCAGACAAGCTTGCGGAAAAGATGGGGGCCATTAAAATGCGGGAAAAAGAGGAAGAAGCGGAGCGCATGGCCGCAGCTGTTGGCATTCAAAGCATCAACCTCAAAGGCTTCCCCATCAGCCCGGAGGCACTCGCCCTTATCCCTGAAGAACATGCCCGAGAATTGAAGACAATCGCCTTCCTTTTTAACGGTCCAGAATTGCGCGTTGGCACCCGTGAACCGGAAAATCCCAAGGTCAAAGAACTCGTTTTCGAACTTGAAGAACGGAACAAAACGCATTCGGCCATTTACCTTATTTCAGAAGAAAGTCTGGAACAGGGTCTCAAAATGTACGCCGCGCTCCCCAAGATCAAAACCATCATCAAAGGCGTCCAAATCACAGAAGATGACCTCGCAAGATACCAGACACAGATGACGGGCATCGCCTCTATTTCTACCATTCTTGCCAAAGCCACGGTCACGGACGTGCTCGCTATTGTGATTGCTGCCTCGCTCAAGCTCGCATCTTCTGACATCCACGTTGAGGCAGAAGAATCAGGTATCGTGGTCCGCTTCCGCGTAGATGGCATTCTTCAGGAGGTGGCGAAACTGAAAAGTGAGGACTGGAAGAGGCTCATCAGCCGCATTAAACTCATCGCCAGCTTAAAAATCAACGTGACAGACCAAGCGCAGGACGGCCGCTTCACCATCTTCCAAAAGAATAAAAAAATTGATGTTCGTCTCTCCACCATTCCTACCGCTTTTGGCGAATCCGTGGTCATGCGTCTTCTCAACCCAGATACCATTGCACTTGATTTTGAAAAACTCGGCTTCAGGCCTGCAGCGCAGAAGAGATTGACCAAAGAAATTGAACGGCCAAACGGCATGATCGTGACCACAGGACCAACCGGAAGTGGTAAAACCACCACGCTTTACGCTATTTTGAAGCGCCTGAATAATCAAGAAACAAAGATCATCACGCTTGAAGATCCTATTGAATATAAGGTTGAAGGTTTAAACCAGAGCCAAATTGAAACAAGCAAGGAATACACGTTTGCCAAAGGCTTGCGTTCAATTCTCCGCCAGGACCCAGACATCATCATGGTGGGAGAAATCAGAGACCTTGAAACCGCAGAAATCTCTATTCAAGCCGCTTTGACAGGACATCTGCTCCTTTCCACTATCCATACAAATGACGCCGCCGGTGCTGTGCCACGTTTCCTTTCCATGGGCGTAGCCCCACATCTGCTTGCTCCAGCCATTAATGCCATCATGGGCCAACGCTTGGTCCGCAAGCTGTGTGATAAATGCAAAAAACCAGTCACCCTCCCTCCGGAACTCATGCCAGACGTCAAAAAACAGTTAGAAAGTATCTCAGAAGCTTCTGGAGAAGCCAAAGTGGATGCGGATAAAATTCAGTTCTTTGGCCCCGGCGCCTGTGAAGAATGCAACAATTCTGGCTACAAAGGACGCATTGGTCTGTACGAAATTCTCATTAAAGACGCGGAAATCGAAAAAGCAATTCTTGGCGGAAACATTTCAGAGTATGCCATGCGGGAAGTGGCCACTCGCCAGGGCATGGTGACCATGGTTCAAGACGGTCTCCTCAAAGCGTCTGAAGGCTTGACGAGTGTGGAAGAAGTGAAGAGAATAGTCGGGCTCTAGTATGCGCACCGCCCGATTCTTTGTGCCCGCTGAATGGGTAGCTAAATCTGCCGAGGCTTTTTGTATTCCGGCCGGAAATCTCCATAAACAAATTGTCATGGTGCTCCGCATGAAGGCAGGGGATCCCATAAGCCTCATGGTAGATGACGGAGAGGAAATAGACTGCCGTATCACGGAAATCACCCGCTCCGCCGTTATGGGCGTTATAGCAGGAACCAAGGTCCCCAAACCTCTTCTTCCTGCCGTCATTGTCTGCGCCGCCATGACCAAGCGGGATACGTTTGAATGGATGCTCCAAAAATGCACAGAGCTCGGGGCCACGGAGTTCATTCCCCTGTTGACCGATCACGTGGTTAAACGCATGAAGGACCTCCCTCCCCGCCTCAATCTTATTTTGAAGGAAGCTTCCGAACAATCCGGGCGTGTTACTATCCCGAAATTGCATTCCCCAATGACGCTCGGCCAGGCCATTGGCCACACAGAAGGCATGGTCCGAATTTTGATGCACGAAACAGGCGGCAAGAAATTTCCAGAAGCACACAAGACCAGCCAGATCGCCCTCTTCGTGGGCCCTGAGGGCGGATTTACGGAAGAAGAAGTAGCCGCCGCAGAATCTGCTGGTGCACACATTGTCACCATGGGCGAACTCGTCCTTAGAGCAGAAACCGCTGCCGTAGCCGGCGTAACAAAAATCCGCTTTAGCTAAATATGAAGATCATTCTTGGATCCGGTTCAAAATGGCGTGCGCAAGAACTAAAAAAGGCGGGGATCGATTTCACCGTCATGAGTCCTGATATTGATGAAAAGGCTATCAGAGATACTGACCCTGAAAAACTCACCCTTACCCTCGCTCGCGCCAAGGCCAAAGCTATCCTCGGCACCATTCACGAACCGGCTCTTGTCATCACCGCCGATCAAGTAGTTATCTTTGAAGGCGCTATCCGAGAAAAACCAGAAAATAAAGAAGAGGCGGTGGAGTTCGTGAGCTCATACGGTGATCATCCCGCAGAAGTGGTGAACGGAATTGTGGTGACAAACACTGAAACTGGAAAAACCATTGAAGCGATTGATCGGTCGACCGTCTTCTATAAGCCAAGCCTAAAAGATGTTGCGCTCGAGGTAGTAGAAAATTCCTACGCCATGACCTGCGCCGGCGCGCTCGTCACAGAAAACCCGCTCATGCTGGCCCATGAAAAAGAAAGATCTGGTGGTGACGATAGTTTCAATGGGATGCCCATCGCCCTAGTACAAAAAATGCTGAAAGAAGCAGCGGGCTAATCACCTGTTTCTACTTCAATCTCACGCTCGTCCCCTCCTTTATGGGTGAGCGTGATTTTGATATCCGGCTCGTACACTTCCCTGTCAAAAACATTCGGCCATTCTGCCACAATTACCGTATCAGCCCGCATCTCGTCCTCAAGCGATAACGCTCCGAGCTCCGTTTCCTTACTAAAACGATAAAAATCAACATGAATGACCCGTACGATTCCGTTTTTCGGCGGATCGATCCTGTATTCGTTCATGACGGTAAAAGTGGGAGACTTTACGCGAGCCTTGCTGCCGAGTGCGTCGACCAGACCCTGCGAAAACGTAGTCTTCCCGGCCCCCAAATCCCCGATAAGTGCAATAAATTCTCCACCTTTAAGAGTGGTCGCAAGCTCTCTCGCGATCGCCTTCGTCTCTTCTGCGGAATGCGTGAGGTATTTCATACTAAACAATATCCATGTTCGGATCCACCGATAAGGTCAACGGATCCACAAAATCCCCTGCCTTGGCTCTGAAGTATCCGGCCGCAGCAATCATGGCCGCGTTATCAAGCGAGTATTCAAATGGCGGCAGGAAAATAGGGATGTCCAGTTCTCCGCCGAGTTCGGTTAAGCGATCCCGCAACGCCAAGTTCGCAGCCACGCCGCCCGCCAAGATAATGGACTTCACTCCCCCGCTCTTCCGCACGTGTTCGACCGCAAGGCGCGTCTTCTGTACTAAAACATCGACCACCGCTTCTTGAAATGAAGCTGCGATATCTTTACGGAACTGTTCTTCGTTCATTCGCGCTTCTTCTTTTCGAAGAGTATAGAGCACGGATGTCTTAAGACCTGAAAAACTAAAATTGAACGAGCCATCTTTCAACATGGCCCTAGGGAAATCGAACGCCTTTGGATTACCGCCTTCCGAAAGTGCTGCCACTTTTGGTCCGCCCGGGTAACCTAACCCAAGCATCTTGGCCACTTTATCAAAAGCTTCACCGGCAGCGTCATCAAGCGTTTCTCCCAAACGTTCAAACTTCCCATGACCCCTCATGTAGACCAACTCACTGTGACCGCCCGAAACGATGAGCGCGAGTGCAGGGAACTCAGGAACGCGGGATCCCCCTCCACTGGAGGGGGTTAGAGACCGGCCTGGCCGGTCGGGGAGGTCCGGTCGTTTTAACCAAGCCGCGTAAATATGACCTTCCAAGTGACAAATAGGAACTAATGGCTTATTCCAAAAAACTGCGAGCGCTTTAGCTGCCTCCACGCCCACACGGAGCGCCGGCGCGAGCCCAGGACCCTTGGTAACAGCTATAGCGTCAATCCCTGCTCCGTCATGACCCACTGCGCGATGAATCATAGGGAAAAGCATTTCCAAATGCTCCCTAGCCGCTACCTCTGGCACCACACCCCCGTAAACCGCATGAATATCAATTTGTGAACGCACCAAAGAAGACTCGAGCGTAAGTTTTTCGCCCTCGCCCGTTAAGACAGCTACAGCCGTCTCATCACAGCTTGATTCAATAGCAAGTATCCTCATAGGTATTGTCGTGCCACACTGTACCCGTTACAATCACTCTACGCAACGTTCCCATAATACCAATCTTCTTATGCAGTATACCGAGCAAGCTTTCAATCTTCCTGAGCTCAAAGGCCTTTCGCTCAAGCAAATTGATGTCCACCTGAAACTCTACGCGGGCTACGTAAAGAACGTAAACGCGATAATGGGAAAGATCGATGAATATAAAGCCGACTCCGAAAAGAATGCGCTCGCACTGTCTGAACTCAAACGCCGTTTTGGCTTTGAATTTAACGGCATGCGCCTGCATGAACTCTATTTTGAAGCGCTCGGCGGTGGCGGCGCGGCAGGTGATGGTGCACTCAAGAAAGCTCTGGAAAAACAGTACGGAACTTTTGAAAAATTCATTGCGGAATTCCGTGCACTCGGCATGATGCGCGGCATAGGCTGGGTTCTCTTAACCCATGACCCCAAGAACAGCACTTTTCACACGGTCTGGGTTTCTGATCATGAAATAGGCCACCTGGCCACGCTTCCCATCATCATCGCCATGGACATGTGGGAGCACGCTTTCATGGTGGACTACGTTCCGGCGCAAAAAAATGAATATATTGAAGCCTTTCTTTCAAACCTGAACTGGGACGCGTGCGAAAAACGGTTCCGCGGCTAGGCTTGAAAAGAGCTCCTTCCCTTGCTAAAGTGAAGGAGTATGACTTCATTCCCCCTCCAAATTTCGGGAGTCGTGAAGCGCGGCAACGGGGATGCCGGCAGACTTTTCAGTTTTCCCACCGCAAACATCTATCTCTCCACTTCCCCGCTTGAACCCGGTATTTACGCAGGGAGAACGGAGGCGGGAAGCCACGTTTATGATTCCGTCATCTGTTTTGGCGTAGAAGAGGGCAAACTTGAAAGTCATCTCTTTGACTTCTCCGGAGATCTCTACGAAAAACGCATCACCGTAAAAGTGCTCGAACGCGTAGGAGATATCATTCCTTGGGAATCAGTCGCCCAGATGAAAAAGGTTATCTACGAGAACGCGAAAAAAGCCCGTGCAAGGCTAAAGGCATAAGTATGTTCACGGGCATCATTCAAGGCAAAGGAACAGTGAGTTCGGTTCAAAAGAAACCGAATCTTTTACATTTTTCCCTCTCACTCCCTGAAGAATTCAGTAAAAATCTCAAGCCTGGAGCCAGTATTTCCATAAATGGCGTCTGTCTCACGGTGACAAGCACCTCCTTCACATCCAGCAGCGAGCATCCCGCATCCAGCACTCCCCTCGTTTCCTTCGACGTTATTGATGAATCGCTTCAAAAAACCACACTCGGCAATCTCGCAGAAAATGATGAAGTCAATGTCGAGCGCTCCGCAAAACTGGGAGATGAAATCGGAGGCCACCTGGTATCCGGCCACGTACATAGCACCGCAAAAGTTGTCGATCTGTTCCAAAAGGAAAATATCTGGAACATTACGGTCGAACCTCCCGCAGAGCTGATGAAGTATATTTTCGAAAAAGGCTTCATCGCCTTAGACGGTGCGAGTCTGACAGTAGTCGAAGTGACCCCAGCTACATTTACCGTCTCTCTCATCCCTGAGACGCTTGAACGGACCACCTTCAAAGAGAAAAAAATCGGAGATCTTCTCAACATTGAGGTAGACCAACAGACCCGAACCATAGTCGAGACCCTCGAAAGACTTCAGGCATAACTTCCCCACCCCGACGTCAGGAGGGGCAGCACCCCATTGAGAACTCCTCTGGAATGCGATCCCTCCTATCGTCGGGATGGAATACAAAAATAACATCACTCTATGAAAAACATCGCCATCGTCCTTGGATCATTTCACAAAGCCCACGTTGGACGCATGCTTGAAGAAGCGCAGAAAACTGCAGCCGAGCTTGGCGTAAACATTGCAGAAGAGGTCTGGGTACCAGGATCAGTAGAAAAGCCGCTTGCCTTGAAGCGCCTTCTGTTGCGCAAGGATATCGACGGCGCAGTAGCCTTCGGGATCATCGAGCGCGGTTCCACCAAGCACGGTTTTGTCATGGGCCAGGCCGTCATGGATGCGGTCATTCAGCTCTCGCTCGAAACTATGAAACCCATCGGCATGGGCATCTTGGGCCCGGAAATCGACCCGGACCAAATTGAAGCCCGCCTCCTCCCCTACGCCCGCGCTGCCGTGGAGGCCGCAGTGAAGATGATTGAATAGCGTTCTTCTTAGTGAATAAACGAGTAGAACGTGGTCGCGATGACCGGGTGAACCAGATACAGAAAGGTCAGAGCAAGAACACCCCAAGCTAAGGCATGTGGCAAATCCGTATAGGTGGCCACATTAAACGGGGTGTTTTTATATTTCCAAAGACGCTTGTGAAAAACACGCTTCAGCATGACGCCCGTGCCGTATTCAAGGAAAGCCAGAATGAAGGCGTAGGCGAAAAACTCAAGGACGATCGATAATGGCGAAAGGAGAGGGTGAAGAAAAAGAAGGATAATCGCCCCTACCCCATACACCGGACAAAACGGAATAGGGAAAAAGCTTCCGGATTCAAGCTTCCCTGCCGTCAGTGATCGAAAGCTGGTATCAATAATCCAACCAAGAAAGCTGTAGAGAACAAAGAAGAAAATAACGGACAGAAAAAGCTGCATACGGACACAGTATAACAATTGCAAAGGCCGGTCCCCGTAGGTCCCGGCCCTTCGAACGCCCGCTGGCGCGTATGCGGATTCTCACTCCTCTGCGTCCTCGGCCATCAGGAGAAGCTCCTCCTCGCTCGTACGCTGGAGCGAAAACTCGCCGATCTTGATGCCGTACTTCACGATGCACGGGTAGTACATCTCGGCGAACAACGCGTCGTCCGAAATCTCACCCTTGAGGTAAAAAGTATTCTTCTCAAAGGCGAGCGTGCCCCGAAGCACATCCCCTTCTGACTCCACGTCTTCGATGACGGAAGTCCCGAAGACATCTCCGGCAATCGTCTCGATCGTGCCGACGACCGTCGCCTCGGCACACCAGCCGTCAGCACAGTCGGAGAACCTGACTTCAAGCCAGGCCCCCTCGCTGACGTCGCTCACGATGAGATCGCTTAGGGAATCTTCATCGATCGCGCCCGCGTATAGGACCTCGGGGTCACTTGCCGCATCGTCCCCCTCTCCTCCCGTACAGGCGGAGAGTATTGAAAAGCCTAGAATTAGGTATCGCATGCCCCACCACTCCCATTGCGCCCTCCAAAAGACACACTAACATAGAAAAGCAGGTCAGAAATCGTCCATGAACAACTGATCACTTTTATTGACCGTTTGCAGAAAATTGGATATAGTACTGGCGCAATTTTCCCAAGGTCCCATCGTCTAATGGTTAGGACGCGGGCTTTTCAAGCCTGCAACGGGGGTTCGACTCCCCCTGGGATCACCACATAGGCCGCTTTCAGAGAAGGAAGCGGCTTTTGTGTTATAAGCGAAAGCCCTTTAAATAAAAGGCGAAACCTGCTAGACTACCTTCATATGCCCGAATCTACCAAAACGCCTCTTGCAGAGAAACTAGGGTATGAGGCAGGAACTGTAGCAAAAGTGCTGAATGCACCTAAAGATTACCAAAAACTCCTAGCCCCTCTCCCTGAGGGCGTGCTCTTTGAGGAGGACCGGAAAAAGCCCGTAGACCTCCTTCATGTCTTTATTATGAAGGTTCCAGAACTGGAGCAGTTTTCCCTCTGGAAAAAGCAAATGCACCGTGACGGGATGATCTGGATTTCCTGGCCCAAAAAGGGCGGAACGGTCCGTTCTGACATCTCTGAAAGCATGATCCGTGACGCGGCTTTGGAAAACGGCCTGGTGGACGTAAAAGTCTGCGCCGTAGATGACACCTGGTCTGGACTCAAGATTGTGTACCGCTCAAGCGTGAGATAACCCCCAATCAAAAACCGCCCCGTCTGACGGAGCGGTTTTTGATTTAAGTCTATAAAATGCAGCGGCCCCTGTTCCACGACGTGGGAACAGGGGACCGGCGACGGACGACGGCAGCACTCAGGCGGCCTTTTGCTTGCGGAGTTTCTTCGATGAGACCTTGGCGTAGGCCTCACGAAATCCCGGCAGCCGAGTAACGAATAGCACGTAGAGCTTGTTGGCATCTTCGGCGAGATCAGACTCGGCGAAGGCTGCGAGGAGGCTCGTAGCGAAGTTCCGGAACGTGGTATCGCTCGCTCCCGGCCGCGCGGCGAGAAGTGCGAGGAGGCAGAGGTCGCGCACCTGGCGACAGACTGCGTCCTCGTTCACCGGGCGCTTTGCCTCGAGGTCAAAGACAAGTCGATCGATGTCCGACTCGTCCTGACCAGTAGACAGCAGAAAACCTTCCAGTGTAGAAACGACAATTGCGATCACGAAATCTCCACGAAGTTGCAGGGCTGTGACAAAGTCACCCCAGAGAATACACCTCCGGGGCCGAAAAGTCAATGTTTACCAACCTAAGCCACGTCCCGCTTCTCTAAGATGCCGGACTTATAAAGCTCAAGCACCACAAGGAAAGCGGCTAAAACGGTAGGGCCAAGGATGAAGCCAATAGGGCCAAAGAACTGGATACCACCCAAAATGGCTAAAAGGATAAGGAGCGTATGCATACGCGTCCGGTTCCCTACCACAAGCGGCTGGAGCAAATTGTCTATGAGGCCCACGGCAAACATGGCCCAAATGGCCAGTCCTATGGCTGCTGCCGTATTTCCGGTTAAGAGCAGATAGAGAATAGCAGGTACGGTCACCACAGCGGTTCCAAGCGTTGGCACCTGGGAAGCCACCACTACCACCGCAGCCCAGATAAGTGCTCCAGGAACGCCAAAAATGGTGAACCCTACGCCCGCCACCACACCCTGAACAACTGAAACAATAAGCGAGCCAAAGACTATTCCCCGCACGGTCTCTGTCATGCGCGCAAAGATATTTCGATCTACAGAATCTTTAAATGGGCTAAGAGAAATAATTTCGGCCACAATCTTCTCTCTATCAAGCAGGAAGAAGTACAGACAGAAAAAGAAAATGAATGTTTTGAAAACAAGCGCGGCGCCGCCGGAAAAAACAGAAGCCACATTTCCGGAAGCCCAATTAGCCACGTTTCGGAGGACCGCAGGCACATCGATACTCATGACATAGTCTCGAGCAAACTCAGGAAGCAACAGAAAAAATGTCTGATCCTCCAATTTAAAGTGTGAAACCCAATCTGGATTTGCTACCGTATCCTGGGCAATATCTATGGCCTGCTGGACCATAAGCACGCCCATGGCGGTGAGAGGACCAATAATGATCAGGAATACAGAAATCACCGTAAGGAGGGATGATAACCAAGGAAACCTCACAAGCTTGCGTAACCTCCGCTCAAGGGGCGTCACCACTACCGCAGCAATAATCGCGGTCAAAAGCACAATGGCAAACGGGGCAATAATCTGCCAAAAAAGGATAATAACACCCGTGGCAACGATCAGGAAAAACCAGCGAGCTACGGCTTCTCGGTCAAAGGCATGAATCATAATAAACGAAGTATAACAAAAATCCTCCAAAGCAAAAGCTTGGAGGATTTTTTCTTTCTCGCTTACTCGCGTGGGCGAGCTGCGCTGACGGAGATCTTGCGACCACCGAAATCGGTCTGATCGTACATCTTGATCGCGTTAGCCTGCTCTTCAGGAGTGTTGAACTCCACGAAGCCAAAGCCGCGCTTGCGACCTGTTTCTCTCTCAATAGGGAGGAAAACAGAGACGACCGTACCCGCCTGGCTGAAGTAGGCCTTCAGCTCATCTTCCGTAGCGGAATAAGGAATTCCACCAACGTAGACGCGTGCGTTATCTGCCATAATGGCAATGTTACTTCTCCGATGCTGTGTTCTCTCGTTACTCACGGAGAAGTCACTCACATGGATGCTTAGCGGACACATAATAACACACCCCCTAGGCCTTTTCAAGGGTATACTATTCGCGTAGACTAGAGAAAAATCTATGCCCACTCGCCCAAGCCTTAATTTTGATGATGCCATTTTTTCCGGCAATGAAGGCCAATTGGCCGTAGACGTCATTGAAACACCGGAAAACATTATCATCCGCTCAGCTATTGCTGGAGTAAAAGAACAGGAGCTGGATATTCATGTCAATGAAGATATGGTAACTATCCGGGGGGAACGGCGCATGGATCCTCTCCCCCTCAATGCTACGGTGCATTTTGAGGAGTGCTTCTGGGGACCTTTCTCACGTTCCATCATTTTGCCATCCAAAGTGAAGGCAGATGAAGCGGAGGCAAGCATGAAAAATGGCATTCTCCTTATTACCATCCCCAAATCACACCATCATGTCCGGGTTCCCGTCCGTCATGAGCCATCCCTATGAATGCTCCCGTTGAAAAAACACCTGAACGCAAAGAAAAACGAGTACTACTCTCTCCTGAAAGACGAAAGGCGCTAAACGCCCTCCTCATCATCGCTTCACTCACCATCGTCATCTGCCTCCTCCTCACAACAAGTGCGTTTGCTTTTGCAAAAACTTCGAATAATCATATTCTTGGGCATATCACTGTAGCCGGCGTTCCGGTAGGAGGCTTGGATCGCCTATCTGCCACGGAAGCTATTCAGAAAAAATTCGATACGCTCGTGGCAGGCGGCCTGTCCGTGAAACTTTTCGGCGAATCAGCCAACATTGATCTCGCACCAAGTGGCTCCACAGATCCGGATCTGGTCTACCCCCTCCTTGATGCAGATGTGACCATGCTTGTGAATGATGCCTACCAAACCGGCCGCGGAGAGAATCCCTTCATTTCGTTCTTCTCGCCGCTCTGGTACGCCACGCTCGGAAAAAAGGAAATCCCCGCAAACGTCACCCTAGCCGAAACAAAACTCACTGACGCTATCCGTTCCGCTTATCCAAACGCGGAATCTCCGGGAAGTCCGACCGATTTTGTCATCACAAAAAACGGCGATGATTGGGATATTGCAGTCACCGCGGCGGTCTCCGGATCAACTATTGATCTGCAATCAGCCTTTGCCGCACTAAAAAAAGACGCGGATGATCTCAGGGTATCCCCACTGAAGCTTGAGCTTGTAGAACGTGGGGCGCTCATCTCCAAAGAACAAGCTGAAACCTTGATTCCCGAGGTAAAAAATGCAATTGCTCATGGACCATACGCGCTTACGTTTACCAATGAGGACCGTCAGTCTTCGGCCTTTCCGGTAAGCGTTGAGAACCTTACCATTTGGCTTAAACCAATCGTGGGTGACGATGGAAAACCTGAACTGACGCTTGATACCTATGCCATGGGCGATCTTCTGGCGGAAATTCATACGAAGATTGATATCTCACCGCATGACGCAGTCTTTGCCACTGACGGCAACCGCGTTACCAATTTTGAGCCAAGTCGCGAGGGTCTCCGCGTGGATGATGACGCGCTCGTGGCCTCACTTGTTGCAGCCTTTGAAAACGGAACTAAGGAAGTAGCTATTTCAGCCGCACGGTCAGAACCAACAGTCACTACTGCCGCCTCAAACGACTACGGCATCAAAGAACTTCTTGGAACGGGAATTTCCAACTACGGCAACAGCCCGTCTAACCGTATCAAAAATATCCAGCACGGAGCGTCTAAGCTGAACGGGCTTCTCGTGGCTCCGGGAGAAACGCTCTCACTCATTGAAAACCTGAGACCATTCACCATAGAAGATGGCTATCTACCAGAACTCGTGATCAAGGGGGACGAAATCAAACCCGAGGTAGGCGGCGGACTGTGCCAGATTGGCACCACCACGTTCCGCGCCTCTATGAATTCTGGACTTGATATTGCGGAGCGCCGAAACCACTCGCTCGTGGTCAGCTACTACAATGATCCGGCAAACAATAACCCTGGAACGGACGCCACCATTTATGACCCGGCACCGGACTTCAAGGTGAAGAATGATACGAGTGCATATATCCTGCTGACCACAAACGTAGATACAAAGACGCACGGCCTTACCTTCAGCTTCTGGGGCACTTCTGACGGCCGTGAAGGCTCATACACGCCGCCAAAAGTCTTAAGTTGGACAGGCTACGGAGAAACCGTTATCAAAGAAACAGATACCCTGGCACCAGGGAAAAAGAGCTGCCAAGCAGCTCATCCAGGCGCTTCCACCATCTTCACCTATAACATCAAAAAAACAGACGGCACCGTCATTAGTCGTGAGTTCCCCTCTACGTACCGCTCCCTGCCGCAAATCTGCTTAGTAGGTAAAGAGCTCTCCGCTCCCCCTTCCCCGCCCGCAGACCCAAGCGCCGAGGTCATCCCTCTCGAGTAAGATTCAGGGATCAAAAAGCCTTCTCATTACGAGAAGGCTTTTTGATTGATGATGAAGGGACGGCGATCAAGAAGATAAATTCGCGGTAGCCGAACCAGACGGATCCAGTAGGTACAACATAATGTATCCCCATGCTTGTCGTGATCGCCGTTCTCTCACCACCAACAAGACTGAGAAGTGTACTGAATATTGGGCCGAAAGTCAAGAAATGGGCTGAGGGGGATGTTAAATATCCCCCTTTTTGATGACTTTGTCTATAAGGCCGTATTTCTGAGCCTCTTTAGCTACCATGAAATTGTCTCTTTCTGTGTCTTCCGTGACCTTGGCCAAGGATTGGCCGGTGTGATGAGCCAGAATCTTGTTCAAGCTTTCCTTCATTTCAAGGATGCGCTCGGCATGAATCTTAATATCCGTAGCCTGACCAGATACTCCGCCCAAAATCTGGTGGATCATAACCTCAGAATTAGGAAGGGAAAACCGCTTGCCCGGAGCTCCGCCGGCGAGCAACACTGCACCCATAGAAGCCGCCATACCTACACAAATAGTAGAAACGTCCGGCTTGATGTACTGCATGGTGTCATAAATGGCCAAACCTGCAGTAACAGATCCCCCGGGAGAATTGATGTAGATCTTGATGTCCTTTTCTTTATCCTGATTCTCAAGGAAAAGAAGCTGGGCAATGATAGCATTCGCTACCCCGTCATCAATGGCTGTGCCCAAGAAAATGATACGGTCCTTAAGAAGACGAGAGTAGATATCATAGGCCCGTTCGCCGTATGTAGTCTTCTCTATCACGGTTGGGATAAGATATTGGGAGTTCGACATATGGGACTATTTTAGCAGACTGACCGCGAGAGTGCAAATTCCCTCTGGCTCCCAATTTCTGGCACCTTCTACGCCAAACACGGGTGGGAATGAAAGGTTACAAAGAGAAAAAGGATGTGATAAGCTCCGACTACACCCCGTTCCAAGAGGTATCCCATGTCCGCACTCGTTCGTCGTATTTCCTTCCTGGCCCTGAATGACCCGCGCAATAGCGAATCGAGGCCAGCACAGCGTGCGCTCCGCGACTCGCTCTCCGCTACCGGCACGGTCATGTTCACGGATCACCCGGTGGACACCGAGCTCGTAAAACATGTCTTTGAAATTGGGCGGCGGTACTTCGATCTGTCGATCGAGGTAAAAGACCGGCACCGACGGCCGAAAATCGGCCATCAACGCGGGTACACCCCGTTCGGCCTGGAGCATGCCAAGGGACAGCCCGACAAGCCGGATCTGAAAGAGTACTGGCATCAGGGGCGTATCATCTCTGCGGACCACCAGTATGCGGATCATTACGGCCTCAACGTTGATGTCCCGGAAGTTCCCGGCTTCACGAACGCCCTGAACAAGCTGCACGCCGCATACGACTTCGTCTCGAGCACGCAAGTGCTCCCCGTCCTGTCCGTGCTGCTTGGAAAGCCCGACTGGTGGCTGCCAGGAGAGCTCATCGGGGGCAATGACGTGCTCCGCCTCATCCACTACCTGGCCCAAGTTCTCTTCGCGGGCCACGAGGGATCGCTCCGATCTTCGGACCACGAGGACATCGACATCGGGACCCTCATTCACATGCGGCGAGGGCGGGGACTCGTCCTCATCCTGCCGAATGGGGAGATCGTCAGGATCGAAACGGAAGGCGACGAGCTCCTCTGCCAGATCGGGGACGCGTTTCAAGCGCTGTCCGCCTACGCATACCCGTCCGTCACCCACCGGGTAGAGAATCCCGCGGATCCAACGGAAAGCGGGATGAGCGTGCCGTACTTCATCCACTCCACTCCGTACTGGATGATAGGACCCTTGCCCGCCTTCATGCACCGGCCGGAAGCGGCCAGCATCATCCCGATGCCGGAGCATGAATTTCTGAGACAACGCCTGATCGCGAACGGAGTCCTCTCCCCGGACGTCTGAACCAAGGCAAAAACTCCCTGCCCCGTGCCCAAAGAAGACAGCGGTCTTCAGAGGGTGCGGGGTTCCGTCGTTTAAAGAGCCAGGGATTTTATATCTGAAAGGTTTTCAAACACGTCTTTGTGATGAGAAATAATCAAAAATGCCGTGCCGGACTGTCTGAGCTCGCCGATAACTTCAAGAAGTGATTTCCGGGCGTCTTCATCCATACCGGAATCTATCTCATCTAAAATGGCGATCTTCGGCTTCATGAGCAGAAGCGAAAGAAGCTCGATCTTCTTCTTTTCCCCACCGGAAAACTGGGCGTGGAGCTCTTTTTTAGCAAAAGGATAATCCAAATGGAGTTTTTCGAGCGCGTCAAGCAACTCTTTATGAAACTTGGGGTAAGAAAACGCCCTTCCCTCAATTGACTCCCGAGCGCTCCGCAGAACGTCCGCCACGCTGACCCCGCCGATTGCGGGAGGCTCCTGATGGGCGAGAAAAATCCCTCTCCGAGCGCGTTCGAACGTGGGCATCTGCGTGATATTCTCCACGCCCAACATTACGGATCCAGCATCAAGCACGCAACCAGGGTGTCCGAGCAACGCCAAAGCTAAAGTGGACTTCCCCGCTCCGTTTGGGCCGGTCAAAAGAATTATTTCGCCCGAACTTAGGACAAACGAAAGATCACGGAAAATCATCTTTCCGTCGCGAGACACGGTTAATCCTTTTACTTCGAGTCCTTTTTCCATACCGTAATTCCTCGCTGAAGTGCTTCAAGCGCCAATAATGCGCACCCTTCCCGCATCGGACCAATCGGTGCGCCGAGGCATTTCATCACGTCATCACGACCAAAGGCAAGAATTTCATCTATCGTCTTCCCTTCAAGCGCATCGAGAACCATTGTCGCGGAAGCCGTGCTGATGACACAACCCGTGCCGTCAAAAGACACTTTCTTGAGCTCGTTCCCTTCGATCACCGCATAAACGGTAAAGGCATCCCCACAGGAAGGGTTCGCCTTACGCTCAATGATGGTGGCGTCTTCAAGAATGCCTCGGTGGGAGGTGTCACGGGCAGCCGCCATCAAATGATCCCGGTAGAGCTCTGTCATAAGTCTTGCAGTGCGGAAAGGAGCGCAACCACATCTTCCTTTGTGGAAGTGGCACCAAAGCTCACCCGAACGGTTCCGGCGGGGCCAAGAAGCTTTGCAAGAGGCGCCGCGCAATGGTGTCCAGCTCTGACCGCAATGCCTTTATCAGACAAATACTGCGCCACGTCATGCGGATGCATGTTTTCTACAGAAAAAGAGACGATCGATTGAGCTGAAGGAAAAATCGTGACGTTCAAGAGCTCCGAGAGGCCGTTAATCAGCATCTTTGAAAGCTCTTGCTCTTTCTCCTGGATGGCATTTCGACCAAACATTTCAACATAATTACACGCTGCCGCAAAACCTAGAGCACCCGTGACGTTCGGCGTCCCTGCTTCGAACAATCTTGGACCTGTGAGATAACGCACACTCTCACCCTCTACCTCTTCAATCATGCCTCCACCATAGATTATCGGTTTCCAACTCGCGAGCGCATCTCTTTTCACGTAGAGCGCTCCAATTCCCATCGGCCCGTACATTTTATGCGCACCAAAAGCGTAGGCATCGCACCCTAGATCGACCACATCTACCGGCAAATGGCCCACCGCCTGCGCGCCATCTACTAACACCTCGGCGCCGACCGATTTTGCGAGCTCGACCAGCTCTTTAGCTGGCAAAACGGTGCCGAGCACATTTGAAACATGCGGGAATACAACAAGCTTTGTTCTTTGACCGATCATTTCACGCGCTTTTTCAAGGTCCAGCTCACCTTTATCAGTCATCGGAATTGTCCTAAGCGAAAATCCCTGTTCTTTCGATCGTTCAAGAAGTGGCAGGAGTGTTGCATGATGATCGAAAATAGTAAGAACCACTTCATCACCGGCCTTAAGACCTCTCGTCATGTTTTCAATGGCCAAATTGAGGCCTTCCGTGGTGCTTTTTGTAAAAATGAGTTCATCGAAATTTCCCCCAACAAAACTCGAAATACGTGTTCTTGCTGCCTCAAGTACGATCGTTGCACGCTCTGCAAACACATGCAGTCCGCGATGCGGATTGCCTCGTCCATCTTTTTCATACTGAAGCATGGCCTCAAGAACTTCAGGCGCCATTTGTGTGGTGGCTGCATTATCAAGATAGATCATACGAGGAAGCCGTGAACAAAGGATTTCTCGGCATCACTTCGAGACAGTCCACGGGAAAGAAGATAAAACATCGCGTCATCACCCGGCTTTGAAATCGTCGCAGCATGAGAACAGGTGACGTCATCAAGCCTGACATCAAGCTCCGGAATTCCTTCTGCCCTGGCGCGCTCGCCCAAGAGCAAATGATCTATCCGCTGACGGGCGTTAGCGCCGTGCGCGGAGGGTAAAAGTGACACGCGCTGACGCACGCCGGATTTGGCGTCATCCATGAGTACAATTTTTGTACAGAGATCAATGACGGATCGCTCGCCGATGACACTCACATCATCTGATAAGGAAACATTGGAGTTCTTCTGTGTCTCGCCGAACACGCGGAAGCGGAGCGTAGCATCATCTCCGAGTACATTTACTGTTCGATTGATGATACATTCCCCTTCCCCGCGTACAAAAATATTCATCTCACAGACTGCTCCGTCATGAAGTTCAAGATCAAAAAATTGCTCGCTCTTCTCACCTTCCGAGAGATCAAAAAGTAAGGCGCGCTCAAAAACTTCGCCCGCTTTGACGATCGTCTTTTCCGTCCCAATCTTTTTTTCTTCTGATAAAGGAATCATATTTTTTCGTATGGAGGACGCGCGCGTCGTCCGCTACCCTACGGATTCCATCTCTAATTCAATTAACTTCTGTAACTCTACGGCGTACTCAAGCGGCAAGGCCTTGACGACAGGCTCGAGGAAGCCGCCCACAAGCGTTCGCGTTGCTTCCACGGTGTTAAGTCCTCGACTTTCAAGATAGAAAAGCTCCTTATCGCCAATTTTTCCCACGGTAGCTTCATGGACTACGGTCGAGTCACTGGTAAAAACCTCCATCTTAGGAATAGTTCGTGAAATTGACTGTCCATCAAGCATCAAAGCATCACACTGCACGCTCACTTTGGCTCCTTTAGCCGCCGGAGTAATCTTTACGAGTCCGCGGTAGACGGATTCGCCTCCCCCGCCGGAAATACTCTTGGCCCGCACGGTAGCCGAGGTATTTGGAGCCACGAGCGCCAACTTATGGCCCGTATCCTGCACTTGGCCGGGGCCAGCAAAAGCGATGCCTAAATAATCGCTCTTCGCTCCATCGCCTCGCAGAATGCTCATCGGGTAAAGCATCGTGGTTCCGCTGCCCATATTCCCATTCAGCCATTCAATAGTCCCGTTTTCATCTACAACCGCACGCTTGGTATTTAGGTTAAACGTATTCTTGCTCCAATTCTCGATAGACGAGTATCGGACATGAGCATTTTTTTTCACATAGATTTCAACGCATCCTGCATGCAAAGCAGCAACATCAAACTTGGGCGCTGAACAGCCTTCAATGTAATGCACTTTGGATCCTTCGTCAGCGATAATGAGCGTATGTTCAAACTGCCCGCCGCGCATGGCGTTCATGCGGAAATAGGCCTGCAAAGGAATTTCCACATCCACTCCTTTTGGCACATAAATAAACGTTCCGCCACTCCAGACAGCCGCGTGCAGCATGGCAAATTTGTGATCATGGACCGGCACACAGCCAGTCATGAAATATTCCTTCACCATGTCAGGATATTTCTGTATCGCCACGTCCATGTTCTCAAAAATGACGCCGAGCGCTTCAAATTCCGCTTTCAGCTTGTGATAAACCATTTCCGAATCGTATTGCGCCCCTACTCCGGCAAGCGACTCTCTTTCTGACTGCGGAATACCAAGTCCTTCAAACGTATCGCGAATCTCCGTCGGCACATCGTCCCAAGTCTGTGATTCTGTCGTGTTCGGCTGAACAAAAAAAGCAATTTTGTTGAGGTCGAGCTTAGCCAAGGACGGCCCCCAAGAAGGCATGTCCGTTTTCAAAAAATGACTGAGGCCCAAGAAACGCTTTTCTAACATCCATTCCGGTTCATTTTTAGTCTTGGAAATCAAGCGAACAATTTCTTCGGACAACCCCAAAGGAGCCGTAAATTTCGGCTGATGTTGGCTTGATTTTTCAAGCACATCCCTCAGAGCGTCCATAGTAGGACTATCCTAGCGTTACGGGACGAGCATGGCAACCGTAATCATGTTCGCTTCCCTGTCCTGACCCTTCCGCCAGGACGTATACCGTTCATCGTGATAGGTGCAGTCTTCGGAAATGGTTAATCGGGATCGGTCTATGCCGCCGTTCACTGCCTGGACCCGGAGAGCTTCACCCAAATCAACAAAAAACTTCCCTTCCCTTTCAGTCACTGTATAGGGGGAGATGTGTCGAAATTGATCAGCTACGTCAGCACCCACTTCAAAATGACACACCTGAAGCGCCGGCCCAAAGAAACAGTTCACGTCCTTAACTGCCTTTCCTCTCTCCTTAATGATCATGAGCGCCTCTGAAAGAATTCCGGCTAAAACCCCGCGCCAGCCGGCGTGAAGAGCACAGACAAAAGTTGCTTCATCATCAAAAAGGACAATCGGTACGCAATCTTGATGCGTAATCATGATGGGAAGGTTTGGAATTTCCGTAAAAAGGCCGTCACACGTAGGAATTGCCCGGCCGGAATCCTTCAGAGTAGCAATGTGAACATGTCTGCCATGCGCGCTCTCAACCATCACCGGATCAAGCGCCTGTTTTCCAAAATTTACGTCTACAAATTCTCTCCGGCGCTGCACAAATTCTGGATTGAGCGCAACCGTCCGCCCCATGGGACCGTCCGCACGGGTGGAAGTTTTAAAAATGACCTTCATAGATGGATGAATGATGCCCGGTGATGCGGCGTCAGGCCGTGCTTCTGTAAGGCGGCCTTGTGCGCCTTTGTGCCATAGCCTTTATTCCGTTCCCAATTGTACTCCGGGAATTCCTGGTGCAACTTTGCCATCAGACGATCTCTGTAGACCTTAGCCACGATGGACGCCGCGGCGATAGAGAACACTTTTCCGTCACCGCCCACGATCGTTTCTTGCACGTGATCGATTCCTGGGATTTTCTGGTTCCCGTCGATCAGTATTATCGCAGGGCCGGCACATGGGCCGGCCCCGACAGCACGTTTCATGGCCCGCAAGCTGGCCTGCAAAATATTGATCTTGTCGATAACCCCGACTGACACGACACCCACGCGAACCTCTACGGCGATCGAGCGAATAGCCTTATCCGCCGCCTCTCTCTGCGCCGGAGTTAAAACCTTGCTATCAGCCACCACAATCGTCCGGGCTAACCGCTGCACATCTTCCTTCATCTTCCAGTCAAAACAGACGGCAGCGGCTACCACAGGCCCCGCCAGGCACCCTCTGCCCACCTCATCACAGCCAATAATGACCGTCCGCCCCTTTTTCAGGTGGTCCTGCTCAATCTTAAAGGATCGAATCCCGATCTTCATATCGCACCTGATCTTATCAAAATCACCGCAAACAAAAAACCGCCTAGAAACTAGGTGGTTTTTTGGTCGGGCCGACAGGGCTCGAACCTGCGACCTGCTGGTCCCAAACCAGCCGCGCTACCAACTGCGCCACAGCCCGATGCTCGCTTCCCGGACAGCCTGGCGTTCGGGCTCCCTGGCGGTCGCCCTCACTGTCGGCTGTCCGTCGCTCGCCATGCCTTCGGCAGGGAGAAACGGAAAAGCGGGAAAACTATAGCCTAAAAAACTATTCTTGGGAAGGGCTGGGGGGAATGCTAGAACGGATGGTAAAAGGACACCAAATCATCATTTTCCTGGTCTGCTGCCACCTTCTCTTCTTCAGAAGGACTTCGATCTACAGCAAACCCATAATGGACACGCAATAATTCCGGCTGAGTTGTAAACAGAGTACGCGCTCCATCTTCGGTCTGAATGTAATAGGTCTCGCTATCATTGAAGATTGTCCCTGATACGTAATCGCCAGTACCTTCTGCTCCTTCCGTATAGTTCTTCCAGAAGACTTCGCTCACATCAAGCACGCGTTCAGACCAATCCGCTCCGTAAAATACCTTTGCCTGAGCTTCGGTCCTGATCCAATGCAGAGTTCCGTGCTCGCCCACGGCGTACACCTTAGGGTTCATAGGAATCTTCACGAGCCATGTTCCTGGTCTTACCGTCACGTTCTTACCGAGTTGATAAGAAGCCATGTCAGCAGCCGAGATGGTTTGCACATCGGAAAAATCGTAGCCCCAGGAAGTGAAAACTGGCTCATTGGGGAAAGCATGACGCATGCCATCAGCGCCAACAAGATAAACGGAGGAACTCAAGGAGGTCTTTACAAGCGTCCCCGCCTCTACCGCCCCAGAAGCTTCATTGCCATAAGGAATCTCGGCAGTAAGTACGCAGCCGCAAGGCTCCGGCGGCGCATCAGGGCTGGGCGGAGTTTCCACCTGTGTTGCCTGAATAGCATCAAGCGACCACTGTTTTGAGGAAGGAGATGCAATGCGAACAAACCGATACTTTTCCTCTCCATGATACGTAACTACATCCGTTGTGGCTCCGGAAGAAAAAATGTTTCCGCCGGTTGCAAGAACAGCCATGTCCGCGTCATAAAATGTCACATACGCTGACGCCCCAAATGCAAATGAACGAATGGTCATAATGAGATCCCCCATTCCCTCCTCCCCCTCACCCATGTCAATCGTGATATACGTATCAGCCGCCCGATACTCGGCGTAGGCGTCATCAGGAGCGCCAGCCGCGTTTAAAGGAGACAAAAGATTGAAGGATGAAAAAGCAGTCACAGAATCTCCATAGACGTCCGTGAGAAGTTCTCCTGCAGCAAAGGCGCTGAAAGGCTGTGAAAGGAGAATGAGTGCGGAAAGGAAGAGGGGTAATCGCATAGTAGAGAGAGTATAACCTAAAAAGTATGATATCTTTAGTCCCATCATTCACATGCTTAACTATGAAAACACTTTCGAGAGTTTTTGTTACTGCACTTTGTTCGCTTGCGCTCCTTGGTGCCGGCTGTTTACCAGGAACGGGCGCTGATCGCTCCACCCCTGAGGCTGCGGTCAATGGTTTCTTCACAGCCGTACAGGCTAAGGATCAGGCAGGGGCAAAATCCTATCTTGATACGGAAGGAGAAATTTATGGCGAATTTGATGACGCCTGGGGCGAAATCAGCCAGCTTGATTTAAACGCGTATTCCATTGAAAGTAAAGAAGGGAATAAACTCAAGGTGAAGCTTGAATTAGAACAGGACGGAGAGAAAGAAACAGACACCACCACCGTAGAAGTAGTACAAAAAGGCAGCAACTGGCTCCTCGTGAGTTTCTAAGAAAATCGAGCGATACAAAAAAGCGCCCCGTCAAAGGGGTGCTTTTTTGGTGCCGGGAGCCAGGATCGAACTGGCGACACAAGGTTCTTCAGACCTTTGCTCTACCACTGAGCTACCCCGGCCTCTGGTGGGCGTGCCTAGGCTCGAACTAGGGACCTCGGCCTTATCAGGGCCGCGCTCTAACCAACTGAGCTACACGCCCGCACAAAACAAACCGGGAAAAGCGAAGGTAGTGTAGAAGGAAAATCCCTTAACGTCAAGAAACGTGCTCGACGAAATCGACAAACAAAAAAGCGCCCTAAGGCGTTTCTTTTCTGTTTAACCAACTGAATCTTCAGCTTCCACAACTATGTGATTACAACGTCCCTACTAAGCCGAAGCTTAGAATCGACGATAAAGGAATTTCCTTTGAAAGGAGGTGATCCATCCACAGCTTCCGCTACGGATGCCTTGTTACGACTTCGTCCCTATCGCTAGTCCCACCTTCTGCCGCCAATCGGCGACATTCGGGTGTTACTAACTCTCTTGACGTGACGGGCGGTGAGTACAAGACCCGAGAACGTATTCAAGGTGGCGTGATGATCCACCTTTACTAGCGATTCCGGCTTCATGGAGTCGAGTTGCAGACTCCAATCCGAACTGAGACCGGTTTTATGGGATTAGCTCCATCTTGCGATTTGGCAAACCCTTTGTACCGGCCATTGTATCATGCGTGTAGCCCTGGACGTAAGGGCCATGCTGATTTGACGTCATCCCTTCCTTCCTCTCCCTTACGGAAGCAGTCTCATGCGAAAGTATAACGCATGACAGGGGTTGCGCTCGTTAGTCCACTTAAGGGTACACCTCACGGCACGAGCTGACGACAACCATGCAGCACCTACATAGCACCCTCGAAGGAGTCTCCGTTTCTGGAGATTTGCAGCTATATTTCAAGCCCAGGTGAGGTTTCTCGCGTTGCATCGAATTAAACCGCATGATCCACCGCTTGTGCGGGTCCCCGTCTATTCCTTTGAGTTTTAGTCTTGCGACCGTACTTCCCAGGCGGATGACTTAACGCGTTAGCTTGTTTTGTCGACTCTGGGAGGGTCGATACTCCCAAAATCTAGTCATCATAGTTTACGGCGTGGACTACAGGGGTATCTAATCCCTTTCGCTACCCACGCTTTCGTTCATGAGCGTCAGTTGTGTTCCAGCAGATTGCCTTCGCCTTTGGTGTTCTACCCCATATTAACGCATTTTACCGCTACACGGGGCATTCCATCTGCCTCTCCCACACTCAAGCCTTACAGTATCACCTGCAGCCCCCAGGTTGAGCCTGAGGATTTAACAAATGACTTACAAAGCCGCCTACGAACGCTTTACGCCCAATTAATCCGGATAATGCTCGGGGTCTCTGTATTACCGCTGCTGCTGGCACAGAGTTAGCAACCCCTTATTCTTCAGGTACCGTCAAAATTCGTCCCTGATAAAAGTCGTTTACAACCCGAAGGCCTTCATTCGACACGCGGCGTCGCTCCGTCACACTTTCGTGCATTGCGGAATATTC